>Ga0335085_10006160_pt1 | contig 19026 bp, 14 predicted proteins | sample Lox_Sample_45_FD_206712 | JGI IMG/M metagenome (GOLD analysis project Ga0335085, IMG submission 206712) | Soil microbial communities from Loxahatchee National Wildlife Refuge, Florida, United States - Lox_Sample_4.5 | ecosystem: Environmental > Terrestrial > Soil > Wetlands | place: USA...
GTGCAGCAGGGGGAGTGGATTTCAATTTATGGTTCGAATCTCGGACCATCGCAGTCGGCCACCTGGAACGGCGACTTTCCGACTGCGCTCGGCGGCACCAGCGTAACGATCGATGGCAAGCCCGCTTATCTCTGGTTCGTCGGGTCCGGGCAGATCAATCTTCAGGTTCCCGACGATGCAGCCGCGGGCTCGGTCCCGGTTGTGGTGACGGTGGGTTCGCAGAGCGCCGGCACCAGCGTGACGCTGGGGACGGCGGCGCCTTCCTTCAGCCTGCTCGACGGCTCGCATGTCGCCGCGATCATCCTCCGAAGCAACGGCAGGGGTGCATATGGAGGCGGGACCTACGACATCCTCGGGCCGACGGGCACGTCACTCGGCTATGCGACCGTGGCGGCCAAGGCCGGAGACACGATTGAGCTGTTCGGCGTCGGCTTCGGCCCGACCACGCCAAACGTTGCCGCCGGAAAGATATTTTCCGGGTCGGCGGTGACCACCAATACCGTGACCCTAAAGATCGGCGGCCAGACCGTGATGCCGACCTTCGCGGGCGAAACCAGCGCAGGCCTCTACCAGATCAACCTGATAGTGCCGGTGGGTCTGGGGACAGGCGATGTTCAGCTGACGGCCACGGTGGCAGGCGCACAGACGCAGGCGGGCGTGGTGATCCCGCTGCAGTAGCGACTCCGGTCAAAATCGATTCGTCCGCCTTGCCGGCTAAAGAAAACTCCGGCCCTGCCGATAAGTTCTCCATCCAGAGGAATCATGAACGCACCGTCCATGGCGGCGGCCTGGCTCATCGCGCTGACGATGCAGATGTGGGCGCAGGTACCCGCGTCGAATACCGCTCCTTCCTATACTGCAGACGGCATCGTAAACGCGGCGACCGGCGACGCCGGAATTCTCGCGCCCAACATGATCGCGTCCCTTTACGGGACCAATCTCGCGTGGAACACACATCCGGTGACGGCGGGAGATCTCGACGGCGGGACTCTTCCGATTTCGCTCGAAGGGGTGAGCGTCTTTGTGGATGCTATCCGCACCAATTTGTTCTATGTCTCGCCCGGCCAGATCAACTTCCTGATCCCTTATGAGATTGTGCAGCCGACCGTGCCGGTTTTTGTCAGCCGGCAGGGCATCGTGGGGCCGGAGGTGACCATTCAGCTTGCCATTGCTTCGCCGGGCCTTTTTCAGTGGAACGGCAATTTCGCCCTGGCGGAGCATGCCGACGGAACGCTGATTTCCGCGTCTGCCCCGGCGCGGCCGGGGGAAGTGGTTGTGCTCTACGCGGACGGACTAGGGCGGACGACTCCGGACGTCTCTTCGGGATATATCGCCTCAACGGCGTTCAGCCTGCGCTATCTTTCCGAGCTTGAGATTCTGCTGAACGGATCTCCGTGCCCGCCGGCAGATATCTACTACGCGGGCCTCACGCCCGGCTACGCCGGTCTTTATCAGATCAACCTCCGGCTGCCGGACACGCTTCCGGCGAACCTGCAGATCCAGGTCGCGCTGGGGGGGCAGACGAGCCCCGCCGGCGTGCAGCTGCTCGCGGAATAGCCGGAAACGTACTCCGCGCCGCAACGTACAATGTATGCAGTATGACCGCAGTCAAAGCCGCTATCCGCGGGGCGGGCCGGCAAGGCCAGGCCGCCCCTGAACGCTTCCGTCCGGCGTTGCAGAAAATCTGCCGTTATGGCGCCGGTTGCAGCTTCGCGCTTCTGATCTCGGGCTTCGGAGCCCTGGCCCAGACCGCTGAGCCCAACAATCCCGGCGCGCAGAGCGCTCCGGCCATGTACACGGTGGAAGCCGGCACGCGGATTCCGCTCGGCCTCATCAACAGCGTCAGCACCAAACATTCGGTAGCGGGCGACCGCATCTATCTCGAAACGGTGTTTCCGATCGTGATCGGCGGGCACATCGTGATTCCGCCGGGCAGCTACGTCACCGGCACCGTGACGGAAGTGAAGCGGCCCGGCCGGGTCAAGGGCCGCGGCGAGCTCTATGTCCGGTTCGACAGCATGACGCTGCCGAACGGGGTGACGCGAGACTTCCGCTCCCGCATCGGCTCGGTCGATGCGCGCGGCGATGAGCATCTGGACCGGAAAGAAGGTGTGGTTCAGGGCGATTCCGACAAAGGCGGCGACGCCAAGATCATCGGCGAAGGCGCGGCTTCGGGAGCCGGCCTGGGCGCCATCGTGGGCTCGACCGCGGGACATGCGGGTCTGGGCGCGGCAGCGGGCGCGGGCGCCGGAGCGGTGGCGGGAATTGCCGGCGTATTGCTGACGCGCGGTCCCGATGCCGTGCTGGCCAAAGGCAGCACCATCGAAATGATTCTCGACCGGCCGCTTACCTTCAAAGCCGGGGAAGTGAACTTCGCTCGCACACCGGGCTCCGGTCACTACTCGGATGCGGAAGGCCCGGTATCGACGAAGAACAGCGGGAACGCCAATCCCGTGCGGCGATTACCGTTTTAGTTACCGGCCGCCGGACCGCTATCTGGCGAGGCTTTTGTACGCCGCTTCCACGAACGTGTCGGTCGCAGCGGGCCCGCTCGCAGCGCCGTAGAGCGGATCGTAGTCCATCGTTGGCCGCGCGGATTTCACCTGATCCAGCGTCATGCCTTTTTTGATCATGGCGGCGAGACGATCGCGAATGATCGTGAGCATATCGCGGTATTCCACGACATCGATTTCATCGCAAATGCGGCCGTGCGACGGAACCACCATCGTGCCGCCCTCTTCCGAATAAGCCGGAATCGCCAGATCGATGATGTGATTCAGGCCGTCGATGATTCCCTGCAGGCTGCCGCCGCGCGCGAGATCGATCGTCGGATAGCGATCGGTATCGAAGAGATCGCCCGCGGCGATGACATCGGAGCGGCGGAAAAAGACGATGCTGTCGCCGTCGGTGCTGGCTGCCGGGGCATGAAACATCTCGGCGGCTTCGCCGTTGAAAAACACTTCGTCTTTCGGCCCGGTAAATGTCTCCGTCGGCCACGCCTCAGATGGGTATGCCGGCTTCTTTCCCGCCGGAGCGCCCATGCGATCGAGCACGGCCTGGCTGGCCACGATCTCTACATTCTGCACGCCCTGCGCAAAAGGCGTATTCACCAGCTCAATGTGCCGCAGCGATCCGTTGATGTTCGCCACCGCCTGATTGCCGCCCACATGATCCTCGCCCGGACCCGTGTTCAGCAGCCAGTGAATGTCGCCCTTCGAGAGTTTCTGCACCGCCGCAATCAGTTTTGCCGAAAGCTCCGCGCGCCCCGAATCGACAAGAAGCACGCCCTGGTCGCCGGCCTCGACCAATACATTCGCGCCGTCGCCGACCAGCACATAAACATTGCCCTGTACCTTCAGCGCTTCGATTTCCGCGGGCACGGCCGGGATCGGCAGCACGCGATTCTTCGAAACCGGATGCGACGACAGTTTCATCCCCGCGCGATATTCCGGATACATCGTCTCCGGCCCGCCCAGCACCGCATTATGCGGAAGCTTGTATCGATCGGCGAACTCCGTCAGGAACGGATTCTGCCCCGGCTGATAAGCGGGAATCTCAGTGCTCGGCCGGCCGCTGATCTCTTCGGCCGCACGGCAATGATAGACCCACGATGCGCCGCTGGCATGCAGGTTCACCTGAAACTCCTCCGTCTTGATGTCCGGTTCGGTGAGATATGCCGGGTCCTTCAGGATCACCATGTGCGTCATCAGGTCGCCGTGCCGGATGAAGTGCTCCGTCATCGTAGCCTGATCGCTCATCACCAGGCCGTTGCGGCGAATCCATCCCGTTTTGATGTGCGTGGTGTAAACGGTGAGGACATCGCCTTCCCATTTGCCCGTGGAAAATCCCATCCACGTGTGCGGCGCGTACGCCGGCGGATGCGGCCGCCCGTCCATCCAGATGGTGCGGAACTGCGACCACGTGCTGATGTAGTTTTTAATGGCGATAACGCGCTGCGTCTCGGGGTCCTTCTCCTGCCAGATCCGCAGATCGAGCGGGCCGCGATAGATGTATGGCGAAACGTGAACGCGGCACTGCTCTTCGGGCAGCGTCAGGCGCGACGCGTCCCAGCTCTCCGCCCGCTGGCGCGCTGCGTCGTTGATCGGCAGCCCGAGATAGTCGACCAGATCGGGCCCGGGAATGCGGTCCGCCTGATCTTCGTGATAAAGCGGCGACCATTCGCCGTCGAGCAGTATCTGCCCGCTCGCGGGAAGCGCCGCAAGAATCGTCAGGATGGCAAACGCCGTCTTCACCACAGCAAGTTTATGACATAGGATTTATGAAATGAAACCGCTGCTCTTTCTCGGCTTACTGATCGGTCTGAACGCCCGGGCGCAGGACCTCATCATCCGGAACGCCCACATCATCGTTGGCAACGGAGCAGTCATAGAACGCGGCGAGGTCGTCATTCGCGCAGGACGCATCACGGCGGTTGCGCCGGGTAACGGCGGGAATCCTGTTCTCGGTCTGCGACTGATCGATGCGAAAGGCATGAGCGTGATGCCGGGTTTCATCGATGCGCATCGCCACATCAACACCGGGCCCGATGAGAAAAAGCAGATGCAGGCTCTGCTCGAAGCCGGATACACGACGATCCTCTCCGGCGGCGGACCTGCCGATGGCAATCTGACGCTGCGCGATCACATCGAAAAGGGCGTGATCAATGGACCGCGTATCATCCCGACCGGCTCAGTGAGACTGACCCTGACACCCGATCAGGCGCGCGCCGAAGTGCGAAAGATGGCGGCCATGGGGATCAGGTGGACCGGCGAGATCTCTCTGACTCCCAAGCCCGCGCCCACACCGCAGGAGTTGGAAACACTGCACGCGATCCTCGATGAAGGCGCGAAAGCCGGCGTGCGTGTTCAGGTCCACGCCGTCAGCCCTCAGGCGATGATGGCCGCTGTCGACGCAGGAGTGAAGTATCTGGTTCACACGCCCCACTTCGGATGGATGAGTTTCGACGATGCGAAGCGAGTGGCGGCCGCGGGCGTGAAACAGCTCTCGACCATCGGGTTCGGCGTCCCTGTTTTCGGCGTCTTCGCAAACGACAACCTGCCGCGTTTTCGCGACGGCAAGCCGTGGCCGGAATCGATCCTGCAGGGCGACGGGCGCGGCCAGGAAGCCGGATACAAAGTCGTGAACGCGCGCACGTCATGGGACGCCGGCGTCATCTACGGCTACGGGACGGACACGAATTACGATCCGACAGCCGGCCTCGAGCACGAACTGAAATCTCTCAACCTGATGTTCTCGATGCAGGACATCGTGAAGCTGATGGGTCCGAACACCGCGTCATATCTGGAAATGAGCGACCAGCTCGGAACGCTGGAACCGGGCAAGCTGGCCGACATGGTGATTCTCGACGGCGATCCTATGGAAGGCTACTGGAATTTTCTGAAGGCCAAAGTGGTGATCAAAGGCGGAGTGCTTGTCGTCGATCGGCGCTGAGCAGACGCGGGCGGCGTTTACCGCTCTCGCACTAGCTGCCGCAGGTTGCGGATTCGATGTAACCGGGATCGAGCTGCTTCAGCTTCATCGTCTCCATGCGGCCCTGCTCCGGCGGAACGACAACCGGAACGGCGCCGCCGGCATGGGAGGCGTTGACAGCATAATCGATGCGGACGTAATGCTCTTTGTCGGCAACCACATCGAGTTTGGACCCGGGCTCGTTGTCAATGGCGATGGCGTGCCTGCCGACAGACATTTTCATCGTGAAGACGCTTCCGTTGGGGATACGGACAACGGGGAAGTTGTCGCAGGTGACGGTCGGCCGCGTGACGGTACCGATCTCGAGTTTCAGACGATAAATGTGGACAACGCCCTGGGGCGGCGGCGGCTTTTTCGGGGACTGCGCTGACGCCGCAGAAAGGGCGATGAGGGCCAAAGCGCATCGGACGGAGTTCATTCGTACCCACTCTATCGCGCCGCCCGACTGCGGTTCGAGCCCTGACAAACAGAAGGGCGGCAGTGTGAAAGTTACGTTTATCACACTCCGCCGCTGTGGGCGATCGTTCCTCACAGTTTGGGGCGCGCAGCGGCAGACAGCGTGCCTTATCTAAGCACAGGAGAAGGAATTCATGGCACGAAAGTCAGCTCCAAGACGGCAAACGCTGCACGCGGTTACGCGCGCGCGTCCTCGCAGACCTGAGTTTGAAACCATTGAGCCTGAAATAGACGCATCCCCGCTGCCTGCCCAACCGCCGGCCGCCGCTGCGGTGACGCCCAGGGACCCGGCGGGCGAACAGCCTCTGCCTATCCTTCTGGCGGAGACATCTCTGTGGAGCATGGGTGTGACGGCGTTCCTGCTCGCGCCAATGGCCGCCGCAGCCGTGGCGGTGGCGCCGGTGATGCTGGCGAGCAAGCTCCTGCCGAGCAGTTTTCTGAGCCGCTGACCGGTACAGGAAAGCGGAATCCCGCGAGGCGGGCGTTTTGTGAGGCAGGCAACAACGGTCCTGCCCCAGGCCTGCCGCCTGCGATATCATTGCTGCAGGCTTGCCTGAAAAGGGCGACGCGGGAGGCTGCAGAATGTTCACGACTCGTACGGTGCTGGTTGGATTGGCCGCGGCAGTGAGTGCGATGGCGGCGTCGGTGCCGACATTCAATAAGGACGTGCTGCCGATTCTGGAGAAGAACTGTCAGCAATGCCACCGCCCTGGTGAACTGGCGCCGATGTCGTTCCTGACTTATAGCGACACCCGGCCGTGGGCGAAGGCGATGAAGGATGCGGTTCTTACGAAGAAGATGCCGCCATGGTTCGCCGAAGTGGGCCATTTTGCCAACGACCGCACGCTCAGCCAGCAGACCATAGACACGCTGGTCGCATGGGTCGATGGGGGCGCGCCCGAAGGCGACGCGAAAGATAAACCCGCGCCGCGCACCTTCGAAGACGGATGGAATATCAAGCCGGACATGATTATCGAGATGCCGAACGAGTTCCACGTTCCGGCCACCGGCACGATTAACTACCAGAACATCAAAGTCAAAGTGAATTTTCCCGAGGACGTGTGGGTTGTGGCGGCCGAGATGCGGCCCGGCAATTCCAAAGTCGTCCATCACGGACGCGTGTCGGTTCTGCCTCCGACGTCGACCTATATGTCCAAGGCCGCCTACGGTGTGCCTTATGAGGAAGGTTCGGAGGGCATGGGCGGCGCAAAATCCGGGACCGATCTTCTGGGCAAATACAATCCCGGACTGGGAGCGCAGACCTTCGATGTCGACGGCTCGGCAAAGCTGATTCCCAAAGGTTCAGACCTGATTTTTAACCTGCATTACACCTCGGTCGGCACACCCCAGACCGATCGTTCGAAGGTTGGGTTGGTTTTTGCGAAACATCCGCCGGCCAGGCGGTACTGGATGTCGCCGGGCACGCCGGCGGCCTTCAATCTGGTGATTCCCGCGGGCGACCGGAATGCCGAAGTGGTCAGCGAAGTGACCGTCGGGGTGGATAACGCGAAGTTGGTCTACATTCAGCCGCACATGCACCTGCGCGGCAAGGACTATGAACTGCGCGCCGTATATCCGACCGGCGAAACCGAGACGATTTTCAAGGGCGTGTGGAATTTCGACTGGCAGGTCGGATATCAGCTGGCCAGGCCGCTGCCGGTGCCCAAAGGAACACGGCTGATCGCGATTGCGCACTACGATAATTCGGCTAACAACAAGTTCAACCCGGATCCGACAAAGACCATCTGGTGGGGCGACCAGAACTGGGACGAGATGCAGTCCGGTTTCCTCGGTCTGGTAGTCGACACGAACGCGGACATCGACAAGATCTTTATTCAATCCGGTCCGAGCCTGCTGCCGCGCGGCACAACGGCGGGACCGACCCTGGCGGCAGTGAAACTGCACTAAAGCCGCGCCTGCAGACGACTGATTCAGACCCTCAGGCATTTCGTTGGCCTGACGGCTCACTCAGGTGTGGTGCGCTTCCTACCCGGGAAGAACTCGTAGTTTTCCCAGACCCTATCTTTGTCCATCAGAGCTAATGTCAAGACAGAGATAGGGGTTCAGGATGAAAACAACAAAGAAAGCGTTTCCGGCGCGCGCCGCAGGTCTGTGTGTCCTTCTGCTCGGATTATCCAGCGCGCTTCCGGCTCAAATGGGCTGGTACAACTATTTTTTTCAAAACCCGGCAGTTGGTTCGTGGCTCGGGCGAGCCGTGCCAATCCCCGGGACTACGGTTTGTCCGGTGGGAAGCGCGGGATGCGCGATACCCAAAGAGATCATCATGCTGTTCACCATCAACGCGGATGGGACGATGATCGCCATCGACTCGAACATTTTCGCCGGGGCGGCGCATTCGACCGCGCATGGCCAATGGGTCTCTTACAGCTACGGGACCGTGCATGCGACGTTCACGCTCCTGCAGTCGGCGCCGAACGGAGTATTCATCGGCGGGTTTAAGAATCTCTTTGACGGGACGTTGTCGGGACACAGCGACATGACGGGAACGGTTCACGCCTACCTGTACAGTTACACCAACCCGGCCACCGGAGCGGTGATTGTCGGCGGGGATGGTCTGCCGAATCCGAATCCGCTCACGAATCCGGCGCTGTGCGCGAGCACTCAGCCGGCGGGGTCCTGCGCGCACCTGGCGGATTTTTCTTTTATAGCTCAAAGGATCGCCGTCGAAGACCTCCCGGTCACGCTGAACTGAATCAGGCGGACTCTCAGACGTACCACGACGGGATGAAGTGCTGTTCGTCCCGCGGCGGGCGTACATACTTGCGGCGATCGAGCGGCGGCAGCTTCAGCGTTTTCGAGGGAACCTCCTCGTAGGGAACAAGCGAAAGCAGATGGCGGATCATATTGAGCCGTGAGACCGCTTTATTGTCCGCATCAATGACATACCAGGGCGCCTGGCGAATATCGGTATGGGCGAGCATCTGGTCTTTCGCCATGGAGTATTCCACCCAGCGGCTGCGGGATTCCAGATCCATCGGGCTTAGCTTCCACCGCTTGGTGGGATTCTTCAGGCGTTCGTGGAACCGGCGCTCCTGCTCCTGCTGGCTTACGGAAAACCAGTACTTGATCAGGATCAGGCCGGAGCGGACGAGCATCCGTTCGAAGTCGGGACAACTGCCGAGGAACTCCCGATATTCTTCCTCTGTGCAGAAGTTCATTACATGCTCAACGCCGGCTCGGTTGTACCAACTGCGGTCAAACAACACGATTTCTCCCGCGGCGGGCAGGTGCGCCACATATCGCTGGAAGTACCATTGCGTCCTCTCCCGCTCGGTCGGAGCTCCCAGGGCGACAACGCGGCACACGCGCGGATTCAGACACTCCGTGATCCGTTTGATAGCGCCGCCTTTTCCGGCGCCGTCGCGGCCCTCGAACAGCACAGCGAGTCGCAGGCCTTTGGTCCGGATCCACTCCTGCAGTTTCACCAGTTCAATCTGCAGCCTGCGAAGTTCCTTTCGGCAGTCGAGATCGACTTTTGCGCGCAGGGGCTGAGCCGGGAGAAGCTTCTCCATTGACAGCCGCTGGTTCGGCGAGTCGTGATGCGTCCACGCAGTTTGCACCGAGTGCGGTGTCTGAACCACCGCCAGCCGCTTCTCCATCGTCCTGGCCCTCACTCGGTATATCGGCAGTTCGGGCGGAAAAATTAGATTTTATGATTCTTTGGCTTTGCGCAGCGCCAGCGCATTCATGCAATAGCGCAGGCCGCTCGGCGGCGGGCCGTCCGGAAAAACGTGGCCGAGATGCGCATCGCATGCGTTGCAGAGCGTTTCAACCCGCACCATTCCATGTGCCCGGTCCATGCGATACGAGACAGCATTCTCTTTGATTGGCTGCGTGAATGACGGCCAGCCCGTACCGGATTCGAATTTCGCTGTGGCATCGAACAGCAGCGTGCCGCAGCAGACGCAGGAATAAATGCCCGGCTCGAACCGGCTGCACATTTCGGAACTGAACGGCGGCTCCGTGGCGGCGTGGCGCGTGACGCGGTACTCGTCGGGCGCCAGCTGCGCCCGCCATTCGGCGTCGCTCTTCTCGATCCGGGCATCGGGGGCGGGATTACCCTTTTCGGAATAGCGAATCACATCGGGCCATTTGAGAACCATAGCCGTATCTTTTCACAACGGCCGCAGAGATGTCGCGGCGGCGAACGATCGGACTTCGCTGGCTGTGTGAGTGTGGCTAAGCGGCGGGCCGGATCGAGACTACCAGTGCCGGATCATAGACCGCCGGGGAGGCGTTCATCTGCTGAATAGCTGTCGACAACGTGCCCCCGCTCGAAACGACCTCATCGGCATGGCCTGCGATCAATAACATCTGCGCACCGGATTGGACGGTTTCCGAGAGGTTTAAATGCCGGAGCTCCTGGCAGGGAGTCATCTGGTATTTGAGAATTTCAGCGACAATTTCCAGCCGCGGCATGTTGACGAGGAGTTTATGGGCTGTGGAGGGATGAGCCCGAAAGGCCTCTTCTTCGTGGATCAGCAAAGGCAGGCCACTGTACGCCTTTTTCAGCAGGTCAGTAGGAAGCGCGATACACCCGATCTGAGAAAGCATGGCCGAGGTATCGAATTCCGAGAGGTTCTCCGGCTGCGCGGTCTGCGCCATGTGGCGGACATAACGCCGCAGGCGCATCGCGCGGCTGAGCGCATACGGACGCACCATACCGAGAATCTGACTCAGCATGGAGACACTGCCATTCAGAGTGTGCTCAAGAATCTCCCGTTCGGCGACCATGAGCTCATGCTGCTTGAGCGCCCGGTGAAGGACCTTCGCCGCCATCGCATGATCCTGGGCGATGATGTTGGCGATCTCACTGGATGACCAGTCGGACGACTGGAGTTTGTTCATGAAGTCCGTGTAGCCGGTCGCTCTCTGGAATGGCGCGGCTATAGCCGGCGGATTTGCCGGTCCGGAAATGACAGCCTGGAGGGAAGGATCGGTGACTGTGGTTTGCAGCCGGAACGCCCGCGAGATGGTGACCTTCAGCGCCTCGGTTTCGCAGGGTTTGGCAAGGCACTCGTGCGCACAGATCGCCGAGTTAAGCGTCAGTTCGGTTTCGGGCTGACCTGAGAGGATGATGCGAACCACGGCAGGATATCGCTCGCGCACGTGCGACAGCAGCTCCGTACCGTTCATTCCGGGCATACGAAGATCGGAGATCACCACATCCACCGGTGCGGCTTTCATCATGTCCAGCGCCTGCTGGCCGCTCTCGGCAAAACTCATCTGCCATTCCGAGCGCATCGGATAGAGCGAGCGCCTGATCCCGTCAAGGACTTTGACTTCGTCGTCAACAAACATGATGCGCATCAGGCGGCCAGTGCCTCCTCTGGTTTTATTGGAAGCCGAATGATGAAGCTTGTGCCCTCTCCCGGTTCGGATTCGAAGAGTATGGCGCCGCCGTGTTTACGGACGATCACGTTGTGGGCGATGGCGAGACCCTGGCCAGTGCCTTTTCCAACCGGCTTGGTAGTAAAGAAAGGATCGAAGACTCTCGCCTGGATCGCCTTCGGGATGCCACAACCACTGTCACGAACGAGAATCTCGACGAGATCGCCGACCTGCCGCGTCGCGATGTGGATTCTGCCCATCCCGCCCGTCTCCCCGATGGCATCGCCGATTGCATGCGCGGCATTGACGATGAGATTCAGGACGACCTGATTCAGTTCACTGCCGAGGCACGGCACCGCGGGGAGATCGGGATCCAGATCGGTCGTGACTTCGGCTACATACTTCCATTCGTTCTTCGACACGAGGACGGTGTTCTCGATGGCGCGATTGATGTCCAGCGGAATTTTCTCGACCGCCCCCGGATGGGAGAAATCTTTCATAGCGCGGACGATTCGTGCAACCTGATCTACGCCGGAGAGCAACTGTTCGATGGCGCGGGGCACTTCCTCGCGCAGATAGTCATACACGCCCGCATCCGCGGTCTGCTGAATCGGAGATGGATCGACGGCGTCATCCGGCCTTCGGCAGCTGTCGGCAAGGGATACGAGATCGCGAAACGCGCTTTCCAGGAACTTTCCGTTGTCCCCGATGTACTGAACCGGCGTATTGATCTCGTGCGCAATTCCGGCGGCAAGCTGGCCGATGGATTCCAGTTTTTGAGTCTGCGCCAATTGCCGCTCGAGTTCCTTGATATGGCTGATGTCCTCGCTTACATGTGCCACTCCAAGAAAGCGCTTGTGGGCATCCCAGATTGGCGACAGGGTCAGGAATATCGGCAGCCGCTCGCCGGATTTTTTCAGGCGAACGGTTTCCACGTGAATGATCGATTCGCCGGACTGCAGTTTTTCGGAAAACGACGCGTGCTCGATCATCTTCTCTGCGGGAATAATGGAGACAACCGACCGGCCAATCATCTCCTCTGCCGAATACCCATAGAGCCGCTCCGCGCCCGCATTCCAGGTCAGCACCTGACCCTGCGCATCGGCGCTGATGATCGCCGCATCCGTGTTCTCGACGATGGAAGCCAGTTGCGCCCTGGCGTGTTCCGCCTGTTTTTGTCTGGTGATCTCGAAATCCGCGCCGATGATGCGATGCCGCTCTCCCTGCTGATTTACCACCCGCCAGTGAGTATGCAGCCAATGAATGGAGCCGTCCGGCCAGATAACGCGCAGCTGGCGGTCGAAAGTGTCGCTTGTCTCCATTGCGCGCTGGGATTCCTCGTTGGTCGGCCGATCGTCCGGGTGAACGATTTGCCACCACTCGCTCAGCGCGAAAGGCCCGCGCGGCTCGAAAATTCCGTACAGACGCAACTGCTGGTCTGAGCAGCGCACCTGTTCGGTATCGAGGTCTACTTCCCAGGTTCCAAGCGCCAAGGCCTGATGAACCAGGGCCAGGCGATCTTCGGTTTCACGCAGCGCCTGTTCCATCTGCTTGGGCGCCGTAATATCTCTGTGAATGCCGACGACCTTGTCCGCGCGCCCGCTCTTGTCGCGAAGAACAGACCAGGAAACGTAGACGATAAAGCGTTTTCCGGAACGATTGGTGCAGATGATTTCACCGTTCCACGACCCGTTGGAAAGAATCTCCGAATGGATTGAGCGTCTTTCGGCTTCGGTGACATCCGTGCCGGCGACAGTGCGGTAAAGCTGGCCGGCGGCTTCGCGTGACGACCAGCCAAACAGACGTTCAGCCGAGGCATTGCAGTGCAGTACCCGAAAGTCCGGACTGAGCAACAGCACGGCGTCGTTTATTTGATCAAAAAGGCTGCGATAAACCTCCGGCTGGTCAGCGGCGAGTGGCGCGCCGATGAGGCCGTTGCCGTCCTCGGCAATGTCTGAATGTTTAATCGTGCGGGCGAGCGGCCGTTTTCCTTTATGGTCCGGCCTGGGCGCGCCGGTCATGTCGACTAAGACTGAATTCGGCATTCAAATAAACCCCTCCGAATTTCCGCGGATTCATTTCGGAGGATTACCGTTACATTTTGTTAACTATATGAGGTGTTTATATCAATATCGCCGGAACGTAACAATGATCTCTTTGGATACAAAGCACTCTCGCGGAACGACTTGGCTGTGGCGGCGAGCGAAGGCAGCGAGCAACACAGCGAGCTGCGAATCATCGTTCAAAGTCCTGAAAATAATGAGGATACAGACCCGTACGGTAAGCGCGCCGAAGCGCCACGGCGGTGCGGCTGGCGCTGTGTCACGAAGGGCAACTGTCGCGTACCGGTACTGCATCCGTAGCCCGCGAACCCGGGTTGCTATTGTTTGATTTCCGTTGTCTCAATATAAGAAAACCACGTCGGGAAAGAGCGGTTTTCCGGCGCGGCCAATCAGGCTCTCTGCCGTTCAATGAGTCTGGCGAAAAGACCCTGCTCCGCCATCAACTCTTCGTAGCGGCCCGCCTGCACGACTTTGCCTTTGTCGATGACATAAATCCGGTTCGCCTGCCGGATGGTACTCAGCCGGTGCGCAACCAGAATCCGCGTAGCCTTCAGCTTATTCAGACTCTCGGTAACCACAGTTTGTGTTCTGTTATCGAGCGCGCTGGTCGCTTCGTCGAAAATCAGAATCGCCGGTTTCAGCACCAGCGCGCGCGCGATCAGTACCCGCTGGCGCTGTCCGCCGGAAAGATTGGTGCCGCCCTCGGAAATCACGGTGTGCATTCCCATCGGCATCGCCTCGATATCTTCCGCCAGCCCCGCGGCGCGCGCCGCATCCCAGGCTTCCTCCATCGTGTTTACGCCGCCGCCGCAGATGTTTTCGAACAACGACCCCGCCATGAGACGTCCGTCCTGCGTCACCACGCCGATCTGCCGGCGCACCGCGGCGATATCGAGGCTGGAGAGGTCGCGGCCATCCAGATAGATTGCGCCGGAGTGAGGAATTTCAAATCGCAGCAGCATATTCAGCAAGGTGGACTTGCCGCCGCCGGAAGGGCCTGTCAGTGCGATGCATTCGCCCGGCTCGGCCTGAATGGAAATCCCATCGAGAGTCATGGGTCCGAAAGACCGGTATCGGAACGTGAGATTTTCCATCTGAACGGCGCCGCAGAGACGCCCGGGATGAATCTGGCCCGCGTCCGCTTCGGGCTTTTGCGCGAGGATTGTGCGAGTTTGCTCCCAGAGGTTGCCGGCCATACTGAGAACGATAATGCTGTCGCTTGCCATCGCGACGGCCGTCAGAAATGCGGCCATGGCTGCGATGCATGCAAGAAAGACGCCGAGCCCGATCGGTTGCTGCAACAAATAGAGAAATCCGAGCACGGACGCGAGAGCCGGAGACAGGATTGTCACCAGATGCATGCGGTCTTTCAGGGTTTGCAGCTCCAGACTGAGCTTTTGCTTACGGCTGTATTCGCGGGCCCATTGCGCGAATGCCCGATGGCCGGCTCCGGCGACACGAATCTTTGAAACGGCATTGATCAGCTGAAGCACCAGGCCGGAAAGCAGTTCCTCCACTTTCTGGCGTTTGTGCTGCATGCGGAAAAGAACCCGTCCGCCGAGCCATGTCTGAAGAACCATAGGCAGGCCAACCGCCAGCGTGATCATCGCCAGGACAGGGCTGAACCAAAGGATAAAGATGAGACTCATCAGCGAAGTGACAGCTGCGAAGATCGACCGAAACGCGTCGGCAGTCAGCAGTTGATGGATCCCGGTTATAGCGTCCGCGCGCAGGCTGAGTTGGCCTGCCGAAAGACCGCGGAAAAATGAGGGACTGAGTTTCAGAAGATGATCCCAGACACCGGTCTGAAGTGAAATAAAAGCCGCACTCTGTACCCGCAGAATTGCGATTGTCTGAATAAACAGGAAAAGCGCCGACGCGATAGCGGCAGCCGCGAGCCCGGCTCCGATCTGCAGAACCATTTCGCTGTCCGCATCGGGGACCGCCTGACCGATGAGAAGAGCAATTGCGAGAGGAGTAGCTACTGCCAGAAAGGCTGTGGCGATGCCGGCGGCGACGATCGTCCGCAGATCGCGTCGTCGGGAACGCAGCGCATAACGGAGCAGACCGGTCAGGGAAAGGTCTTCCGGCAGAGGCCGGTACAGCATCTGGGCGAAAACATCGAGTTCCGCCGCGATGCGGCGATCCACTTTTTCGGAAACGCCCGTGGCCGGATCGAAAATCCGGTAATCTGCGCGGCGCGGAAGCAGCGCAACCGGAGCGCCGTTGCGGTGAGCCAGCAGCGGTCCGCTGTCACTTCGCCACCACTGGTCTGTCAATGCGACCATTCTTGTGCGCAGACCGGAAGCTTCGGCGATCTCGCGAACAGCGTCGGCGCGCCTGCCCATGCTGCGAGCCGGGCGAAGTTCCATACCAAGCGATCCGGCAACGGCGCGCAGCGCCTCAAACAGCGCATCGCCCTCCGGATGAAGGCTCCCGGGATCTGTTTCAGTCCCTGCGATTCCCACCAGGCTGGCGAGAGCTGCATGCGACGCGCGCCGATTCTGCTCCTGACGAACGGCGAACCGCTCCCGGTCGGCCATGTCGCGGCGCGACTTCATATCATCCAGCGCGAAAAAGAGACGAAGGGCCGCGAGATCGAGTGTCCGGGAAAGCGCCTCAGAACTGGCGTGCTCATGAGCGGTCCACTCAGCATTCGTGGTTGTTTCCAGCCAGAGACCAGGAACCAGTGCGAGACCGGCGCCTTCGGAAACGGGTTCTCCCGCGAGAGAGCCCGCGCCTGAAACCAGCCGAACATAAACAACGCCCCGCTCGGCGGCGACGCGGACGGAAGGCGGCAGAGAAACAGATTCACCGGGTTCAATATTCCTTGCATCGACTGAGGGCAGGAGCCTGGTGAGGGCAGCTCCGATGCTCAGCAGCGAATCTTCCATCGCGGAAGTTTCTTCCCAGTCGCGCAGGGCGGATTCTTCGCGAAGGCAGCTCGGCTCCAGTGAAATCGCCGAAATCTCCCATTGCTCGCCGGCCGCCCGAAAGAAGGGCAGAAGCTTGCCGGGTCCGATTGAAAACAGGTGCAGTCTTTCGCTGGTTTCACGATCGATCGCAAAGATACCGAGCGTGCCGTAAATGACAGTGGCCCGCCTCGCGGAATCAATAGGGATGGCCTGATTTCCCTGCAGCCATTCCACTGGCTGCCTCAAGCGGCCGACACTCCGTCAGCAGCATCATGTTCGTTCATCGAAGCGCCTTCGCGATCGGAATCTTCGGCGAGCAGCGCAACGTAACGGCCATTCCGGCGCAGCAGTTCATCATGCGTGCCGCGTTCCACAATGTTGCCGAGATCGAGCACGATGATCTCGTCACTGTCGCGCACAGTGCTCAGCCGGTGCGCCATGATCAGGCAGGTGCAGCCGCGTGTGCGGATGTTCCGGTCCACCGCCATCTCGGTTTCCGAATCGAGCGCGCTGGTCGCCTCGTCCATGATCAGGATCGCGGGCTCACTGGCAAGGGCGCGGGCGATTTCGAGACTTTGCCTCTGGCCTCCGCTCAGATTTGCGCCGCCTTCGAGCAGCTGGCTGGCATAGCCTCCCGGCATAGCATCAATCACGCTGTCGATGCGGGCATCGCGGCATGCCTGCATAACGCGGCCGTCGGGCATGGCGGAATCCCACAGGGTGACGTTCTCCCGCACGGTTCCCTGAAAAAGAACAATATCCTGATCCACGAGCGCCAATGAATTTGCGAGGATCTCGGCCGGTATGGAGCCCGCCGGAATGCCATCAAACAGAATTTCGCCGGAAAGCGGCGAATAAAGGCCCGCTAGAAGGCGGGCCACCGTGGACTTACCAGAACCGCTGCCGCCGACGAATGCGATGCGCTGGCCGGGGCGCGCGGAAAACGAAAGATTGGAGATCAGCGGCGGCGCAGCCGGATTGTATCCGAATGTTACGTTCCGAAATTCGACGTGGCCGCGAAGCCGAACCTGTATGTCAGGCGCCGATTCGAGCGGGACATCTTCAGCAGTCGGGCTCTCCAGCACATCGTCGAGCCGGGTGAGGCTGCTCTCGACAGCCTGCACCGTCTCACCCAGGCCAACGAGACTGTTGACCGGCTGCAGAAAACTCATCGACAGGCTTTGAAAAAGAACGAGCGTTCCGATACTCATCCGCCCATGAACAACCTGCAGGCCGCCGACAACGAGCACGGAAGCGGTCATGAGCGCCGTCAGCAGAGGAGGCAAAACTCCGAGGGAATAGTTCAGAATTCCCAGCTCCTGCTGCGCGTTGTACATGTTGGCAAAGAATCCGGCCCAGCGCGCGAAAAAGTCAGATTCCAGGCCGGAGGCTTTCAGCGTCCGGATACTCTGCAGGCCGGAGATGCCGACGCCGGCCGTGCGACCCAGGGCCATGCCGAGGCGGCCGTTGCTTTCGCTGCGCCGGCGCGCCGCCCAGCGCGTGAAGCCGAAGTTGACAGCCGCAAAGGAAATAGCGACCGCTGTCAGCGGCTCGCTCAGCCGCCACATGACCACGCTGTAGAAAACCATCATGAGGAGATCGATGCAGGTGGTCGCGAGACGGCCCGAGAAAATCTCGGCCACATGATCGTTCAGAGCAATGCGGCTGCTGACTTCACCGGCGTAGCGCTGCGCGTAATAAGAAGCGGGCAGCTTCAGCAGGTGCATCACAAAACGGCCGGAGTTGGCCACCGCCAGCCGAATCTGCAATCGGCGCAGGATACGCAGCTGGACTGCGCTGAGCAGAACCCGCATGAGCGCGGTGATCAGCATGCCGACGACCAGCGGACGCCCCCAGTCGCGCAGATGTTCCACCAGCACTTTGTCAACGAATGCAGCAATCAGAGCGGGCGCCGCGAGATTCGGGATGAGAAGAAGGAACGCCGTGCAGATGGAAGCAAAAACCGGAATCAGCGATCCGCGCAGCCGCTTCCACAGGCTCAGCAGAATACTCGGCCGGGTCCCGCCGCGGCGGAACTCCGGGCCGGGCTCGAAGGTCATCATCACGCCGGTGTAGCAGCGCTCGAATTCGTCGATCGGAACCGATCGCGGCCCGGTCGCCGGATCGTTCACAAACACGCGCCGGCCGCGAGAGCCCTCCACCACGAGGAAATGGTTGAAGTTCCAGAAGACAACGTACGGAAATGGCGTATTCCGCAGTCCGCCGATGTCGCGCTTCCAGGCGCGCGCCAGCAAGCCGTAGGACTGCGCGGCCTTGACCATGCTGGAGAGTTTGGAACCGTCGCGCGAGATTCCGCAATCGCGGCGCAATGTCGATAACGGCACGATGCGGCCAAAGTAAGCCAGAATAATTCCAAGCGCCGCTGCGCCGCACTCCACCGCATCCATCTGCAAAACCATGGGTGTGCGGACACGCGAGGGGTGCAGCCCGGCCGACTGGCTCACGTCAGTACACTCCGGATGCGTCCCTCAGGATGGGCAGCAGATAAGTTGCCGGCGACCGGCTTTCCAGCGTAACGCGGGTGGCGTGAGTCAGCCCGGGAGTGATTCGGATAGCCGGACCGCGCGATGAGGACCATTTGTAGCCGCTCACCGTCTCTGGGTCCTTTTCGATCCGGGCGCGCACCTCTATATAAGGACCGTCCGGCATCAGGCTCTGGACAACTTCCGCATTGCCGATGATGTTGATCGCCCCTTCTTTCGTAATGGGGACCGGCGAGACCGATGTTA
>Ga0335085_10006162_pt1 | contig 19025 bp, 25 predicted proteins | sample Lox_Sample_45_FD_206712 | JGI IMG/M metagenome (GOLD analysis project Ga0335085, IMG submission 206712) | Soil microbial communities from Loxahatchee National Wildlife Refuge, Florida, United States - Lox_Sample_4.5 | ecosystem: Environmental > Terrestrial > Soil > Wetlands | place: USA...
GCCGGTCGGGGTACCTCGCCGCCTTGAGCGTCAGCGCCTATAGCATGGTCTCCATGGTCCGGTCGCTGGGCCCGCTCACCCGGCCGGGCGGGAGCTATCTCTCGCTCACCTACATGGCGGGCGAACGAGTGATTCCCGGCTACGGCGGCGGGATGTCTACGGCCAAGGCGGCACTCGAGGCCGATACCCGCACGCTGGCCTACGAAGCGGGACGCCGCCATGGGGTCCGGGTCAATACGATCTCCGCCGGCCCCTGGGCTTCGCGCGCCGCGTCGGCGATCGGGTTCATTGACATGATGATCGAGTACACCAGGGCCAACTCCCCGCTCCCACGCGCGCTCCAGGCGGAGGAGGTGGGCAACACGGCGGCCTTTCTCGCCAGTCCGCTGGCCTCCGCAATTACCGGGACGGTGATCTACGTGGACAACGGATACCACAGCATGGGCATGGCGGTGACTCCAACCCCCTCTCCGTCCCCCGCCTCATGAGCGAGACCGAGAGCCGCTCCAGCTTCAGGCCCGATCTGCTCAAGGGTCAGGTAGCGCTGGTCACGGGCGGCGGGACTGGAATCGGTCTCGGGATCGCCAAGTGCCTGGCGCGAGTCGGCGCGGACGTGGCGATCGCCAGCCGGAAGCCGGAGCATCTGGAGCCCGCCAGGGAGTCGCTCGCCGCGCACGGCACCCGGATCCTCGCCATCGAGTGCAACGTGCGGGAACCGGAGTCGGTCGGCCGCGCGGTGGAGCGGGTGGCCACCGAGCTGGGACGCCTGGATCTCCTGGTCAACAACGCGGCCGGGAACTTCTACTCGCCCTCTGCGACCCTATCGGCCAACGCCTGGCGGGCAGTGGTCGAGACCGACCTGTTCGGCACCATGTACGGCTGCCAGGCGGTCTATCCGGTGATGAAGAAGCAGGGCCGCGGACGCATCGTCTCGATCTCGATGACGCTCCACTATCGGGGCTGGCCGCAGATGGCCCATGCGACCGCCGCCAAGGCGGGCGTCGATGCCCTGACTCGGACCCTGGCGGTCGAGTGGGCGCCGGATGGGATCCGGGTCAACGCCGTGGCCCCCGGCCCGGTCCCGACCGAGGGGGTGAAGAAGGCGTTCATCGCGCCGCCCACCCCAGGCGGCGGCTACAGCGTCTTCGACGCCGATGCCTACGCCCGCCGGGCCATTCCACTCGGCCGCTGGGGAACCCCGGAAGACATCGGAGAGATGGTGACCTACCTCGCCGGTCCGGCGGGAGACTGGATTACCGGCGCCATCTTCGTGGTCGATGGCGGGGCCTGGCTGGCACCGGGGCCCGGCGCGGTGATGCCCAGCGGCGGCCGCGAGAAGAGCTGATCCATGGGGGTCGGTCACTACGGCCTCGCCATCGCCTTCAAGAAGGTCGAGCCCCGCTTGAGCCTGGTCACCCTGACGGTGGCGGCCCAGTTCGTCGATCTGCTCTGGCTGATCTTCGTCTCGCTGGGGGTGGAGCAGGTGAGGATCGTCCCGGGCTACACTGCCGCGAGTCCACTGGAGTTCGTCAGCTACCCCTTGAGTCATAGCCTGGTCGCGGCGGTGGTCTGGGCCGGGTTGGTGGGAGCGGTCTACTACGCCTGGCCTACCAGGGACACGGCGCACCATACCAGGCGCACCATGATCGTGATGTTCCTGGTCGCTTCCCACTGGCTGCTGGACGTGGTGGCGCACATCCCGGATGTCCCGCTGGCGGGCAACGATTCCCTCAAGCTGGGACTGGGACTCTGGCGGAGCATCCCGGCGACCCTGGCGGTCGAGATCGGGATGCTGGCGGTGGGGCTGGGTCTGGTGATCCTGTGGCCACCCAAACGATATCATCCGCGCACTTGGCGGCTGCTGCTCATGGGCCTGATCTTCGCAGCCATGGAAGTGGCGAGCGTGCTGGGCCCGCCACCGCCATCGGTGCGGGCGGTGACGCTGGGCACCCTGGCCGCGATCCCGGTCATCATCCTGCTTACCTACTGGGCCGACCGGCCGGCCAAGACGGCCTGACCGTGTCCAGGCTCTTCCTTGTCATTGGCGCCGTGTTCGGTTTCCTGGGGGTCGCCGCGGGGGCCTTCGCCGCTCATGCGCTCCGGGGAATGATCCCGCCAGACCTGCTGGCCGTCTTCGAGACCGGGGCCCGGTATCAGATGTATCACGGGTTGGCGCTGCTGGCGGTGGCCTGGCTCTCGAGCCAGATGCCCAGTCGCTGGATTACTGCATCGGGCTGGCTCTTCGTGGTAGGAACGGTGCTGTTTTCGGGAAGCCTCTACGCCCTGGCGCTCACCTCCAACAATCGCCTCGGCATGATCACGCCGTTCGGTGGCGTGGCGTTCCTGGCCGGCTGGGCTTCCCTGGGGATCGGCGCGTGGCAGGGCCGGCGATCCGAACCGAGTTAAGCTGCATGCGGTCGACCCGGTGCGATACTGCGTCCTCCAGCTTCAGCGAACGCGATGGGGTATCGCTCAGTATTCGCGGGGAAACTGCCCGTTGATTAGCTGGTCGCCGGTTGGGGTCCTGTCTCGAGAGCCACAGCGCAATTCGTACTAGAAATTCGCCCGAAGATTGAAGCCTTGCGCTCGGCGAGCGATTGCTATATGATAGCCATCATATGCGCGCTGCCACCGCCAACCGGACCGCCCCCAGCCGCAAGGAGGCCACCCACGAGCGGATCGTCGGGGCCGCCGCGCGCGCCATCCGTCGAAGCGGCTACAACGGCACCGGCGTCGCCGACATCATGAAGGACGCCGGCCTGACGCATGGCGGTTTCTACGCCCACTTCGCCTCCCGTGACGCGATGCTGGCGGAGGCCGCCGACCAGGCCGGCGCCGAAAGCGTGGCCAGACTGAAGCGCATCGCCGCGGCCGCGCCGCCCCATGAGGCGCTTCGGTCGCTGATCCAGGCCTATCTCTCGAAAGCGCACGTCGAGGACGCCGAGACCGGCTGCCCGGTGGCCGCTCTCGGCTCGGAGATGCCGCGCCAGGCCTCAAAGGTGCGCCGGGCCGCGACGCGTCGGATCAAGGAAATGATCGACGTCGTCATCCGGCATTGGCCCGACCAGGGGGAGCCAGCCGCCTACCAGCATGCGCTGGTGACGGTGGCCACCATGGTCGGCGCTTTGATGCTGGCCCGCGCGGTGGACGACCCCAAGCTATCCGAGGCTATGCGCCAAGCGGCCGCAAAATACTTCGACACCACCGGCACCTGAGGCGACCTGCACGGGCCAGATCAGGTGCTTTTCCTTTGTCTCAGAATATGATGCTCATCATATGGCGAGCCACGACGAGCGCCGACCATTTTTCCGGAGGGCAGTCAAAATGAAGCCAAACAAACCTGTGGCACTCGTGACAGGCGCCTCATCGGGCATCGGGAAGGCAATCGCGGAGCGGCTCGCCACGGCCGGCTACCAGGTCTATGGCACCAGCCGGCACGCCGCGACCCCGGGCCAGCGCCGATTCGAGATGCTCTCCCTCGACGTGACCAGCGATGTAGCGGTCGAGGCGGCCGTGAATGCCGTGCTGCGGGCGGAGGGTCGCATCGACCTCCTCGTGAACAACGCGGGCTTCAGCGTCGCCCCGGCGGGGGCGGAGGAGAGCTCGATCGCACAGGCTCGCGCGGTCTTCGATACGAACTTTTTCGGGGTCGTCCGGATGATCCGCGCCGTCGTGCCGCACATGCGACGCCAGCGGAATGGCCGCATCGTCAACATCGGCTCCGTGCTAGGCTTCTTGCCGGCGCCATACATGGCGCTCTATGCCGCCACCAAGCACGCGCTCGAAGGCTATTCGGAATCGCTCGATCACGAGGTACGCACTAGGGGCATCCGGGTCTCGGTCATCGAGCCGGCGTACACGAAAACACACTTCGATGCGAACCTGCTGGAGCCCGACGCGAAGCTCGATGAGTACCGCGAGGCGCGTGCGGCCGTGACCACGCAGCTGAGGGCAGTCCTCGAGACCGCGGACGAGCCGGCCGTTGTGGCCGACGTTGTGCTGGCAGCCGCGAGTGCGGCTCGCCCGAAACTCCGGTACACGGCCGGCAGCCTCGCCAACCGTCTGCGGCTGCTGCGCCGCTTTGCGCCTGCGGGCGCCGTGGATGCCGGCATCCGAAAGGACCTGCGGCTCGATGCCCCAACGGCGTCGCAGTCATGAAGGCATTCATCGTCGATCGTTACCAGGCCAACAGCGCATTGCGCCTCGGCGACATGCCGGAACCAGATGTTCGCGACCATGATGTCCTGGTCGCCATCCACGCGGCCGGCGTGAACTTGCTGGATGCCAAGATCCGGGATGGTGAGTTCAAGCTCATCCTGCCTTATCGCTTGCCGCTGATCCTGGGCAACGACGTGGCCGGAGTGGTGATCCGAGTCGGGGCGAAGGTCCGAGGGTTCAAGTCTGGTGACGCGGTGTACGCCAGGCCCAATCAGGACCGGATCGGGGCCTTCGCGGAACTCATCGCCATGGACGAAGCCGACGTGGCGTTGAAGCCCAGGAACCTCACCATGGAAGAGGCCGCCTCCATCCCCCTGGTGGGCCTGACCGCGTGGCAGGTATTGATCGAACGCGCCCAGCTGAAGAAGGGACAGAAGGTCCTGATCCACGCCGGTTCCGGCGGGGTCGGCACGTTCGCCATCCAGCTGGCGAAGCACATCGGTGCCACGGTGGCGACCACGACCAGCACGGCGGGTGTCGCTCTGGTCAGAAGTCTCGGCGCGGATGTCGTCATCGACTACAAGAAAGAGGACTTCGCGAAGGTCCTGGATGGCTACGACGTGGTCCTGCACAGCCTGGACAGGGACACGCTCGAGAAGTCCCTCAAGGTGCTGAAGCCTGGAGGAAAGCTCATCTCCATCTCTGGACCGCCAGACCTGGCGTTCGCCAAAGAGATCGGGTTAAACTGGTTGCTACGGCAGGTCATGCGCCTGTTGAGCTTCCCCATCCGGAGGAAGGCCCGACAGCATGGCATCAGCTACTCGTTCGTTTTCATGCGGGCCGATGGCGAGCAATTGAGCAAGATCACGTCGCTTATCGAATCTGGCGTCGTCCGGCACGTCGTGGATCGGATCTTCCCTTTCCAAGCCACCAACGAAGCGATGGACTACGTCGTGACGGGGCGGGCCAAGGGCAAGGTCGTCATCAAGGTGAAATGAATCAGGCCTCACCGCTTCTGCCGCTCTAACCAAAATGGAGAGCAAGATGAGCATGCGAAGCGTTGATGGGCTTGCCATGCTGGAACGTCGAGTGGGAGCCGCTCGATGGCCAGAATTTGCGGCGCGCTGTGGTTAGTCCGCGCACGGGCGCCACAGAGCTCGAGTTCGATCTCGGTGCGCGACTGCGCTTAAGTGGGTCAGTAGCGCCGGATGGCGAGATCTATTCGATCTATAAGCCCCGAGGTCTCGTCTTGGTGGTTCGCATCGATGGGTCATTCTCACACGAACACGCAACGCACCGCGAGCCCTGGCGTCCGATTCTCGCTGCCCCCGAACCGCGCCTCGCTGCTGTCGAACGCGGACCGGCCTGGAGCTCGCGGTGCAATGCGCGCGCCAACCATCGCTCGCGTAGCTACCTCCTCTCTGCCAGCAAAGTCCCAGCCCCGCGGAGTCCCACATGACCCGTAAGATCGTCAGGACTTCAAAAGCGGCCTCACCGCCTCCCACCTACAGCCAGGCGGTGAAAGCCGCCGGACTCGTTTTCGTATCCGGCACCGCCCCGCACGACCCGGCCACCGGCGCCATCAAGGGCACCACGATCCAGGAACAGACTCGGCAGTGCCTGACCAATATCGCGGCAATTCTCGAAGCCGCCGGAAGCTCGCTGGACCAGATCGTCAGTGCGACGGTCGTGCTGGCCGATGAAGATGACTTTGCAGGAATGAATGAGGAATGGTTACGGTGGTTTCCATCAGACCCACCGGCAAGGCAGGGCGCCAAGCTTCCGGCGCGCATCCCGGGCTTGAAGGTGTCGATTGCCGTAGTGGCTGAGACTGACCGCTAGTGGTTTTCCTCGGTAGTCACCCGGAACGATAGCGGCTCGGTGGGCAATACCGACGCGCGAGCGATCGCGGCGTTGATTCCTGCCTGGGAGCTGGTGGTCATCACGGCGGTGGCCAAGCCGTCGCCATCGGTGAAGACCATGTTGGGGGAGATGGTTCCGCTGCCGTATTCCACGTCGAAGGACACCAGGGAATTCCGCATCGGATTGCCGCCCGCGTCGGTCAGGTGCACTCGCACCGTGTCCTTCTCGCCCGGGGCCATGTGGGCCCGGAGATTCCGATCGGTAACGAACCAGGCCGGAAAGTCTCCACCGCTCTGGACCCGGATCCTCCAGGAGCCGTCTCGCTGCTGGGCTAGCGCCATGCTGTAGGGGACGCTCATCGGGTAGGTCCCGCCCGAGGGGAAGCTCACGTCATAGGTGAGATAGCCGGCCAGGTAGGCCAGGTCCCCGCTCGCGTTGACCTCGTAGTAGCCGAGCTTGAGGTTGTTCAGCCGGGAGAGGTTACGCCTGAAGTATCCCTGGATCGAGTCGGCGCCGATCACCACGTTTCCCGTCCCGGTGATGATCCGGCCGTCCTTCACGTAGAGCGCCGCGAGCGCCGCGGCATCGCGATTCTTGCAGGCGGTCTCCCACTTGGTCACCGCCTTCTTCACGGCATCGTTCACCGTCGCATGGTAGTTGAGGGCTTCGTTCTCCCTCCGCACCGCGCCCGGAACCTCGGCCTGCCCTGTGGCGACCGAGGGGTTGCCGCAGAGGCATAGAGAACCGTAAAGGGCGGCCGTCGCGATCGAGCGGGTGCGGGTCTCGCGCATCGTAAAGTTCCTCTGGAGAGACGGTCAGCGACGAGTCAGGTAGGCCAACCGTGAAGACAGCTCGTACTCGCTCACGTCATGGAGCTCGGGCGAAATGTGCCCCAGGAGCTGCTTCAGCTCGGCCGTCCCGTAGGTGAGCCCCTTCCGGGAGGCCCCTGCCCGGGCCTGCACCCCGGTTGCCCCCGTCCGTCGCCGGGCCTGAAGCAGCGCCAGCCGCCGATCGACCTTGGCATTGGGAAAGTGAGATTCTATCTCCCCCACGAACTTGATCAAGTTCCCCGCCGGGCTGGGCAGCGCCGCCTCGCCGAAGCCCGAGAAATCGGTCACACCCTGCACGATCGCGAGCCGGCGCAACTGCCCCTGCTGCGTAAGGTAGAGATCGAGGAAACCCCGGGTGTCCTGCACGGCGCCGTGGTCCCCAACGGCGCGCATGACGTCCGACGTCCGGCCTCCGGGTGGGCGTACTTCGCCTCCACCCGCCTCGCGCGGAGCGCAGAAGACGGCAATCAGGGGCTCGGCCCGTCCCAGCGTCGTCCGGTGGTCGGCCAGCAATACCAGCCCCACATCGTGAATGGCAAAGGAGCGGATCTCCGTCCGCGGCGGTACGCTGCCAAGCTCCTCGGCACCCACCACGGTGACGTGCAGGCCCGCGGCTACCAGCTCGGCTGCAACTTTCTCCGCCTCGGCGCGACCGTCGAAGGCGAGCCAGATTTCGGGAACCGGGTAGTGAACCTTGAGGGTCGCCTCCGCCGGGGTCAGACCCAGAGGAGGAGCGGCCCGGCGCGCGTCGACCGCGCCATGGGGAGGATTCGAGACCAGCAGGATCGAGCCCGCCAAGGGCACCTGCGGGACGAGGTGCTACGAATGTGCAATCCGGTACCGGCCCCGTCCAGCTTGGAGACTCTGTGCGGTCACCCGCGCTCGGGGTAGAGTCGCGGAACCTCGGCCTCCTGGCGGGCCCACTTGAAGAAGACCAGCGCGATGGCGCCCCACATCCAGAGGTTCCCGGGTACCCACATGATGAGCCCGCCCAGCTGCTGGTCCTCGAGCGGGCTCAGCCCCCAGGTCCGCGGCGCCTCGACATACCACTGGTAGAGCGGCTGTTCGGCAAAGGTGATGATCGCCGCCACCGCCTGCATCGGGATTCCCACCAGGAAGAGATAGAGCATCGAGAGGCCCGGGGAGAGCCTCGGCACCGACGCGATCGGGCTCATCACCGGCCACCACATGATCACCGCGGTGACCATGAAGAGCAGGTGGGTCACGATGTGGACATTGTGCTTCCGCATCATGAGCTCGTAGCTGGGGACCACGTGCCAGGCGGCGATCGTGGCGCCGAAGAGCCCACCCGCCACCACTGGGTGGGCCAGCGCACGGCCGATCCGCCCCACCACCGGACGCGCCGCCAACGGTTCGATCAGCCACCCCGGTAGTCCGGCGATCAGGAGTGGGGGCAGCACCAGCTGGAGCAGCAGATGCTGCACCATGTGGGCGGAGAACAGGTAATAGTCGCTCAGGTGATGGATCGGGCCGTTGAGCGACACCAGCATTATGACCAGGCCGGTGACGTACGAGAGCACCCGCCAGGGAGGCGCGGGAAGCAGTCCGTGCCTCCGCCGCCACGGCCCGATCCCGTAGGCGTAGAGGCCGCCCAGGATCGCGGTACCGATGACGACCGAGGGGTGAAGATCCCAGTCGGGCTCGAAGGGACCGGTCGGGCGGATGGTGTCGAGGAGGAGGAACGGGGAGATCACGTGCGTGCCTGCGGAGTGGCCGGTGAGCGGGAGCCGGTGCCCCCGCTCACCCCATCTCGTTACTTCGGGAGCGGGTGCAGCGAATAGAGGTATCCGAAGAGCAGCAGCAGCGCCATGATGATCGCGGCCGCGATGATCAAGGGAAACACGAAGACGCTGCTGAAGAGCCGGCTGTCCTGTTTCAAGTGCATGTAGAACATCGCCACCAGGGCGAACTTGAAGGCGGAGAGCAGGAGCAGAAGCTCGACGAACACCGGCGTGATCGCCAGCGCCAGGGCGGGGGGCTGACCCCGCCGCCCGATCTCGTATAGTGCCACTTCGAGTGCCGTGAGAACGAACAGCGTGATCCCGATCCGGACGTAGACCGCCGGGGTTGGATGGGAGTGCTCGTGAGTATGAGCGGCAGCGTCCATGGCAGTCATGCTCAATGAATGAGGTAGACGACGGGGAAGATCACGATCCACACCACATCCACGAAGTGCCAGTACAGGGCGGCGATCTCCAGGTTAAGCGACTTCTCGGGCGGGAGCTTGCCCCGGAGCGCCAGGACGAAGACGGTCGACAGCCAGAGCACGCCGAGCGACACGTGTCCGCCGTGGAAACCGGTCAGCGTAAAGAAGGTCTGGGAGAAGAGGTTGGTGGTGAACCCCATGCCCCGATGATAGAAGTGGGTGAACTCGAAGACCTGCATCCCCACGAAGAAGATCCCGCAGAACAGGGTCGCGCCTAGCCAGCCGATCAGCATCCCGCGTTTGCCCTTCTGGGCCCCGTAGAGCGCCAGCACCACGAACAGCGAGCTGAAGAGCAGGAGAGCCGTACCGGTAGTGACCAGGGGGATCTCCAGCATCTGCTCCACTTCCTTGCCGTTCAGGAGCCAGACGTCGTGCGGCCGCGGGCCGGCCACGTCCTTCCCCTTGTAGACCAGGTAAGTGCCGATCAGCGAGGCGAAGAACATGCATTCGGACCCGATGAAGGTCCAAATCGCCAGCTTTCGACTGTCGAGGCCGGTGGCGGTCTCCGGATGGGCAGCAACGGCGGCGTGGGACATGGTTAGTTGGTTCGAGAAGTCAGTGTCGTTGTCATTAGCTGGGAGCTGGGAGCTGGGAGCTAGAGCCCACCACCCGCGCTTCAGTCGCTAACAGCCTCACTCAGTCCTCAGTCCTCAGTCCTTCTCATTATGCCGGCTCGAAGGCCCACTTGAACACCCCAACAAACAGAATGACGGCACCGATGATGTTGACGTAGGGGAATCCCGCGATGAAGCCGCAGAGGGTCACGGTGACGCCCACCCCGACCACGAAGGGCCAGTAGGACGGGTTGGGCATATGAATTCCCTTCCCGCTCGACAGCGCCGGCTCGGGAAGCTTGCCGCCCTTGGCCCGCTTGAGCTCCCACAGGGCATCGCGACCGTCCACGTGGGGGATCTCCGTGAAGTTCCACTCCTGCGGGGGCGAGGGAATCGCCCACTCGAGGGTGGCGCCGTTCCAGGGATCCGCCGGCGCCTTGGCGCCCGAACGGAAGGTCTTCCAGAGGTTGTAGAGGAAGACCGCGAAGCTGAGGCCGAGCAGGAACGATCCCACCGTCTCCATCAGGTTCCAGAATCCGAAATTGCTTTCCGCAGCATAGGTGTAGACCCGCCGGGGCATCCCGTTCAGACCCAGGAAGTGCATCGGGAAGAAGGTGAGGTTGAACCCGATCAGCATCAGCCAGAAGTGGATCTTCCCCAGCGTCTCGTCCAGCATCTTCCCCGACATCTTGGGCAGCCAGTAGTAGGCCCCGGCGGTGAGGCCGAAGATGCTGCCGCCGAAGAGCACGTAGTGGAAGTGCGCGACGATGAAATAGGTGTCGGTCTGCTGGAGGTCGGCCGGGGGCGAGGCGTGCATGATCCCCGAGAGCCCGCCGATGATGAACATCGCGATGAACCCCAGGGCGAACAGCATCGGGGTCTTGAACTGGATCTGCCCGCCCCAGATGGTTCCCAGCCAGTTGAAGATCTTCACCCCGGTAGGGATGGCGATCAGCATCGTGGCCAGCGAGAAGAAGGCGTCGGCGAAGGGGCCCATTCCGGTCGCGAACATGTGGTGGCTCCACACGCCGAAGCCGAGGAACGCGATGAAGGCGCCGGAAAAGACCATCGCGGCGTAGCCAAACAGGGGTTTCCGGGAGAAGACCGGCAGCACCTCGGAGATGATCCCGAAGGCCGGCAGGATCAGGATGTAGACCTCGGGATGGCCGAAGATCCAGAACAGGTGCTGCCAGAGTACCGGATCGCCGCCGCCCGCGGGCGTGTAGAAGTGGGTCCCGAACACCCGGTCGAACATCAGGAAGATCAGCGCCACCGTGATCACGGGGAACGCCAGCAGCAGCAGGACCTGGGTGATGAAGCTCATCCAGACGAACATCGGCATCCGCATCATGCGCATGCCGGGCGCCCGGAGATTGACGATGGTGACGAAGAAGTTGACCGCCGCCGCCAGCGAGGCGATGCCCAGGATCTGGATGCCGACCACCCAGAAGTCCACGTTGAGCCCGGGCGAGAACTGCTTGGAGGTCAGGTTGGCGTAGGCGAACCACCCCGCGTCCGGCGCCGCCTTGAAGAGCCAGCTGGCGTTGAGGACCAGGCCGCCGCCCAGGAACACCCAGTAGCTCATGGCATTGAGCCGGGGGAAGGCCACGTCCCGGGCGCCGATCTGGAGCGGGATCATGTAATTGAAGAACATCGCCGAGAGCGGCATCACCCCGAGGAAGATCATGGTGGTGCCGTGCATCGTGAACAGCTGGTTGAACGTCTCCGGCCCCACGAACGTATTGTCCGGCTTGGCCAGCTGAACCCGCATGATCAGCGCCTCGATCCCGCCCAACAGGAAGAAGAGGAACGCGGAGGCGCCATAGAGAATGCCGATCCTCTTGTGATCGACGGTGGTGATCCAGCTCCACAGACCGGTCTTCGAGTGGGCGTGGGCCGGGGCGTGATCCAGAGCCGTGGTTGCCATGTTGGTTCCGTTACTGGGTGTGATGAGAGAGCGCCCGGACTACCGGTGCGCCCTCAGGTACGTCACCAGCGTCGCGACTTCGTCGTCCGTCAGCTTCTTGGGCAGCACCATCAGGGCGCCCGTCTTGACCGCCTGGGGATCGTGCAGCCACTTCGAGAGGTTCTCGTCGGTGTTGGGCAGCAGGCCGGCTACGATCGTGGTCCGGCTGCCCACGTGCGAAAGATTGGGGCCGAGCAGCGAGGTGAGTCCCGCCGTCGGGGTGCCAACCATGGCGTGGCAGCCGATGCACCCGCCCGACATGAAGGTCGCCTTGCCCCTGGCCAGCACGCTGTCGAGCCCCGGCGCCGGCACTCCGGCCGCGACCAGCGACTTGACCAGGTCGCTGTCCGCCACCGCTCCGCCGTTCACCAGCGGCGAGCCGACCTGTTGCGCCTGGACCCACTGCTGAAATTCCTCGGGGGTTTGCGAGATGATGCGGAAGCCCATCCGTCCGTGCTGGATCCCGCAGAACTCACCGCACTGTCCGCTGAAGTTCCCCGTGACTTCCGTCTTGAACCAGAGGTTGTTGTGACGGCGGGGGAAGACGTCCCGCTTGCCGGCGAACTGGGGAACCCAGAAAGCGTGGATCACGTCGCCGGTGGTCATCTCCAGACTGACCGTCTGGCCCATCGGGACGTGGAGCTCGTCGGCGGTCACGATGTTGAGCGAAGGATAGCGGAACTCCCACCACCACTGATGGCCGATCACCTCGATCTCGAGGGCGTTGGTCGGCTTCTCTGCAGTAACGAAGATGGTGCGGATGGTGGGAACCGCGATGATCGCCAGGATGACGGCCGGGATCATGGTCCAGACGATCTCCACCGTCGTGTTGCCGTGGGTCTGCTTCGGCTCCGGCGCCCCCGGTTTGGCCCGGAACCGCCAGATCGCGTAGATCAGGGCGCCTTCGACCAGGACAAACACCACCGTCGCCCACTGGACCGTCAGGCGCAGCAGGTGGTCCACCAGGTGCGCGAAGTCGCCGCGCGGCAGGAGCGTCGTCTGAGGATAGTGCTCGGCACAACCGGCGAGTGCCAACGCCAACAGCGGTACCAGCGCCCAGGTAGTCGCTCGCCGCGTGAGCGCGTTCCGAAGCGAAATCAATTGATCCATCCTGTCGACGGGGGCGGGCGGTTTTGAATAAAAATGCCGACAGATGTTACCCGAATCCCCCACCTCCGTCAAGCAACCGGGACCACACCGTGGCGAAGCCCGCTAAGAAGGGAAACTCCCCTCCAACCGGGTTCGTCGTCAGGGAAGGAGCCTTTCCTTAATGTGGTTGCTTCGAACGTCCCTTCGGCGCGGCCGCGACGGACGTGGACAAATAGCAGCACGCCGATAGGATTTACGCTTCGCCAGACTCTCCCGGAGTGCTCCATGAACGCCGCCGCCAAAGCCGATCTGATCCGCCGCTACGCCGAGGGCCCCACCCTGCTTCGCGTCACCCTCGCCAAGGTTCCGGCGGAGGCCCTGAAGTGGCGCCCAGCGCCCGACAAGTGGTCGGTCCACGAGGTCATCGTCCACTGCGCCGACAGCGAAACCAATTCCCACATGCGGCTCCGCTACCTGCTCGCCGAGAAGGATCCGGTCATCATCGGCTACGATCAGGACGCCTGGGCCCGGATCCTGGACTATCACAGTCTCCCACTCGAGCCGGCACTCACCACGGTCGAGGCGGTCCGAGCCAATACGGTTCCGCTGCTCAAGCGGCTCCCCGAGTCGGCCTGGACCCGGGTGGGGCACCACAGCGAGAGTGGGACCTACGGTGTCGAGCAGTGGATGAACATCTATGCGGAACACCTGGAGATTCATGCGCGCCAGATCGAGCGGAACCTGGCGGCATGGCAGAAGCGATAGGACCAGGGCCTCAGGGTTGCCGCCGCCAGACCACTGCGTTGTTGTCCCGCCAGTTGACCAGGTCCTTGACCGCACCGGTCGAGTCCCGTTCGAACACCCAGAAGCCACGGACGCCGTGGCGTATGAACAGCCGATCGTCCAGGGCGTAGAGCGCCTGCGGCCCCCGTCCGGCCCGGACCAGGACCAGGCCGGAATCGGTCACGGTGACGGTCGCGAGAATCTCCGGCGTGAGCGCGTACCAGTGCAGAGCACGCTTCGGCCCTTCTCGTTAGGGCGCAGGGAGCGCACTAATTGTGACATAGTATCCGTCAGGGTCCCGCAGCGAGAATTCCAGTGTCTCAGTGTTCGGGTTCACATGGGGCTCCTCTTCGAACCTGGTGACGAGCGCGCGTGCTCGCTTCAGTGCCAGATCGAAATCGTCGACGCGAAAGAACAAGAGGAGCCCGTTGCCCGGCGACGCCTGGTCGGGGCTCATCAGGGAAGGATGTTGATGCGCACCCCACTGGTGAAGGCAGAGCAGCATAGTTCCATCGGTATCCTTGATCTGACCAAAGTAGTCATGGCCCGGGGGCGTATGCGGCTCCCCGAAGAGCGATTGGTACCACTTGAAGCTCAACGGAACGTCTTGTACCCCGATGACCGTCCAAGTCCGTTTCATCGTATTCCCCCCGCTGGCTCAGGCACTCTCGACTTCGTCGTTATCGGGTCGAGGGTGATACGGCTTTCACCTCGCTCGGCCGAACACCTGGCGCATGGTTACTCCGTCAAGTCCAGCATCTCACTGGATCGGCAGATCGAACGCCACCGGCTCCGCGATCGGGAAGGCGAAGTGCCACCACTCCCGCTCGTAGTTCTTGAACCCTTCCGCTTCCATCGCCCTGACCAGCATCATCCGGTAGACCCGGACCCGGCCTTCGGCATTGGCCGTGTGCGCGGATGCGGAGAAGGTGTCGAACGGCGTTCCCATGTCGAGCTCGAGGCCGGTGACCCGGTTGACCAGGGTGAGGTCTACCGCGATCCCCTGATTGTGCTTGGAGTGCAGGGCGATGTAGCCCTCTCGCAGGAGCTGAGCCTGGCCGGTGCGGCGGGCCCAGTCCGCCATCGCCAGGGTGGCGCGCACCGGCCGGTACCCGTCGAACACCTTGAGCCCCAGTCCCTCCGACGCGAGCCTGTGCTGGACCCGGGCCAGCGCCCTGGCCGCCTCCCGCCGCAGCAGCGCCTTGTTGGCGTGGTAGCCGGGGAGCACCGCGCCGGTGAAATTCCCGGTTCCGGCGTAGCGGGCATCGACCAGGATGGTGCTGTCCTCACCCCGAACATCCACCAGGAGCCGCCTCGCGATCGAGTCGGCGACCAGAGGGGCCGGAGTCCCGGTATCCGCCGGCGGCACCGTCTGGCCCCTGAGCGGCTCCGACCACGCCCCGAAGACCCAAGCCACCAGAACCGTCAGGACCACCCGCCCGAGGCGTCGATGCATGGGCCGGAATTAACCGGGCTAAGCAGGGGGTGGGCAATGGCTTATCGATCCACCTATCGGGACTGGCGCAGACAGCTATTATTGAAGTGCCAAAGTTCCGACACGCCCGGGGTGGAGATCCGCCCGGGGCGGTTCCTTTTTGCCCAATTCGAGTGCCCCATGCTTCGGGAAATGCGGGAGAAGCTCACCAAAGAGATCTCCCAGCTGAGCCATGAGCTCAATGTTCTGATTCCCCAGGCCATCGCCCAAGCGGTGGAATTGGGCGATCTGCGGGAAAACTCGGAGTACAAGACCGCGCTCGAGCGGCAGCAGTTCGTCCAGGCTCGACTCGGCCAACTCCACCAGCGCTTGAACCAGCTGGGCCAGCTGGCTCAGGCGGAGACCCCCAGCGACCGGGTCGGCCTCGGCTCGAAGGTCACCGTGATGGACCTCGAAACCGAGGAGCGGGAGACCTACATCCTGGTAGTCGCGGAGATGATGGACTTCGACCTTGGGCACATCTCATTGGCGTCACCGCTCGGGAGAGCCCTCACCAACCGCAAAGTCGGAGAGGACCTCGAGTTGAGACTCCCGCGGGGCTTGAGAAAGCTCCGGATCCTGGAGCTGCAGACGGAAAACGGAAAGGAGAATCGGGGACAGGCCTGAGCCTTCGCTCGGTCCTCAGTCCTCAGTCCTCAGTCCTGAGTATGGAGTTCCCCAAGAAACAACTCATCCTGGTCGGCGATCGGGTGCTCATCACGCCCGAGGAGGGCGAGGAGCGGACCCGCGTCGGACTCTATCTCCCCGCCACCGCGATCGACACTCAGCAGGTGCAGTCAGGGCTGGTCATCGCCACCGGGCCGGGAGAGCCGATCGCGGATCTGGGCTCGCTGGACGAGGAGCCCTGGCGGCTGGGCGAGCAGCAGCCCCGCTGGCGCCCCATGCAGGCCAAGGTCGGTGACCACGCGATTTTCTTCCGCAAGGCGGCCGTGGAAATCACCTTCGAGGAAAAGAAGTACCTGGTCGTCCCCCAAGCGGCGATCCTCGCGCTGGTCCGCGAGGAGATCCCGATCTGAGGCGCTCCCCTGCCCCTCACTCGCTTCGCCGATCACGACGAGAAGCGGGTCTTTCTCTCGACCGTTCTCACTTTCAATCTTCCCCCCGCCGACTCGGCCCACAGCGACCGCCTCTCCGTGGCGGTCTTCTGGATCGATGAAGGGACCCCGTCGGCCCGGGAACTGAATCTCGACTTCGCCATCGACTTGATGGACCACGGGGCGCTCGCCATCGTGTGTGGCGGGACCGGGGCCGAGGCGGCGGCCCGGCTGTTCGAGAGCGCGGTCGAAGCCGGCGAATTCGCGCGGGGCGAGGGCGAGGAGATCGGGATCCGCGCCCTCCCCACGGCGACGCTCGAGCAGCTGCTCTGGATCGCCGCCGAGGAGGCGATGCCGCCCGATGCCTACGCCGACCGGCCCTGGGATATCGTAGTCTGGGCCCGGAGCGGGGATGCCAAGCTCCCGGCCTTGAAGGAGGCGCTTCCGCGGCTCAGCGAAATCGTGGAAGAGATCTATGACCAGGGAGGGGAGGACGAATGAGTGACCCGATCGGCCCCCGGCGCGTCACCATCTGGTTGCTGGTGTCGGTTTCTTTCGCGGCACTGGTCCTCACCATCGCAGGGTTCGGGGGGAAGGCGCCCCGCGGGGTCGGCTGGTTCTCCCTGATCGTCTTTCTGGCCACCTTCGTGGCCTCGTTGCGCCAGTCGGTGGCGGACTACAAGGCCCGGATGGCCGCACGCGACGCCAGGAACCGGGCTACTGCGATCACCATGCTGGCAGCCACGCTCCAGAACCAGGACGATGAGGCGCTCCGCAAGCTGATGCGGAAACCCGGCATGGCGGGCCAAGCGGCTAGAATGATCCTGAAGGGAAGGGAGAAGAGCGCCGGCAAGTCGTGATTTCAGCGACCATGCGAGCGTCCGCTCGCCGCCGGTAACTCCTGGCCCCATGTGCTTCCATCTGTTCCTGCTGAGCCCTCTCACGCTGAGTGAAGTCCGCAGCATGCTGCCGCCGGGGATGGCGGCGGACCTGCTCAATGCCGCCGAACAGGCGACGCTTCGCCAGCGGCATCCAGCGGGACGCACCGGCGTCCGACTGCTGCGCGGGGCTTGTTCCTGCGACCTGGTGGTGCAGCGCCACCCGGTGACCCGACAGGACGAAGCATTACTTCGAAAGCGCTACCGGAAACTGGGGCTTTCTCGTGCGGAGATCATCCGCGCCCTGGAAAACCATCGGAGCCGGCAGGAGCATCCCGCTGCTGCCGGCGAGCGGGAGCCATGGCCGGAGATGCTGGGCCGATTCGTCGCGGAGCATGCGCGGAACGCGGGGCCATCGTTGTATTTCCTGCGTTTTTCGCACGATGCGACGCTGGGGGAATTGTCTGCGGAGGTTCCCAATCGCACCTGGCGAGCCGCTGAGGTCAGGGATCGGGCAGGAAGCTGGCTGATGGAGGAGGAGCCTACGATCGTCGGGCCCTGAAGGGCCCACTGGCTTTGGCCCACAGCAAACGCGCAGCGATCGTTAGAACCGCCGTGAGTCGTAAGCCCAATGCAGCAGCGCCTGGCGTTGGCGACGGCGACAGTCGAAATCGCGGGGCCGGCACCCCTTCTGCACCTGCACCACGTGGCGCCGCATTGCGCGCCACCGAGCGATCTGTCGTTCGTCGTCCGGCCCGCGGCGCCCCAGATAGTACCGGCAATACCACTGGAACCAGCCACGAGGATCGTCCGGGTGAATCCAGCCCCGCTCCCGCCAGACCGACAGCGGCTGCGACGCCTTGACCCCAAAGAAATTGAGAGCGGGGTCAGGGCGCTCCGGGCTGAGCTTGGCGCGACGAAACCACGACGCCGGGAACTCCGCCCTGCAGTCGGTCATGTACTTGCCGGCGAACACGCCAAGAGCCAGCATCTCGGCGGGCGTCAGCTCCGGTCGAAAGTCAGGATTAAAATTGCGCCCAGCGGGCTCGGTCAGCAGATAGGTGTACCCTCGTTGCATCCGGTCGTTGACTACCGCGCGCCGGGGCCGAGTGCGGCTCACGGCGCGGCCGACCGGACCAGGTTCGATACGTCGAAGCCCTGGCGGGTGGCGGTTTCGATCAGCCGTTGGTAGACGGTCTCGTCCAGCGTCGGCGTCCGCGACAACACCCAGAGATACCGGCGGTCCGGCGTCCCGACCAGCGCCGCTGCATAATCATCAGTCAAGTCAAGCACCCAGTAGTCCGCCCACACCATTGGGAGAAACGAAAGCACCGCCGGCGCGAAGCGGACCTTGAGCCGCGAGGCAGGGCCCCTCCGGTCGGCCAGCCGGGCCTTCCCTTCGGCCCGGAGGTGATCACCCTCCCCGGTGCGACAGCCGTTCACGATGCGAAGGGAGCTGTCGGGCTGCAGCTCGTAGTCGGCGGTAACCTCCGCGACGCAGCGCCGCTGGAATCGGTTGGGAAGCCGGGCGACCTCATACCACCGCCCGGAATAGCGCTCCAGATCGAGTGAGGTCAAGGCCCGGACCTGGACCGACTCCTGCGCCCCAGCCGAACCCCTCCCGGGGATCAGTGCCATGAGCGCCAGGGCGGCTGTCACCAGGCTGCAGTACTCCGCTCGGGCCGGGCGTGCGCCGGTCTGATCACTCCTCATACCGTCTCGCGTCGGCCTGGGTATTCAGTTTCGCTGGGCAGGGAAAGTGGGAGAATTTCTAGGAGAATATAATGGTGGGGTCGTCGGAGGCGGCGAGGCAGACGGGACCTGGTCCAGGCCGCTGGCTCGGGTTCCGGCATGCCGAATCGGTCTCGCGACCCACGCCGAGCCGGGGCTTTAACCCCAGACAAGAGAGCACGCGCGGCTCCGTAGGGGCAGGCAAGAGATGAGAGGCAAGGAGCAAGAGCCTTCCGCATGCCCCTTGCCCCTTGCCTTCTCCGACTTCAGCCCCCAACACGACTCCGCAACAACCGCTCCAGTCTCAGATGCTCCTCCCGTTCCCGTTCGTCAAGGGTCCTCCGAATTCCCGCCCGTTGAGCCTCCAGCGCCGGCCCCAACCGCCGCTCCAGGGTATTCACCTGTCTCGAAGTGCGA
>Ga0335085_10006163_pt1 | contig 19025 bp, 15 predicted proteins | sample Lox_Sample_45_FD_206712 | JGI IMG/M metagenome (GOLD analysis project Ga0335085, IMG submission 206712) | Soil microbial communities from Loxahatchee National Wildlife Refuge, Florida, United States - Lox_Sample_4.5 | ecosystem: Environmental > Terrestrial > Soil > Wetlands | place: USA...
GACGATCACGATGTCCGCCGTGTCGGCATAGCTGTTGGTGAACCCCCAGGCGATGTGGCCGTTGCTGCCGGCGACCACGAGCGGCGCGCCGGGAATCGTCACGCCGGTCACCCGATGCGGCCCGGAGATGGCGCTGCGGGTGGCGGCAGGTGTCAACGCGGCGGGTTCCGGGCTTGACGATTGGTGATTGGCGCCTGGGGATGGGGAGGCCGGGCTTGCCACTTGGGGTTTGGATCCGATCGCCTCGTCCTCCCAGATCAGCGAGGCCCGGTACCAGATGTTGGGCACCCGGAGGCTGAGGTGCATGTCGTTCGCCAGCAGCGCCGAGCCGTTCGCGGTGCGGCTGCCCGCCAGGGCAAAGGCGTTGGAGCCGGCCACGAGATTATCCGCCTCCGCAACAGCGGGGCTGGGGGCACTCCGCCGGCTGTCGGCCGCCGCCGCCGGCCTCCGTCTGCGCAGGTCGATGATTTCGGGCCCGGGCAGCGGCAGGCGCGGATAGGTGCTACCATCAAGCGCGGCGTCGAACTCGGTGCCGCGCGGCGCGAGGAAATCGAGCATGGGCCGGCCGTAGGCGCTCTGGATGTCGCCGAGCATGCGCTCGTACCGGTCGCCGGTGTCCTGCAGGTCGAGGGCCATGGCATAGGCGACCAGCAGCGAATCCTCGGCCCGCCAGGGATCGGGCCGCACGCGCAGCACGTAATATTCAAATGGCCGCGCCCGGAGCGCGGCGAGCCCGGCGTTCACGCCCGCTGTATAGGCGTCAACCAGAGCGCGCTGCGCCGGCGGCAGCAGCGCCAGCGCCTGGCGCGTCAGCACCCGGAGGCCGTGCACGCGCGCGGCGCGATCCCAAGGCACGGTCGACGGGCCGAACAATTCCGACAACTCGCCGGCGGCGCGGCGCCGCAGCAGGTCCATCTGAAAGAACCGGTCCTGGGCGTGCACGTAGCCGAGGGCCCGCGCGACGTCCGGCCGCGTCGCGCCGCGGAGGGTCGGCACGCCCAGGGCGTCGCGCTCCACCGTCACCGCGGCGGTCAGGCCGGGAAGCGCGGCTTCGCCGTCCAGCGGCGGCAGGCTGCGGCGCACCAGCCACCAGCTCCCGACGGCCGCGAGGATCGCGAGGAGCAGCAGGACGCTCAGCACGCTGGCCAGCAGGCGGAGGCGGATGGTGGCGGCGAAGGACATGGCGATTCCAGCGTGGCGTCTATGGCCCGTGCGGCGAGTCCTCCCGCCGCCCGGCGGGGAGCCCGAGACCCTGCAGAATTCGCCCAACAATTTCTCTGGGCGGCAGAGCGGCGTCGATCACCACCGCGGCACCCGGAGCCGGGATTTCGAGGGCCGCCAACTGACTGGGGAGCATGGCCGCCTTCATATAGTGGCTGCGGCGACGGCGCAAACGTGCTTCGAGCGTGGCAACATCGGTCTTGAGCAACACAAAACGGGTCGCCTCGCGGGAAACGGCGAGCCGGCGGCGGTAGGCCTCCTTCAGCGCGGAGCACGCGAGCACCACCTGCTGGCCGCGGGCCGCGCAGGCGTCGAGGTGGGCGGCCAGCGCGGCGAGCCACGGGGCCCGGTCGGCGTCGTCAAGCGGCACGCCGCGGCCCATTTTTTCCACGTTCGCCGCGGGATGAAAAGCGTCGGCGTCGACAAAGCGCCAGTTGCCGCCGAGGCGGGCGGCGAGTTTTCGCCCCACGGTCGTCTTGCCGGAGCCGGCCACACCCAGGACGATGATGTTCATGCACAGCGGGCCCGCGCGCCTCGGGAGGAATGGCGTGGTCTACCAGAGCCAGGCCTGGGCCGCCACCGGATCGCGGCCCTCGTCGACGTCGATGAGGTCGAAAAACGTCTCGACGGGCCTACCCGTCAGGCCGTACTCGCGGACGCGTTCCTGCAGGACCGCGGAGCGGTCGTCGCGCCAGCCGATCTTCGCGATGAATCGATTCCAGGCGTTGCATTCGTCGTCGGTGCGGGGCGTGCCGCGAGCGAGGCACCAGGCGAGCACCTCTTCGTCGGTGCCGCCGGCGAGGGTGCGGGGCACGATCTCGGCGTAGCGCAGTCCGAGAAAACGGCAGCAGCGGCTGTCGAAGAGATTCGGCCGGCTGTCGCCGAGATTGGCCTGGTACTCGGCCGGCAGCCGGCCCGCGGCGTGCAGGCGGATCTTGTCGAGCATGCGGCCGAAGTAAACCAGCCGGGCGACCTTGACGTAGGGGCTGCGGAGACCGGGGACCTGGGGCATGGGATCGGGGATTGCGGATACCGGATACCGGAAAGGAAGGCCAGGCAAGCCAGACCGAAGCGCTTGCCCGTCTCCGGTATCGCCCATCCGCGTTTCCCGTCAATCCCGCCAGTAATAGATCGCGGTGCTGAGCGCCGCCATCAGGATCGTCGGCACGATGATCCAATAGGGATGAAAGGGCACGGCCCAATGGTCGATGACCCAGACGACCGCGAAGCATTTGACGACGATGAGCAGCCAACCGGCGAGGATCAGCCGCTCCACCCAGGGCCGGCGCGCCAGCGGTTCCCGGACGTGGACAGTGTGAATGAACGCCCGTTCGTAGGTGGCGGGCGAGCGCCACAGGATCAGTTGCAGCAGCGTGGTGAGCACCGCCCTCAACGTTGGCGGCGACGCGGAAAAGGCAAATTTGACCTGCGCCCTTGCGCCGGCGGGCGCGTGGCCCGGGGCCGACCCGACGCGTTGACCGCCAGCCGGCATTGCATAGGGTGCGGCCATGCAACCCGCGCGCCCCGCCCTCGTCGGCCTGTTCGCGTTTCTGCCCGCCGCGGTTACGCTGGCCCAGGTGGACCGCATCACGGGCAAACCGTTCGCCACTCGTTCCGAAGTCATCGCGCAGCACGGCATGGTCTGCACCAGCCAGCCGCTCGCGACCCAGGTGGGGCTCGACATTCTCAAGGCTGGCGGCTCCGCGGTGGACGCCGCCATCGCGGCCAACGCGACGCTCGGGTTGATGGAGCCGGTCAGCAGCGGGGTGGGGGGCGACCTGTTCGCAATCGTCTGGGACGCGAAGTCGCATCGGCTCTACGGCCTCAACGCGTCGGGCCGCGCGCCGCTCGGTCTCAGCTTTGAGCAGATGCAAGCCGAGCTGGCGAAGCTTCACCGTGCGACGATCCCGCCCGACGGCATGCTGCCCATCAGCGTCCCGGGCGCGGTGGACGGCTGGTGCGAACTACACGGGAAGTTCGGCAAGCTGCCGATGGCGCAAGTCCTCGCCCCGGCGATCCGCTATGCCAGGGAGGGCTTCCCGGTCAGCGAACTCATCGCTTTTTACTGGGAGCGCAACGTGGCGATCCTGCGCGCCCGGCATTTGCCCGGCGCATTCGTCGAGACCTATGCACCCGGCGGACACGCGCCCGCCAAGGGCGAGATTTTCCGGAACGCCGATCTGGCCCGCACCTACGAACTGATCGCGGGCGGGGGCCGCGACGTCTTCTATCGCGGTGAGATCGCGGACCGGATCGACGCCTTCATGCGCGCCAACGACGGCTGGCTCCGCAAGGCCGACTTCGAGCGGCACACCTCCACCTGGGTGGAGCCGCTCTCGACCAATTACCGCGGCTACGACGTCTATGAGCTGCCGCCGAACGGCCAGGGCATCGCCGCCTTGCAGATGCTCAACATCCTCGAGGGCTTCGATCTGCGGGCGCTGGGGTTCCAGAGCGCCGACGCGCTCCACGTGATGATCGAGACGAAGAAGCTCGTGTTCGAGGACCGCGCGAAATTCTACGCCGACCCCGCCTTCGCGAAAGTGCCGGTCAGGTGGCTGATCTCAAAGGAATATGCGGCCGAGCGCCGCAAGCTCATCGATCCGGCGCACGCGGCCCGGACGTATGACGCCGGCCATCCGCCCGCGAACGACGGCGACACGATCTACCTCTGCACCGCCGACGCTGCGGGCAACATGGTGTCGCTCATCCAGAGCAACTACCGCGGCATGGGCAGCGGCATCACGGTGCCCGGCCTGGGCTTCGACTTCCAGGATCGCGGCGAGATTTTCACCATGGAGCCCGGCCACGCCAACGTCTATGCGCCCGGCAAGCGGCCCTTTCACACGATCATCCCGGCCTTCGTCATGAAGGACGGACAGCCGTGGCTGGCCTTCGGCGTCATGGGCGGCGCGATGCAGCCGCAGGGGCACGTGCAGATTCTCGTGAACCTGATCGACTATGGGCTGAATCTCCAGGAGGCGGGCGACGCCGCGCGCTGGCAGCACGACGGCTCGACCGATTACGACCACCCCAAGATGACCGATGGCGGCTGGGTCGATCTGGAGAGCGGCATTCCGTGGGGCGTGGTCGCCGAGCTCAAGCGGCGCGGGCACGACATCCGCACCGACCTCGGCGGCTTCGGTGGCTATCAGGCGATCGCGTGGGACGCCCGGAACCGCACGTACATCGGCGCCAGCGAGGGCCGCAAGGACGGCCAGGCGGCGGGATGGTGAACTCGGCCGGCGGTGACCAGGGGCACTCCGCCTGGCGTGCACCGGTGTCTTTTGCTTGTTGGCGCGCGTGATTCCTCCTTGCTTCTTCCCTGCCGATGACCACGCCCCTCCCCGCCGCCCCTCCGCTCTTCAACTGGCTGACGACCCGCGGTGCCGGTGTGCTCCTGCACCCGACCAGCCTGCCCGGCGATTTCGGCATCGGCACTTTCGACGAGCACCTGGATCGATTCCTCGAGTTTCTGGAGGCCGCCGGCTTCAAGTACTGGCAGCTCTGCCCGCTCGGACCGACGGGCTACGGCGACTCGCCCTACCAGTGCTTTTCCGCGTTCGCGGGCAATCCGTATCTGATCGACTTGGTGGAGCTGACGCGCTTCGGTCTGCTCCCGCAGGATGCGCTCGGCCCGCTGGTCTTCCTGAACGCCGATCGGGTCGACTACGGCGCGCTCTACCGGCTCGTGTGGCCGCTTTTCCGCCGCGCCCATGAAAACTTCCGCGCCAGCCGCGGCACGCTGCCCTACGGGGTGTATGAGTCCTTCCGGGAGGCCAACGCCGCCTGGCTCGAGCCCTACGCCTTGTTTCGGGCCCTGAAGGATCACTACGAAGGCCGGCCATGGTGGGAGTGGCCCGCCGAGGCGCGCAGCTGGGCAAAGGCCCGGAAATCGAAGCTCCGGGGCCAGCTGGACGCCGCGGTTGAGGGGCATGCCTTCTCCCAGTACCTCTTCTTCGGGCAGTGGCGCCGGGTGCGGGCAGTGGCGGCGAAACGCGGCGTGGGCATCGTCGGCGACCTGCCGATCTTCGTGGCGATGGACAGCGCCGACGTCTGGTCCGCGCCCGAGCGCTTCGAGCTCGACGAGCGCACCGGGCGGCCGCTCGCCGTCGCCGGCGTGCCGCCGGATTATTTTTCGGCGGACGGGCAGTTGTGGGGCAATCCCCTTTACCGGTGGGACGTGCACGCCGCCGACGACTACGCCTGGTGGCGCGAACGCCTGCGCGCCGCGTTCGAGCTGTACGATGTCGTGCGCATCGACCACTTCCGCGGCTTCGCGGACTACTGGCGCGTCCCGGTCCCGGCGGCCGACGCGCGCCAGGGCGAATGGCGGTCCGGCCCCGGGTTGGCGTTCTTCGACGCGGCGCGGCGCGCGCTTCCCGGCGCGAAGATCATCGCCGAGGATCTGGGCGAACTTTCCGGCGCCGCCCGGCAGTTGCGGCGCGACACCGGCCTGCCCGGCATGGCGGTCCTGCAGTTCGCCTTTGGCGGCAGGAGCAGCAACCTTTATCTCCCGCACAATCTCGAGGGCAACGGCGTCATCTATCCCGGCACGCATGACAACGACACCACGCTCGGCTGGTACGCGGCGACCGGGGAGCCGACGCGCGACCATGTCCGCCGCTATCTGCGGGTCAGCGGCACGGAGATCGGCTGGGATTTCATCCGCGCGGCTTACGCCGCGGTGAGCCGGTTGGCCGTCATCCCGTTGCAGGACCTGCTCAGCCTCGGCTCCGAGGGCCGCTTCAACACGCCGGGCAAGGCCGACGGCAACTGGCAGTGGCGCTACCGCTCGGCGCAGCTCGATCGTTTGTCCGGCCGCACGGCGGGCTACCTGCGCGAACTGGCGAACCTCCACGGGCGTCTGCCGCCACCCGGCGCCGATGAGAAGCCGGTTTAACGGGCGCGCGGGGGGGGCGCGGACGCCACCATCGCCCTGGCCTGCGGGCGTCGTCGTGGCCGCCGGCGAGCGGAGCGCTGGTTCTGCTACCGCGCGGGCGGCGGCTCGCCGCCAGGTGGCCGCTCCAGCCAGCGCGTGATCGCCTCGAGGTGCAGGCTCATGCGCTCCTCGATCCCCGTCGGCTCCGGCAGCCCGCGGCTCGCACAGAAGTCCGCCACTGCCCGGTCGAGATCCATCAGATCGGGCAAGTCGCCGGCCGGGGCGTCGGGCGCTTGGCGCCACACCACGTACAGCTTCTGCAAGACGGCGAGGTAACGGTCGGCCGCGGCGACAAACTCCGCCACATTCTGCTGCGCCAGATAATCCGCGACGGTTCCGGCGCGACCGTACACCCCTTGCGTCAGCGGGTGCGGTTCCAGGTGCGAAAAGGTCACCCCGCCGGACGCCTCCACGTGGCGCCCGAGTGGATATACCCGGCACACGAGCGGCCGGTCGGGATGCACGGTGCAGCCCTCCGGCCCGAGAAACACGCAGGCCCCGTCGTCCCGCCGGCGCAGATAGACGGAGTTCTCGAGATAATCCCGGATGAACGCCGTGGTGGACACCCCCCGATTGCGGGCGAGCCGGGCCGCCTCGTAGGGATTCACCTGAATCAGTTTGTGGTGACAGCAATTCCGGCAGCGATGGCAGACATACGAAAACGGAGTGTCGGCGGAGAAGCGCGCCGCCGGCTCGGTGGGGGCGGGGATCATGGACGTCCGATGGTCCCCGTTGACTCAGCGGGAACCACCATGCGGTCGCCCCCGGCGGCGAGACTCCGGAACGCGTTCAGTCGATTGCAGCCGACCGCCCGAAAGCATGGATCCAACCGTCGGCGACGTCCGGTGCCCGCCCGATCGGGGCAGGCTGGCACCATGCCGCAACCCTCGGCCATCACGGCGCCGTCACGTGGAACTTCTCCTGATCGGCCGCGAGCTTTCCCTGGTCGGCCGCGAGTTTGTTCTGGTCTGCCTCAAGCTGACGGCGGGCCGCGGCGAGCTTTTCCTGATTGGCGGGCAGCTTCAGCTGAGCGGCGGTGAGCTTCTCCTGGAGCGCCCCGATTTTCTGCTGGTCGGCGGCAAGCTTGTTTTGATCAGCAGAGAGGCGGGCGAGGTCGACCTCGAGGATCTTGCACTGTTCGGCGGTGATCTTGTGCTGGTCCACCAGCACCTTCAGTTGCTGCGCCGTTAGGCGCGCCGTGTCGTTGTTCACGCTGGCGAGCAGCGGACTCATGCTGACGCCCAGGGAACAGCCAAGGGTGACGAGGGCAGCGGTCAGCGGACGCGCGCCCGTACCTGAGCGGAGGGAAGGAGTTTGCATCGCAGTTATGGGGTACGGCGAGAAGCCTAACCGGGCGACATCCCCCTGTCAACGAGGGCGGCGCGATCAACCTGCGCTGCGAAAATAGGCAGGCAAAGCAATTCCCTGCGAGGGCGAACGTTCGCCCCGGCGCAGGGGAGGCCGGGTGTGCCGACCTCCGCTTGTGCGCAAGGGCCGGAACAAGTCAGCCCAGCGTGGCCACGATCCGCATCCCGTCCTTGAGTTTGTCCGCGGGAATGAAGTTGCCCGCGAAGGGGCGGCCGTCGACGGTCAGCGACTTGACGCCGCGATTCACACCCGCCGGGTTCTTCACCTCGATGCGCACGGCTCGGCCACGGAAGTGGCGCACCATCTTGAAACCGGACCAGTGCTTGGGAAGGCACGGATCGATGCGGAGGCCGTCGATCTCCGGCCGGACGCCGAGGATCCAGTGTGTGGCGGCGTGATAGGCCCACGACGCGGTGCCCGAGAGCCACGGCGTGCGCGCCGCGCCTTCGTTGATGTTGTAGCGCGAATAGGTCGTCTGGCAGTGAACGTAGGGCTCGATCTGGCGCACCTCGGCCCGGTCGTTGTAGGCCGAGGGCATGAACGCGCGGTAATAGGCGTAGGCCTGGTCGCCGTCGCCCTGCAGCACCGCGGCGATGACGCCCCAGCTCTGCGTGTGCGAGAAGATGCCGGCGTTCTCCTTGATGCCGGCGTTGAAGAGCGTGGCCTTCATGATTTCCGGGTTCGCCTTGAGGAAGGGCGGCGCGCATAGCATCACCCCAAACGGCGTGGCCAGGCGGTCCTTCATCGTCTGGAGCGCGCGCTGGGCCTGCGCGGGCGTAGCCGCGCCGCTGATCACTGCCCACACCTGCGTGTTCATGTACACCTGCCCCTCGGGGAAATTCCGGGTCCCGTAGACCGTCCCGTCCTGGCTGATGGCCCAGATGAACCACTCGCCGTCCCAGCACACCTTCTGGATCTTTTCGTCGAGTTGCCGCAATTCGGTGCGGGCCCACCCGGCCTCGGCGGGCTGGCCGAGCTTCTCGGCAATGCCGGCATAGACGTCGAGCCCCAGGCGAACCTGGAAGGCCACGAACAGGCTCTCGCCCTTGTAACCGAGCTTGATGCAGTCGTTCCAATCGGCGGCGAGTCCGCAGGGCAGACCGTTGCGGCCCGTGCGCTCGAGGTTGAACTCGAGCGCCCGGCGCAGGTGCCCGAACACGGTGGCCTCGCCGCGATCGGCGTAGGGGAGCACCTTGCGGTAGAAATCGAGATCGCCGGTCTCGGCCACGTAGGCGGGCACGGTGTTGAAGAACCAGAGGCAGTCGTCGCTGCGAAATTCCTCGTCGCGCGGCGGCTTCTCGGCGCCCGGCCGGTGCGAGAAGGGCTGGATCACCGGCAGGGCGCCGCCGTTGGCGAGCTGGCCGGTCAGCATGAGTTCGAGGCGCGGCTTCACGCCCTCGCCCAGCAGGGGAATCGCCCCGAGGATGTCCTGCACGGTGTCGCGGAAGCCGAGGCCGTCGCGCTCGCCGTTATAGATCAGCGACGCGGAGCGCGACCACGCGTAGGTGATCATCGCGTTGTACGCGTTCCAGACGTTGACCATGTGGTCGAAGTCGGCGTCGGGAGTCCGGACCTGGAGCGCGGCGAGCGGCGCATGCCACGCCGTCTTGAGCTTCTGGAATTCCGTCTCGCAGCGTTCGGGATTCCCGAATTCGGCCACGGTTCTCCGGCCGTGCGAGCCGACGGTGCCGAGGCCGAGGAGGATGATGAGCTCGCGGGTCTCGCCGGGGGCGAGGGCGAGGTCTGCCTGCTGACCGCCGACGACGTTGTCGCCTTCGGCGAGGAAGTTCGAGCACTGGCCCTTCACCACGACCTCGGGTGCCGCGTAGCCGCCGTAGCTGCCGAGGAAGCGCTCGCGCACCGTTTCATAGCCGGCGAGCGGCGCGCCCGTCAGCGCCATCCACGTCCGGCCGCAGCCGGTGAGATCCCGGCCGTCGAAATCGTAGTTCGGGTTGCAGGTGATGCCGAGGATGCCGTCCTCGAGCGTGGCCCGGGTGATGAAGAGCGAATACTGGAGGTTCACCAGGTCCTGGTAGGTGTGCCAGAGGTTGGCGAATTCGCAGTAAGTGAACACCGAGAGCCGGCGCGCGCGCTTCGACCTGTTGCTCACGCGCAGCCGCCAGTATTCGAATGTCTGGTCGAGCGGCACGAAATAGAGGGCCTCGGCGGCGATCCCCGCGTACCGGCTTTCGAGAATCGTGTAGGCCGTGCCGTGCCGGCACACGGATTTATACCTGGACAGGGGTTTGGCCACCGGTTGCCAGCCGGCGGACCAAAAGTCGCCCGACTCCGCGTCGCGCAGATAGAAGAGGCGCCCGGGCTGGTCGGGCGGGATGCTGTTGAAGCGCATCCGCAGAAACCGGCCGGTGGCGCCGCTCTTGTAGAACGAGTAGCCGCCCGCGTGGTTGGTGATGATCGCGCCGTATTCCGTCGAGCCGAGGTAGTTGGACCACGGCCGCGGCGTGTCGGGGCGGGTGATGACATACTCGCGGGCCTTGTCGTCGAAGTGACCGTATTGCATGGAAGATCGTTCTTGGCGAACCACCGAGGCACGGAGGACACAGAGAAGATTCTGCTGGGGTGTCGCTCCGAAGAATCAGTAGTGCTCGGTGCTCTCCGTGTCTTCGTGGTTCAAAAGGGAATCCGTCATCCCAGCACGGCGACGATCCGGGCTCCGTTTTTGAGCAGTCTGACGGGGACCAGATTGCCGCCGACGGGCCGGCCGTCGACCGTCAGTGACTTGACGCCGCGCGAGACGCCCGCGGGGTTCTTCACCTCGACGTGCAGCCGGCGGCCGCGGAACCGGCGCACGGCCGTGAAGCCGGGCCAGTGCGTCGGGAGGCACGGATCGATGCGCAGGCCACCGATCTCGGGACGGAGACCGAGGAGGTACTGCGTGGCGGTGAAATGGGCCCAGGAGGCCGTGCCGGACAGCCACGGCACGCGCGACCGGCCGTATTTCTTGGACGTGGGCGCATGCGTGCTCTGGCAATGCACGTACGGCTCGATTTCGCGGATCTCGGCCCGGTCGTTCTGCGCGGCGGGCAGGAACGCGCGGTAGTAGGCGTAGGCCTGGTCGCCGTTGCCGCGGGCGATTTCCGCGAGCACGATCCAGCTCTGCGTGTGGCTGAAGATGCTGCCGTTCTCCTTGTTGCCGGGATTGAACAGCACGGCGCGCATCACCCGGACCGGCGTCTTCGCAAACGGCGGGTTGCAGAGCGCCACGCCGTAGTCCGAGGCCAGATGCCGCTTCACCGCCGCCAGGGCCTTCGCCGCCTGATCCGGCAAGGCCGCGCCCGAGAGGATGGCCCAGCTCTGCGTGTTCAGGTAGATCCGGCCCTCCCGGCTTCTCTTCGTGCCGAAGACCGTGCCGTCCTCGCCAATCGCCCAGATGAACCAGCCGCCGTCCCAGCAGGTCTGCGCGATCTTCCGGTCGAGCTTCGCGAGCTCCGCTTGCGCCCACCGCGCCTCCCCCGGTTTTCCAAGCTCGACGGCGATCCCGGCGTAAACCCGCAGGCCGAGCCGGAGCTGGAACGCGACGAAGACCGACTCGCCCCGGTAGCCGAGCCGGAGGCAGTCGTTCCAATCGGCCTGCAGGCCGCAGGGCAGCCCGTGGCGCCCCGTCCGTGCCAGATTGAACTCCAACGCCCGCCGCAGGTGCCCGAGCACCGTGGCCCGGCCCTTGTCCGCGAAGGGCACGATCTCGCGGTAGAAGGCGACGTCGCCGGTCTCCGCGACGTAGGCCGGCACCGCGTTGAAGAACCACAGGCAGTCGTCGCTGCGGTAGCGGCCGGCCGGGGTCGGCTTCATCTTCCCCGGCGCGTGCGACCAGGGCCGGATCTCGGGCTGGGCGCCGCCGGTCGCGTCCTGCCCCGAGAGCATCAGGCGGAGGCGCGCGCAGACCTCCCGCGGCAGCATCGCGGTGACGCCGAGCATGTCCTGCACGGTGTCGCGGAAGCCGAAGCCGTCGCGCTGGTCGCCGGTGTAGACGAGCGAGCAGGAGCGGGACCACTCGAAGGTCATGAGGGCGTTGTAGGCGCCCCAGACGTTGGTCATGTGGTCGAAATCCGCATCGGGCGTCTTTACCTGCAGCGTGTCGAGCAAGCCGTGCCAGTGGCGCTTGAGGCGCGCGAGTTCGCGTTCGCAGGCCGCGGCCGTGCCGAACTTCGCCCGGATCCGCCTGGCCGTGGCGGCCCGGCCGATGCCGAGCAGCACGAGCACGTCGGCTGCGGCGCCGGGCGCGAGCTCGAGGTTGCTCTGGATCGCCCCGCAGCCGTTGTCGGAGAAATGCTCGCTGTTGCCGCAGGCGCCGCGCTCGACCGCCGCGGGCCGGTCGAAACTCCGGTAGACGCCGAGGAATTTGTCGCGCTCGCAGTCGTAGCCGGCGATCTCGCCGCCGAGCTGCGTCATCCACCACCAGCGCGACTGATCCCAGTTGGCGAAATCGGCGGGATCCTCCGGCAGGCGGCGGCAGGAGGCGGCGAGGATGAAGCCGTCCCGCCAGCTGGCGTCGGAGATGTACTGCGCGTACTGGAGGTTGAGCAGGTCCTGCTGGATGCTCCACTCTGTGGTGAACTCGCAGAACGAGAACACGCTCAGCCGCCGCGGCCGGTCGCCGGTGTTGGTGACTTGCAGCCGCCAGTACTCGAACGCCTGGTCCAGCGGCACGAAATAAGTCGCCGCGCTGCGGATCCCGCGCCACTCGCTCTCGATCACGGCATAGCCCAGGCCGAACCGCGTGCGGGTGCGGTACTCGTCCAAGGGCTTGCCGACCGGCTGCCACGCCGCGGACCAGAAATCGCCGCTGTCGCGGTCGCGCAGGTAAAACTGGCGGCCGGGCAGATCCATCGGCACGGCGTTGTAGCGGTGGCGCAGGAAGCGCCCGGAGGCCGGGGAGCGCGTGAAGCTGTAGCCGCCCGCGTTATTGGTGATGATCGCCCCGTAGCGGCGCGACCCGAGGTAGTTCGACCACGCCCGCGGCGTGTCGGGGTGGGTGATGACATATTCGCGGGCCGCGTCGTCGAAGTAGCCGTAATTCATCGGGGCAAACTGACGAGAACAAGGGCCCCCCGGGGAGGCAACACCCGGAGTGGGAGTTTTTCGTTCAAACATTGGCCCGCGCCGCGCCCGCTCGGCGGGGGCGAACAAGCCGGCCGGTCGCCGCCGGGCGGACGCTGCGGCGAGCATTGCAACTTTTCCGACGCTCACTTAGGCAGGATCTCTTTTGCCCAAGCCATGGATGCCGCGCGTTTCGCCCAACCCCACCTTTTGAACCAGCCGGTCTACCAGCCCGGCAAGCCGATCGCGCAGGTCGCGCGGGAATTCGGCCTCGACCCGGCCGGGGTCGACAAGCTGGCCTCGAACGAGAATCCGCTCGGCCCTTCGCCGAAGGCCCTCGCCGCGGCCGCGGCCGCGCTGCAGGAGGTGAATCTCTATCCGGACGGAAGCTGTTGGGATCTCACCGGCAAGCTCGCGGCCCGCCTGCAGATCGGACGGGACCAGCTCGTGTTCGGCAACGGCTCCAACGAGGTGCTGGAACTCGCGGCCCATGTCTTTCTCGGGTCCGGCACGGAGGCGGTGATGGGGGTGCACGGGTTTGTGGTCTACAAGCTTGCCACGCTGCTGATGGGCGCGAAGCCGGTCGAGGTGCCGATGCCGGACTTCCGCCACGATCTGGCGGCCATGCGCGCCGCCGTCACGCCGCGCACGCGGGTCGTGTTCCTCGCGAGCCCGAACAATCCCACCGGCACCGCCCACACCGAGGCGGAGCTGGTCGCCTTTGCGCGCAGCCTGCCGGAGGACGTGCTCTTCGTGCTCGACGAGGCCTACGCGGAATACCAGGACCGCGCGCCCGACCTGCGCCCGCTCATCGCCGAGGGCCTGCCGGTGCTGTGCACGCGGACCTTCTCCAAGATCTACGGGCTCGCCGGCCTGCGCGTCGGCTACGGCTACACGCGGCCGGACATCGCGGCGCTGCTGCACCGGGCCCGCGCGCCCTTCAACATCAATGCAGTGGCGCAGGCGGCGGCCGTGGCCGCGCTCGACGACGCCGACTTCGTGCGCCGCAGCCGCGAGACCAACCGCGCCGGACTGAAGCAGCTCGCGGCCGGCTGCCGCGACCTCCGGCTCGACTACGTGCCGTCCGCGGCCAACTTCCTCTTCGTGCGGGTGCCGGACGCCGCGCAGGCCTTCGTCTTCCTGCAGCAGCGCGGCACCATCGTGCGGCCGTTCGGCCATTTGCCCGATCACGTGCGCATCACCGTCGGCACCACGGGTCAGAACGAGCGCTGCCTCGCCAACCTGCGGGCGTACCTGGCGTCCCGGGTGTGAACGGCGCGCGGGCGTTTTTTCTCCACATCCGCCGCCGCCGGGGCTACGGAGGACGGGATGCGCGCAGGCTCGCGCCCGCCGCGCAGCGACGCCACTCTGGCTGACGATCCATGCACGTATCCCAAGATTCCTCCGGCCGGCTGCTCCTGAGCGGCAACGAGGCGGTGGCGCTGGCGGCGCTGCACGGCGGCGTGGCGCTGGGCACGGGCTATCCCGGTACGCCGTCGACGGAGATCCTCGAATGCTTTGGCGCGCTGGGCGGCCGGGCGCAGTGGGCGCCCAACGAGAAGGTGGCCGCCGAGGTCGCGCTGGGCGCCGCCTTCGGCCGGGCGCGGGTGATCTGCACCATGAAACATGTCGGGCTCAACGTCGCCGCGGACGTCCTGTTCACCATGACCTACTCGGGGGTGGACGGCGGGTACGTGCTGGTGGTGTCTGACGACCCCGGCATGGCGTCGAGCCAGAACGAGCAGGACAGCCGCCGCTACGCCGAGGCCGCCGCCGCGCCGCTGCTGGAGCCGTCGGATTCGCAGGAGGCGTACGACCTGCTGCGCACCGCGTTCGAGATCAGCGAGCGCTGGCGGTTGCCGGTGCTCTTCCGGCTGACCACGCGCGTCAGCCATTCGAAATCGCCGGTGCGGCCCCGCGTTCCCCTCGGTGCGCCGCCAACCGACACCGGGGCGCCGGCGCGCGAATTCGTGCGCAACATCCCCGGGCGCGTGATGGTGCCGGGGCATGCCCGGCCCGCGCACCGCCGCTTGCGGGCAAAGCTGGCGGAACTGCAGGCGTGGAACGAGGCACAGGGGCCCAACCGGATCGAACGGCGGGGCCGGGCGCTCGGCATCGTCACGAGCGGCATCAGCTATCACCATGCGCGCGAGGCCGCGCCCGACGCCAGCATCCTCAAGCTCGGCCTGAGCCATCCGCCGCCACTGACGACCATCCGCGATTTCGCCGCGTCGGTCGAACGCTGCGTGGTGATCGAGGAAAACGACCCGTGGCTGGCCGCGGCCTGCCGCGCGGCCGGCATCGCCGTCGAGGCCAAGGACGACACGATTTTCCGCTTCGGCGAGCTCAACGTCGACCGCGTGCGCCGCATTCTGGCCCGGGAGACGGGCCCCGAGCCCGCGCCGGCGCCGGGCAAGCCCCCCGAACTGTGCGCTGGCTGCCCCCACCGCTCGAGCTTCGAGGTGCTGCAGGAGCTCGATTGCATCGTGGCGGGCGACATCGGCTGCTACACGCTGGCCGCCCTGCCGCCGCTCGCGGCCATGGACCTGATGATCGACATGGGCGCGGCCGTGGGCATGGGGCTGGGACTGCGGCACGTGCTGCCGCGCGCCCAGGCCAAGCGCGTGGTCTCCGTCATCGGCGACAGCACGTTCATTCACGGGGGTCTGCCCGGCCTCGTGGAGATGACCTACAATCCGCCCGCCACCGGGCACGTGCTGGTGATCCTCGACAACGGCACGACCGCCATGACTGGCCAGCAGGAGCACCCGGGCACCGGGCGCCAGCTCGATGGCACGGCGACGTACCAGGTCAGCTACGAGGACCTCGCGCGCGCCGCGGGGGTCCGCAACGTTTTCACCGTCAACCCCGTCCGGGAGAAGGCGAAGTTCAAGGCGCTGCTCGCCGAGGCGCTGCGCAAGGACGAACTCACCGTGTTCGTCGCGCGCAGCCCCTGCATCCTGGCGGCGGGCCGCATCCTCGCGTGGGAAAAAGAGCGGAAGGCGCGCGCGGCCGCGGATGAGGAATCCGCGGGCGCCTGCCCGGAGTGCGCCGGCCCCGGCAACAGCTGACCCTACGGGAGCCCGATGGCTGCGAACCCCCAAGCTACGGTCAACGTCCGCTTTGCCGGACTCGGCGGCACCGGCGTCATCAAGGCGGCCAACGTCTTCGCCGAGGTCGCCTTCCGCCAGGGTCAGACGGTGAAGCAGGCCGAGGTGCACGGCATGAGTCAGCGCGGCGGCTCCGTGCAATCGGACGTGCGGTTTGGCGCCGAGGTGCACAGCCCGATGATCCCCGACGGCGCCTGCGACTTCCTGGTGGTGCTGGAGGCGACACAGGTGGCGGTGGTGCGAGCCGGTCTGCGGCCGGGCGGCGTGCTGCTGACCCCTGCCGATGTCGCGGCCGGCAAGCTTGCCACGGCCAAGGCGCTCAATGTTGCCTTGCTCGGGCGCCTGAGCCGGCATTTCGATTTCCCGGAGGACGCGTGGCGGGAAAGCCTGCACGCCCACTTCGCCGAAAAGCTCCATGCGGCCAACGACCAGGCCTTCGAACTCGGAAGAACCCCATGATCCGGAATCTCTGGAATGATCTCAACGGCACTTTCTTCCCGGAAAGCGCCCTCGACTACATGCCGGTGGACCGCCTGCGCGAGGTGCAGTTGCAGCGGCTCAAGGCCGTGACCGCGCTGGTGTACGATCATGTCCCGCTCATCCGCGAGCGGATGACCGCGAAGGGGGTGCAGGCCGCCGATGTGCGCCGCCTCGAGGACGTCCGCCTGCTGCCGTTCACCAGCAAGCTCGATCTGCGCGATACCTACCCCTACGGCCTCTTCGCCGTGCCGATGAGCGAAGTCGTGCGGCTCCACGCGTCCAGCGGCACGACCGGCAAGCCGATCGTGGTCGGCTACACCACCGAGGACATGGAGGTCTGGCGGCAGGTCATCATGCGCACACTCTATGCCGCCGGCTACGGGCGCGGCGATGTGGTGCAGAACATGTTCGGCTACGGTCTCTTCACCGGCGGGCTCGGCTTGCACGGCGGCCTGGAGGCGATGGGGGCGACCGTCATCCCGATGTCGGGCGGCCACAGCGAGCGCCAGATCCTGGTGATGAAGGATTTTGGCGTGACCGCGGTCTGCTGCACCCCGAGCTATTTCGTCCACCTCCTGGAGGTCGCGGGGCGGCTGGGCGTCGATTTCAAACGCGATCTGAAGGTCCGGCGCGGTGTGTTCGGGGCCGAGCCCTGGACCGAGCAGATGCGCCAGTACATCGAAATCACCTCGGGCATCAAAGCCTACGACATCTACGGGCTGTCCGAGATCGTCGGGCCGGGCGTGGCCTCCGAATGCCTGTGCCAGAGCGGCCTGCACGTGTTCGAGGATCATTTCCTGATCGAGATCGTGGATCCCGCGAACCTGGCACCGGTGCCCGACGGCGTGGAGGGCGAGCTCGTCATCACCACCCTCAGCAAGCAGGCCATCCCGCTCATCCGCTACCGCACGCGCGACCTCACCGCGATCGAAACGCGCCCGTGCGCCTGCGGCCGGACCCTCCGGCGCATCCGGCGGATCAGCCGCCGCAGCGACGACATGTTCATCATCCGCGGCGTCAACGTCTATCCCTCGCAGATCGAGACGGCGCTGCTCAAGACCGAGGCGAACCTGCCGCACTACCAGATCGTGCTCACCCGCCGCTCGGGCCTGGACCAGATGGAAGTGCGCGTCGAGGTCACCGGCGAGATGCTCCGCGACCGGCTGAGCGAGATGGAGGATCTGCAGCAGCGTCTGGCGCACAGCATCGAGCAGATCACCGGCCTGCACACCGAGGTGACCCTGGTGCAGCCCGGCACCATTCCGCGCAGCGAGGGCAAGGCCCAGCGGCTCTTGGACAAACGCAACGAAGGCAAATGAGGAGACCCCCATGAAGATCCACCAGATTTCCGTTTTTCTCGAGAACCGCCCCGGCCGGCTGGCCGGCCTGTGCCAGACCCTGGCCGAGGCGGGCGTGAACCTCAGCACCCTCACGCTGGCCGAGACCGGCGGCTTCGGCTTGCTGCGGCTGATCACCGCCGAACCTGACAAGACCAAGGAGGTCATCGAGCGCGCCGGTTACGCCGCCACGACCACTGAGGTCGTGGCGCTGCAAGTGCCCGACCGCCCGGGCGGACTGGCCTCAGTGCTGCGCGTGCTCGAGCCGCACGGCCTCTCGGTGGAGTACATGTACGCCTTCGCCATGCGCAAGGGCGGCGACGCCGTCATGGTCTTCCGCTTCGACAACATGGACCGCGCCCTCACCGTGCTGCAGGCCGCCGGCATCAACGTCTTCAAGCCGGTGGAGCTGTTCGGCGCGTGAGCGGTGCCGGCGCTCGTTGCGACCGGGCGGGGACCGCGGTGACGGTCACGACGTGTCGAACCAGGCGCGGGCGACGCCCGCCAGCAGGCCGAAGAGGTGGCCCTCCCACGAGGTGCCGTCACGCGCCGGCTTCACCCCGGCGAGCATGCCGCCATAGAACACGACCACGCCGCCCGCCACGAGCAAGTCGGAGGTCGTCCGGGTGAACCAAGCCGCCGCGAGCAGGTAGCCGAGAAAGCCAAAGATCACCCCGCTCATGCCCACGTGCGCCGCCTGGCGGCCGAACAGCCAGAGCAGTCCGCCCTGCGCGAGAGCGATGGTCGCCGCCACCGGCACGAACTCCGTCTCGTGCCGGCGCAGGACGAGCGCGCCCAAGGCCAGGAACGGCGGAAGGTTGGCGGCGAGGTGGGCGGCATTGAGGTGAATGAAGGGCGACGTGACCAGGCCGATGAGGCCCGCGCCCTGCCGCGGGACCACGGCGAGGCGGGCGGCAGTGGAGCGCGCGACCACCGCGAGAATCGTGCCCGCCACCATTGCCGCCGCCGGCCAGGCGAGGAAACACGCCGGGGTTTCGAAGTAGAGCCGGTGGAGAAATGGAATGAGGCGGTCCAACGGAGCAGGCGGTGGAGGCCAGAGGCCAGATGTCAGGGGTCAGAAGCCGGATGACGGAGGACGGAGAGCATTGGCCGGATAATGGTGTGAGGGTGGCGCCGTCGGCCCGGCCTCAGGGTGTGGCGACGTAGGGTTCGACGGGCCGGAGGCCGGCGCGCACGCACGCAGCTTCGCGCGAAGCGGGGTCGGCAAAGAGATACACCGCATAGCCGCCGAAGCCGCCCCCGCAGTATTTCCAGGCGACGGCTCCGGCGAGGTCGCCTGGCAGCGGTTCCATCCCCTCGGCCCGCTGCACGGCGTAGGATTGCCGCACTGCGTCGGCCAGGAGCCCCAAGTCCTGCCGCCACACGGCGTCGCGCGCGGTCCGGCCGGCGCGGGTGATCGCCTCGTAATCGCGAGCCTGGTCGGCGACGCCGGGCGTGGAGTGCGAGCGCCCGGTCCACCGCAAGGCCAGGCGGCCCCGCAGCAGGGCG
>Ga0335085_10006164_pt1 | contig 19025 bp, 14 predicted proteins | sample Lox_Sample_45_FD_206712 | JGI IMG/M metagenome (GOLD analysis project Ga0335085, IMG submission 206712) | Soil microbial communities from Loxahatchee National Wildlife Refuge, Florida, United States - Lox_Sample_4.5 | ecosystem: Environmental > Terrestrial > Soil > Wetlands | place: USA...
ACTTCCCAGGAACAAAAAATCATTGCTCAAATGCGTGTGGGAGAATTTCACACCACAGATAACGCGTTCCTGGATTTCCACGTCACTGAGATTTCGCCGTTCGAGGGGCTGGAAAGCTGTTGGATGATGTCATTAGCAATCATTCTCCCATCCGGCTGATGTGCATGGCATCCTACTTCTCGCCGAGAAAAAAAAGAGTGAACAGTGCCACGGCTGGCGTCGGGCTGGCCGCCGACGTGGGTGCAACAATGTGCTAAACCAAGGGTTACCCACGTCGATTTCCGCCACTTGCCCGCCGTGGCCCCTGTGGACGGTGCCCACTAATTCTTACCATGTCGATAATCATCAATTGGACTGAGGTGAGGTGTCTTCATGAAATCAATCAGTTTGAATTGGCGGAAAGAATTACGCATGATGGCGGCAGCTTATGTCGAATCTGTTGAACGTGCCTGCCCGAGATGCGTCCGTGCTGCTTTAGCAAGTCGCGCAGTTTTTGCAGCATCTCTTCATCACTGAGCCTTTGGCTGCGCGCCAAAATAATCTCCCGCGCTCGCAAATAGACTTCCAACTCGACGACTCCCTCAAATGCCCCATCCGCCAGAATCCAATGTTCCGGCAGATTCACGACATGCTTGCGCTTTAATTTAAATGATGTCCGATGATAGACATTGTTGCCGATATATTTCTCGTTGGTCAGGATCTGATGCACCGTCCCGCGATTCCACTCGCGACCGAAATCGGTCTTGATGCCTTTCGAATTCAGCACCACCGCGATCTCCGACTCCAATTTGTTCTCGTTCACGAACGCCTGGTAAATCCACCGCACCATCGCGACCTCTTCTTCCGGCCCAGGCACGAGAACGACGCGGTCGGTCTGAATGCTCTTTTGCTCCCCCATCTTGAGTTCGCCTTTTTTCGCGCCGCTCTTGTCCACCAGCATCCGACGCAGCCCAAATCCAGCCGTCCCGCCTTGCTTGTAGCCGAGTTGGATCAGCCGACACGCGCCTTGGAAAACTTTGGATGAAAGTTCACGGCTGTATTCGCCGGCCATAGCCCGCTTCACACCCTTGACGATGGTGGACACTGGACTGCCGTCGTTCTCGAATTGTTCGGCGCAGTAATGCACCAGTACCCCGGCACGGCGGCACACGTATTCGTAATATGCGCTCTCGTCCGCATCCTGGAATCGTCCCCACCGGCTTACGTCGTAAACGAGGATGCAGACATACTCCGCCCGCCCCTCCTGCACATCGCTGATCATCTGGGCCAGTGAGTCGCGTCCCTGGATATTCAGCCCACTTTTCCCCTCGTCTGAATACTCCTTCACTATTTCAAGTCCTCGCCGTTTTGCATATTCCCGGATTGCATCCATTTGGTTGCTGGTGGAGTACTGCTGGTGCTCAGTGGACATCCGCACATAGGCCGCCGCGCAATTCTGATGACGTGATGTGTCGATGTGGTTCATGCGTTTGGGGTAGTATTTGCGCTGGAATCTTCCGGCGCGCTGGCCTTGGCTGTGGCGTGAGTACGATTCACGTCCGAATACTCCTCCACTATTTCAAGTCCTCGCCGTTTTGCGTATTTCCGGATCGCATGCATTTGATTGCCGATGGAGTACTGCTGGTGCTCAGTAAACATCCGCCCATAGGCCGCTGCGTAATTCTGACAGCGTAATGTGTCGGTGTGATTCATGCGTTAGGGATAGTGCTCGCGCCGGAATGTTCCGGTGCACTGGCCGTGGCTGGGGCGTGAGTACGTTTCACGATGGTACGCGCCTTCCCGTTGGCGACAGAGTGGTTCTCCTTCAATGAATACCAAACGCTTCCGGTGACAGCTATGTCGTCTTGTAGCGCAATCCCCATTTGCGTTTGTGCTTGCGCCAGTATCCCGGATTGGCATTGCGCCACTCGCGCACGCGCTCGACTTCCTTTTCCCCACGCCAGTAATTCCGATTCTCCGGCTTCGACCTCCACCGGGCTTGCCGCCATGCTTTGCTCGCGATTTTGCAAGGCGGCTTGGAACAGAATTTCTGCCGGTCACGGGATCGCGGGTCTGGTATGAACCACTTCTGGCAGCCGAGACATTTTCTGCGGCGCTCTACCTTCATAGAGCGTTTTGAACCAACCAAGATATTTAGATACCGTCTGGGACCGACGCTTATGGAATTCTGTTCGAAAAAAAGGCCGCACGGCTACCTTCATAATGTTTGGGACAGAACTGTTCAGGCGCGATCCCGTTTTTTGAGCGTGCCACTGTTGACCTTAAATCTTATTAACCCAGAAGGAAAAGAGCACAGTCAACCGGCGCTCCGGGAGCAGAGCTCGCATCAAACCGGCTGCGTCACGGTTGCCTTACGCGGTAGAAAACTTGAGGCACATTTGTTAAGAACGGCAGCGTCACATGTGCAACAAAGCCGTCGCCGATCAGTCTTGTGTAAATGTACCAGTTTGTGCTGCCCAGATTGGTATTCTGTTCGATCGTGTAACTCAGGTCCGGCACCGTTTGAAAATCAAAGGTGAAATTGCCGGTCAACGATTGGGGAAGCAAAAGCTTCACCGGTACTGCAGCCACCACGGATACAACGCGGGTGTTGGTGACGGAGTTGCCGCTGGAGTCCGTTGCCACATAGGTGTTGGTATAGGTGCCGGGGGCCGCAATGTTAACCGTGTTGTTAATGACGACTGGGAGCCCACCGGCACAGGTGTCGGTTGCTGTCGCACCGGGATCCAAGAAAAGGGTACCCTCAAGCACATTCATACTGGCAGCGCCATTGAGGGCTAAATTTGGCGGGGTCGTGTCGACCACCTGCACCGTTCGCACAATGGCACCCGCCAGGCCAAGATCATTGGTTGCCAGATAAACCAGGAGATAGGACCCCGGATCATTGGTGTAAACAGTGCCAAAATTCGATTGAGCCGGTACGGCGAGATTTGCTCCGGCGGTTGTAATGTCCGTCTCACCATTCGAATCCAGTCCCCAGCCAACCACCGTGCCATCGGCTTTCAAGGCTAGGCTATGATAGGCCCCAGCCGCAATCGACACGACATGGTTGAGACCCGTCGCCGGCGTGGATTCGCCATAAAAATTGTCACCCCAGCCGACCACCGTACCGTCTGCTTTCAACGCCAAGCTGTGATAAAATCCGGCGGCGATGGCAACGACATTGCTGAGGTCTGGAGGAACATCCACTTGACCTTCACCGTCGTAGCCCCAGCCAACGACTGTGCCATTTGATTTTAGGGCCAAGCCGAATGATTCGCCAGCTGCGACGGCCACGACGTTGCTCAATCCTGCCGGGGGCGTGGTTCCGCCGAAGGGAGGATTGCCCCAGCCCACCACGGTCCCATCCTCCTTGACTGCCAGACACAGGTCGAAACCCACGGCAATCGCCGTGACATGGTCCAACCCGGATGGAATGGGTGCCGGGCTGGAATTGTTCATACCCCAGCCGACCAAGGTGCCGTCGCCCTTGAGCGCCAAACTGTAGCCCCAGCCCGCAGCTATGACCACGACATCGTCCAAACCCTCAGGTGTGTTTGTCTCGGTGAAGGTGTTGTCACCCCAGCCGACCACCGTACCGTCCGCCTTCAATGCCAAGCTGTGAATGTAACCTGCGGCGACAGCGGTGACATTGCTCAAACCGAGGGGAATGCGAGGTCCGTCGCCCCATTCCGTCACAGTGCCATCAGATTTGAGCGCCAGACTATAATGTTCACCCGCGGCAATGCTCGCCAGCGGAGAAATTATAAAGGCCCCCGGATCGTTGAAGGCGGTGTGACACTCATTCGTGAGGATGCTTGGCCCTTGGAGCATCAGTATCGGGGAAGGCAACTCGTTGCTTGGCAACTGAAATACGGTATCCCGTCCGTAGGCCCAACCTTGGGCATTGGTGGCGACCAAACGGTAGTGATATGAAAAACCGGGGGTTAATCCAGTCAACGAAGTTTCTATTGGCATGTTCGTGAGACCATCTCCCATTTCAACAGGCTCACTCTTTTGACCATAAAGAATGTTGGTTCCCCATTGGAACCAAGCCGTCGTTGGATCGCCATTAGGATTGACCGCCCCTCGCAAAGTAGTGCTCGCTTGACCTTCTTCCGGGCCAAGTGTCGTGACAAAAGGGGCACCGGGCACTGCGATGACGACGCGGTTAGTCCTGGCAAAATTGCCATTCGCATCCGGCACGGCATAATTTAGAATATTAGTACCCAAAACCGAAGTGTTTACCGAACCAGTGACGATAATATCGGTGGTAAGATCGCCGTCGCACGCATCCTTGGCGATAGCTCCGGGATCCACGAAAGCGGTGTTAACCGGAAGGAATACAAGATTGGTCCCGAGCAGCGCCAGTGCCGGCGGAGTTGTATCCACGACAACCACCGTCCGCGTGGCCGTGCCCACGCCGCCCACGGAATTACTTGCTGAATAGGTCAGTTCGTAAATTCCCGGGTCATTGGAATTAACGAATCCGGTTTCGATTGTTTCCCCACCAAGCGTGTTGGGAATGTCAGTCTGTCCGTACAGATCATAACCTACGGCCACCAGCTTTCCATCACCTGTAATAGCCATGCTGTGATAGCCACCAGCACTGATGGAGACAACGTTTGTCAGATTTTCAAGACCGGTAGCCTGACGATAAGAATCGGCGCCCCAACCCACCACCGTCCCATCCTTCTTCAAGGCCAGGTTGTGGAATAAGCCGCAGTCGATGGCGCATACATTGCTTAATCCCAGAGGCACAATGGTGCTCCCCCAGCCAACCACGGTCCCGTCGTCTTTCAGCGCCAGACTTTGATTTTCGCCGGCCGCTATCGCTACGATATGAGTCAGGTTTGTGGGAATGTCAGTTTCCCCATCCGTGTTGTTGCCCCACCCAACAACGGTACCGTCCGACTTTAAGGCCAAGGCATGAGAGCCCCCAGCGGTAATGGCCACTACGTGGTCTAAACCGTAGGGAACGTTGGTCTGGCCATAAGCATCGGACCCCCACGCCGTCACCACTCCATTGCTTCCCAATCCGAGGCTAAAAAAATCTCCAGACGCAATGGCGACGACATTGCTCAAATTTGATGGCGGCGTGATTTCCCCCTCCGAGTTGCGGCCCCATCCAATAACCCTTCCGTCTTGCCCCAAAGCCAAACTGTGCGCTGCACCTGCCGCGACGGCCACGACATTACTCAAGCCTGGCGGGACCACAGTCTGGCCATCTGAGTTGAGTCCCCAAGCCGCAACTGTGCCGTCGGATTTCAACGCAAGGCTGTGGCCACCGCCCCCGGCGGCGGCCAGCGGCGCCGCCATGGATCGCGCTCCGGGATCCATGAAGGCGGCATGGCATTCATTGGTCATCACAGGAGTTCCATTCAGCAACATTTGCGGCGTCTGAAATTGCTTGATTGCGCCGACAAAAAGGCCAACGGTATTGGTGGCGACGGCTCGGTAGTGATACACCGCCCCGGGCTGAATCCCGGGCAACCTAGTGCTCAACGGGACGTTCATAGCGCCGCTGCCGACTGCCGTGAGCGGGGTAACATTGGTGGGTCCCCGGTCGGCAAACCATTCGAACCATGCCGAAGTAGACAGACCATTGGGAAGAATGGTGCCATTCAAAACTGCCTGGTCGTTGGTTCCTTTTGCTGTAGCGGTTTGCACGACGGTTGGGCCGGCCTGCGTGATGGGAACGGATTGACCCAGCACGGTCACATGGCCGGTTCGGACCAGACCCAGGTTCTCGGAAAGAGAAATACTTACCACACCGCCGGTCGATCCGTTGAAGGTTAGCCAATCGGCGTCGCTGGCAGGCGTGAAGGCGCCTCCCAAATATGTCGTGGCCGGAAGCACCGACAGCCATTCGTCGCTTCCGGCCTGAGGAAATTCCAAATGCGCATTCGTATTCACGAAGGCATGGGGTAATTCCTCAATCGTACTAGTGCCGGTAAAAATTATGTTGCCTGCCTTGTCCACCGCCACGCCCTGCGGGATATATTGCCAACGAGAAAACACCAGCGTCGTGACGATGTTGCTGACAGCAGACCACTTTTTAATGGAGCCGTTCAATGAATCAGCAATATATATATTGCCAGACCCGTCGAGCGCCACACCAGTGGGTGAGGAAAGGCCAGTCACAACAGTGGTGACCGAATGGTCGGTCGCCGACCATTTTTTGATCACATTGTCGCCGGCATCAGTCACATAAACATTTCCTTGTGAGTCCAAGGCCACGTCGGTGGGCTGGTTCAACCCCGAAATCAGGCTGTTGACACCGCCGCCGTTAGCAAGCCATTCCTTGATAGCGTTGTTGCCGTAATCGGCAACATAGACGTTGCCTGAATTGTCCAGCGCTATGCCTTCAGGAAAAGACAAACCCGAAGAGATCAAAGTGGAGAGCATCTGATTTGTAATCGACCACTTCTTCAGGCTGTTAGCCGCATAATCCCCGATATAGAGGTTTCCCGAGTGATCCAAAGCCAGACCAATCGGACCGGACAAACCCGAGGATAACACTGGCAAAAGGCTGTTGCTGGCCGCCACCCATTCGTAGACCGTTTTGTAATATTCCGTCTGCGTGAAAACATCGCCTTTGTCATCCACCACGACACTGAACGGAAAGTTAAACCCTAATGATACCAACGTGCCCACCTGATTGGCGGCAACGTATTGAGACCCGGCCTGGGTTACAGACAGCACCTGCCCCGCGATGGTCAGTGTTGCAGTACGCGTCGCCCCAGAATTGGAGTCAAATGTGAAGAAAACATTAGTGCTGCCCAAACCCGCATTATTACCGGCGCCCAGGTGCAGCCACGAATCATCTGCAGTCGCCGTCCATGAATTTGTGGGCGAGGCGGACACCAATAGCACACTGTCATTTCCAGTTGTCGGGCCCTCCAAAAGTGAAGTGGCGCCCAATTTGAAATTTGGCAGTTGGGCTATTCCAGGCGTGGCCACCAAACACATCAGAAAGATGAGTGCGGTGCGCCAAATGGTGCCGATAACCCTGGCACGAGAATTCGATTCTCCTTTGCTTGTCGATTTTTCCATGATTCCGGTTGGCTTCCCACGCGAGACAACCCAACCCAGTTTGTGCAAATTGATGTGTCGTTACAATTGCGAAGTTTAAGCCGAAGACCGGGATGCGATCATTATCGGCTTGGGCCAAACGGTGGAGGGTAATCTCGGGCGGGACCACAGTTCGGGACGGCGTATGAAAGGCGTGGATGTGTCGGGTCAATTGCAGTCCTGGCGGCACTGGTAATACGACCGATGGCGAAAACGCTGCACAGGATCACACCCCCAATCGGGAGGCCTTCGCTCGTTGTGCATTATGCGGAAACTCCATCATTCCCGCGCCTTGACTTGAAACACAGTGAGTGGATTATGCGACTACTATGTTAAATGATATTTCCGCCTCTGATCTCCGTCGAGCGGCAGCCATTAAAGAAAAAATCGATTCTCTGAGAACCGAACTCGATGCATTGCTCGGTTCGACATCCACTTCCTCTCTCGGGCGAACCCCTCGCAAGCGCCGCCGCATGAGTGCTGCCGCCAAGGCCAAAATTGCCGCAGCTCAGGAGGCTCGATGGGCAAAGTGGAGGCGGTCAAAATAACAATCGAGCTTTTGCTTACGTCATCAGGCAAACAAAATCCGCGCAAGAGGCGCCGCGATAATCCTTGGACAACGGGAGAAATTGCTCTTCTTGGCAGGATGCCTGACTCCACGCTTGCGAGCCGCATAGGTCGAAGTATTAGGGAAGTGGTGGCACAGCGCGAGACTAGACGAATAGGAATCCCTGGCGCGCCCCGGCGCTGGACGATAACAGAAACAAAACTCTTGGGAGAATTCAGCGACGCGGAACTCGCCCGCCGCTTCGGTCGCAAGCTAGGCCAGGTAAGAACTCAGCGCCTTGCTCTGAAAATCCCTCCATTCAAACCACGTCCGAAATTCCGATTCTGGACACCAAAGAAATCCGCCTCTTGGGAACCATGCCGGATTCCGCATTCGCACGTAAGTTTAGGCGCAGCCTGCAATCGGTGCAATCCAAACGAATTCTTCTTCGGCTTCCGTACCTTTGTCCCAAATTCAAACCGTGGACCCGAGCTGAGGAGCGATTGCTGGGCAAGAGGAGTGACGAAGACATAGCCAAAATGCTCAAGAGAGGTGTCTCCGGTGTGAGAGCTCGCCGATTCGCATTGGGCATCTTCCTTCCGAACCAACCCGCCAAACTGTGGACAAAGGCCGAGGATAAGCTCCTCGGAACCGATGCAGATAAAAACGTGGCGCAACAATTAGGCCGTGGTGTGCCTGGGGTGCAGGCGAGACGGGCAAAATTGGGAATTCCTAAATGGGATGCAAAATTCCGCGCATGGACAGATGCCGAACAGAAGCTCCTGGGAACGGCTAATGACGTTGAAATCGCAAAGCGACTCAATCGCACTCCCAACGCGATCAAAATTCGCCGGCAACGCAGGGGCATTCCGAACCCAACTCCGGTGAGGAAGCAATGGACAGCCGGGGAAGAAGCGTTGCTTGGCAAAATGCCGGATAACGTTTTGGCCATGCGATTGGGTGTGCCGAAACATCTGGTCAGCCACCGTCGACGCATCCTTGGGATACGACGCGCACCGAAAGTTCACCCTAATGCGTGGACGCGTGAGGATCTAGCCGTGCTCGGAACCAAACCTGATGCGGAGATTGCGCTTCTGCTCGGACGGACTCATCAAGCGGTAGCGCAAAGAAGGGCCCAGATGAGACTCCAATCCGTTCCAGAACCCGATTCAAAATCCCGACCTTGGATCGCTGAAGAGGAGAAATCGCTCGGGACCAAGCCTGATAAAGATGTCGCCCGGCTGCTCGATCGCACAACTAATGCGGTTGAAGCCCGACGTATCAACCGCAAAATTCCAAAATTTGCAAGTAGCCGCCATTATTGGAAGTCGAAAGACGATGCACTGATTGGATATATATCAGATGAAGCGGTTGCGAAAAGATTGGGAACAACCTTAACTGCGGTTCAGGTCCGGCGGTTCAAATTCGGCATCCGAAAGTACTAATTAGTGCGTTCGGTCAATCACCCCGATGGCTCGGCTTGATGGTGCCTACCTTGCAGGTCTTTTATTAGGAGCTGACAGACGACGATCGCTTGCGAGCACCTCCAGGCTCCGGACCAATCGTATAGCCGCCGCGGCCCGTGCCGGATCTCTACCGACTATCTTGCGGAGAGAACTCAAGACATTCGATGGCAAATCCCGGCCTGGCGCTTCGAGCAGGAATTTATCAACCGGAATGTTTAGGCTTCCACATAGGCGTCGAAGCACGGGTGTCATTTTCCTGAAATCCCCGTTGAGAAAGCGAGTCACTCGCGAAGGATCCACCTTAGCCTCCGCCGCGATTTCACCCGGCGATTTCGAGCCTGCGGCCTGCCGCAAGCGCTGCGTGAGTTTTTCGATATCTACGCGATCGTGCTTCATTGCAAAGTTGCAAATTAAAATTTGCAAACATACATCATGATGTCTATACATTTTCCATGCAGATAATTTCCGCTGTGTTCGCGAGCCAAATTCGTCACCTTAATCTGCCAAATCCGAACGAAGAGGTTATGCGGGGAATAAAATGGGGTGCTTTCGATCAGCTCTTTACGCCGGCATACTGGGCTAGTCAGCTTTGGATGCTGAGTGACGATTCGCAGGCTCTTTCCTACAAACTCGGAACCACGCTGAAAGAGGAAACCGCGGCATGCATGCTGGGGGGGCATGGTATCACTGCCGAAATGTGCCTTGCAGCATATGATGCCCTGCGTGAACGGGGCTTGCTGGCCAAGAATATCGTGACCCAAGCGGAAATCGCCGGTGTCCTAAAGCAAAAAATTACATATGAGAATAGGGCTTTTCATTACCGATTTCCGAACAAGAAGGCGGAGTTTCTCGCACCCGCACTCAACACACTTACCTATGAACATCCGCCCCGGGGGAGCGATAGTTCATTTCGAAACTGGTTTTTGCGCTTCGCGGGAGTTGGCTTGAAAACGGCGTCATGGATTACACGCAACTGGCTCAATAGCGCGGGCGTCGCGATCCTCGATATTCACGTTGTCCGCTGTGGCCGTCTATGCGGCCTCTTCAGCTCCGAACAGGACCCCTCTCGCCACTATTGTGAGATGGAAACCCTATTCCTCGACTTCGCTCGGTGTATGCAAGTTGACGCCGCCAAACTCGATGTTCTCATGTGGCAACAAATGCGGACCGCCAGTTCGATCGGCCTACCGTGGCTCGCAGCCGCCTGACCGTAATGTGAAAATAGGGTTCAAAAATTGTTGACTCTACCGCCATTCGCTATTAAACCAGCGAATATGGCAGGCGGCGGTAAACATACAGGAGGAAGAGGTGGAGGGAGTAGCTCTCCACGTCCAGGAATCGGTGGGGCCGGTGGAATTGGCCCCGGCGTCGAGGATCCCTGCGACATTTCGTTTGAGACCATCCTCAACTCAGTCGTCCCATTGGCGCTTCAGAGCGTTTCCCGTGGTGACACGTTGAAGGTGAATGCAGACACCAAAAAATCCCAGCCTCGATTGGAAGTCACCCACAATGGAGTGCTCGTTGGTGTTATTTCGCACCCAAAAACATTGGAGGTCATCGGGTGCATTGGACAAGGCAACGAATACAAAGCGGTCGTGCTTGAACGCCAGGCGAGCCTGTGCAGGGTGAAAGTCGAGCGTCAGTCAAAATGATGCTTACGATCGTCGGCGGCTGGTACGAAGAAGTTTGTGTAGAGCCGCACTGGCATGAGTACTACGGTCCCGGAGGCCGCGCAGCAATCGCTCTGTCGGGGCGGAACACCAAAATCCGCCTTCTCACTTATTGTCCCGCCGTCCTAAAGCCGAAACTTGAATATCAGGGAACGACATTCGGTTTTGAGTTCGAGACCTTTGGGGAGGCGACACCTGTCACCAAGTTCCATTATCTTCATTGGCTGCGCCCACCACAGATTTTTTCCGACAATGGCCTTCCTTCGGCACTGCCACCGATCCGGGCAGACGCCACCGAAAATTTGATTCGCTACGGTTTTTACGAAGGCGACAGCGTCGTAAAGGCCAAGCGTGTGGTCTATGATCCGCAGAATGCCCCCGATAAGGTTCGCCCTTTCGGCGACAACGGCTCGTCAGCGGAGGAACTTTTCATTGTGTGCAATTTCGCAGAAGGCGCTCAACTCAGTGGTGAAACATCTCCTGAGAAAATTCTCGATGCTTTGCTGAAGACGCCCAAGGCAATCGGGGTGGCACTCAAGAGTGGTTGGGACGGGGTCTTTGTGGCAACAAGGTCTGGGAGTGAATTCATTAAGGCGAATCCCACTGCCTACGTACACAAGATTGGCTCTGGAGACATCTTCACTGCCGAAACAGCTTATGGGTGGATGATCCTGAGATTGGACCCAATCGCGGCGGCCCGTCGAGCCTCCGCACAAGTGGCTTATTACGTGAACACCGCCTCGCTTCCCGTTCCAGAATCACCCGTTGCCTCGTCTGTCACTCCTCCGCAAATCAGCGCGCAAAATGACCTGAAGAAAAAATACGACATTTACATTGCTGGTCCGTTTTTTAACTATGCACAGCTATCTGTCATTGAGGAAATGTCCGAATTCTTTCGCGACGCCGGATTGCGAATATTTTCGCCTTACCACGATATCGGACTCGGTCAACCCGCGCAGGTAGCCAAACAAGATTTGGACGCGCTTCATGCCTGCCGCATTCTCATTGCTTGTCTTGATGGCTGCGACCCTGGGACGATTTTTGAAGTCGGCTACGCCCGTGCTATCGGCATTCCAGTGCTTGTTTACGCCCCGAACCTGACGGATCTCCATTCAACAATGTTTGTGGGAACCGGCTGCGAACTGGTACGTGATTTCACAACGGCAGTCTATCGCGCCATTTGGTGGGCGAACGGGAAATGAACACGGGTCTCTTGCTCTCTGGCGGCATCGACTCTTCGGCGTTGGCCTTTTGGAAGCGCCCCGCCGTCTGCTTCACCGTCAACTACGGGCAGCTGCCGGCACAGGCCGAAATCACTGCCGCTCGATACATCGCCGCGCAAATCGGAAGCCGGCACGAAATTCTGACCGTCGATTGCGGCTCTTTGGGCTCAGGTGACCTTACTACAAAGCCTGCGCTGAGGGTTGCACCGGCGCCCGAATGGTGGCCATTCCGAAATCAACTACTCATCACATTCTGTGCCATCCGCGCGCTGGAACTCGAAGTCGAGGAGCTTATGCTCGGCTCAGTGTGCAGCGACGCCATTCACGGTGACGGAACGCCAGATTTTTTTGCCGCGATGCGAGCCGCACTGGCCTGCCAAGAAGGTGCGCTCGGACTCTCGACGCCGGCTATAGGCATGACGTCGCGGGAACTCGTTTCAATATCTCGCATCCCAATCAACTCGCTCCTGCTAACGCACTCATGTCACACGGGCGATCTGGCATGCGGACGTTGTCGCGGCTGCCAGCGGCGTTTCGCGACTTTTCAGGTACTTGGACTGGAGGCTCAGACGCCGGATACACAATGAGCCCTGCGGCGGTTGCCGCTCGCATCAAGGGGAGAATTCAATTTCGCTTCGGCGAGATCTAGCTACCACACGGGGGATAAAGAGGCAGCCTTACAAATGAAGCACATTTTCACTGCATCCTGCTGCGTAAATCGACCGCGAGCGTTTCGAGTTTATGCGGCCAGAAACTTGTTTTCATTGTGCCATTTTAGCCATTCGACGGAGGGTGACTCTTGGGCCGCCTTAGGTAACGACACTTTTGTTCCGTGTAAAGGATAGTATGAACGGCCGTTGTCGTAATCGATACGAGGACGCGGGCTGACATGTAGGTGAAATTCTGGAGTTACAGTGATATACCCGCGGTCGAACAGGCGATGAAGATCGGAGCGGAATAGAATTCCATTGCTCACTTGATGCTCGCCGCCTTCTCCGTACGGCCGAATATGCGCCGCTTCGAGGGCTGGCAAAGAATGCTCCCCGGTAATAGCACACGCGCGAGAATAAGCGGCTGTGACCGCCAGCCTGAATGTTCCCTGGCCCAAACGCGGATTAATCAGTATCGGTTTTCCAAAGCGATCGACTCCCGGAGGTTCAGAGAGGGGAGCATATCCCTTTAATTGGATTATTCCGGCCCGGTCCTGACACTCGCGCCATATCCGAAGCCCTTCGCCCATGGTTCCTGAGCAGTCGCTGGCAGCGGGTATTTCGACAGCATCCAGCGATCAACAAACTCGCAAAATCGTTCGCCGGCCTTCGCATTTTCGTCACTGGCAAGCCAAGCGGCTGCGTCGATACTGCTATAAATTAAAATTTGAGCAGGCAGCACGATTATTGGCAAAGCTTTAGCACACCGGCCAGAAAGCGTGTGCCCGTCCGCGATTTCTTTTAGCTCAAGCGTGTCATGGTCCAGCTTTTTGCGACCGGGCGACCCCTTTATGGTCGAACCAAGCCCGTAACAGAAAGATACAAGTACTCAGACATTGCAATCGGGTTGGCACGGGCGAATAATAATTCTCAATCTACACCCAGCATGTGCGAACAATCATTAGGAGCAATTTCATTTGTCTTTGCGTCTTGGGCGGCCATCTGATCGCCAACACGGGTTAACACCCACCGCCGAGGTGGGTTGAAACCATGAAATTAAATGAATAGACGACGCTTTCGGGGACGCTTCAGTCCGCCGCATTGTCTCGCCGGATTCACGCTGATCGAGTTGCTGGTGGTAATCGCCATCATCGCGATATTGGCAGCGATGTTGTTGCCTGCATTGGCCAACTCCAAAGAACGTGCAAAACGGACGGAGTGCCTCAACAACACGCGACAACAAGCCATCGGCCTGACCATGTATGCGGATGACTTCAAGGACACGCTTCCTGATCGTTCTGCGTTTTGTTACCAGCTTTCGGAAAACACTGGAACCTTGCCACAAAACACCGCGACGGCGATCGAGGCGCTCACTGGCATGGGGAAGTTATATCCAAGCTACGTTTCCCAGCCCTTGAGTTTTTATTGCCCGAGCATGATGCTCTTAAATCTCACGTACGGTGGTCCCTACGGCTGGAAGAACAACTTTCCTCGCCATTCTACAGGCGGCCTCAACGGCATTGACAACAGTTACGTCTATCTATTTAAGGGTTATTCCGCCACGGGTCCGACAAAACTGATGATATTGGGCATGGCTGCACTGAGTTCGGACGTGTTCCCTCTGGGTGCTGGATTCCTGTGCCACAGGTCTGGATATAATGTTGCGTATGGGGACGGAAGTGCCAGCTGGTATAGCGATCGCAGCATGGTTATCGCGCGTTCCACCGCTTCCGTGGATTCGAACGACCCGATCAACGCCGATTGGTGGGATGACTTTTCACTCCGAATTCCACCGGACAGCCCGCTTCCGTGATGATGGCAAGCTTTTCAAAGCGGTATCCTCGGACAACAGTCGCTTTAGCTCTGGTTGTGGCAGCATCGGTAGTTGCCTACCTTGGAGTGCATCTGTTGTCAAAGCCGGGTCGTCCACAAAGCCTGGCCTATTTCTACAACGTGAAAACTCGGATTTTGTTTTCTGCCTCCGACCAACTGCTTCCACCAATTGATACAGAATCGGGTCCGGCCACAGGTGTAAAGGCTTACGTGTTTAGTTGCGGCGATTCAAAGAATCCCGCCGGGCGATTTATTGCTTTCCTTGAGAAGATGACTCCCGAGGCCAGAGAAGCTGCGTACAAGGAAATAAAGGCCAACGAATCCCCTCTCGCAATGGGATTTTTCCTGGAACAGCATCAAAATGTCATTCTAGTTCGAAGCACAAAAAGCGAGACGTGGTATCCGAAATTCAGCCCTGAAGGGTGGGTACTGATGAAAGCCGGGAAGGAATCGGGAGGCTGCGCTCATCCGGTGCTTTGTCTCCCCTAGTTCAACGAAAGGTTAGCCATGTGTGTATATCGTCATTCCTTTTTCAGCGCTTCGCTAAAGATGTTCCCGGCAGCGCTGCTGCTGGTTGCCATTACAGCCGCAGCGCAAACAAGTGGATTGCTGCAACTTCAGCAAATTCAGGTCACTCACAGCGGTCCGGTGAAGTTTAGCTTCAATGATTACGGCTCGGGTGCCACCAATTACGCCGTGGAGTTTTCTGCCGATCTGGGAACCAACGGCTGGCAGGTGGACAGCAATTCGGTCGTCACGGCACAGGGGGGAGGCGCTTACGCGGTGCAAATCAATGAAGCAGTGGGATCCAGGGGCTTTTACCGCGTCAGCGGGTTGGGAGGCACGAACGGCGGACTCGTCATCACCTTCACCACCACGGCTTTTCAGGTGGTTGAAGGCGATACGGTCAACACGACGCTGGTGCTGAGCCAGCCGTTTCAAGGTTGGATATATTACGCAGTGAGCGGGACGGCGGGGGCCGGGGATTATCAAGCGCTGAACGGGTCGAATTACGTCAACGGAACGACGCTAACGATTCCGGTGTCGCTCACGGACAACAATCAGGTTGGCCAACTGAAATATCTTACACTACAACTGGAAGCCGGGCCCGGGTATTCGCTGGGACAAAACCGTTCGACGACCATTACGATTGAAGAGAATGATGCCGCGTGGCAGGGAACCTTCACCCCTGACAACGCGACGCTCAGGTTCTCACTGGTGATTGATGATTTGAACGGGGCGTATCAGGCGACGCTGATGGGCAACGGAACCGGATTTTTCCCGACGAACGTGGTGCCGGCGGCGATCAATTTTGCGCAGGATTCCTTTGCCGTTACGGTCGACGGCATCCCGGTGGCGGCCAGCGCGACTTTGTTTCACACACCCGCAAATCTGACGCTGTATCTGAACGCGATGAACGGGGCGGCGGGCCAGAGAGTAAGCCCGACGCAGATTCAAGGCACTGGCGAGCTGATCGCCCAATACGCAGGCCAGCCGCAGTTGAACACGACGAACTTGGGCACATTCCTGCTCCTCAAACCGCCCGTTATACCTTCCACCAACCAGGTCCAGTTGACCTCCACGCCTTAAACCTTACCCGACCAGACCATGAAGGCTTTTGAGACGATTTCCCGCGGAACGGTGAAGGCATTGCCCGTTTTCGTATTCTTGATTCTGACATCGCCGGCAGTGGCGGACATTTTTCCGGTGGAACTGCTGGACGAGCAGGCCACCCTTACCAACGTCCCCGGAGTTCCGGTCGCGATCAGCGGCGACTATCTGGCGGCCGGAGCCTTTTACTCGCAGAATCCAACCACAGTGTTGCAACTTGAAAATGGTCAATGGCTGAAGCAGGGAAGCTGGATCTTACCAAGCGCCGCTTATGAAAGCAGCTCCTGGGGGTTTTGGAATTCAGTGGCGCTGGATGGGAACACCCTCGTGGTGGGTGCTCCGGGAGCGGTGGGCAGCGGGCGGGCTTTTGTTTTTACGACTTCCAGCCGGCCCGGACTCAACGCTTGGAACATCGTGGACGACTCGACCGCTTCGGGAGTAAACTACGAGTACGTTTATCCCCTCACAAGCAGTCAGCGCCGGTTGGCCACAACGAACGGTTGGACGCTTACAATTCGCAGCCGCATGTTGGACAATTTTAGTTCGGGTGGCACCAACAACCCCTCCTGTTTTGTCGATTACGCCATTGATCCTACCAACCGATTCTTAATTTGGTTTAGTCTGGATGCAAACCTGAACCTGGTGGCCCAATTGAATGGTCTGCAAACGCTCACGTTTACCACCAATGGCGATGGCTGGGCTGCTTACCACACCCACCAAATTGTGTTCAATCCAACCAACGGCACCGCCGATTACTACTTCGACGGCGTAAAGATAAACTCTTCCCCTTGGTCGCCGACCCCGGTGATACCGCTGAGTGGCATTCGCTTTGGGAACGGCAGCAGCGCCGGCGAGGGGGGCATGAACTGGAACTTGGTGGAGTTGAAAACTCAAAGTGGCCAGGTGCTGGCTTCCTACGATGCCGGCACGGCCGGAAATCCGCCCATTGCACCTGATCCGACAAATCAGGACTGGACCTTGTCGCAGCCGACTTCGATGGTTGGTGTCACGAACACCCCGGTCTCGCTCGATTTTGCAACGGTCTGGCCGTTGCAGGCAGTGCTTGCTCCAAGTGATGGTCAGAGTAACGACCAATTCGGCTTCAGCGTCGCAATCGGCAGCAACACGGTCGTGGTTGGCGCGCCTGAGAAGAATCACTACGAGGGTTCCGCCTATGTGTACGTGCGCAACGGCAGCAATTGGACGCAGCAAGCCACGCTCTATACCAACTCAGTCGCGACGGGTGATGAGTTCGGTTACGCTGTCGCGCTGAATGGAGGCACGGCGATTGTGGGTGCGCCACAATATGACCGCGAAGCGGCTGACGGTTCGGCCTATGTGTTTGTGCGCTCGGGCACGAACTGGACACCACAACAGCAGTTGACCGCGAATCCCCAGCAGGCCAACTCTTTTTTCGGTTCGAGCGTCGCTGCTGATGGCGATCTCGCGGCGGTCGGCGCGCCCTTCCTTCCTGGTGCCGTCTATGTGTTTGGACGCACGAACGGGATCTGGAGCCAGCAGGACTTTCCTCTGCCAAACAACGAACCCGCCAACTCAGGTTTTGGCAGCGTGCTGGCCCTCAAAGGGGACGTTGTGGTGGCGGGCGGCAATTACAGCAATAGTTATGTCTTCGCGTTAGGCAAGGACGGCTGGGTTCAGGCTACAAATTTTGAATACGCGACCGGCTCGGGTATTTATGGTGTGGCTTTCGACGGCCAAGATGTGGTGGTCAGTGAAGCTCCCCAAGAGGGTGCTACTCCCGGAGCAGTCCACGTTTATTTGCCGGACTACAGCAACCCCACGGCGGTGGCTAATTATGTCGGCGAATTTCTCTACTATCCCGACGCAGAGAGTTCCCTGGTGTTTGATCCCAACCACGCGGCGTTCCGTTACAAAACCCTGCTCTATGCCCAAGGCACAAACGGCGTGCTGGCGCAATTCTCCAACATGGCCAGTCTCTACGGCCAGGCGGAACGGGACCGGGCCGATTTTGCGGAAAGTGAACTTCTCAAAGGCCTGGCGTTTCACCCGGACGACGCGGGCCTGGGAAATCTGCTGTTGGACATTTATTACGACAGGACCGAGGCAGAGGCCATTTTTGACAAGAATTTGCTCACACAGGCGGAAGCAGAACACTTCCCTACCGCCATCTCCGGGGTGGCCACCCCGCCAAGCGGCTTCGTCATTGATAACGAAATTCCGCTTTACGAGCAGGCGCTGGCGACCCACCGGTACGCGTTGGAAGGTTACTTCTCACTTTTCACGAACGATCTGGGCATTGCCGGCAGTCCCCCGCTGGGGTATCAGATTTTCACTAAGCTCGTTCCCACGCGCGGTTTGATGCCGGCCAGTTATCTGGACACCAACGGAGTGGTGCAATCGGTCACTTCCAATAACGCCGCTCTTTTTAACCATTACAAGGATCTGACGCTATTGTTTGGCGAGTTGCAGGACTACGGGGAAACGGCGAACACGCTCGGAAGACTTCTCCTGGCACGAGGAGGTCCGGGTGACAGCATGGAGGCGAGCAACACGGTCGGTTCGTCCCAGCAGGTTCTCTTTCTGAACGGTGCCCTGCTGAAAAGCATGTTTGCCACGCTGCCCGGCACGAACGACCCGTCGGGTCTGGCCCAGTCCATTGCTGGCTGGAGCGGGAGTCTCAGCGCCTTGACCACCTTGCAACACAGCCTGATCGGCGGCGCGAATCTGCTCGGGTTTGCGCCCGATTTCCTCATGTATGTCTATAGCCTGCCCGGCCAGTCGGCGGGCACGTTCAACTCCTACGACACCCTGCGGGCTTATTTGGATCCCAACAACTCCAACAACGGCTCGCACCCTCTCTCACAGGCGGTGAGCGCATTGCAGACGGCGGAAGCATCCTACGCGGCTTATCGCGGTTATCAGGATCAGTTGGCCGATCAGATGACCGGCTTGGACCAGAACTATGCCAGCCGCCTGCGGGACATTGTGGG
>Ga0335085_10006165_pt1 | contig 19024 bp, 11 predicted proteins | sample Lox_Sample_45_FD_206712 | JGI IMG/M metagenome (GOLD analysis project Ga0335085, IMG submission 206712) | Soil microbial communities from Loxahatchee National Wildlife Refuge, Florida, United States - Lox_Sample_4.5 | ecosystem: Environmental > Terrestrial > Soil > Wetlands | place: USA...
ATTGGATTCAAAGCAGTTATGGTGCTTTTTCGGACTTCAGGAACCACTAACTGAAAGCCAATTTGCGCGGAAAATTGAAGGGATTTTATCAATCTAACTTGCTGAACGGTAAGGACTTGGTGAGCCGTGAGGGAATCGAACCCCCAACCTACTGATTAAGAGATATCTCGCCCTAACTCATTGTTTTCATTCCTCCCTTTATAACTCATAGTCTTACACCAATTCCGGGAATCTGCTTTCGCTCGAAGTAGAAGCCCTTTACCCCCAGTTTCTTACACTTTTGGAACACTTTTGGAACACCAATGGCTCCTACCCTCGGAGTCGGTCTTTCGAGGCCGGCGGGCACAGCCGTCCGTCTTTCTCGTCGATTCGTTCTACGCTGCCATCTCTAGGCATTACGAAATCCCGCCTTCGTCATCTCGAAGCGATCACCATTATCCGGGAAGAACGTGACAACGGCAACCAGCAACTCGCCTACAACGCCCGCCCGTTCGTTCTGTGCGGCATCCCCCTCCGTCGCCCTCCAAAGGACCAACTCGTTCACACCCGGCATAACGGGAAGTTCTTTCTGGAGATCCTAGGCCATCCGAATTTTGGCCTGCCCACGGTCAGAACTGCATTGACCGTGGCTACCAAGTCCCCTAAGGCGGGGCGTTCGCACCTTGGCCGGTCCGTCTGCCCTCAAGCCGCGCCTTGCAACCCTGCACGTTGCTCGCGCACCGCGGCCAGAAGCGCGTCCCAGCCTTTCACGAACATGTTGCGGAAATATTGGAGAGGAGCGTAATCCGCGAACTCATCGACAGCCAAGCCATCCTCGAAGTACGCCTTGCGGAAATCAGGGAGTTTCTCGCACAGTTCGTCGACCACGGCTTGGGGGGCGGGCGAGTCAATCCGCGAGGTGACGGGCGGGTCGATTTTGATGATCTCATCGGCCGTGCTCCAGTTGATGGTTACGTGCAGGGCGCCGCCCACCATTTCGGTAAAGTGATTCGTGCCGCGCGCGCCACCGCCCATCAGGGTAACGTCATACCCGCGTCTCTGCATCAGGGCGTACTGCTTTCGGGCTAGAATGCATCCGGCCTGCGCGAGCGCTTGGGGAGAGACGGCAACGCCTTCGCGTTCCGCCGCCTTGGCCAAACATTCGTCAAAAATTCCGGAGATGTGGGTGACATAGAATGGCGGATGCTTCCCACAGCTCTTGGCAAGACGGGCGTAGACCTCACAGACCGCAAAGGCTTGGGCCAAGGCGAAAACTTCCGTGGCGATGATCGGCATATCCTCTCGAATTAATTGCTCGAAGGCCTTTAAGCCCGCCGCGGTGCACGGAATCTTGGCGATGAAATTCTTCCCGATTTTGCGGAAGCGCAACGCCTCATCAACGATGGCGGCAGCATCCGCATCACCGTGGGGGTCGCCTTGAATTGAAACCAAGCCCTGCCGGCCCGGATCGCGGTCATAGAGAGGCTCGAATTTTTCCATGATGGCTTTGACCATTCTCAGTTGCGCGCGGCCGGCCGCCTCGCGGTCGTCGGCGGCTTCAGCAATCGCTTCGCGAATGGCGCTGCGTGCTCGGACAGGCTCCATCTTGATGACGCGCGCCGCGTAAGAAGGGTTGGTGGTGCAACTGATGGCCCCAGCGGCAATCGCCTGGTCCGCCTCCGCCAGTGTGGGGTTGTTGATCCAAAGCCGCGTGGGCGTCTCGTGGTGCAAACGATGAAAGTATCCCATGGTCCTATCCCTTCCTGACGGCCGGCGCGCGATGATTCAACAGGCCCTCGATCCCCTGCAATGACGCGCGGCCTTTTTTTACGACTTCTGCGGGGTTCGACTGGTGCAACTCGCGATTCCAGATTTCGAGCGAAATCACTCCCTCGTAATGCAGTTGTTCCAGGTGCTGGAAGATTGGCGCAAAATCGATGATCCCCTCGCCGGGAAACGTTCGGTGGTCGTGCGGCATGCGCAGCATCTCGATGGGCAAATTCATGGCGTCAGAGACATGCACCAAGAGGATCTCTCCCGGCTTCATCGGCTCGAAATCGGCAAGGTTCGAACCGCCCAGGAAGAAATGGAATGTATCAATGGCAAGACCGGCATTGGAGCAGGCGGCGGCGGAGAGCAGTTGGCGCGCGCTGCGAAGATCGTTGACCTCCGCGGCAATGCCGGGGAACTCGAGCGCCATGCGCACGCCGTACTCCTCCGCCACCAGGCACACGCGGCGGAAGCGGTGGGGCGCGCCCTCCAGCCAGCCCGGTGCGAGCGCAGGGACCGTCACCACAATGTCGCTGCCCAGTGCCCGGGCGACGTTGCAGATGCGGTGGGTCTCGTTGAGCACCTCCTCCATGCGGCCGCCCTCGGCATCCTGCCAACCGCCGAGGAAGCACACCTCGGCTACCCTCAAGCCGGAGGAGTGGAGTTGCGCCTTGATTTCGCCCAGCGGTTTGCCTTGGGCGATAAACGAATCCACGTCCTTCAACCACAGGCCGATTTGCCGGAAGCCCGCCTCCCGCGCCAGCTCGATCTGGAGGTCGAGCGGCGCGTTCTTGACGGTTGCCGTATTCAGGCAGAAGCGATCGAGCATGGTCACCCACTTTGGATTGCGGCATCTGCAGCCGCCGCGTGGTGATTCCGGTTCCAGTGGCGGTGCAGGCTTCGGACACCGGAGTAATGAAGTAACCGCAGCCACCACACTCCCCCACGGCCTTTGGCGTTGTCGTTCAGGTCGATTGCAAATTTGGGCAAATGCGATTTCATATCGCGCCTTGCGCACTCCACTGCACTTCATTCCGTAATTCCGACCCCGCTTCCAAGTGTTCGATGTTGTAAGCGATGTCGCGCCAGCGGGCTTCGATGGTTTCCACCGTGCAACTGGAAATGTGTGGGGTCATGATGACATTGGGAAGTTCATGAAACGGATAAGTGGATGGAAAGCACGTGGTGGCTTGGACGCCCGGGGGGTAGTTGTACCAGACATCCAAGGCGGCCCCGGCGATCTGCCCGCGCCGAAGCGCTTCGTAAAGCGGGCCTTCCCGGATAATCTTCGCGCGTGACACATTAATAAGGTAGGAATCGGGCTTCATTAATCCCAACTCCCTTTCGCCGATGAGGCCATCCGTCTCCGGCGTCAACGGGCAGGTGACAACCAGGTAATCCGCTGCTGCCAGCAGCCGGTGCAAGTCCGCGGGGCCGCCCAGAAAGTCGATTCCCGGTGGGGGGGCAGAGGCCGAGCGGTTTTGCTTGACGGCCTGCACACGCAAACCGAGGGCGGAAGCGCGTCCGGCGATTTCCTTCGCGATAGTCCCATATCCAACCAGGCCCAACGTTCTCCCCGTAAGCTGGCGTGTCGTGAACAGCGGATTAAAGATGCAGCTGCCGTCCCACTTTCCCTGCCGAAACTGCGAGTCGAAAGGGAGGAGCCGGCGAGTCATTGCCAGAATTACCATGATGACGTACTCGGCCATGGCGGCGCCGTGGTGAGCCGAGACGCACAGCCGCACGCCCGGCGGGAAGCTCGACAGATCATAGCGATCAACGCCCACGCCGGTGTTTTGGATCAGGCGCAACTGGCGCGCGCTTTGGCCCATGGAGTTGGTAAAGGGAGCGCCGACCACGACTTCAGCGTCCCTGATTTCCTTAATTACGTGCCGCTCGTCGAACCGCCCGGGAAAGGCCATGACTTCGTTTGGAACTTGGAGAAACCTTTCCAGCAGAGGACGCCCGGCGGATGCAAATGTGCCGATCAGCAGTATCTTCATGGCGCACTATCGAAGCGGACGGGTTCCGTCAGGGCGCCATCTGCGGCAGTATCCCACACGGCGAACCGCGCCCATTTGGCGCCGGGCGCCTGCGCGGTGACCGTGAATCGCCGGTGGCCGAACTGGCCCGAATCGTGTACGGGAACCATTTGCCGGTAGGTCTTGGCGCCGTCGCCCCACACGACCTCACAAAAGTTCAGTGGAAAGGTCCAATCCAAATCCGCCTGCGCCGTTATCTGATTGTCGCTGCGGATCTCGGCGCGGCCTCCGGCTGCAACGCCGTTCAAGGTGAAATCACGAATGAGTATTTCTCCGGTGGTGATGAAGTTATCGCCGTTGCGAAGGGCGGCGACCAACGCGGACCAATCTCCGTAGGCAGGCGTGCGGTCCAGCTTTACGTAGTTAATATTCATATGCCCATACAGTTCATGGGTATGATTGATCTTGAAGACATCCACTTCGCCTACCAGCAGCTTGCGATAGCCCCAGTTGTTCATGTCGTCCAAAAGGTTCAGGGCGCGCTCGCCCAGGCGGGGAGTGGAATAGTCGCTGGGCATGCCCTTGAAACCTCCTCCCAGAAACGACGGGTCACGGAAGAAAAAGGTATCCTTGTTGGTGTCGGGGAAACCCGCGGATCCCTTGGTGCGTGGGTGCGTTTGCCAAGCCAGTCCCCCCTCCTGGTGAATCATCCTCAGCATCTCTTCCGGGCTACCCACACGGTAGGCGCGGCCGTCGGGGCCCGCATGCTCCTCAAAGGGTTGGTCCGGGTTGCGACTCAGGAAATAGTAGACGGGCTTGGGGAGCAGGATTCCCCAATGGCCGCCGAAATAGCGCCACAGCTCTTCGCCGGGAATTAAAAGGAAATCGTTGCCGGAGAACTGGCGGGTGAAATCGAAGTAATCCTTAAGCTCTGCGAGACGGGTTTCACCGGTGTCGGAAGCGTGCCCGTCGGTGTGATAGTCCATCAGGTGGGCGATATTGATTCCCAACTGTTTGAAGACCGTAACGAATTCCGGTGTCGCTGAGGGCCGGCCATTACCGGCCCACTCGACGGTGGCCGCCAGGTGATAGTGCGACGTAAAAGTTTTGCGCCCCGGCAAGGGAACGAAGGTGTCATTGTGCGTGTAGGCGGAAACGCGGTCGAAGGTTTCGCGCGCGCCTCCGCCGCCGATGTACCAAAACATCGCCATGTGCTGTTCAGTGCCGGGAGGTGCGTTGACCAGGGGCGCCTTGTTGGCTTCTTCGGAATAAGGCGTCTGGCGGATGCCCATGGAGAAGAAATCGCCCCGCCCCGGCTTGTTGATCCGATACAAGCGGTACCAGAGGTTTCCATAATTAATGGTTTCGTCCCGCGCGAAGAAATATTGGTGCGGGGGAGGGAACACGGCCAGGCTGCCGCCCGGCCCTTCCGCCACCAGCATGCGCCGATGGACCTTAAGGTGCGGCCCTTCCAGGTCGATATCGCTAAGGAGGCGGTGGTGCTGAAAATGATCGTCCGCGTCCAGCCATACCAGGTTGTTCAGTTCGCGGGTTGAACATCCCGTGAGCGAAGCGTCGTAGTAGTAGGCAATCTGCGGCTCTTCGGTGGAAAGCACGGCTTCCTGCTTGACGAGGTTGCTTCCGGCGTAGAGCGTGAAGACCAGGCTGCCGTAAAAGTAGCCCATCCACAATCCCGGCACGCTGACGCGAAGACGGTTCCCGTCACTCTCCACGCGGCAGCTTGCGATTACCAGCTTGCTGGTGTGCGTGCTGATTTCGTGCGGGCGGGTGGAGGGGTTGTCAAAGTAACTGTCCTCCCAGCTTCCGTGGCGGCGGCCGATGTAAGCCCAATAGGCGGGCGCGGCATCTTTCAAAACCACCCGGCGAGGGCTATCGGGAGATGCAGCCTGGGATAGTTCCGCGATGATCTTTTCGGCGTCGCCCAGATTCAGCACGAGCCGGAGCGAGGTATGATTTTCGCCCGTCCAATCGAGCGTAAGCAGGTCCGCGGACTGGCGGGCGGCAAAGTCCGAAGAGGGATGAAAGGCGGTCAAATCGGCCTGAATGGCGCCGGCGGCGGGCATGGTCCCCAGGATGGCGGTGGCGCAAGTGAATAGACAAAGCCTCAAACGCATTGAAAATCTCCCATTTGTCACATGCCCTTCGGCGTTCACGTCAATTGCCGAATCGAAATTCGGTGGAGGGCGAACAACTCGCGGCCTGGAATTAAAACCGCTTGAATTTGCAAATTCGTTTTGCCTTGCGTGAGGTTCAAAGTCCCCACTTCGTAGCTTTTGTAAACCTCGCGGCCCGGCGTAGCTTGGGTCACGTGCAGGATCTGTGAATCTCCGGCCTGCACTCGTAGCTTGGAGCCAGCGTCGCCCGCCGTGCAACCGTAGGATAAAGTCACTGCATAGCGTCCGGACGTCACCACCTCTAGAGGCCACGAGACCGATTCGCCTTCCTGCGTCCAGTTGTCGATGACGTTGCGATTGAAATGGCGAGAACTCACTTTGAGCCCGCGGCTGGCGGTCTCGCGATAGTTCACGTCGAGAACCACAAGTTGTTCGTCTTCGCGACCAACTTGGATGGGCGGCTGGCGGAAGTCCTGCCCGGCGGTGACATCGGCATACCAGCGGGCGAATTCATCGTGCATCTCGCGAACGCGGCCGGGGAATTGGGGGGCAAGGTTGTGGCTCTCACCAGGGTCGGCCGCAAGATCGAACAACTCAAGTTTCAGCGCCGGCGGATCGCCTGCGGTGGTGGCCACTAATTTCAGGCCTGCCGCGTCGCGGATGGCCCAGATGGGCCAGGGCCCTTGGTCCTCGTAGCGGCAATGTTCCGCCTGCGCAGGCGTGGGCACTTCCAAGGCTGGACCGACTCGAATGCGCTGATGAAAAGTGTAACGGTGCGGGCTCTCACCCTTTCCCTCGCGCAAGAGGCCCAGCAGACTCTTGCCATCAATTTTGCGGCCGGGGGGATGCGGGGATTGCGTAATCTCGCAGAGCGTGGGGAAGACGTCGATGTGCTGGACCATGGCCTCCACGGTGGCGCCCGCCGGAAACTTGCCCGGCCAACGCGCGATGAAAGGCACGCGCAATCCACCTTCATAGACGGTAGCTTTCGTGCCTCTCAGCCCTGCGGTGTAATGACGGCTGGTTCCGCCATTGTCGCTCAGGAAGATGACAACCGTCCGCTCGCGCAGACCATCGTCGTCGAGAGCCTTGAGCACCCGCCCCAGATTCTCATCGGTAGAGTCAATCGTCCCATAATTTCTGGCGTCATAATCGAGCGGCAGACCCTTGCCCAGATACTTGTTGATGTAGCGGTCGGGAACGTCGAAGGGGGCGTGAGATGAGTTGTAAGCCAGGTAAAGAAAGAATGGATGTTCCTTGTGACGATGGATAAAATCCACCGCCTGGCCGGTAAAGATATCGGTGCAATAGCCGCTGGCCTCAACCGGTATCGTGTTCGCGAACAACTCTCTGTCCGGGTCGAAGCTCCGGTGCATGATCCCGTCCTGCCAAAACCCGAAGAACTCCTCGAATCCGCGTTCATTGGGGTGGTAGCGCATGTAGGCGCCAAGGTGCCATTTGCCGATGATGCCCGTGTGGTATCCCTGTGCCTGGAGCACTCCGGCAATGGTGACCTCGTCCGGGTGGAGGGCCATGTAGCCGCCGTCGGTGTCGTAAGCCCCGGTGCGAACGCAATGCCGCCCGGTCAGCAACGAGGATCGCGATGGCGTGCACAGGGGCGAGCAATAGAAATGCGTGAAGCGGACTCCCTCGCGCGCCAGTTGGTCCATGACGGGGGTCTCGATGGTAGGGTTACCGTAAGCTCCCATGTCCCAGTAACCCTGATCGTCGGTGAGGACCAGCAGGATGTTGGGCTTCTCCGGACCCACCGGAACAGATGCGTTCAACGTATGCGCAATTGCACTCCTCGGTTCACCCGCGGGGTCCGAGCCAAACAGGACTCCGCCGGCGACGGATCGTTTCAAGAAATCCCGCCGTTTCATGGGACCCGCCGCAGGCGCGCGAGCGGCCGGAGGTGGGAACCCGCAAAGGGTTCCTGACAAAAGTTCGGGGCGGAGGAAAGGTTAGCGAGCCGGTCTAGCGTTCTAGCGGCGCCGGGAAGAGTTCGTTTGTGACAGGCGTACTCCAATTGGCCTAGATCCCTGATGTAAGGTTGGGGCGGCAGCCTGGCGGCCGCCGCCCCTCGAAAGTCCCAAAGGACAGCGTGCGTCCCTCATAATGGTCTCGTCACCACTTCAACTTGAGTCCGAACTGGATGACACGCGGCGAATTGAACTGAGTCGTCACCTGGCCGAATCCACTGTTATTAAAGGTAGTGTTCGGCGCTCCCAATTGCGGGCGGTTCGTGAGGTTAAAGAACTCGGACCGAAATTCGAGATTGAAGGATTCCTTTATGGGGATGATCTTCAAAATCGACCAGTCCAGGTTCTTGATTCCGTCGCGCAGGCAGGGCAGGGTGCGCGCCGAATTTCCGAAGTAGAAAGGGGTTGCTGTTTGGAAGGCAGACGAATTCAGCGAACCTCCGGGATTCAGCCGGGCGGAGCGCGATGCACCGTCAACGCAAGCGGCGGTGGGTGACCCGAGCACATTGGGCCGGTCAGATCCGCCTTGGGCTCCGGTCGTGTGGCCGGTTTCTGTGATCGCCATGGGGTAACCGCTCTGGAAGGTGGTTAATCCCGAGAATTGCCAATGTCCCAGGACCTTGTCGAGAGTTCCGTTCCAGTTCGATCCAATCGCCTTCCCTTTCCCCACGGGAAGCTCATAAACGTGTCCGAGGACCAGGCGCTTAGGGACATCGTCCGCCGTCATCGAGTACTCGGCCTGATAGTTGACCTGCTGTTGGTAGCTTACCGAGGGCCCCAGATATCCGGAATCCATGGCGTCGGAGTTGGCCAACGTCTTTGACCAGGTGAATGCGGCCACGAGGCTTAGCCCCTGTGAAAAGTGTTTATTGAATTGGACTTCCAGGGCGTTGAAGGAGCTGTGGAAGGTGTCGTGATTTGACTGCAACCCCTGGGTGATGCCAATGTTCGAGTAGCTCACATTCGAGTAGGCGGACCATTGCTTCAGGAGTTGTCCCTCTACAACTGTGGGTTGACTGAGGGCCAGCGTGGGATTGGTAATGATCCCGAAGAAGGGATTGGGTACAACGTTAGTGACATTGCTGCCCGTCTGGGCAAGAAGGCCAGGGGGAATTTGATCGCTGTTGCAGCCGCTATGCGGGCAGATCAGCCGATGGCCTTCACTTCCCGCATAGGCGACTCCCAGGGTCATGTTCCCCGGCAACTCCCGCTCGAGCCCGATATTCCACTGATTGTAATACGGGGTCACGCGTGTGGTGGTGCTTCCCGCTCCCACGGAGTTACCGAGCAGAGTTAAGGCGCCCAGTGAGTTGCCGGTGGAAACGTTCAATCCGTTGGGGAAGTAATTTGTCGGGCTCACCACGGGCGTGTAGCCGTTCGTCTGTGCCACGACGTTGGTGACCGCCGAAAAGGGGCCGCCGGCATTGGAGAAGGCGCCCGGAGCAACCGGACTTAGTGAATAGAGTCTGGCGATCCCTCCGCGGAAGACCATCTTGGGAGTGGCGGAATAGGCAAAGCCAATGCGCGGCGCCAAGTCATGATAATCAACAGGAACAATCCCGCGGCCCTCGCTCTGCGCCGAGTTCGGGAACACGATCGCGCCTTGCAGCGGTCCGCTGCCCAGACCGCTGATGAACTGGTCGAGGGACTTCCCTCCCGTGTTAGGTCCAACGGCGTTCCCCAGCGGGTTCGGGGTCAGCGGATCGAACATAAACTTGATGTCGTGCCGGGCGATGGCAGGAGTCATAAAGTCGTAGCGTACACCCAAGTTGGCGGTCAATTTGGGCGTCACCCGGATATCGTCCTGCAAGTACCACGCGGCATACTTGCTGATCAGGTAGTTGCTGCTGCCCGCGGTCAAGTTGCTCGTATTGGCGGGAAGACCCAGCAGCATGTCGGCAAATCCATTGCCCGTGTTGGCGGCGGCATTGAGCGGATTAGGCCCATTCGTAAAGCCTCCCGTATAGTTCAGGGCCAAGGGGAAGCCGCGAATGAAATCCGCCGCACCCTCCAAGTACTCGAATTCAAAGCCCGCATTGAAGGTGTGCTTGCCGCGAGTTTTGACGGTGTTAATTTGGTAGCTGTAGTTGGAGAAAGGCTCGTTGTAGGGGGTTCCAGCTCCCAACCCGGCATAACCGCTTGGAGTGATAGTGGGAAAGGTGGCGCCCCCGCTGTACTTGTTCTGATAGTTCGCGATCGATCCGTCCGCGAACGGACCTCCCAGTGAGGTCGGATTGTAAAGCGGCACAATCGACTGGTCGGTAAAGCGCGATACGTTGATGGCCTGGCTGACGACGAAGGTGGGTGACGCCGTCCACGTCCACGAGGTCACAATGTTCATCCCATGCTGCGGATTGTTGCGGCTGCTCAATCCGTAGGAGTTGGCGATGTTGTGGTAAAAGTCAACCGGATGAGCATAGTAGAGGCTGTTGGAGAACCGGAACATGATCCGGTTGTTCGCGTTAAGGTCTTCGTCAATCTTGGCGTCCATGCGGTTCCAATCCACCGGTGCGGACCCCGTAACCGTATAATTTCCCGTCCCCGTGTTCTTTCCCCCGGTTCCCAGGATGCCGGGGTTGTTGGGCAGGGGGTAGAACTTGCCCAGGGTCTGCGCATATTGTTGAACCAGCGTGGACGGAGTGATGATGTTGCCGGGAAATTGCGCCCGGGTGACCGTCTTGCCGTTAACAGTTGCGTTGTATGGGTTGTAGATCGGGACGAGAACTCCAGAAGTCGTGTAATCGTTGGAGAAGTCACCATTGAGCTCCTGGGCCGTAGGAACGCGCTGAGTGATACTGGTGGCCGCAAGCTGCTTCATGCGCTCCAGGTTGAAAAACCAGAAAGTCTTGTTTCGCCCATCGTAAACGTGCGGAATGATGACGGGTCCGCCGAGCGCCGCACCATATTGGTTCCGCTCAAGGTGAGGGTTGGTCCCATGCGCTTTGTTGGTGAAGAGATTGGTGGCGTTCAACACGTTGTTTTGCAGGAACTCGAACGCCGCGCCGTGGAACTGATTGGTCCCACTGCGTGTCACGATGTTCAGGACGCCCTCACCCCGGCCGAACTGCGCGGGTTGCACGTTGGTTTGGGCGGTGAACTCCTGGGTGAAATCCGGCGTAGGAACGATGGGCACCGAGCTGAAGTCGCCCGCGTCGATCGTGACATTGACCCCGTCCACCATGGAGTTGGCTGTGGATCGCCCTCCCCCATTCATGCTGAAGCTCAACCGCCCCTGGTAGGAGAGCCCTCCGGCATTGCCAGTAGTGCCCGTTAGATAACCTCGGTTGTCGTTGGTGACGCCAGCCACTAAGTTGATGAGTTGGCTGGGGTCGCGCATGGGGAGTGGGAGCGCCACCTCCGTCCGGGAGTCAACGACGCCGCTCAAGGTCGAAGTTTGGCTTTGGAGTGCAACCGCGGCAGCGGAAACATTGATTTCCTGCACCACCTTACCCGGGCTCATGGCAATGTCGACGGTGGCCGTTCGCTGTACCTGGACTTCGAGATTGGGAATGACCACATCTGAAAATCCTGACTTCTTGGCCGTCAGCGTATACTCACCAGGCCCCACGAAGGGAAAACGATAGTAGCCATCTTCATTGGATGTCGTGGACAGCGGCGCCCCGCCGCGCTTGTCTTGGAGGGAAACCTCCGCCCCCTGAAAAACCGCACCGCTCGCGTCGGTCACTCGTCCGGTCACACTGCCGGTGGCGGCGGCGCCCTGCTGCGCATAGGCCGGCCTTCCTCCGCTGAATTGCAACCAGAGGCCCCCGGCGACCGACCCCAGCAGTAAAACCAAGAACCCCCACTTCGTACGTGCCATACTCCGTCTCCTTTCGCGCATTTGGAACCCCCCACCGCACGCAAGACTCTTCAGCCTCGCTCCACCTGGGAAACACTTCGCCCACCCGAATCCCAGGCGCTTAGAAATTCAATTGTCACGGATCAGATTCAATGCGCGGTATGAGAGCTTTGCATCTGCCCTCGGCGCGCCCCCGACGCCCATCAGCACGACACAACCCCTCCCATAAACAGCCTTGGAGGAAGGAAAGAAAACTCCCGAGCATTCCGCTCAAGTTACGAACGAATGCCCGATTAAACGCGGGTTATCCCAAAATTCCCCGGAAAAAGAACCGCAAGCCCCGAATAAAAGCCACATGTACGATGTCCGACATGCTGGCACCCCAACTTGTAACTTAAACTTATTGTCGCTGTCAAGACTTTTTTGTGGATTTTTTGTCGCGTCTCAGTTGGTGTTTGTGGGGGCGGGAGAGGAGTTCCGTTACCGCGATCGCGGCGGGGGCCGCCCGGGTTGCTTCCCCTCAGCCTTGGGAAAGCTTCCAGGGAAAGGTGCCCGAACACATCAGGCGTTTGCCCATTGCGTCGAGGTGTTTGTCCATGGCCTTCCGGGCCCCAGCCATGTCGTGCGCGCGAATAGACTCGATAATCTTCCGGTGGTGAGCAATAGCCTCCTGGGCTGCCTCCGCTTGTCCCAGTGAACTGATGATCCACTCCCGCATGAGGTTGCGGAGAAGCGTAAGGAACTGGCCGAGAATCGGATTACCCGCGGCGGTGGCGATGGCAAAATGAAAGGCCACATCGGCGCCTAGATAATCGTCAATGCGGTCGGAGTCCATGGTTTCCTCCATGCGGAGGAGGAAGGACTCGATAAACTCAACCTGCTCTGGGGTCGCCCTTTGAGCGGCGAGTCCGGCAATCTCCACCTCGATCAACTTTCGAGCCCCGACTAGTGCTTGCGGGTCGATCTCCAGCTCAAAACCCATAGAAATGGGGCGAACCAGAAATTCCTGGCGCTCCCGAATGAAGGACCCCTTGCCGCGTTCGACCCTCACAATGCCGATGATGGAAAGCGCCTTCAATGCTTCCCGCACCGCTCCCCGGCCCACACGAAACTGCCGCGCCAGTTCCGACTCGGGAGGCAGTCGGTCGCCCGGCTTGTATTCCCCGCGCGTGAAGAGCTGGATCATGCGGCGCGCGATCGCCTCCGATAAAGTCTCACCGCCGCCCAGAGGTATACCGACATTTTCCATTCTTTTCATTCGTACCGGCTTGGAAAGACCCGAGGCCTTGCCGTTAAGCATCGTGATGTTCTCAGAGCCCGACACTTTTATCATACTCCCGTGCATCGTTTGATACGACACCTTTTCCCTCCCGTCAACTGAAATGTTGTAGCGTGGTTCGTTAGAAGGTGCGCCTGTCGGCCCGCTCGCCTCCTCCAATCCGTCGCTAGCAACGGGCCACGTAGGCGGACGGCTCGCCGTCTCCTGACGGTCGTTCCGGCCATCAGGCTAACTGGGGAGAGCCTTGCCGACGGAGTTTCCGAGTGGCGCGTCAATCAGGAGACTTAAAACGATGTTCGCGCCCGTGCTCGGCGTTCTACGAAACAGAAGTTAGAACCTACTCTGCGGCGCCCGGCATCTAATTTTGGCAGGCGATGATGCCGGACCCGAAATCGCTCGGAGGTGTAACCGTGATTGAATCTCCTGATCTGCGGATGACGAGAATTCCACTCAGCGCTGGGGCCGGCCGCATGCCCGCACTCGGCTTTGGCACCTTAATTCCCGACCCGGCCGTCACGGTAACGGCGACCCGAGACGCCCTGGAAGCCGGATTCCGACACTTCGATTGTGCAGAACGATATGGGAACGAGCGCGAGGTGGGCAGGGCGCTTGAGGCAGGACTTGCCGCGGGAGGGATCGCCCGCGGAGACATTTTTGTTACCACCAAGCTGTGGAACTCCAATCACCGGCCCGAGCGCGTCGAACCGGCTTTCGAGGCGAGTCTCGATAGACTCGGGCTCACGTATCTGGATCTCTATCTCATTCATACTCCATTTGCATTTCAACCCGGCGACGACCAGGACCCGCGGGATCAAAACGGCAATGTCCTTTACGACCACGACGTGACTTTGCTTGACACCTGGAAAGCCATGGAAAGTCTCATGGATCACAGCAAGTGCCGCGCCATCGGACTTTCGGACATCGGCCTAAACGAACTGAAGCCGCTCTATGAATCAGCGAGAATCAAGCCAGCCGTGGTCCAGGTGGAATCACATCCGTACCTGCCGGAAACCGAGCTGTTGGGATTCTGCAAGGAAAAGGGCGTTGTGTTTTTGGCTTTTGCCCCATTAGGTCACGGGATGAGGCCTGGGCCGCTCGATGATCCAGTCATTTCGGCTATCGCCGCGCGAGTTGGAAAGACCCCGGCACAGGTACTGCTGGCTTGGGCGGTGCAGCGCGGCACGGCTTTGCTGACCACGCCGAGGAATGCGGCACGTGCGAGAGAGAATTTCAATATTTCTACCCTTCCGGAAGACGCGCTTGACGAAATCAATCGAATTGAAACCAGACAGAGGCTCAATGAAGTGGTGAAAACCGGCAGTCCAGGCTTCATTCCACGAGGTAGATGAACATAGAAACAAAACCGGCGTACAAGCTGTCCATGTAAGAGGAACACGAAACTCGGTATTTCGCGGACCCCTTCGAGGCCCCTGCTTGGCGGAGGCAATGGGTGCAGCAGATCGGTTGATCGCGCCGCTGAGAATGAGGAAAGTTGGTGTGCACCGCAGGGGTGGTGGGAAGGGAACAGCGGGCGCGCCTGACAAAGCGCCCTTATTTTGTCTGCTGTTTGCTATCGACGGATGAGGGGCCTCGCGCCATTCTTGACACGTTGCGGGGTGGGTAGTAGGTTAGGGACCCGGGCGGCAAATCCTCGTAGGATGAGCTTTGGGAGGACGTGAGTAACCTCTACGATGCGTATTTTGGGTTCCATGGGGCACACGGCGATTCTGGTTTTGGCGGCAATGGTGGCTTGCCGCCCGAGCTTCGCCGCAAAAGGACCGCCCGCCGACCTGAGCCCGCAAGGTGAAACCGCCTTTCTTGCCGGCACTGCGGCGTTAAAGAAGGGCGACTTCGCGGCCGCCGCCACCGCATTTCAAGAGGTGGTGAACGTTGACAAAGCCTTCGGGCCTGCCTACCTCAACCTCGGCTTGGCCTATAACGGCCTGAACCAATACGAAAGGGCGATTCCCGCATTTTCGAGGGCTCTGGCGCTGGACTCCCATCTGGAAGGCGCGGCGTTGTTTCTGGGCATTGACTATTTCAAAACCGGAAATGCGGATAAGGCGATTGAACCCTTACAGAGAGCTTTAGTTCTGACCCCGCGCGATCCTGACGCTCACCTGTGGTTGGGAAAAGCGTTACTGGCCCGCGAGCGCTACCAGGAGGCGATTGCTCACCTCGAGATCGCTTCCCAAGCCGACCCCAAAGATATCGGGCTTCAATATGAGTTGTCGCAGGCGCACCTCTCCTTGTCCGACCAGATTACCACCAGGATTTACAGTGAGAATCCCGGCACTTATTGGCCGCACCTGCTGCGGGCACAGGCCTACAGCGTGGCGGGGAAATTGGATTTGGCTCTGATTGAATACAATCGGGTGGTGAAAATGAGCCCCGACTTGCCAGGGGTGCATGAGGCGCTGGGGGATATTTACTCAAAAAAGCGCGAATTTGACCCTGCCGAGGCGGAGTTTCGCAAGGAAATGGATATTAATCCTTATGATTATACCGTCGTATGCTCATGGAGCGATGTCCTGATTGAATCGGGCAGGACCGGAGACGCGATTCCCGCCCTGGAAAAGACCGCATCACGGAAGCCCACCCTGGGTTGCGCGCGCTACGAGCTGGGCCGCGCCTGGTTCCGGCAAGGGCAGTATGAGAAGGCGGAGGGGCATTTGGAAGCCGCCACGAGTCTCAACCCGTCCTATGCTCCCGCGTATGTCCTTTTGGGGCAGTGTTATTCGAAGCTGGGAAAATCCGCCAAGGCCCAGACGGCGTTCCAGAAGAGCCGAGCTTTGGACGAGGCGCGCCTTGACCATATCCAGCAGAACCTATCCCCCGCCGAGCCGTCATCGAACCAGTTGAACCCGCAATAATGGCCAGATTCGACAACCCGCGACCTCTCTGCCCGCGGCCGGGAGCAGCCACCTTATTGTACCTCGCCGCGGCTGCGTTCGCCTCGAATGCTCAGGGGCAGTGGCAGCCGCCCGGGGCCCTTTCCGGGGTGCGCTACGTGGGGAGCAAGGTATGCGCGAGTTGCCACACGGCGGAATCGTCGGTCCAGCCCGGCACCCCCATGGCGCAGACTTTGAGCCCCATCGCTGAATGCGAGGTGCTGCAATCCCATCGTCGTCTGACCGGCCAACTGGGGCGGTACGCGTACCAAATCGTCACCGAAGGAGGGGACGCCACCTACATCGTGACGGACGGAAACCAGACCGTTAGCCAAAAGCTTGTCTGGGCGGTAGGCCGGGGTCGCGGCGGGCAGAGCTATTTGTACACGCGCCATGGGGTTTTTTACGAGGCCCGCGTCAGCTACTTTCGCCAAGTCGGAAACCTGGATCTAACGCTCGGCCATCCCCAGGCGGAACCCGCGGGCCTGGAGGAGGCCACCGGCCGCCCCCTAACTGATTCCGATGTCTTGAAGTGTTTCAACTGCCACTCTACCGGCGCGGAAGGCGAATCCGGATTGCAGTTAGCCCATCGGACCCCGGGAATTACCTGCGAGAAATGCCACGGGCCGGGTGCTGAGCACGTCGCGGCCATGCAAAGTGGAAAGACGCAGAGCCTGCGTATCTTTAATCCCGGACATATGAAAGTGGATGACCAGGTGTACAACTTCTGCGGATCGTGCCATCGCAACGCTTTTGACGTGGCCAACAACAAGGCCAGCGGAATTATGACGATCCGGTTTGAACCCTACCGCCTGGTGCTGAGCCGCTGTTTCGACGGCCGGGACCCACGCATTGCCTGCACGGCGTGCCACAACTCGCACGATCAAATGGCGCAGTCGCCCTCGTTTTACGACGCCAAATGTCTCGATTGCCACGCCGGGCCGCGCCGTCCAGCCTCCGCCGGAAAAGTTACGGGCGCCCAATGTCCCGTGGCCGCGGAGAATTGCGTCACCTGCCACATGCCCAAACTCGAATTGCCCGGCGACCATTTCAAGTTCGCCGACCACGACATTCGGATTGTGAAGCCGGGCGAGCCGTTCCCCGGTTGAGGAGTCTTGCCGCTGCGCGCACCGCACTCGTCGGGCTTCGGACGCGCCTCCTCAGAAGCTCACTTCGCCTTGAGCGCCAAACTCGGAGCGAAGCTTTGGAGTGCGTACAGCTTGCTGCCGCTTTTGCCAAGCCAGCTTGCTGGCGGGAATCTCTCCTTGTGGGAATAGAGCGTTGGAACTGGCGGACATCATCGGGTCATGGAAGCGCCCGCAAGCGAGCTTGCGGGCGGGAAAGCGGCAGCAAGCTGTACGCATTCGAAGGCTTCGCTCCGCGCCCGCCCCAGACCGCGCCTTAGAGGGGGGCACTTTAGACGCTGATGACAACGACTTCATGAATGGCCGATGTGGTGAGGCGAATCTGTTTCCCGTTGATGTGCACTGCCGATTCGCTGTGCGCGGCGGTTACTGCGGAAAACGGACGGTTCAAGGTGAGCTGCGCCGCATAGCGCATGGGGGTTTCCATGGGAGGGGGAAGGACCTGCTTTCCTTTGGCAAAGGGAACGGCGACCATGGTCGCGGGTGAGGAAAAGCACGTCAAGTGCACAAGTAGCCGCCGGTGAGCCTCATCGGATTGCAGGACGACTTCAACATTGGGAGGAGCTTCGACCGCCAGCAGCGGTTCCGGATGAAGATAGCGAATCAGGTTGCGAATCAAGAAGCGATGTTCAGGCAGGCGGTAGTTGCCCGCCAAAGCGTGGTCGGGTGCGCAGGCGGCGTAGAGGACTATTCCCTTGCCAACGCGATTCGCAAAGATCGCCGGGGCAACCGCCTTCTCCGGCGAAAGCATGCGCCCATAATGGCTCTCCGCGTGGTAGGGCGTCAGCAATTCGGCAAAGGCCCGTGCGCCTACTGCTTCAAACCTGCTGATCGGACCATTGACGAGCATCGGCCAATCGGCGGGGACATCCTTCAGGAGAACCCGTTCGTCTCCGTCCATAGCGGCGGGCAGACGGAGGAAGTTGTTCTCAGGCGTCAGGATGGCTTCCGCAAAGCGCGCACCAATCAGGTCCGTCAAGGCGCATGAATTCTGCAGCTTACCGTAACGGTCATACAGCCCGCTCAATCCTGTGAAGAGCAGCTTGCCGCCGGCGCTCGCATAATCCTGGAATAGCCGCACCTCTTCGCTCGACAGGATCGCAACATTGGGAGCGTAGACCACCGCAAATTCTTTCAGCCTTTCGGCCGAAACGCTTTCGTCCATGATCATCCCCATTGTCAAATGGGAATCCATCATGGCCTTGTGCGCTCCCCAAAAAGCCTGCATGTATTTGGCGGGCTCTTCCTGCCCAAACCAGTTGCGGCTGCGCGCCGAGTAGTAGAGTCCCACTTCGGGCACTGGCCGGTGTCCAAGATATTGTTGGTGCTTCTTGGCCTCGCCATAAGCCTGGCCAATACGCTCGTACACAAGCGGGTCCAGCGTTCCGTCGTAGCAAATCTTGTCAACGACGGTCACCTGCGCCCCATGCGCGTGGCACGTTGAGACTTCCCAGGTCAGGTCCGCCACCGGGCGAATCGTTGGGTCATAGTATTCATACATAGAGCGAGAGGTGGCCACCTGCGTGGGGCCGCCGCGCCGCGCGCCTGCGAGAAAGAGCGAGAGAAAACTGGGGTTGTTGTAACCGAAGATCCAGGGCAAGCTTTCCGCCGTCACAAAATCGCCGTTCATGGCGTGCCGCACCGGCAACTCACCCACCACCCAGGAGAACGGCGGATAACCGTGGTAGTTGTAATCCACCGCCACCTCCGGCCGCGTGGCGTGGACGTAGGATTGCAACTCGCGGCAGAAGCGCGTATTCGAGTTGGCGCGAAACTCCAAGATCTTTTCCCAATCGACATCCCAGGTGGGCTTGGCCGGCCGAGGCATTTCCATCTTGTATTCGTCGCGGAAACGGGGCTGGCAATTGTGCTCGCAGAAACATCCGTAGGGAGGGCCGAACCCGAAGTCCAGCATATCGAAATGAAATCCCACGATGTCGTATTGCATCAACTCGGCGGCCACCTTCTTGGAGTATTCCAGATACCCGGAGTTGTAACAGAGGCGCGAGGAGATGCTGTTGCCGTTCCAATCTTCCATCCGCCACTCCGGATGGGCACGCCA
>Ga0335085_10006166_pt1 | contig 19022 bp, 14 predicted proteins | sample Lox_Sample_45_FD_206712 | JGI IMG/M metagenome (GOLD analysis project Ga0335085, IMG submission 206712) | Soil microbial communities from Loxahatchee National Wildlife Refuge, Florida, United States - Lox_Sample_4.5 | ecosystem: Environmental > Terrestrial > Soil > Wetlands | place: USA...
GTTCAGCCTCTCTTCGCGCTGGGTCCCGCTCGCGCCCGCCGGTGTCTGGCCTGATGGCATGCCGCCATCAAGCTACCACCGGGCGCGACGCGGTGCGAGTGCGTGCCGTCAGTGTCCGCGCCAGGTTGCGGTGATGCCCACCGTGCGCGGCCGGAACGTATAGGCGTTCTGCTGCGGCGTGTAGGTGCCATCGGTCTGGCCGAGGGCGTAGCTGGTCACGGTGTGCGTATCGAACAGGTTGTCGCAGAACGCCGCGAGCTGCCAGTCCCCGCCCAGGCTCACCCCGGCACGCACCGAGGTGAAGCTGGTCGAGGGCAGCGTGTAGGAGTAGCCGTAGTTGTACTGCGCGTTGTTGTTCGGGTCCTGCACCGCCGCCAGCCACGGGTTGCGTGCCTCGTACTCCCAGTCGGCGCGCACGAACGCGTCGTGCGTCATCAGGTGGTAGTTGTACTGCACCCCGAGTGCCACCGTGAACGGCGCGTTGGTGCCCGGGGAGTAGTTGATGGCCGCCTGGCCCGAGATCGCATCGCCCTTGGTCGCAAGGCACGGGGCCGAGGTGGCGCTCACCTGGCAGCCGGCCGGGTCGTCCTTGGTGTAGCGGGCGCTGGTGTAGCCGGTGGCCAGGTCGACGTCGAAGTCACCGAGCTTGGCCTCCGCCTGGATGTCACCGCCCCAGGCCGCCGCGGTGCCGAGGTTGTCGGTGAACTGCAGGCCGCAGGCACCGGCGACGTAGATGCTCTGCTGGATGTCGTTCCACTTGATGTAGTAGACGCTGGTCGCGATCTTCAGCCAGTCGCCGAAGGCGTTCTTCGAGCCGATCTCGTAGTTCTGGGTGGAGTCGGACTTGTAGGTGAGCGGCGCACCATTGGCGTAGCCGGCCGCGGCCAGGTCGTCGTCGCAGTAGGACGGCAGCGGCGCGTTGCCGCCGCCGACGCGGAAGCCCTTGGCGTAGCTGATGTAGTAGAGGTTCTTGGGGTCGACCTGGAACGACAGCGTCGCCTTAGGCGTGTTGGGCGTCTCCTTCTGGTTCGCCTGCGCCGGTCCGGGCCCGTAGTTCTCGTAGCCGTCGGCGTAGTGGTTGAGCGAGAAAGTGGTGTGCGCGACACGCTCGCCGACGGTGAGCTTCATCCAGTCGGTGATGGCGAAGCCGACCTCGCCGTAGGCCGCGATCTGCCGGTCGAAGGTGGTGTTGTTGTTGTAGTAGATGTCGCACGCCGGGATCGCCGGGTAGGCGGCATTGGTCGGGCAGGAGTAGTAGTTGTCGCCGTAGTAGTCGGCCGGGTTGATGCCGTACAGGTAGTTGAACACCTGGCCGATGTTGGTCGACTTCAGCTCCTCGATGCTGCCTTCCTTGGCCAGCTGCCAGAACACCCCGGCGGTCCACGTCCAGCGCGAGCTCGGATCGTTCGACTGCAGGCGGATCTCACCCGTGTAGCTCTGCTGGCTGTTGGTCATGGTGTTCGGCGTCTGCAGCCCGGCGAGCGCTGCCGGCAGGTGGATGCCATTGGCGTCGAGCAGCGGGAACCAGGAGCAGCTGGTCGCGTCCTGGTCTGCCGAGCACTTCGGCGGCGTCGGCAGCTCGTTGCCGTTCGCATCGTAGAAGTTGGACGGGATCGTCTGCCAGTAGCTCAGGTCGTAGACCGTGCCCTGGTAGGCGGTGATCTGCTTGCGGTCGAAGTAGGAGGCATTGGCGATCAGCTGCGTCTTGCCGAGGTCCCACTGCAGCTTGAGGGCGCCGATGTAGTAGCGGTCCGGGCCGCCGACGCGCTCGGGGGTGGCGGTGTTGAACTGGCCGTTGCCGGGGTTGGAGTACGCCGGCCAGTAGGTGGAGTCATCGTGCGTGTCCTGGCGCTGGTACAGCAGGCTCGGGGTGATGGAGACCGCATCGGTCGGCGTCCACAGGAGCGCGACCCGCCCCACCACGGTGTTGGAGTAGTTGACGTTGTGGTTGATGACCGCCTCGGTGGAGTCGTCGACGCGGTCGATCCAGCCGCCGCTGTAGCGGTACCAGATGCTGGCGCGCACGCCGAGCGTGCCGTCGATGATCGGCTGGCCGCGTGCGATGCCGACCTCCCCGCTCGGCTGGCCGTACTGCGTGTACGACAGCTCGCTGCGGATGTAGGTGTCGGCGGTGGTGGTGCTCGGCTGGGTGAGGATGTAGCGCACCGCGCCGCCCTCGGCGCCGGCGCCGAACAGCGTGCCCTGCGGGCCGCGCAGCACTTCCACACGCTGCAGATCGAAGGTCTTCGGCAGGGTGTCGTCGGGGTTGAAGCCCAGCGAGCGCATCTGGATCGGGGTGTCATCGATGTAGATGCCGGTGGTGCCGGCGCCGCCCGAGGAGGAGATGCCGCGGATCGAGATGGCGTTGGTGCCGGAGGTGTCGATGTTGACGCCCGGCGTGAAGCGCGCGACGTCCTGGAAGTCCTTGATGCCCAGCTGGTCCATCGAGTCCTGGGTGAGCGCCGTGACGCTGATCGGCACCTTGCTGAGGGACTCCTCGCGCCGCGTGGCCGTGACGGTCACTTCCTGCAGGCCGGGCGAATGCTCGCCGGCGCTGCTGGTCTCGGCCGGTACCGTCTGCTCGTCCGCGAGTGCTGCCCCGAGGGGGGCCGCGGCGAGCGCGAGGCTCCCGATGAGCAACCAGCTGCGCGACCCGCCCGTGCGATTTGAATACTTCATGGACCTACCCCTGCTACCGACCGAAACGTCAGCAATTGTTATGAGTGCAGCAGCACGGCTGCATCGGCGCCCCAGCTTACGAACACCTCGTCGCTCCAGTCTATGGCCGCCTCCGAAGTGCGCCGCTCGTTCTGTGCAAAAACCGTGACAAGCTTGCCGCTCGCGGTCTTCACGCGGTAAGTGGAGCGATTACCGAGATATCCCAGCTCCCACACAGTACCGCGCAATTGGTTGGTGCGCACCGCGCTTGACGGTTCTTTGTCCAGTCGCACCTTTTCGGGGCGCAGCGCCACCCAGACGCGCTGCCCCACGCTCACCTGCCCCGCATCGTCCACCAGCAGCTCGCCGCCGGCCTCGGCGCACTGCACCCGCACCAGCCCGGTCTCGCAGGCGCTCACCGTGCCCTCGAAGAAGTTGGTGGTGCCGACGAAGTCGGCGACGAAGCGGCTGCGCGGGAACTCGTAGATCTGCGCCGGGGTGCCGACCTGCACGACCTGGCCCTTGTCCATGACGGCGATGCGGCTGGCGAGCGCCATGGCCTCGTCCTGGTCGTGGGTCACCACGATGAAGGTGATGCCGAGCTTGTACTGCAGGTCCATGAGCTCGAACTGGGTCTGCTCGCGCAGCTTCTTGTCGAGGGCCGACAGCGGCTCGTCCAGCAGCAGCACCTTGGGGCGGCGGATGAGCGCGCGGGCCAGCGCGACGCGCTGGCGCTGGCCGCCGGAGAGCTGGTGCGGCTTGCGCTTGCCGAGCGCACCCAGCTGCACCATGTCCAGGGCCTCCTGCACGCGCTGGCGGCGCGTGGCCGCGTCCAGCTTCAGGCGGCGCAGGCCGTAGCCGACGTTGCTCTCCACCGTCATGTGCGGGAACAGCGCGTACGACTGGAACATCATGTTCACGGGTCGCTCGTGCGGGGGCACCGCGCCCATGTCGGCGCCGTCGATCAGGATGCGCCCGCTGGTCGGGTGCGCGAACCCCGCCAGCATCCGCAGCAGCGTGGTCTTGCCGCAGCCGGAGGAACCCACCAGCGCGAACATCTCGCCCTTGAAGATGCTGAGGCTGATGTTGTCCACGGCGGTGTGGCTGCCGTAGGACTTGGTGACCCCGTCGATCAGGATCTGCGGTTTGGCTGCAGGATCAAGCCAGGGCCGGTCGGCAAGGGGTTTTGACTGGGTTGCGATCATCGGCCGTTGACTGATTATGCTTCAGAAATCGGCCGGGGGCGTGGCGCGCCGCCGCGGGGGTGCAAAAAACGGGCGTTCCACCACCCGCGCGCGCACCATGCGCCGCTCCCACACGAGCTCCCGACTCAGGTAGATCTCGGCCCACACCGTGGAGCCGACCTCGATGAAGGGGGCGTCCACGATCGCGAGCGCCAGGTTGCGCTTGCAGGTCGGCGACCAGAGCGCCGACGTCACGCTGCCGGCCTCCTTGCGGCCCGAGCGGTCGGTGTACACCAGCGCATTGTGCGCCGGCTTGGTGCCCTCGATGTCCAGCCCCACCAGCTGGCGCTTCGGCGGCCGGGCGGACTCGGCGAGCAGCGCGCGCCGCCCGGTGAAGTGGCCCTTCTTGTAGTCGATGAGCCAGGCGAGGCCGAGCTCGATCGGGGAGCGCTCGGTGCCCAGATACAGGGTGTGCGCGGCGGAGACGAAGTCGACGTTCGGCAGCAGGAACCCGGCCTCGATGCGCACCATGTTGAGCGCCTTCGAGCCGATCGGGCGCACCGCCCGCGTGCGGCCGTAGTCCATGAGCGCATCCCAGACGCTCTCGGCGTCCTGGGGCTGCATCCACAGCTCGTAGCCCAGGTCGCCGGTGAAGCCGGTGCGCGACACCATGAGCGTGATGGGCGCGCCGCCGCCGGTGCGCGGCATGGAGAACTGCCCGTGCTCGAAGGGCTTCAGCCGCTCGATGCCGCCCAGACCTGCGCCCCGGAGCAGCTTGGCGGAGCTCGGGCCCTGCACCGCCAGGGCGGCCACTTCCTCGGTGATCTCGCGGATCTCGACGTCGAAGCCGATGGCGGAGGCCTCGAACCAGTCGAGCTGCCGCTCGGCGGTGCACAGCCGGTACTCTTGTGGGGCGATGCAGAACACCGTGCCGTCGTCGATGATCTTGCCCGCATCGTCGCACCAGACGGTGTAGGAGACCCTGCCCGGCGCCAGCTTGCCGAGGTCGCGCGTGCACAGGCGGTTCAGGAAGCGCAGCGCATCGGGGCCGGCGATGCGGTACTTCACCATCGGGGTGAGGTCGTACAGGGAGCTCGCGTTGCGCACCGCGAAGTATTCCTGCTCGACGCCGGTGAACACGTCGAAGGTGCTGTAGCCCGCCCATGGCACGAAGCTGTCGAGCTGGCTGTACTCGCGCTGCCGCTCGTAGAACGGCGTCCTCAGCAGCGGCTGGCGGTAATGGGGTGCAGTCTCGGTCAACATGGCTCTCAGGCGGCCTCCCGGATGACCTGGCGCGCCGCGTTGCGCCCGGCCAGTCCCATGACCCCGCCGCCCGGGTGGCAGCCGGCGCCGCACAGGTACAGCCCCGGCACCGGGGTCTGGTACTGCGCGGCCCCGGGCACGGGGCGCGTCATCATGAACTGGTCGAGCGTCAGCTCCGCATGATGCCAGTGTCCGCCGTTGATGCGGAACTCGCGCTCGATGTCCTCGGGCGTGAGGAGTTCGGAGGCGCTGACGGCGGCCGGAAGCTCGGGCGCGTAGCGCGCCAGGGTGGCGAGCACCTGCGCGGTGAAGGGCCCGCGCTGCGCGGCCCAGCCCTGCTTCACCGTGTACGGGGCGTACTGCACGATCACCGACATCACGTGCTTGCCCGAGGGCGCAAGCGTCGCATCGGACACCGTGGGGATGGTGACCTCGAGCATGGGGCGCTCGGAGAACTCGTTGTACTTGGCGTGGTTGTAGGCGCGCTCGATGTAGTCGGAGGACGGCGCCACCAGCAGGCGCCCGCGCAGCGCCGCCTCGGCGAGGCCGGGGAACTGCGGCAGGCGCTCCAGGGCCAGGTGCAGCTTGGCCGTGAAGCCACGGCTGCGCACCTGGCTGACGCGGCGGGTGAAGCCCGCATCCAGGTGTTGAGGTCCCAGCAGCCCGAGGAAGGTGGTCTTCGGGTCGGCGTTGGACACCACGATGGGTGCGGCCAGCTCCTCCCCGGAGGCCAGCGCCACGCCCGCGACCCGGTCCTCGCGCACCAGGATGCGCGCCACCGGCGCCCCGGTGCGCAGCTCGGCGCCCGCGGCCCGCGCCGAGCGCGCCAGTGCCTCAGAAAGCGCGCCCAGGCCGCCTTGCGGCAGTGCGAGCACGTCCGCGCCCTGCGAGGCCGCGACGCGGTACAGGAGCGAGACCATGGTGCCGGGCGAGCGCGGCCCCAGGTTCGTGCCGAGCACCGCATCGAGCGCCAGAGCGCCCTTGATGAGCGGGTGCGCAAAGCGCTCCTCGAGCAGGTCGTGCACACACATGCCGCCGATGCGCAGCAGCTCGCGCATGTCGCGCCGGCCGAGCCGGCGAATGCGCCAGCCGATCCCGAGCAATGCGGCGCGGTCGCGCCAGGCATCGGTGCCCAGGCGCGGCGGCGTCTCGGTGAGTAGCGGGTGCAGGGCGCGCGCGACGCGCTTGAGGAACGCCTGCCAGTCCGCCAGCGCCGCGGCATCGCCCGGGGCGGCGCTGGTGAGCGCGGCGAGGTCTCCGGGCCCGAAGCTCAGGTGCCTGCCGTCCTCGGCGAGCGCCACGCTCGGGAGCGAGGCGGCCGCGAGCTTCAGTCCGTGGGCCTCGAGCCCGAGTTCGCGCATGAGCGCGGGTGGCATCACGTGCAGCAGGTGCGCACAGGCCGAGACGCGGAAACCCGGCGCGAACTCGCGCGTGACCGCGGCGCCACCCAGGTGGTCGGCCGCCTCGAGCAGCAGCACGCGCTTGCCGCTGCGCGCGAGGAACGCCGCGCACACCAGCCCGTTGTGGCCGCCGCCGACGATGATGGCGTCGTACTGGCCGGCCGCGCTCACTGCAGCCGCCCCAGGTCGCGCAGGATCGCGTTGGCGGAGTTGGCGCCCGGGGCGCCCATGACCCCGCCGCCCGGGTGGGTGCTCGAGCCGCACATGTACATGCCCCGCACCGGCGCGCGGTACTGTGCGTAGCCCGGGATCGGGCGGTTGAACAGCAGCTGGTCGAAGGTGAGCTCGCCCTGGAAGATGTTGCCCTCGGTGAGCCCCACCTCGTTCTCGATGTCCTTGGGGGTGCGGATCTCGGCGTGCAGGATCAGGCTCTTGAAGTCCGGGCTGTGGCGCGCTATGGCATCGATCACCGTGTTGCCGAAGGCCTGGCGCTTCTCCGGTGTCCACTCCCCGTCGGCCAGCTTGTAGGGGCAGTACTGCACGAACACCGACATGTAGTGCTTGCCGTCGGGGGTCATGGTGGGATCGATCTGCGTCGGGATCAGCATGTCGACGTAGGGCTCGCGCGACCAGCGGCCCTCCTTCCAGTCGTCGTAGGCGCGCTCGACCATCTCCAGCGTGTCGGTGATGTGCATGTCGCCGCGCGTCGAGGGCGAGCCCTGGGGGATCGCCGGGAAGTGCGGCAGCCCGTCGAGGGCGATGTTGAGCTTGCCCGAGGAGCCGCGGATCTTGAAGCGCCGCACCTGCTCGACGAACTCCGGCGGCAGGTGTTCGGGCGCCACCGTCTCGAGGAAGGTGCGCTTCACGTCCATGTTCGAGACCACCACCGGGGCGTGAAGCTCCTCCCCGCCGGCGAGCACCACGCCGGTGGCGCGGCCGCCGCGCACCAGGATCTGCTCGACCGGGGCGCTGGCGCGCACCGTGCCGCCGCTGGCCTGGAAGGACTTGGCGAGCGCCTGGGTGATGGCGCCCATGCCGCCACGCGCAAATCCCCAGGCGCCGACGGCGCCGTCGATGCTGCCCATGTAGTGGTGCAGCAGCACGTAGGCGGATCCGGGCGAGCGCGGCCCGAGGGCGGTGCCGATGATGGAGCTGCCCGAGAGGTGCGCCTTGACGATCTCGCTCTCGAAGTACTCCTCGAGCATGTCGGCGCAGCTCATGGTGAAGAAGCGCATGGTGTCGTACATGCGCGCCTCGCCGAGCTTGTGGAAGTGCTTGCCGAGGAACAGCAGCTCCTGCAGGTCGCGCGGCCTGAACGAGGTCGGGTCGGGCGGCTCGCGCAGCAGCAGCGGCTTGATGAAGCGGCAGTGGCGCAGCATGTCGCGCACGTAGCGGTCGTAGGCCTCGGCATCGCGGCGCGAGTGGCGCGTCGTGGTTGTCGTAGACCGCGAGGTGGCCGCCGTCGCGCATCATGGTGCAGCCGCCCTCGTAGGGGATGATCTGCAGCCCGTGCGCCGGCAGCTCCAGGCCGCGGATGATCTCGGTGCGCAGCAGGCTGCACACGTACGAGCAGTTCGAGTAGGTGAAGCCCTCGTACAGGCTGCGGCTGACCGCCGCCCCGCCGATGTACGAGTTGCGCTCCAGCACCAGCACGCGCAGGCCCGCGCGCGCCAGGTAGCAGGCGTTGACCAGGCCGTTGTGGCCCGCACCGACCACGATCGCGTCGTAGCGGTTGGCCGTCCCCGTGTTCACCCCCACCTGCCCTCCCTTCGCCCGCAGCTTCAGGCCGGTACCCGGCGATCTGTCCCCTGCGCCCCGAGGGTCTGGTCGACCGCAATCTCGAAGCCGCGCAGCGTGTCCTTCAGGCACGAGTCGTCGTGCGCGGCGGACACGAACCACGGCTCGCGCGAGTCCGGCTCGCACAGCACCAGCTCGTCGTGCAGCACCCTGGCGACCGCATCGTAGAAGGTGTAGTCGCTGCCCTTCCAGTCGCGGTAGGTGCGCGGCGGGTTGGCGGCGAAGTACAGCCCGGTCATGGACGGGTGGCCGACGAAGCTGTGGGCGATGCCGCGGCTCTTGAGGATGGCGCTCTTGCCCGCCCGCAGGCGCGTGCCGTAGCTGGCGATGCGCTCGAGCGCGTCGGTCTCATCGAGGATCTGCAAGGTCTGCTCGGCGGCGGCCAGCGACACCGGGTGCGCCGTGTAGGTGCCGCCGTGCGCGACGCCCTTGCCCAGCTTGCGCATGATGTGCTCGCGCCCGGCGAGCACCGAGATCGGGTAGCCGTTGGCGACCGCCTTGGCGAAGGTGCACAGGTCAGCCTGCACGCCGTACAGCTCCTGCACGCCGCCGCGCGCCACGCGGAAGCCGGTTTTCACCTCGTCGATGATGAGCACCACCCCGTACTTGTCGCACAGCTCGCGCGCCGCGCGCACGTAGGCCGGCTCGGCGGCGATGCCCAGGCAGTTGCCCATGATGGGCTCGATCAGCAGGCACGCGATCGAGCTGCCGTGGCGCTTGAGGACGTCCTCGAGCTGGTTGGCATCGTTGGCCTGCACGAAGTGCGCGAACGAGCGGGTGGCGAGCGGCACGCCCTCGCTGTAGGGGACGACCTGCGGGTCGCCGACCTGGGACCACTTCTCCATCGGGGTGTACCACATGGCCGCATCGAACAGGCCGTGGTAGCTGCCCTCGAGGATGACGTAGTTGTCCTTCTTGGTGTAGGCGCGCGCCAGGCGCAACGCCGCCATCACCGCCTCGGTGCCGGAGTTGGAGAAGCGCACCAGCTCGGCCGCCGGCACCATCTTGGAGATGCGCTCGGCGACCACGTATTCCTTCTCGGTCGAGAGGGCGAACACCCCGCCGACCTCCATGCCGCGCTTGGCGGCCTCATCCACGCGCGGGTCGGCGTAGCCGAGGATCGCCGGGCCATAGCCCATGCGGTAGTCGACGTAGACGTTGCCGTCGAGGTCGGTGATGCGGGCGCCGCGGCCCTCTTTGACATAAATCGTCCGGTCCTCACCCCAGTAGCGGAAGTTCGAGGCAACGCCTAAAGGCAGGCGCTTCAGCGCCTTCCGGTAATGTTCGTGATTCCGGGTGAGGTTTCTGGCCATGGGAGCGCTCTCTTGGAAGAAACGGAAAAAAGGTAGCTTGGTCGGCAACTTACCACCGGCCCGGGCGCGCGTCTATATGATCATATAATTTTTTAGGCTAGAATTATATGACCATATACATCCACCCCAACCGGACGTAATCCCATGAATGCCGCAGCCCCCCGCCCGGTCGAGAACGTCACCCCCGCCCTGATCCGGGCCCTGCCCGCGTGGGTCTACAACCACCCGGAGATGACGCGCCTGGAGTACGAGCGCATCGTGCGCCCGGCCTGGCAGATCGTCTGCCACGTGAGCGAGCTGAAGAAGCCCGGCGAGTACGTGACGCTGGACCTCGGCGGCATCGACAGCGTGGTGGCGCTGCGCGACTCGCACAACCAGATCCGCGCCTTCCACAACGTTTGCCGCCACCGCGGCGCGCGCATCCTCGACGGCCGCGGCAACTGCCCGGGCGCCATGACCTGCCCCTACCACGGCTGGTCGTACAAGCTGTCCGGGGAACTGCTGGCGATCAGTGCGCGCGACACCTTCCCGCCGCTCGACCGCTCGCAGCTGGGCCTGAAGCCGATCCGCACCCAGGTGCTGTTCGGGTTCGTGTGGGTGTGCCTGAGCGGGGAGCCGCGCGCGCTCGAGGACATCTTCTCCGGCGTCGCCGCCGAGTTCGCCCCGCACCGCTTCGAAGAAATGGAGCTCATCGGCAACGCCTACATCGAGCACTGGGACTGCGACTGGAAGATCGCGATGGACAACTACCTGGAGTCCTACCACGTGCCGATCGGTCACCCGGGCCTGAACCGCATGTTCACGCCCGACTACGATGACCAGAAGAACTTCCCCGGGGTGGCGCGCGGCATCAGCTGGATGCGCGACAAGCCCTCGCCGCGCTGGAGCGAGCGCATCTACCAGGACCTGATCGGCAAGGTCGCCACTGACCTGCCCGAGTCGCACCGCCGCCGCTGGAGCTTCTACAGCTCGCTCCCCAACCTCGGCATCGACGTGTTCCCCGACCAGATGGACTTCTTCCAGGTGCTGCCGCGCGGCCCGGGCAAGTGCACCATCCGCGGCGCCTCCTACGCGCTGCCGGACGCGCGGCGCGAGATGCGCATCGCCCGCTACCTGTGCATGCGCCTGAACCGCCAGGTGCAGCGCGAGGACGAGGCGCTGTGCAAGCGCGTGCAGGCCGGACTCGCCTCCCCGAGCTACGAGCCCGGCCCGCTGTCGCGCCTGGAGAACTGCATGGTCGAGTTCCACAACCTGCTGCGCGAGCGCATCCCGGAGGCGCGCCTGCCGCAGGCGCCGGCGCGCTTCGGCTAAGCCACGGGGGCGCCGGGCGGGCGCCCTACTTCGCCGCCAGCGCGTGCAACAGGGGGTAGATCGCCGCGCGGAACTGCGCGAGCGCGGGTGCGACCGGCCCGGTATCGGCCGGCTCGGCCGCGGCCCCGAGCAAGCCGCTCTGGGTCGACTCGGCGAGCCCGGCCTGCGCGCTCACCCAGCCGTCGATCTCGCGCTTCCAGGCATCGCGTGCGGCCCGCGCCGCGCCACGCTTTTCGAGGCCGAGGTCGAAGCGCCGCAGGCGCGAGCGCCCGGGCACCAGCGGGGTCACCTGCAGGATGATGGTACCCTCGGGGCGCACGTCGAGCAGCTGGTTGGGCGCCAGGAAGTGCTGGTGCGCCTGCGGGTTCTCCAGCCACTGCTCCACCAGGATCTTCCAGTCCGCGGCCACCTCGAGGTCGCTCACGCCGCGCGGGGCGAGCCCGGCCAGCGCCGCCCACGGCACCTCGGCCGCGACCTCCCGCGCCGGCGCACTGGCGCGCGCCAGCACCAGGTGGTCGCGCTGGGTGAGCTCCAGCGGCGTGAGGTCCCCGGGCGTGCGGCCCTCCACCAGCTGGCCGTCGAACGTATAGGTCAATGCGTGCGTGGCGCAGCGAATGGCGCTGTTGAGCTGCCCGGCGCGCTCGCCCACCAGCGCATGGGGCGCACGCCGGCAGGTGTTGCGGAAGGCGTGCAGCCGGTCGCGCTCGCCGCGCACCACCAGCACGCGCTCGCCCCCGAGGTCGCCGCTCAGGTAGTCCCCGGGCTGGCGCAGCTCGCTCTCGTGGCCGAGCAGCTGCCAGGCCGGCCGCAGCAGGTGCTCGCGCTCGGCAGCCAGCAGCACCGAGTCCGCGTAGGCCCAGGGCGGCAGGCGCGTGCCGCCGGGCTCGGGGGGCGGCACCGCGGCCGCCGCGGCCTGCGGCGCGAACTCACCGGGGAAGATGGAGCCGAGGTAGGCGAGTGCGCGGTTGACGCCGGCGCGGCGGTCGATGTTCGCCTCGCTCTGGAAGGCGATGCCCTGCCACAGCACCTCGAGCACCCCGATCAGCCCGAGCGCCACGCCGTCGGCATCCAGGTGGCTCGCCCCGCTGTGCGCGATCAGGCGCTGCATCAGGTCGCGGACCAGAACGGCGAAGTCCTCGTCCTTCTGCCCGCAGATGTCCAGGTATTCCTGGCGCGAGCTCGCCTCACCCCAGAACGAGTACCACACCGAGACCTTGCGGGGGCTGGCGATGTCGGCATCGAGGTACAGCTCCACCAGCAGGCGCAGCGCCTGCACCGGCGTGTCCTTCAGCTGGGTGACCGGCGCCATGACCCGGGTCTCGAACTCGCGTGCCAGGTAGTCGAGCGAGGCCAGCAGCATCTGGGCCTTGGAGTCGAAGTAGAAGCGCACGATGCCGGGGGACAGGTCGGCGAGCGCCACCACCTTCTCCACCGTGGTGCGCGAGGGACCGTAGATGTGCAGCGCCGAGATGCAGGCATCGATCAGTCGCTGCCGCTGGCGCTGGCGAATGCGGGAGCCGCCCCCGATGGGGGTGGTGGGGATCTCCGCGGTACCGCGCTGGACGGTCATGCTCCCTGCCGTGGCCGCACCGGCGCCGGCGCCGGTGGGCCCTGTGACTTCACTGGGACTGAGTTTATCGCGCACAATAGCCGGCGAGCAGCGGTAAAGCGCATAACATGAACCTGAACTTGCGACCGGGCCGCTGGCTGATCATCCTGCCGCCCCTGATCTTCCTGCTGGCATTCTTCCTCATCCCGTTCGCGTTTGCCTTCAAGATCAGCTTCGCGCAGGCGATCCCGCACGTGCCGCCGTTCTCGGAGGTGCTGTACTTCACGCCCCAGCACCGGCTGCGCCTCGACGTCCACCTCGACAACTACCGCTACCTGCTGACCGACGAGGTGTACGGGCTCGCCTACCTGTACTCGCTGCGCACGGCGTTCTTCTCCACCGTGATCTGCCTCCTGGTCGGCTACCCGATGGCCTACGCCATCGCGCGCGCGCCGAAGTCGGCGCAGAACCTGCTGCTGCTGGTGATCATGCTGCCGTTCTGGACCTCGTTCCTGCTGCGCGTCTACGCGCTCGAGGGCATCATCCGCGACAACGGCTTCCTCAACACCGTGCTCATGCACCTCGGGCTCCTGCACGAGCCGCTGCACATCATGCATACCGGGGTCGCGGTCTACATCGGCATCATCTATTCCTACCTGCCGTTCATGGTGCTGCCGCTGTTCGCAACCCTGGAGAAGCTGGACCCGACGCTGCTCGAGGCCGCCGCCGACCTCGGCAGCACCCCGAGCCGCGCCTTCCTCGACGTCACCCTGCCGCTGTCGATACCGGGCGTGATCGCCGGGGCCATGCTGGTGTTCATTCCCGCGGTGGGCGAGTTCGTGATCCCCTCGCTCCTGGGCGGCCCGAACAACCTCATGATCGGCCGCGTGCTGTGGGACGAGTTCTTCGGCAACCACGACTGGCCGGTCGCCGCCGCGGTGGCGATCGCCTTCCTGCTGCTGCTGGCCGGTCCGATCGCCATCTACCAGTACTACAACGTGAAGCAGATCGAGAGCTGAGCCCATGGAGCGCCGTTCGTCCGCGTTTCTGCAGACCGTGCTGTACACCGGCATCGCGCTGCTGTACCTGCCGATCCTCACCCTGATCGCCTATTCCTTCAATTCCTCGCCGCTGGTGAACGTGTGGGGGAGTTTCTCCACGGTCTGGTACACGCAGCTGCTGCACAACCGCCAGCTGCTGGAGTCGGCGCTGCTGTCGCTCGAGGTCGCGGTCGCCGCCTCGACCGGCGCGGTGGTGCTCGGCACCCTCGCCTCGATCGCCCTGGTGCGGTTTGCGCGCTTCCCGGGGCGGCTGCTGCTCACCGGCATGGTGAATGCGCCGCTGGTGATGCCCGAGATCATCACCGGCATCACGCAGCTGCTCTTGTTCGTCTCGATGGTGCAGGTGATCGGCTGGCCACACCGCGGCTTCACGACCATCGTCATCTCGCACGTCACCTTCTGCACCGCCTACGTCACGGTGACGGTGCAGTCGCGCCTGGCGGCCGCCGACCGCTCGCTCGAGGAGGCGGCGATGGACCTGGGCGCAAGCCCGGCGCGCGCCTTCTGGGACGTGACGCTGCCGATCATCATGCCGGCCATCGTCTCCAGCTGGCTGCTGTCCTTCACCCTCTCGCTCGATGACCTCGTGATCTCGAGCTTCGTGGCCGGCCCGGGCGCGAGCACCCTGCCGATGATCATCTACTCGAAGGTCAAGCTCGGGGTCAGCCCCGAGGTGAACGCGCTGGCGAGCCTGATCGTGTGTGCGGTGGGGGCGTGCGTGCTGGTGGCCGGCTACCTCATGGTCCGCGGCGACCGGCGGCGCGCGCTCGAGACGCAGCTCGCCGCCAGGCACGCCTGAGGCGCCGCGCGCCTCACAGGCCGGTCTTGACCCGCGTCCAGGTGCGGGTGCGCAGCCGCTCGAGCGTCGGGGAGGCCTCGCGCGCGACGTACAACCGCCGCTCCACGGCCGGCGGCGGGTAGACCGCCGGGTCATGCAGTATCTGCGGGTCGACGAACGGGTTGGAAGCGGCGTTGTCGTTGGCGTAGTGGATGTTGTTGGTGATCGCGGCGATCACCTTCGGCTCGAGGATGTAGTTCAGGAACTTGTGCGCGGCCTGCGGGTGCGGCGCGTCCGCCGGGATCAGCAGCGCGTCGAAGGCGAAGTTCGAGCCCTCCCTGGGGATGGTGAACGCCAGCGGCACGTCGATGCCGGCGGCCTTGGCGCGGGCGCGCGAGGTGGCATAGTCCGCCGACCAGGACATCGAGATGCAGAAGTCGCCGGTGGCCAGCCCGTTCATGTACTCGCTGGAGTCGAAGGCGCGGATGTAGGGACGCACCGCCAGCAGCAGCTTCTCGGCCTGCGCGTAGTCCTCGGGGCGGTCGCTGTTGGGGTCGAGGTGCAGGTAGTTGAGCGCCAGCTGCAGCACGTCCTCCGCCGAGTCCAGGAAGGTCACGCCGCAGTCGGCGAAGTGCTGGAGCACCTCGGGCTTGAAGATCATGTCGAGGCTGTCCACCGGCGCATCCTTCATGCGCTCGCGGATCTTCTGCGTGTTGTAGGCGAAGCCGTTCACGTGCCGCAGGTAGGGCATGGCGTAGCGGTTGCCGGGGTCCGCCTGCGACTCGAGCTCGAGGATGTGCGGGTCGAGGTTCTTCCAGTTCGGCAGCAGCGCCTTGTCCAGCGGGCGGTAGATGCCCGCCTTGATCTGCCGCCCGAAGTAGTCGGCCGAGGTGCTTACGACGTCGTAGCCGGAGTCCCCGGCCATCATCTTGGCCTCCAGGGTCTCATCCGCATCATAGGTGTCGTACACCACCTCGATCCCGGTGCGGGCCTCGAAGTCGGCGATGGTGTCCTTGCCTATGTAGTCGGCCCAGTTGTAGACGTGCAGCACCTTCTCCTCGGTGCCCCGACCGGCACTGCCGCAGGCGCCGAGCACGGCGAGCAGCCCCGCCGCCAACACCCATCCCGCCGCGCGCCAGCCGTGCCGCACGGGCGGCCTTACAGCTTGACCATAACGTGCCGCACCACGGTGTAGTCCTCGAGCGCGTACACCGACATGTCCTTGCCGTAGCCGGAGCGCTTGAAGCCCCCGTGCGGCATCTCGTTGACGGTCGCGAAATGGGTGTTGATCCACGTGACTCCGTACTGCAGGCGCGCGGCGACTTCCATCGCCCGGGAGATATCGCGCGTCCACACCGAGGATGCCAGCCCGTACTCGGAGTCATTCGCCCAGGTGATCGCCTGCTCGGTGTCGCTGAAGGGCGTGACCGAGACCACCGGCCCGAACACCTCGCGCTGCACGATCTCGTCCTCCTGGCGCGCGCCGGCGATCACGGTCGGTTCGAAGAAGAAGCCACCCCCCTTACGCGCCTTGCCGCCGGTGGTCACGGTGATGTGCTGGGTGGCCGCGGCGCGCTCGACCATGCCCGTGACGCGCTCGCGGTGGGCGGCCGAGATCAGCGGCCCGAGCTCCACCCCGTCCTCCTCCTGGGTGCCGCTCCTGATGCTGCGCACGGCGCTGGTGAGGTCGGCCACCACGCGCTCGTAGACCTTGCGGCCGACGTACAGCCGGCACGCGGCGGTGCAGTCCTGGCCCGCGTTGTAGTAGCCGAAGGTGCGCACCCCCGAGACCAGCGCCTCGACGTCGACGTCGTCAAACACGATCACCGGCGCCTTGCCACCGAGTTCCAGGTGCGTGCGCTTGAGGTTGTCGGAGGCGGCCGCCAGGATCTTCTGCCCGGTGGCGACCGAGCCGGTGAGTGAGACCATGCGCACACGCGGGTGGCTGGTCAGCAGCCGCCCGACCGGCTCGCCGCGGCCGCACAGGATGTTGACGACGCCGGGCGGCAGCACCTCGGCCAGCGTCGCGGCCAGCTTGAGCGCCGTCAGCGGGGTCTGCTCGGAGGGCTTGACGATGAGGGTGTTGCCGGCGGCGATCGCCGGGGCGATCTTCCAGGCCAGCATCATCAGCGGGTAGTTCCACGGGGCGATGGAGGCGACCACGCCCACCGGGTCGCGCCGGATCATGCTGGTGTGCCCGGCGAGGTACTCCCCGGCCGCCAGCCCCTGCGGGGCGCGGCATACGCCGGCGAAGTAACGGAAGCAGTCGGCGATCGCCGGCATCTCGTCGTTCAGCATCGCCAGGCGCGGCTTGCCGGTGTTGCGCGATTCGAGCGCTGCATAGTCCGGGGCCTGGGACTCCAGCGCCTCGGCGATGCGCAGCAGCGCCGCGGCCCGCTCCCGCGGCGGGGTGCGGGCCCAGCCCGGGAACGCCTGCTCGGCGGCGGCCACCGCGGCTTCCACCTGTTGCGGGGATGCCGAGTTCACCGTGGCGATCCGGGCGCCGGTGGCGCTGTCCAGGATGGCTTCCGCCTCCGCCTCGCCGGCCACCAGCCGGCCCCCGATCAACAGCTGCGTCTGCATGTGTGTGCTCCTGGCGGCTTGCCGTGCCGCGCCGCGGCGTTATATTATTGTCGCCATAATATTACCATGTCACGCGACCCCCTCGCGAGGTCATCATGAACCAGGACGTCATCATCACCTGCGCCATCACCGGCGACGATACCAAGGTCACCAAGAGCCCACACTGCCCGGTCACCCCGGAGCAGATCGCGAACTCCGCCATCGAGGCGGCGCGTGCCGGGGCCTCCATCGTGCACATCCACGTGCGCGACCCGGAGACCGGCGAGTTCAGCATGGCCACCCGGCACTACCGCGAGGCGGTCAAGCGCATCCGCGAGAGCAAGGTGGACGTGCTGGTGAACCTCACCTGTGGCATGGGCGGCTACATCTGCATCGGCAAGCAGGGCCTGAAGGATACCCCGGCGCCCGGCTCCGACTTCGTCACGCAGAAGGAGCGCATGCAGCACGTGATCGACCTGTGCAGCGAAGGCCTGTACCGGCCCGACATCGCGACCCTCGACTGCGGCACCCTCAACTTCGGTGACGGCAACCGCGCCTACATCTCCACCCCCGAGTACTGCCGCGAGGGCGCGGGCATCCTCAAGGAGCTGGGGGTGAAGGTCGAGCTCGAGGTGTTCGACACGGGCAACCTGTGGTTCGTACGGCAGATGGTGAAGGAAGGCCTGATCCCCGGTCCGGCCATGATCCAGCTGTGCATGGGGATCCCGTACGGCGTCCCGGCCGATACCGGCCACCTGCTGGCGATGGTCAACACCCTGCCCGAGAACAGCATATGGAGCTCCTTCGCCATCAGCCGCATGCAGATGCCCTGGGCAGCCCAGTCGGTCCTGCTCGGCGGCAACGTGCGCGTGGGCCTGGAGGACAACCTCTACCTCAGCCGCGGGGTGTACGCGAGCAACGCGCAGCTGGTCGAGAAGGCGCGCGGCATCGTCGAGGCGATGGGCGCCCGCATCATGACCCCGGCCCAGACCCGCGACCGGCTGCAGCTCGGCTGACGTGGCCGGGATCCGCCTCTTCGAGACCGCGATCCGTCCGGAGTGGATCGACTACAACGGCCACCTGCGGGATGCCTACTACACGGTGATCTTCAGCGAGGCGATCGATGCGCTGATGGACCGCGTGGGGCTGGACGCAGCCTACCGGGAGCGCACCGGCGGCACCCTCTACACCGTGGAGATGCACCTGCACTACCTCAAGGAGGTCAAGTCGAGCGACACCGTGGTAGTGAACCTGCGCCTCCTCGGGGTCGACTCCAAGCGCATCCACGCCGCGCTCGAGCTGCAGCGTGCCGGTGACGCCGAGGTCGCCGCCGGCTGCGAGGTGATGCTGCTGCACGTACGCCAGCAGCAAGGCAAGGTGAGCACCGCGCCCTTGCCCGCCGAGGTCACCGGCGCACTCGCGGCACTCACCGCCGCCGCGGCCGGCATGGAGGCCGGCGCCCCGGGATCGCGCCGCATGGAGCTGCGTCCCGCGCGTCCCGCATGAGCACCCGCGCGCTGCAGCGCCTGCTGGCCCCGCGCAGCGTCGCACTCGTCGGCGGCGCCTGGGCGGACGCCGTGCACGCTGCCAGCCGCACGCTTGGCTACCCGGGCCAGATCTGGCGCATCCACCCGCACCGGCCCTCGACGCCCGAGCAGACCTACTACCGCAGCGTCGCCGAGCTCCCCGGCAGCCCGGACGCGGCCTTCCTCGCCGCGCCCAACCGCGACATTCCCGCGATCGCGACCGCGCTCGCGGCGCGCGACGGCGGCGGGTTCGTGTGCTTCGCCGCCGGCTTCTCCGAGACCGCGACCCCGGAGGGCGTGCGCCTGACCGAGCAGCTGGTGCGTGGCGCCGGCCCGCTGCCGTTCTTCGGACCGAACTGCTACGGCTTCATAAACTTCTTCGACGCGGTGGCGCTGTGGCCGGACCAGGTGGTCGGACGGCGCCGCGACCGCGGCGTGGCCCTGATCTGCCAGAGCGGCACCATCGCGCTCAACCTGCTGTTCAACGACCGCTCGCTGCCCCTGGGGATGGTGCTCACGGTCGGCAACCAGACGCGACTCGCCGCCGAGGACCTGATCGAGCTGCTGGTCGATGACCAGCGCGTGACCGCGTTCGGCCTGTACCTCGAGGGCATCAAGGA
>Ga0335085_10006167_pt1 | contig 19021 bp, 13 predicted proteins | sample Lox_Sample_45_FD_206712 | JGI IMG/M metagenome (GOLD analysis project Ga0335085, IMG submission 206712) | Soil microbial communities from Loxahatchee National Wildlife Refuge, Florida, United States - Lox_Sample_4.5 | ecosystem: Environmental > Terrestrial > Soil > Wetlands | place: USA...
GAGCGCAGTACGGCAGGCATGGATTGCGGGCTCGGTCTGCCCATTCTGGAGATAGAGCGAACCAAGAAGGTCGTAAGCCTGTACTAGTTGTGGATCGAGCTTAACGGCACTGGTTGCAGCGGAGATTGCCTCTGCAACGCTTCTGGCATGATCGCCCGGTTGCGCATCGGGCGGCGTCCAGGAAAGCGCCTCGGCAAGAAGGTAGTAGCCGAATCCATCTTTGGGGTGCTCGCGCACCTGCCGCCGGAACGACTCAATGGCAGCGGTATTGTGATGCTGTTGGGACTGGGCAATGCCTTCTGCCGTGGCCGACATCGAAAAGTTGGGATCCAGCTTGTGGGCTTGCTGGAAATCGGACATTGCTTTGTCGAAATCGCCGTTCTGGCCATAGAGAACTCCGCGCGCCATGTAAAGGGCAGCAGACCTCGGAAGCTGGGACAGACCGGCGCTCACAATATCGATGCCGACGGAGTAGGACCCGTGCTGAAATGCCAGCGTGGCGAAGTCAAGATAGCTCGCGGGTTCGTCGGGCGCGGCAAGGATCGCGGATCGAAGCAGCTGTACAGCCTGCGGAGTCTCGTTGCCTTCTTCGTGGATTGCGGCCGCCAGCCGTAGTGTACGGGCATCCGCCTTTCCACCGTCGATCAGCGGTTGCAATGTTGCGAGGGCATCTGTGCTCGTGGCATAGCGCCACTGCAGCAAGGCAAGATCGTAGCACGCCGTTCGGTCGTCGGGCTGCAATTGAACCAGTTTCTGCAGCTGCGGGATGGCCTCAGCTCCGCGGTTCAGATGATGGAGGCTTTGAGCGTAGGCCATTAACGCTTCTGGCCGCGCGTCGAGTATGTCTCCTGCGACCGCGAAGTCAGCGGCAGCAGCCTCGTAGCGTTTATCGCGGTATTCCAGCACGCCGAGCATGGCATGCGCGGTCGGTTCGTCCGGCTGAAGGGTGACGATGCGGTGCAGCAATGGCAGCGCCTTCGCAGATTCCGCCTTGTACTCCAACTGAGCCGCACCTTCGAGGGCCGGCAGATAATCCGGCGATAAAGCCACGGCATGGTGATATGACTCGAGTGCTTCCCGGGGATGCCCTGATCGCTCCTGAGCGACGCCTTGGAGCGTCCAGAGCTTATGGGATTGAGGCTCGGCTCGGAGCAGCTCTCCGTTCATGCGAAGAGCTTCGTCGTACTGCCCCTTCTGCAGTGCCTCAATCACTGCCGCGGCGGAAGCCGGGGCATCCTGTGCGGCTGCCCGATCAGCTCTAATCGGCATCAGGCAGGCAAGGAACATGGCCCCACTCGCCCACCAACGAAGGCCGCTCATCAACAGTTGCCTCCTTCTCTGCGGACCGATGCGAGGAAGCCAGTGAAACTTCTTCGCGTCGGAAGCGGCTTCAGGCTACCACTTCATGGTAGAGCCGGTATGACTCATCTGCGATCGACTGAAATGGCTTGAAGGCAATCGTGTGTCCATCCTCGGTCCGCGCCTCCCAGTTCAGCGATCCCGCGGAAATCTGCTTTGCTGACAGCAGTTCACTCCGTCTTACAGATATGTCTTCCGGGTGAATTGCGAAAAGGGAGAGAGACCCGTACTGCATGGCCATCGTCTGCGCATGTTGTGGATCCACCGATTCGAGCGCGAGCGGTATGTCCAGCTCCAAGGCGACGCGATCTCCATTTTTCCAGGCACGATGAATGACCGCAAACCGGCCCGGCGTCAGGTCGGTCTGGAACCGGCGGCCGTTCAAGGAAACAGTTGTCCTGGGACCAGCCCATGCAGGAATACGAAGGCGCAGATCAAAGGTTGCATCGCGATCGCTCTTCAGCTCCAGCTCCGTTACCGGCACGTGCGGGTACTGTGTGCGCTGGGTCAGGCTCAACCGCGCGCCGGCCTGGCGCCACGTCAACCGCGATGGGACATAGAGATTTACGTAGATACCGGTGGCGTCGTGAAAGTAGGAGCTGATGCCGTAATCCGCAGTGATCTGCGGGAAGGTCCCCGAACAGCAGGGCCACTTGTCTTTGTGATAGCCCTTTTGGCCGTGCATGTTGTAGTCCGAATAGTAGAAACTTGTTCCGTCGTCCTTCAGCGGCTTGGCTCCAAGAATTGTGTTGTAGAGCACGCGCTCCATGCTGTCGCCATATCGGCTGTCGCCAGTGACAGCGATAAGATAGCGCCCGATCTTGAAGTGCGCGTATGCGCCGCAGGGAGTCTCAAAGCTCGCGTGAGACTTAGTGAGACTCTCGCCCACCTCGCCGCTTCCTGGCACCCGGAACAGCTCGTCCGGTCCCCAACCACCGGTTGAGAAACTCTGCGTGCTACGCAGAAACTCGAAGCCGTTCATCGCAGCACGTAAATGCTGTTGCGTGCCCATAACGAGATAGATCTGCATGGCGGAGCTGAACGCGTTCACATGACTGTAGGCATGCTCTCCCGGCAGCACGTTCTCTCCACGGGAGAGTGGTCCAAAATAGAGATCATCTTCGGTGAAGCGATGCGCAAGCGAGCGATAACGTGGATTTCCAGTCAGTCGGTAAGCGAGAAGCAGATTCTCTGGCAGCGTATAAGTCTCGTCCCAGCAATAGGCAATGTCTTTATGAGGAAGCGCATATTGTTCCTTTCGCGATAGCGCCTTCGCCGGCAGGTGCGGCAGTACGGCGTCAGTCGCTGCTAAGTGCACGGCTAGCGCCTGTTCATCGCCGCAGAAGCGATATGCATCAATCAGGCCGCAACTGGTTTTGTCGTAGGTGTAAGCAGGCAGGTGGTAATCGTCATAGAATCTTGAGCACACAGTCGGCGCAAAAAGCCGAACCAGTTTCTGTACCTTTTCTTTTGTTCGTTGCGAGCCTGTTACGGCATAGGCTCGAGAGAGCCCCGAGAGGTACTGCCCAAAGCTGTGACCTGGGATAAAGCCGTGGAAGCTTCCTTCGCCGTTGAAGGCTGGATCAATGTCATACCATCCCCCCATAAGTTCGCCGGGAGCGGGTAAACCGGCAAGTTGGCGAAAGGGCTTCAGAAGCTTGTCATCATCCAGGCGCAGGAAGAACTCGTGATTGGTGTCGAACTGCTGGCGCATGGGGCCTTCCAGAAGCTCGATCTGGTTGTAATTAAAAGTGCGAATTGCCGGAGTGATTGCGACTTGTTGCGTCGACGATGATGCTGCGCCGAGGGCCCACCCGCGTCGAGGTTTGGCCGCGACCGTGGCTGCGCCGGCCGCTGCGCTCAAAGAGAGAAAATGCCTGCGACTGTACTTTTTCATAGAGTGCGATCACCGATCTGAAACGGGCTTCTTCCGAAAGGTCAAACAAATGAGGTGGAGCTCTTGATTTCTCAATCGCCCCACCTCTCAGGAGGCAAGATCCCATCCGTGCAATGCACGGCTCGGAACCTTAGAACTTCAGATTTGCACCCAGCTGGATCCAGCGAGGATTGAACTGCGAGGTTGATTTGCCGAAGTTACCATCAGGCAGATTCGCATCCACACCGTTGAGGTTGGGGTGATTGAAGATGTTGAAGAACTCAAACCTAAGCTGAAGATTGACGTCTTCGTGAATGGTGGTGTCTTTCAAGAGACTCGCGTCAGTTTCGAAGAACCCCGGCCCACGGAAGCCACTGTACTTCTCATTTCCTTCGCTGCCAAAAGCTGGCGCGGTCACCTGTGTTGGATTGTTTCTAAAGACACCTCCCAGAAAGTCCTTCCGGCTGTGCGGGATGCTGTAAGACGAAACATCCGGATAGTCGTAGTTATCTCCGTCTGCGTTGTAGTCGCCTCCTGTGTTGCCGACAATATTTCCGCTGTTGTCGTAAACAGGTGTAAAAGGAGCGTTGGTAGACACAGTAAACGGATATCCCGACTGAGCGATGACGGTTCCACTCAAACCCCAGCCGCCTGTAATGCGACCCACAGCTCCCTGACCGTGGTTCAGGCCAGGCAGGCTGTAGTCTCCGGCCACAGATATCCGATTTGGGGCGTCCCAGATTGATGGACCGAAGTATTGATTTGGATTAGTCCATGTTGGGTAAACTTGCGTGTTATCTTTCGACACAGATCGCGTGTATGAGAAATCGAGGAATCCGCTTCTGCCGAAGCGACCTCGAACATCGGCGATGAATGCATCGAAGTTTGAGCGGCGATCGTTCCGGGTGTAGTAGATCGAACCGAAGCTCTGATTGAGCCGTGTGGGCACGGTACTGTTGTTATCGATCAGATCACCTGGGTAGCTATTGATGTCTACTCCATAACTGACGTTGTATACCTGGCCTCCACCCGAGAGCAGGTCGTGCGCACGCGACCCCGAATAGCCCAGACTCGCCACAAAGGAGCGCACCAGAGGATGCTCCAGCTGCACCGAGTAGATATAGGTCACCGGAGTCTTCAGATTTGGATCGATTCCACCGATACCGAACTGCAGGCCCGTAATTCCGCCCTGAGCATTCAAGCTGCGTGCTGGCAGGCTTGGATAGGTATAGCCAAACGGCGGCTTGTTGTCAGTGCCAAGCACAAATAGCGGCGCCGGTGACGTACCGCGATAGAAGGTCGGAAAGATCGGCCCTGGGGGATTACCACGGTATTGCTCCTGCACATTGGCCATCGTCGGCCAGTTGTGGAAGATGCCGGTTCCGCCGTGAATTACCCATTTACTGTCACCGGTGATGTCCCACGCGAGGCCGACACGCGGGCTGAAGATATCAGTGATTGCGCGGTTTAAAGCGTGCGTCTTTTGCAGCACGAAACCGTTAGCGATCTGCTCGTCAGCCGTCGCACCTGGCCCGAAATAGAAGTTGCCGAACACAGTCTGGGCACTGCGGGAATAGGGATTGCCGTAGTCATCCCAACGTACGCCGAAGTTCAGCGTCAGGTTCTTGCGCGCCTTCCAGTTGTCCTGCACAAACAAGCCGGTCGTAGTGCTGGCAGCATTCCAGTTCCACTCCACGTGCTGGCCGCTAATCGGGTTATAGGCCACGCCACCTTCGGTGTGTGGATCGTCCTGGGCAAGCTGCAACAGGTTGTCAAAGGAGAACGTCGGCAGGTCATAAGGCCCCTGGAACTCCTCGACGTCGTCACCGAACCATCCCTCATAGCCAGCCTTCAGCGTGTGGGCTCCCTGAATGTGGGTTAGTACGTCCCGCCAATGGTAGTTGTGCTGAATGAAGTCGCCCATGGCAAAGCCGTTTCCAAACCCGGTGCCCAAGCCGGTTACGTTGACGACGGGCACTTTAAAGTCGCCGGAGGCGGGAGAGATGCCTTCGACGCGCATGCCTCCTGCGATGGCCTCGTTCAATGTGTTGGGCGAAAACGTGTGGGCTTCATTTACCTGCCAGGCGTATTGATAGTAGTTCGAGGTTGAGGCGAATGCCGTGCGCAACGCGGGGCCGCCGGTGTTCAGTGTCGTGCGATAGATGCTGCCGTAGATGCGATCACTGCTGAAGTTTTTGTCGACGCGCCCACTCCATTGCGTGCCGTTCCGGTAATTGGTGGCGTTGAAGATGCCCTGATCAAGCATCGGCAGGCTGCAGGGAATGTTATCGGTTGCCGCAGTGCCGCAAAGTGGATTGCCGCTACCGTCATTGCCGAAGTACTGCTGTGCTGTCTGCAGGATTGAGACGTTGGAGGCCTTAGCCGGATACGATGAGAGTATGCTCGTGCCAAGCGTGCTCGGATAGTTGGTTGTAGCCCAGGCAGTAAACTGCGGATCTTCAAACGTTGTCAAGGCATTGCCTGTGGATGTCGAAGCGCGCAGCGGTTCGATCGAGAAGAAGAAGAACGTCTGGTGGTGCGGAATGACTGGGCCGCCGACCGTCGCCGACATGTTGTTGCTGTGGAAGGGAGCGTAGTTCTTTACAAACTCCGTGCCTGCCCAGAGCTGCTGGCTGTTGAAGTAGTCGCTGACGTTGCCGTGGAAGCGCTCCGACCCGGACTTAGTTGTCATCGCCATCTGAATAGAACTGGCGCGACCATATTCCACGCTGTAGGTATTCACCTGGATACTGGTTTCCTGAATCGAGTCAGGATTTGGTGTCAAATTCAGCACACCGGGGCGGATCGCGCTGGTGATGTCGAGACCGTCGACGATGTACATGTTGCCGACCGCACCCTGGCCGTTGGCGCTGCTATCGACCTGCGTTTCGGTTGAATAGTTGTCTACACCAGAACCCGGGCTGCCGTTCGCCGTGGTACCAAGACCTGTCACGCCGGGCGCGAGCGTCACCAGTGAGATCATGTTGCGGCCCGCCAGCGGCAACGTTGCTACGGCGTTGGATTCGATGGTGAGCTGATTACGGCTTTCTGCTGTGTCGAGCACGGGTGGCTCGCCCGTGACGGCCACGGTCGCGCTGGTTGAGGCGACCGAGAGAGTCACCGGCACTTCGAGTGTCTGGTTGGTTTCAAGCGTTAGCTGGACGCTGGTCTTTGCAAAACCTGTGGCTTGGGCATCAAGTACATAACGACCAGGAGCCAAGCTCAGGAAGCGATAAAGGCCCGTCGAGTCGGCGATGGCATTCAGTTCCTGACCGGTGTTGGGGTTGAGGAGGTGCACGTGGGCACCGCTAATGCCCGCACCGCTTGGATCCTGCACGGTTCCACGAATGTTGGCGCTGTATTGTGCAAATGCCGGGGCGGCCAGAAGCGCCAGTGCAGCAAACATCACACCGCATACGGTCGACCTCAGCCCTCCCACTCCACTCTTGCGCCCTATCTGGCAATTTACCGAAGTGGTTAAATCAAGTCCTGCCTTCACTGTCTCCTCCTTGGCGTTCCTGGGGTGGTGCTCATTGCAGGGAACGGTGCGGTCCGTCCTCATGCACCGGGGTTCAGCAATCGTTTACTCAACTGCCCCTAAATCCGCCATTGAATGCGAGTCCCGACACTGAGTCCTCAAAATTGTTCGTGGTCACAGAGCGCAATCGGGAGTCGACTTCAACGGCGCGCCAATGGTAGTGAAGCGCATATACTGGTGACCATCGTACAGATGCACCATGTTTTGCATCCTAGGCGAAAGGCATGCCAGAGCAGATAATTGCATCGGAATCCCTGGCATATTTCTATGAAAAAGAGTAAGTTAACGCGGATCACCCGGCGCGGCCTCCTGGCTTTCCTGGTGCTCTTTGTTGTGGCCGTCGGAGTTATCTCTGCGAGGCTCGTCGCCCGAAACAGAAGGGCTCTGACGATAGCGGTAGTCCCCCGCACTTGCGGTACGTGGCTCTGGGAAGCGGAGCACACCGGCGTAGAGCGTGCTGCCGTGCCCTTTGGGTTATACGTTTACTGGAATGCCCCGATGCGGGATAACGATGTGCAGGGTCAGATTGATATCCTCACGCGCGCATTGCATCGATCTGTTGGCGGAATCATTGTGACGCCGGTAGAGGAACTTCCATTGCGCACCCCTGTTCGCAGAGCGATCGAAATGGGTACGCCTGTAGTGGTAGTGGGAACGGACCTAGGTCTCTCTCCTGGCAAGAATCTTGCCTACGTCCTGAATGATGAGAAGCGCGGCGGGCAGTTGGCCGCCCGACGCATCGGCCAGCTGTTGAAGGGCCGTGGCAATGTCGCGGTCCTCGGTATCAGCCGGCAGCTCACCAGTACCGCCGAGCGAGCCGTGAGCGTGGAAACAACGCTCGCCGACGAATATCCCGGCATTCAGGTCGTCTTTCGCAGCCTCGCTCTACCAACCGTGTCGCAGGAACAACAGGCTGCGGAAAAGATGCTCGTCGAGGGGCCACGCGTCGACGCAATAATCGCGCTGACCGAAGCATCGACCCGAGGAACCTTCTATGCCCTGACTGAATTTCAGAGAACAGGGAAAGTACCGCTGATCGGATTCGATCAGAACATTCTAGCGCCGATCCGCACTGGGGAGATTGATTCGGTGGTTATACAGAACACCTATCAGATGGGGCGCGACGCTATGAATCTGATGCAGGAGGAACTGCATGGCGGGGCGCGCGAACAGTACGTGATAGTAGAGCCTGTACTCGTTACGAAGGAAACAATCGACTCCGATGCGGTGAAGGAAACTCTCGACTTGGCATGGTTCAAATCATGAGGCTGCACGCTTGACAAGCCTGATGAAAACGCGATGGATTGTCTGGACAGGACTCGCAGCTTTTCTCCTGATCACCGGTTTTGCAATCGTCAAGATTGGGCTCAACCGTTGGTCGAATCAAGATCCCTATTTCCAGGACGATTTCGGCAGCGATTCGAGCAAATCGTCGCCACGCAAACACTGGGAGGCATTCGGAGGGACCTGGCAGGTCGTAAATGGAACCATGCAGAACATTGCCGACGATCGTGGCGCTAAATTGATGAACGGCAGCCGAAAGTGGCATAACTATATGATCGAAGCCGATGTGCAATTGCTTGGCGAGACAGGTGACGCAGGATTTGTCATTCGAGCCACGCAGGAGGAAATCGGAGTCGATTCCTATCACGGTTACTTTGCGGGTCTGCGCGACCTCGACGACACTCTGATTCTGGGTCGCGCCGATTACGGCTGGCACGAGTTTCGAGCAATTCCCGTTCATCCCGGCGTGTACACCGACACGTGGTACCACCTCAAAGTGATCGCCTATGACTGCGTCATCGCAGCGAGTGCGGTGACACCGCAGGGGAAGACAGTCGTCGCATCGGTGAACGATCCGAACTGCATCCAGGAGGGCCGGTTCGGTCTACAGTCATATTCGACTGGCGCCATCTGGCGCCATGTCCGTTTGAGGCGCGCCGCGAAAAGCGACTTGGAGGCAATGCTCTCCGGTCAGGTACCTGCCTTGCCCGACGACCCACCCGTAACACCCGGCATTACCGACCTGGAGGGCTATCAGCGAGAATCTGCGCCGATGCGACGCGAGCTTTTGCTTCACCAAACGGATCTCAATGCACCGCCTATCGCGAGCCTGAAGCTGCTGCCGCCGAACCATCCGACGCACGTTACCGTGCAAGGTGTCGTCACGCTCGTTTCACCCACGCTCTTCATTCAAGATTCTTCTGGCGGCATTACGCTTCCGCAGTCTCATACGCTCAAACCTGTGCAGATCGGCGACGCAGTAGAAGCAACGGGAGATGCTGAACAGGTCGACTTCGGCTCAGTGCTCCGCAACGCGAGCGTGAGACTGCTCTGGTCGCACGCTTCACTGCCCCCTGTTTCGGTATCCGCAGCGCAGGCGGCTACGGGCGCTTACGACGCCGAATTCATCGAAACCGAGGGACGCCTGGACTCAGTACAACAGTCCAACGGAAAGTCCGTACGTATCAACCTGAGTGAAGCCAGCCAATCGTTCGTTGCCATCGCCGACAATCCCCGACCAGCAGAAGCAATGCGCGATCTCGAGCCAGGAAGCATTCTCCGTCTGCGCGGAATATGTGTTACCAACCGGGCTTTCACGCGCAATGAGATACCTTTCGCTCTAATCCTGCGCTCGCTGGATGACACGCAAGTAATTGACCCTCCGCCCTGGTGGAATACGCAACACATAATTGAACTGATTGCGGGCGTCCTGATTCTTTCGTTCGTTCTGCAGCTCATCTACACCTCGGTCAAGCGATCGCGCCTGCGCGCCGTCCTGGAGGAACGCGAACGGCTGGCGCACGAAATGCATGATACGCTGGCCCAAAGTTTCGCCGGCCTGGGCTATCAGTTAGAGGCGCTTTGCCGCGAAGTCGAAACCGATACCCCACTGAGAGAGCAACTCGAGTCGACTGTGAGCCTAGTGCGATTTGGACATATGGAGGCGAGGCGAAACATCGCCGCATTGATGCCCGGACATCTCGAACAGTTGGGCCTAGCCAAGGCACTTGAGCAGGCAGCTCATGAAATCGTAAAGAAGGGGCCCATTCAAGTCGTCACCATCGTGCGCGGTGAGGTGCAGCAGCTTCCATTGAGAATTGCCGATACGCTCTTCCGCATCGGCCAGGAAGCGGTGGTAAACGCGGTGCGGCACGCACAACCTCAGACAATCCAGCTGCGTTTTGTCTACGGAAGACGCTCTGTCAAGCTCACAATTCGTGACGATGGCAAAGGCTTTGTTCCAGAGGGAGAAGGTAGTGGCTTCGGTATTCGGGGAATGAAACGCAGAGCTGACGGCATTAATGCGACCTTTCGCGTTCGCAGCACATTGGGCCATGGCACTTCAGTTGCGGTGCGCGCCATGCTTCCCAATGCCCTGCTCTCGTCGTGGTGGTTGCAATTTGCGAGCAAAGACCCTTGGAGGCATTGGTTGCATGGAAGAACAATTTGAACACAAACCGACTCGCATTCTCATTGTCGATGATCATCCAATCGTTCTCTCGGGACTGGGAACTCTCCTGAGCAAAGAGAAGGGCTTCAGTATGGAGGGTGGTGTGGACAGCGCGGAAGCTGCACTTGCCTTTCTCGAACAGCGTCCGGTAGACGTCGTTATCCTCGATCTGCGAATGCCCAAAACGTCGGGCCTCGACGTGTTGCCCTCCATCATCGGCAGGAAGAATCCGCCGCGCGTGCTCATACTCTCCACATTCGATTGCGGAGAGGAGATCTATCGAGCAGCCAAAGGGGGCGCTATGGGCTATCTGATGAAGGCAGCTACCGGATCTGAGATTATCGACGCGATTCGAGACATCGCCGGCGGCCATACGCATTTTCCGAGGGAAATTGAGGCCCTGCTGGAAGAGCGCAAATCGCGCAGAGGACTCAGCCAGCGGGAGCAAGAGGTTTTGCGCATGCTTTCAAAGGGTTTAACCAACAAGGAAATCGGCCGGATCCTGCTTATCAGTGAGATAACTGTGCGCAATCACGTCAGTCATATCTTGGAGAAACTCGCGGTTGCCGATCGGACGGAAGCGGTCTCGATTGCTATTCAGCAGGGTTTGTTGACTGTGAGCTGATCACTGCCTGAAACCATCCCTCGCATTGCAGTCGAGCCAGAGAAACCTGCCATCGCCTGTGCCCGAGATTTGCGCAGCTTCGTGCCACGACGCCTGCTAGTGTAAATAAAGGTGAAGCGTGGGCCTGTAGCTCAACGGTTAGAGCAGGGGACTCATAATCCCTTGGTTGGGGGTTCGAATCCCTCCGGGCCCACCATCCCGCACATAGCAGCAGGTCCTGCGCTCCGCTCAGGACTTCACCTGCGGGCTCAGACGCCCGCAAGACGGCGCAAGTTCTGATGCCTTCGATCCCACCACGATTGAATTGGCCGGGGCCGACTACAGATGACAGTCATACCACTGCGCCGATAAAGGCACCATGCGATTTCCAGTCGCTACTTTCTTCCCCTACATGGATCGCGCGCGGGCCAGGTCGACGATCTTCTCGATCATATCGGTATAGGAGTAGCCGCCCTTTTTCGCCGCCATGGCAAATTCGGCGGCGCTCGAAAGCCAGGGGTTGGGGTTGGCTTCTATGACATAGACTTGACCTTTTTTGTTCAGCCGCATGTCGATGCGGCCGTAGTCGCGCAGTTTGAGAGCGCGATACGCGGCAAGCGCGGTGTCCTGCAGTTTCTTGGTCGTTTCATCGTCGAGGTCTTCTACAGGCGCAGATTTCGTGACCCTGTAGGCCTCAGTCTCGTGATCGAACTTTACGTCGTGACCGGCGATGCGCGGGGTTCCCTTGGGCAGCTTGGAGAGATCGAGTTCTATGAGCGGGAGTACTTCGGCGTTGTCGTTGCCAAGAATCGAAGCGTAGATTTCGCGGCCTTCGATGTATTCCTCAATAAGCGCCGGGCTGTCGAACTCTTCGTGGATGTAATGGATACGCTCCATCAGTTCTTTTACGCTTTCGACGACGGAACCCGTGTCGATGCCGATCGATCCATCCTCAGAGACGGGTTTGACGATGAGAGGGAACTCGATGTCGTGCGAGTGGTCGGTGCGACCCTTGTAGGAGGTCGCAAAGTCCGGCGTCTTAATCTTGTGAAAGTCAAATATCTTCTTGGCGAGCGATTTGTCCTGGGCAAGATAGAGGGCCTGCGGGCCGCCGCCTGTGTAGGGAATGTGCAGCAGTTCGAGATACGCGGCGATGTTCTTGTCCATCGTGTCTTCGCCGGCGTAGGACTCGGTGAGATTGAAGATGAGTTCGGCGCCGCAGCGGGCGAGACCAAGTAAGGACTGATTTTTGCCGTCGAGTACGTAATAGGAAGGTTCGTGCCCAAGCTTGGTCAGCGCTTCGAAGATTTCTTCGCGGTCGTGCATGGGATCTTTTTTCTTCTTCGTGCGCTTGCCAGCTTTGCCGCGCGGGGCCTTGACGGGCTCCGGCTCTGGTTCGGGCGGACCCTCTTCCCAGACGTCGTGCAAGATTGTCACTTTCAGGTTTGCCATGTTGCCTCGACGTACTTTCGGTTTGACGTCCCTCTGCCGGCAGCGGCAGAGTCAATGCACCACTCAGGGCAGAATGAACTTGCCTCGCGTGATGTAGTTCATCGCCAGCGCGGTGGCGTACACAGTGAGTTCAGTCAAATATTCCCGTTCACATTTTATGTCGGCTTGCAGGCCAAGATTGCTGACTTTTGCTTCAATGGTTTCAACTAACTTCTTGACAAGCGGACGTTGAACACCGGTCCAATAGTTCACTTTATCGATGAGCACCTTGCGATTCTCACGCAAAAGATCGACTGCGGGACGCACATTATTTCTGCGGCGCCTCGAGACGTTAAAAATGTCGCGCAGGTCGGTGTCGAGAGGCAGCTCGCCGGGTGTGAGTTGCTGATCGAGCGCGCGCTGATAGAACTCGCCAACAGTTACATCCATTTCATCGACAGTGATATCGGTGTCGCCGTGCGCGAAGACCGGATCGACATCGCGGAGTTTGTGGCCGATGCGATCCATATAGAGGAGCTTCTTCATTGCGCCCCAGTCTTTGTAGCGCTTGCGCCAGTTGGAGCGTGGGGTGAGCCAGACTGCGAAGGTCTCCGCAAAGTCTTCGTCGGGATGTTTCTGCGCGTACCAGCCTTCCATGTGGCGGACGAACTGACGGGAAAATGGAACGGGTTTGTAGTTGTCGCGATAGGGGCGACGGAACGGCCCGAAAAGGCTGCGCCATTCTTCGGTCTTATAGAGCGCGTATGCGTAGTTGAATGCGTGACCTGCCTCGTGGCGCATATACATCATGATCTGGCGCGTGTCTTCGATGTCGTTCATCTCGGACTCGAGACGCTGGAGTTTGGGATCAGCGAGGTAGAACGGGATGCCTACGACCGGCTCCATATTGGGGCAGCCCCACTCGTCGGTAAGGTAGCAGCGGGGGCGGAAGCGGCGGAGGCCTTTGGCTTCGAGCTCTTTGTAAAGTTGATGCACGAAGCGTTCGAGCGGCGAGCCCTCAAGCTTGAGGCCGAGCTGCTGGATCGGTTTGGAGAGAATCTCCTGGACCTCGACGGGAGCTTTTTCGAAGTTCGCCACAGTTGGACGAAGCGTAGCACAGGCAAGGCGCGGTTCGGGTGGAGCGGTGTTGTCGAGTCGGATGACGGCCTTGGGGCTTCCTGTTTTCAATGGGTTACGGAGCACAGTTCTGAGAATGCGGAACCGTATCCGCGGGAAGGCGGCGCGCGACGATCATCTTGTTCCCCGTATACTCAAGAGCAAGCGCATGCCATCGCATCTGGACACAATTGTCGCTTCGACCCGAGTTGCAGTGGCGACTGCGAAGGAACATGCGCCGATGACTGCGCTCATGAAAGATGTGGAGCGTCACCAGCCGCGGGGCTGGGCCGCGGGTTTGCGCCGCAGGGCGGAGACCCAACCTGCGGTGATTGCTGAGATCAAAAAGGCTTCGCCGTCGAAGGGACTGATTCGGGCCGACTTTGATGTGGCATGGCTGGCGAAGCGGTATGCGGCTGGAGGCGCGGCCGCGCTCTCGGTGCTGACGGACGAACCGTATTTTCAGGGCAGCCTGCGGAATCTGGAACTGGCTTCGGCTGCGGTCAGTCTGCCCTGCCTGCGCAAAGACTTCATCGTGGATGAGTACCAGATCGCGGAAGCGCGCACACACTGTGCAGATGCGATTCTGCTGATCGCTGCTGCGCTGACAAACAATGAGATGAAGCGGTTTGCGGCAGAGGCACATGGGCTTGCGCTGGATGTACTGGTGGAAGTGCATACCGAAGAGGAACTGGATCGCGTGCTCGACTCATTGGGCGAGACGGGAGCCGATGCAATCGGAGTAAACAACCGCGATTTGAAGACATTTGAGGTGCGACTGGAAACGTCGCTGGCGTTGGTCGAGAGCATCCCGGCAAGCACGGTGCGCGTGACGGAGAGCGGCATCTTTACGGCGGACGACGTGCTGCGCATGATGACGGCTGGATTTGATGCATTTCTGATTGGCGAGAGCCTGATGCGACAGAACGACCCAGGTCTAGCTCTTGAGGCGCTGCTGACTGGGGTAGCAGCGGAGCGATGAACCTCTGGGTCAAGATCTGCGGCAACACAAGTCTCGAGGATGCGCGGCTGGCGGTCGAGGCGGGAGCGGACGCGGTGGGATTTGTGTTTGCTGCGAGCCCGCGACGGGTAACGGTGGACCAAGCAGCGCAGATTGTGCCGCACCTGCCGGCCAAGGTAGAGAAGATCGGCGTATTGGTGGATGCAGGATTCGAAGACGTCGAGGCGGCTGTAGAGGCGTGCGGGCTGACGGGCGTGCAACTGCACTCTGAAGGCGCAGCTGATGTTCCGGCGAAGCTCCGCGCGCGGTTTGGACACGAGCTGCGGATACTGCGCGTAGTGCATTTTGGCGCTGCAGCGGAAGAACAGATGCGCAGGGCTGTGGCGGATGGCCACCTCGATGGGATTCTGGTGGACTCGCGGACGGCAACGGCAATGGGCGGCACTGGAATTGCGTTTGACTGGGAGAAGGCGCGCGCGACGATCTTCAACGGAAAGAGTTCGATAAAGATGGTGGCGGCGGGCGGGTTGAACCCAGAGAATGTGGCACAGGCGATTGCCACGCTGCGCCCCTGGGGCGTAGACGTGGTGAGCGGCGTGGAGGCTACGCCGGGGCGAAAGGATCCTGCGAAAGTGCGCGAATTTGTTGCGCGAGCGCGGGCAGCGGTGCGGCCGTAGAGATCGCTGCGGCACTGAATGTCTACACGCGACCGCAATTCACCAAGATCAAAATAGGTTGGACTCATGAAGAGATTTATCCTGACGGGCACGCCCGGCGCAGGAAAGACGGCTGTTTTGCGGCAGCTTGAGTTAGATGGCTTCAGCGTTGTGGAAGAGGCTGCGACAGACGTAATCGCACTGTGGCAGGCGTGCGGTATCGCGGAACCGTGGATGGAGGCGCAGTTCATTGACGCGGTCGTACAACTGCAGGCACAACGAACGAGGCGAGAGGCGCAGCTGCCGGATGCAGTGCAGTTTCATGACCGCTCAGTGGTGTGTACGGCTGCTTTGGCCAAATTCCTGGGGCGGCCGCATACGCCGATGCTTGAGACGGCGCTGAAGCAGATTGTCGGCAAGCCGTTTTTCGAGAAGCGGGTTTTTCTTCTTCGCAATCTTGGGTTTGTGACGCCGAGCGAGGCGAGGAGGATCAGCCTGAAGGAAGCTCTGCGCTTTGAAGAGATCCACGAGGAGACGTATCGCCAGTTTGGCTTTGGGATTCATTGGATTGAGCCGGGCACAGTGCTGGAGCGCACAAAAGCGATCAAGCGAGAGGCGGGGATTTAAGCGCTGACGAGCCTTTGAGTCGGCCTGCATCTTACAGCGCACAACGGGCCTAGTACACTGAAGAGTTCCCCCTTTGCGGGCAGGTGCGAGGCAGGAGGCCAGCATGGCATCGGTAATTCTTCCAGCCAGTCCCTCGGAGTCGCAGCCGGGCCGGTTTGGCGTGTATGGCGGCCGGTATGTGCCGGAGACGCTGATGGCGGCTCTGTTGGAGCTGGAGCACGCCTACGAAGCGGCTAAGGCGGACGCGGCGTTTCAGGCAGAACTTGCTGAGCTGCTGAAGGATTTTGCGGGCCGACCAACGCCGCTCTATTATGCCAAGCGTCTCTCGCAACAACTGGGCGGCGCAAAGATTTACCTGAAGCGCGAAGATCTGCTGCACACAGGCGCGCACAAGATCAACAACGCGTTGGGTCAGGCGCTATTGGCGAAGCGAATGGATAAGAAACGCATCATCGCGGAGACCGGGGCGGGGCAGCATGGAGTGGCGACTGCCACAGTGTGCGCGCTGCTGGGCCTGGACTGCGTGATCTACATGGGCGACGTGGACATGGAGCGCCAGGAACTGAACGTGTTGCGCATGCGGCTGCTGGGCGCCGAGGTCCGAGGGGTTTCGTCAGGGTCGAAGACGCTGAAGGACGCCATCAGCGAAGCCATGCGTGACTGGGTCACGAATGTGCGGACAACTTACTACCTGCTGGGCAGCGCGCTGGGGGCGCATCCGTATCCGACGATGGTCAGGGATTTTCATCGCTGCATCAGCCGCGAGATCAAAGAGCAGATCCTGGAAAAAGAGGGACGACTACCGGCCGCTGTAGTTGCGTGCGTAGGCGGGGGATCAAATGCGATCGGCGCATTCTATGAGTTCATTCAGGACCGCCAGGTGCGGCTGATTGGCGTGGAGGCAGGCGGGTGCGGCACAGGACTGGGACAGCATGCGGCCCGTTTTCGCGGGGGAGAACCGGGGGTTCTACAGGGCACTTACTCGTATGTGCTGCAGGACGAGAATGGGCAGATTGCGGCGACCCACTCAGTGTCGGCCGGACTCGATTATGCGTCGATCGGGCCGGAGCACGCTGCATTGCATGATTCCGGACGCGCGGAGTACGTGTCGCAGGATGATGCAGCGACGCTGGATGCCGTGGTGAAACTGGCGCGGACGGAAGGAATTCTGCCGGCTCTCGAGAGTGCGCATGCGGTGGCGGAAGCGCTGCGGATTGCACCCACAATGGATGCGCGTGACATACTGGTAGTGAACCTCTCTGGTCGTGGCGATAAGGATATGGGTATCCTGGCCCGCGAGCTGCACATCCAGGGGGCGTGATCGCGAACTCCGATGGGAATTGTCTTTCATCACAGACCCGGGCTGGTAGTGTATCTGACGGCCGGGGATCCTTCGCTCGAAGCCACGCGCGCCATTGCGCTGGAGGCGATCGACGCGGGAGCTGATGTGATTGAACTAGGCGTTCCGTTCAGCGATCCTCTGGCCGACGGGCCGGTGATTCAGCGGGCGAGTGAGCGAGCGTTGGCAAAGGGCACCCGGTTGAGGGACGTGCTGGCACTGGCGAAAGAGATTTGCGAGGCGCGACCGGCAGCTGCGCTCATTCTCTTCACCTATGTCAATCCTGTGCTGCGCTACGGATTGAAAAGGTTTGTCGAGGATGCCGCGGCGGCGGGCGCCAGGGGAGTACTGCTGATCGACGTGATTGTGGAGGAGGCAGGCGAGTATCTGGCTGAGATGGAGCGGGTGGGGCTTGCGCCGGTTTTTCTGGCCGCTCCGACCAGCCCCGACGACCGGCTCGAAGCGATCGCCAGCCATTCCAAGGGATTTGTCTACGCGATCTCGCGCACCGGTATTACGGGCAAGCAGCAGAACCTGACAGCGGATGCAGCCGCGCTTGTGGCCCGCATCCGGCGATGGACCCGGCTGCCGGTAGCCGTGGGGTTCGGCATCTCGAATGCGGAACATGTCGCGCAGGTGGCGGAGTTCGCAGATGCCGCGGTTGTCGGCAGCGCAATTGTGGAGTTGATCGAGCGATCGACTCCCGAGACGGCGCCGGGCGCAGTGGCTCGATTTATCAAGGGTCTGCGCCAGCCTGCAGCGGCGCTGACCCGGTAAGCACACCCCACGCGGCGGCGCGTAAGCCGCAGGCACGGTATCAACTCTAGATCCTTTGCATCTTGCGCTGGGTTCTCACCCTCGGTGAGAGCCCCGGGGCAAGCCGCAACACGAGGATGGGTAATGACGCTGGAAGAATTGCGAAATCGGATTGATGTTCTCGACCGCCAGCTTGTGGAACTGCTGAGCGAGCGGGCACGCGCAGCGCTGATGATCGGCCACCTGAAAGCCGCCACCTCGTTGCCGGTGTATGAGCCGGCGCGAGAAAAGATCATCTACGCCAACGTTCGCAAGGCTAATAAGGGGCCGTTGCCGGACATCGAACTGACGCACATCTACGAGCGCATTATTGACGTGATGCGGGCGTTGCAGAGAAACGAGTTGGCTTCAGAAAGAAATGCCCAGGTGACAGGAGCCGCAGCGGCGGATGCAGGCCGCGCGGGAGACGAACCGGGCCATGGCACTGGCGCAGGCGCGCCCGAGACAGGGAACAAGCAATGATCGTCGCGATGCAGGAGAAGGCCACCGAAGAACAGATCGATGCAGTCATCGATGCAATGGTGGAGGCTGGAGTTGGAGTTCACAGAACCACGGGGGCGAGCCAGACGATTCTGGCTGGCGTAGGGCCGACAGCAACGCTGGACCTGAGCAAGTTTGAAAACCTGGCCGGTGTGCTGCACGTGCACCGGATCAGTTCGCCGTACAAGCTAGCGGGCCGCGGCTTTCGACCGGAAGGCACTGTCGTAGAGTTTCGGAACGGCGTGAAGGTCGGCAATCAGCGCGTGGCGGTGATGGCTGGACCGTGCTCCATTGAAAACAGGGCGCAGATCTTCGAGACCGCTGAGCGGGTAAAGGCGGCCGGCGGAAGTTTTCTGCGGGGAGGCGCCTTCAAGCCGCGCAGTTCGCCGTATGCGTTCCAGGGAATGGGAATCCCGGGACTGGAACTGATGCGGGAGGCTGCAGACGCCCATGGCCTGTTGGTGGTCAGCGAGGTGATGGAGATCGCGCAGATCGAGCCGATGCTGCCTCATGTGGACCTCTTCCAGGTCGGTGCGAGGAATATGCAGAACTTCAATCTGCTGCGGGAGCTCGGACAGGTGCGTAAGCCGGTACTCCTGAAGAGAGGTATTGCAGCCACAATCGAAGAACTGCTGCTTTCTGCCGAGTACATACTTTCCGGCGGCAACTACGATGTCATTCTGTGCGAACGCGGTATCCGAACCTATGAGACGGCAACGCGCAACACGATGGATATCTCGGCGATTCCCGTCGTAAAGAAGCTG
>Ga0335085_10006168_pt1 | contig 19020 bp, 14 predicted proteins | sample Lox_Sample_45_FD_206712 | JGI IMG/M metagenome (GOLD analysis project Ga0335085, IMG submission 206712) | Soil microbial communities from Loxahatchee National Wildlife Refuge, Florida, United States - Lox_Sample_4.5 | ecosystem: Environmental > Terrestrial > Soil > Wetlands | place: USA...
CGCCCGAAGGCGGATTCAGCCAGACCGTGTCACTGGCGTGCAGCGGCGCGCCTCAGCAATCGACGTGCTCGGTGACGCCGCCCTCGACCACGCTCGACGGCCGGAATCCGGTGGTGATCACAATGCGCGTGGTGACGGAGGGAGCGGCGAGCGCGCCGCCGATCAGGCATGGGCCGATCGGGCGGCCGCTTGGCATGGTAGGGATTAGTCTGCTGCTTCTGGCGATGGCGGCAATGCTGCTCGCCGTGATGGCTCAGGGCCGGGCGCAAGCCATCCCCAAGCTTCGTCTGCGCGCTCTGACCTCACTCGGTGCGCTTTTGCTGCTCACAACCGTTTGGATCGCCTGCGGTGGAGGCGCCGCTTCGGTATTCACGCCGCCCACCGGAGGCACGCCGAGCGGGAACTATGTGGTTATGGTGACGGCCACTTCGGGTCACCTGAGTCATGCGGTCACGGTGCAGTTGACGGTCCAGTAGGCCGGGGCCGCGCATTACGGGGCCACGGTGACGCATAAAAACCGATGTCGTCGCCACACGCGTGCGGTGCGGCAGGGAAATGGAGTAAGGCCGCGCCCGTTCACTCATGCCGCAGCGCCGCCGTGGGTGCGACCCGTGTGGCGCTCCGCGCCGGCAGATAGGCCGCGGCCAATGCTGCCAGGACCAGCACCAGGAGAACGACGGCAAAGGTCGCGGGATCACTGGAGCTGACGCCGTAAAGCAGGTTGGACATGAGCCGTGTGAGTGCGAAGGAAGCCGCCAGGCCGATGACAGCGCCCACCAGAGCCAATCGCGCGGCTTGCCTCAGAATGAGCTTCTGAACGTCGCCCGGCTGCGCTCCAAGCGCCATACGCACGCCGATCTCGCGCGTCCGCTGGCCGACGGAATAGGAGATCACTCCGTAAATTCCGAGCACTGCCAGAACCAGCGCGAGTCCCGCAAAAACGCTGAGCAGGGCCATCTGCAGGCGCTGGGTCGAGACGGACGAGTTCAGGTAATCGTCCATGGGCTTAAGCGCCCCGACAGGCTGATCCGGGTCCACTGCCAGTACCTGGCGGCGGATGGCAGTGGGCAAGCCCGCGGGATTCGACGCCCTCAACACCAGGGTCATGTAGGAACTGGCGAACACCGGGTAAGGCTGAAGATAAGACGCATAGACGTCGGCGCCCGGCTGAGCGCTCAAAGCGTCATAGTGAACGTCTCCAACCACGCCGATGATGGTAAGCCAGACCGGCGTCCGGGGCGCGTCCAGGAAGTTGATCCGTTTTCCTATGGGATCCTCGTTGGAGAAGAAGCGGCGCGCCAGGGCTTCGTTAATCAAGATCACGCCGGGGTGATGGTCGTCATCGGTGTCGGCGAAGTTCCGGCCCTGGAGCAAGGGGATCGCGGCCGTGCGAAAGAAGTTCGGACTTACGACGTGCGGCGAAGCGATGGGGCGCTCGGCCGATGGCACCGGCGGCCGTCCTTCGATCTCGAAGGTGTAGCTTCCAACCGCGCCGCTCCAGGGCGGCGCATCAATCACCGCAACTGATTGCACGCCGGGCAGCGTCGCCATACGATCGAGAACCTGCTTAAAGAAGTCATGACGCCGGGCCGGCTCCGGATAGCGGGTGGCGCTCAGCCGGATCCACATGGTCAGCAAGCTGTGGGTGTCCAAGCCCGGATTTACGGCGCGCAGCCGCGCGAAGCTCTTCAGCAGAAGGCCGGCGCCGATCAGCAACACGAACGAGAGGGCGATCTCGGCGATCACGAGGAGGCTCCGCAAGCGAGCGCGCTCAAATCCGCCTGAGGACCCGCGGCTGCCTTCCTTGAGCGCTTCGCTGAGCTTTTGTCCGGTCGATTGGAGCGCGGGCGCGAGGCCGAAGACCACGCCCGTCAGAATCGCGACCAGGAGCGTGAATGCCAGAACCTGCCCGTCAACGGAAGACTCTCCGATGTGCGGAATGGTGGCCGGACTCAGGCTCACCAGCACTCGATTCGCCACGTAAGCGATTCCCAGGCCGAGGAGAGCGCCTCCCAGGGCCAGCAACGTGCTCTCGGTCAGCAGTTGACGAATCAATCGGGGGCGCGTGGCTCCCATCGCCAGGCGAATGGCCACTTCGCGCTGGCGCGTCACCGAGCGCGCGAGCAACAAGTTGGCGGCGTTCGCGCATCCGATCAGCAGCACAAAGGCAACCGCCCCCATCAGGACCAGTAAAGCCAGGCGAATGTTGCCCGTGAATTGCGCCTGCAGCGGGACCGCGCTGACACTCCAGCTCTTATTCGTCTCGGGATATTCCTGTTCGAGCCGGGCGTTGATGGTGTCGAGATCGGATTGGCTCTTCGCCAGGGATACGCCCGGGCGCAAGCGCCCCATGACTTCCAGAATGAGCGCGCCCCGGTTGGTGCTGTCCATGCCCATCACTTCGGGCGCCTTCAAGTCCAGGGGAATCCATACATCCGGCTCCACGGAATAGAATCCGCCCTGCAGATTGAAGATCGGCGGATAGTCGAATCCGCGCGGCATGACGCCCACGACCACGTACGGAGCGCCATCAAGGGTCAGCGGTCTTCCGAGGAGTGTGCGATCGGAACCGAAGCGACGCTGCCAGAAGCTGTAGCTCAACAGGACCACGTGGTCGTGCCCCGGCTCTCCATCGCTCTCGGTAAAGACCCGGCCGATGGAGCTGCCCACGTCAAGCAGGGGAAACATGCTCGGGCTGACGAGATCGCCGTGGAGCTGCTCAGGTCCGCCCTGACCGGTCAGCACGAGCTGCTGGGGAGCAAAAGCGGCCATGCGCTCGAAGTCGCTGCTCTGGTTCCTGAAATCGAGGAAATCGGGCGGCGACATGTAGTAGATGGGATAGCCCTGTGCGGGATTACTCTTCCAGATGATGGCCAGGCGTTCGGAATCCCGAAATGGGGGACGCCTCAGCAATACGGCGTTCACGACGCTGAAAATCGCCGTGGTGGCGCCGATCGCCAGCCCCAGCGTAAGCACAACCAGGACTGAAAACCTGGCGTCCTTGCGGGCCAGACGCATTCCGAAGCCCAGATCTTCCCAGAGCATCTCTCGAAGCTCGCACGATTGATTTATTGCGGGCCGCTTGAGTAGCGCCTGATCCCCGCGTGATCGCATCCCCCGTTGGCGATCATCTTATCGTTAGTTACAAGGCCATGCAAGGCAGAAGTCCTGCGGGTAATGGGTCAGTGTGACCCACTACCCCCGCAGCGGTGGATGGTTGACGCTGTCGGCAAGGGGCCGCTACAATAGATCTTCGGCTTCGTGCAGGGCTGGGCACCGAAGGTCCTCCCTCCTGATTCGACGCCTCATCCCACATTCAAGTTCGAGGATATTCCCATGCAGGCAAACGATCTTCGCCCCGGAATGGTGATCAAGCACAACGGAGAACTCTATTCGATCTACAAGGCCGAGCACCGTACGCCCGGAAATCTCCGCGCTTTCGTGCAGGCCAAGATGCGTCAACTGCGCACCGGCTCCATCTCCGACTATCGCTTTCGTTCCACCGACGACGTGGAGCGCGCCGTGATCGATGAAACCGACATGCAGTACCTGTATTCCGACGGCGACTCCTACTACTTCATGAACACCGCCAACTACGAACAAATCCACCTGCACAAAGACGTGGTGGGTGACCGCGCCCCCTACCTGGTACCCGATGTGGTGCTCAAGGTGGAGTATTACGAGGGGCGTCCCATTGACATTGCCCTGCCGCAGACTGTCGACCTCAAAATCGTGGACACCGAGCCCGGTATCAAGGGCGGGTCCGCCACCAACGTGCAAAAACCGGCCACGATGGAAACCGGGCTGGTGGTCAACGTTCCCCCGTTCATCAATGCCGGCGAAACCATCCGCGTGGATACCGCGACCGGGACGTATCTGGAACGCGTGAACAAATAACGATCAGCGATCATACTCCAGATCCATCCCGTCCGCAGCCACGTGATACGCGGCCTCGTGCCTCGTCACCTGGCTGTTGGAAGCGATCGAGTGCGTGAGCTCATCTTCTTTGAGATAGCTCAGCACCACCCGGCCTCCCGCCAGCGGGAACGAAAAACGGCCATCGTAAACGTCCTTGATCGTCCACAACGACTTCAGTGCCTTGCCGTCGAAACTGTAAAGCTCGGCGCTCAGGCGGGGACTGCTCTTTCCCAGCCGGGTTCCGTAGATCATGAACCAGAACTGGCCGGCGGCCGGCGGCGGGGGGTTGAAGAAGTGAAAACGCACATCCACGTTGGGAAGGAAGTGGGTCAACGCGACCTGCTGAACGTGCCCGCCATGGAGTTCATACAGCGCGATCACGTTGACACGATCGAAGTCGCTCCAGCCGAGGGTGTATCCGGCCGCCAAAAGCTGCCCGCCGTTGTAGGGTTGCACGAAGGTGTTGCCGGTGGCGTACACCGGGCTGTGCAACCCCTCAAAGAGGCTCTCGATCTCGCGGCGGACTTTCAGCACATACGTGGTCTCGCCCGGCGCCGGGTGCGCGTCAGGCGGATGGGCGGCGAGCCACTGGTTCGTATAATCGAGGACCAGCTTCTCGATCTGGCTGGTCAACGGCTCGGATTCGTCAAGCGGCACGCCCCAAAGCTGCTGCCCAAGATGCGCAATCTGACCCGCAACATCGGCCGGGGGCTCGCTCTTTTGGTGCGCGAAGGCGGCCACGCCTGCGGCGAGGACCGCGAGGATCGGTGGGATTAGCCAGCGCCGGCAAGCAGGGGCGAACGACCTCAGCCCTCGAGTCGAGATCCTGGACATGAAAGCCATGATGAGGCAATTCAGGCGCCGGTTGGCTGCCGGCTGGACAATCGCTACAGGAGGCAGCGGAGCCGCCAGCCTATTTCGATGCCGACTTCTTCCGTGAGGCTCGCGGCTTGGCCGGTTTGCGCTTGCCGGGAACGATGGGCGGTTCTTCCGCCGACCACCGTCCCAACCGATAACTTCGATCGTATCCGCCGCTGAGGCTGCTGATGGTCACTGTCACGCCGCCGCCGGAGTCGCAACTGTAGCGTTCCTCCGCCTCGACCATGGTGCCGTCACCGAGCCGCGCCACTTCGACAGACTTCAATTCTTTTTCGCTGCGCAACGCAGCATCAAACGGAAACCGGATATCGTCCCAAACGGTGAGATCGCCGGCGGGCCGCCCCTCTTCGGTCAGATGACTGCACTCCAAGTACCGGTAGTGGCCCACGTTGTGGACGGCCGCATAGCAGCGGCTGCGCTCGACGGGCAGATCGCCGGGCGCCGGGAGCGATGTGCCCTTGACGAACAGCGGATCGAAAATCACGGAGCGGCCGCCCTCGGCTTCGCGCCACACCCCGAAATATCGGGTGAACTTCTCGCTGAGACGGTAGCCGGCCTGGGCGTCGGCCTGAATGGCCAGCCCGATTGCCGTCGCCGAGCGCGTGTAGGCCGACCGCTTCACACGTCCGCCGAACTGCTCGCGCAGGACGCGCGATACCAGGGGCAACTCGCTGGCGCCGCCGGTTACATAGAGCGCCTCAATCTTCGGCTCACCGTTACCGTTCGCTTCGGTCGACGCCCCCAACGCCAGCAGGTCCTCCACCGCGTGCAATGTCTCCTGAATCAGCGGCCGGCAGCGCTCGTAAAAGGCTTCCGTGGTGAGCGAGACTTCGGGCCATCCTTCGCGCGCGGCGCCGAGATCGACCGCCAGACGCCGGGTGTTGGGATGCAAGGCTTCCTTTTTCTGGCGGCACTCCTCGTGCAACCGGAACGTCTCGGCCTGGGTCAGGTTGTTGCGCTCTTCCTCGCCGATTCCCGCCGAGTCCAGCGCGAGGTCCGCCAGCACCTCGTCAAAGTCGTCGCCGCCGAGCGTCCCGATGCCCTCCGAGGCCACCACGCCGTGCGATGTCTCGCCCAGTTCCACCAACGAAGCGTCAAAGGTTCCGCCGCCGAGGTCGTAGACCAGAACGCGCGAGTTCCCTGCCCCATTGCGCGTCTTGCGATTGCGATGACCAAACTCGATGCTGGCTGCCGAAGGCTCATTCAGCAAGCCCAGAACCTGGAATCCGGCCTGGCGGAAGGCTTCGACTGTCAGAAATCGCTGGTTGCTGTGGGCGTTGGCGGGCACGCCAAGCATCACCTCCAGTGACTCGGACTTTGCGGTTGCGGGCAGGTTCGATCCACTGAGCAAGTGGTCCCGCAGCGAGGCTACGAGTTCCCTCAGCAGTTGCTGCATAGGTATTTGCTGCCCCGCCAACTGAATCCGGGTCTCCGGACCGGCCTCCTCCAGCAGCCGCTTGACACTGCGGAGGATCGTCCAGCCGGGCTCCTGCTGGGACTGCCACGCCTTCCAGCCGTACAGACGCTCGTCGTCCCGGACGGCGATCAGGGGCGGAAACCAGTCACTCGAGGCGCCATCAGGCGCGTCAAACACCACGACCGGGTAGTTCCCTCTATCTACATAAGCGGTGACAACCCGGGTTGTTCCAAGGTCGATTCCAAGTCTCATAGGTAAGGGCGCTTTCTAACTGAAGGACGTTCTAACTTTCGATTATAACACCTCCGGCATCGACTCCAGCCCTCCCGGAAGCACGGGCAGCCTCTGCCCAGAATCGGGCGGCAGCCACCGGCCGCCGGACGAAACACCCACCCCCGGCCCTGGCGGCCTGATCGTCCAAGATGCACAATTGGTTCTGAGTCTTGTCCCGCTGGCGACTGATTCCAAAGGACGTTTCAGCTTTGCCCCCGCCGTGTTGCTGCCGCTTCCCAAAACTGCGGAATCGCAGCATCGGTGGCTTGTCGCGACTGTCGACACGAGCCGCTTGGTCCCATCTCGCTTCTTCCGCACCGGACTGGAACCGGCCCGTTCCGCCAGTCCGCAATAGGGAAGAATGGCAAGAGACAAACAACTCGGTGAAAATCGGCCTTTTTTCGACTCTAAGCTACTGGAAATAAGGAAGATAAGTGGATTGGCTTCGCCTTCGCCAGTCTCCAAGCGGAACTCCATGGTGCGACCCGGCATTCGCCTCGATCCCATCAAACCGGCTTCTCTACCTGAGCGCTTCCCGGCCCCCCGGGGAAGCCTCTGCTTGCCTTCTCGGACCTCCCAGCCGAAAAGAGGATCGCACAAGCTTCGTGTAATCCGAAGCGAACTCCTTGATCTCGAGAAACTGGTTCCTCCCGACATTGGTGAAAATCTGCCTCGTTCTACTCGCGGGCCACCAGATTTCGATGCTGAGAATGCGCGCAGATTTGCCGAGCCCGATATGCTGCTCGAACGGCGACGCGCCGAACGATCCGCCGCTGCTCACCGTACGATAAATCGAGCGCGTCCCCTGGCCTTCACTGGTCACCGCTACCTTGATGCGCGCTCCGACCGCCGGCCGGTTGCTCTTCACGCCGACCAGTTTCAAATTGATCCAGTCGTTGCCGTTGCCGGGATTTTCGAACAGCCGGTAGGCGTGTCGATCGCCGGGGACCGCGCCGCCCTCCTCTTCAAGCAAGTCCTCGTCGCCGTCGCGGTCGATATCGGCAAAGGCGACGCCGTGTCCTTTGTGCAGTTCGCCGGTTCCCGAGGATGCCGTCACGTCCACGAATCGCTTGCCCTCGTCGTTCCGGAGCAGCGCATTCGGAACCAGCGCTGCGTAGGACGGATTTCCAGTACCGAGATAGATGTCGAGGAAACCGTCGTTATCGATATCGCCATAATTCGCGCCCATAGGCATCAGGACCTTTTCGAGACCCACGTCAGCGGTCACGTCGCGGAAGTGCCCATTGCCCAGGTTCCGGTAGAGTTTGAGCGTCGTCGCGTTGTGAGGAAGGTCGAGGTAGCTGCGCAGACTCTCGTCAACCGAGGGAAAAAAGCTGGTGACAAAGATGTCGGGCCAGCCGTCGTTGTCGTAATCGAAGAACCAGGTGGGGAAGCCATGCCCACTGCCGGGCACGCCCGCCTGCTCTGCCACTTCGGTGAAGGTGTTGTTGTGATTGTTGTGGTACAGAAAGTTGTCGCCGTCGAGATTTGAAACGTACAGGTCCACATACCCGTCGTTGTCGTAGTCCGCGGCCGCCACGCCCTTTGTGAAAGCGATCCGATCGACCCCGGCGGAATGAGAAACGTCCTTGAACGTGCCGTCGCCCCGGTTCAGAAAAAGCTGGGCGGGACGGTTTTCCCGGCCGAGGAACAGGTCAAGCAAACCGTCATTGTTGATGTCGGCCCACACGGCAGTCTGAGTGCTCGTCGCGGGTTGGGCCAGCCCACTCGCCGACGTGACGTCAGTGAAGGTGCCGTTGCAATTGTTTCGGAGCAGCGATCTGCGGACGGGAAGCTGCCAGCCGCCGCGCAGCACCAGGATGTCGAGGCATCCATCATTGTTATAGTCCGTCTGGACCATGTTGAGCCCGCCTAATTGATCGGAGAGCCCGGTCTGGGCGGCGCGGTCGGTGAACGTCCCGTCACCGTTGTTGTGGAAGAAGTGCATCGGGTCACAGTCGCCGGAACTCGAAGTCACCACGTCCAGCAGCCCGTTGCCCTCGAAATCGTCCACGATGTTGCCACCGGCCATTGAGAACTGTACCAATCCGGCCTGCGGCGCCACGTCGACAAAGCGGTCGACGTTTTCACTGGAAGTAAAGGCAGAAGGTGGGATCAAGTACGGCTTAGGGACCCCGGAAGGATACTTCCCCAGCGTCGCGTACGCCAGGTTCAGCAGCCATCGCACTTCAATATCGCCCGGCGAACGCTGGAGATCGTCCAGAAAATATCGAACCGCTTGTTCCGAGTCGGCGGTTACCTGGTAGGGCTCGTCCGGCCGCATGGGGAAGAGGCACCTGTCGCCCGGAGAACGGTAAACACCATTGACCATCTCCGAGCGGTGAAGATAGGCCGTTCCCAGGGCCTCCTCGAGCCGCGGAGCAGCTTCGGGCACACCCGCGGCAGCGATCTGCCACGCCTGCTTGTACTGCTCAATGGCGGGATCCATGTCCCCTTGATAGGCGTAGATTTGGGCAAGCGTGTAGTATGCCTGCGCGATCTGAGCCTCCGAGCGACCGGCGCGGGCTTCCGGATTCGCGGGGTCGAGGATGAACTTCAGCCGCTCGATAAAGTCCGCAATCGACTGCTTCCGGTACTCACATGCGGCGTGGGGGTCCTGGTCCCAGCCCTCCGCCTTGGGAAACTTTGACAGGGCCGCGAGGGCCTCGCCGAAGCCGGAGATGTCCGGCCCATAAATGACATTTCCGGCCGTCGATGTGGACACAATCTGCGAGGAGTTGGCGTACCCGACGGCCTCCCTGCTCCTCGCCGGCTGCATCACTTTGAGGATTGCGTATCCCTCCGGGATTCGAACGGCGGGCGTCACTTGGTCGGGTCCGACGCCTTTCAGGGCGGCGCGCAATTCGGGACGCATGCCGCTCGGATCCATCTTGCCCAGAACTCCACCCGAGCTCGCGCTGGAATCGATGGACCGCTCCGTGGCCAGCGCCCGAAAATCTTCGCCTGACTTGAGGCGCTCGAGGATCTGCTGCGCCTCCTCAGGCGAAGCCACCACGATCATGGACAGGTCGAGTTCCCGCGGGGTGCTGGTTGAAGATTGGGAGTCCTGGGCGAAGAAGTGTACCGCGCCCAAAGCCGTGGCAAACAGCAGCAGGACCAGGGCCCGTGGTCCCCAGGCGCTTGTGAGCCTGAGGCGCGCCGGAAGGGTGCCGGCGAAGCGCCGGAATCCGGAAAGGTTGAACATCGGGTGTCCCGCGAAGAATCCCGTCGAGACGGGCGACAAGCGGGGTCGTCCTTCCCCCACGGAAGTTGCTTATCATAACTCAGGATCGCCAAACAGTACTGTTACAGTCTGACGCAGGGGCGGGCCTTGTGCCCGCCCCGGTTCTGAGCGGTTCAGTCAGTTGGGCGGGCACAAGGCCCGCCCCTACGCGCCAATCACCAATCGGCAATGGCCAATTGTCATTGTGCTAACATTTTGTATTCGGCCCCGCGCCCGCCAGGCCCGCCATGAAGACGAAGAAATCTGAACGCGACGCGCCCAAGAACTTCGCCGTGAACCGGCAGGCTGGACATTACTATCATCTGCTCGAGAAGTTCGAGACCGGCATCGAGCTGACGGGCACCGAGGTGAAATCGATCCGCGACGGCAAAGTGCAGTTGAAGGACAGTTACGCGACCGTGCGCAATAACGAGGTGTGGCTGCTCGACTGCCACATCGGGGGTTATCAGCCGGGAAGCTATCTGAATCATCCGGCCATGCGCGAGCGCCGCCTTCTGCTGCATCGTGGCGAGATCGACAAGCTGCGCGGCCGGACTCAGGAGCGCGGTCTGACCCTGATCCCGACGCGCATCTATCTCAAGAAGAATCTCATCAAGTGCGAGCTGGCGCTGGCCAAAGGTAAGACCGTCTGGGACCAGCGCGAGACCATCCGGCGCCGCACCATCGATCGCGAGACCGCGCAGGACATCAGGGAGCATCAGCGGCGGAGCCGAAGCTTTGAACGATAACGATGAGCGACAACGATGAACCAGGAATGATGAACAATGAAGGGGGCGGGTGGACGAAACATGCCGCGTTCGTCATTCATTATTCATAGTTCATTATTCATCATTTCTCTGCTGATGGAGGCACCTTCTTGAAGATCGATTTCACCACCGAATCGCTGGATCAACTCGCTGTACCGGCGCTGGCCGTCTTCTCCTTCGACGACGACCCTGCCGCGAATGGGTCCGTATGCCACCTGCCCGAGGCCACACGCGCGCTGCTCGGAGAGCTGGAAGAGTCCGGCGAACTCACCGGTAAGCTCTACGAGACCACGCTGATTCATCATCCTGCAGGACTCGCGCAGCGGCTCCTTCTGGTGATCGGCGCCGGAAAGGAGTCCAAGTACTCGACGGCGGTGCTGCGCCGGCTGGCGGGAGTCGCCGTGCGTTATCTGCGCGCCCGGGGCGTCCACGAGGTCGCCTGGCTCGTTGGCCCGAAGACCTCCGACGCGGAGTCCGTCCAGGCGCTCACCGAAGGCGCTGTCCTTGCCGACTATGACGCCGACACTTACCGCAGCGAGCGCAATTCAAAGAAGCGCATCGACAACCTGCGATTCGCGACCGGCGGGGAGACGGTGAGCGATAGCGCGCGAGCGGCAGCCGAGCGCGGGCGGGTGATTGCCGAGGCGCAGAACTTCACCCGCGAACTGGTCAACGAGCCCTCGAACCGGATGACCCCGGAGATGCTCGCCGAACGCGCTCGAAAAATGGCCGCCGAGTTTGGTCTCGCCTGCGAAGTGCTCGACGAGAATGAGATTCAGGCGCTGAAGATGGGCGCGCTGTGGGGCGTCGGCCAGGGCAGCGAAGCGCCGCCGCGGCTGATCGTGCTGCGCTACAACCCGTCCCAGTCAGATTCAGCCCAGGCCCCGGAATCTGCGCCTTTGATCGCGATCGTCGGCAAAGGGATCACGTTCGACACGGGCGGCATCTCCATTAAGCCCGCGGCCGACATGCATGAAATGAAGACGGACATGGCCGGCGGCGCCACCATGCTCGGCGTGATGCGGGCCATCGCCCAGCTTAGGCCCGCCACGCGCGTGATGGCGGTGATTCCCGCGGCCGAGAACATGCCGAGCGGCAAGGCCTACCGTCCGGGAGACGTCCTTACGTCGATGTCCGGCAAGACCATTGAAGTGCTCAACACCGACGCCGAAGGCCGTCTGGCACTCGCGGACGCCATCACCTACGCGAAGGAGCAGGGGGCCGGCGTGATCATCGACGCCGCTACGCTCACCGGCGCCGTGACCGTGGCGCTGGGGAACGGAATCACGGGAGTGTTCGGCTGGAACAAGGATTGGGTGAATCGTGTTCGCGCGAGCGCCGAGGCCGTGGGCGACAAGATGTGGGAGTTGCCGGTCGATGAGGATTACCGCGACCTTTATAAGAGCTCGATCGCGGACCTCGCCAACACCGGGGGACGCCACGGCGGCGCCATCACGGCGGCGATGTTCGTGGGCGAATTTGCCGGCGATACGCCCTGGGTCCACCTCGATATCGCCGGGACGCGGTGGTCCAACGAGGAGAAGCCTTATCTCGCCAAAGGCCCGACCGGTCATCCGGTTCGGACGCTTGTCCACCTGCTGACCCACATGCAAGCTCAATAAGAGGCGGGTCTTCGGATGCCCCCTAAAAACGTGTAGAGGCGGCTTTGGGCCGCCACGCATATATTGAAAGCGTTGGGCTTATGGCGAGGTAAACTCGCCGCTACCTTCATCAAGCCCGGTTCTTCAGCAGTCTGTTAGTCATGGCTGTTAGTCGTGGCTGTTAGTCGTGGCTGTTAGTCATGGCTGTTAGTTATGGCTGTCATTCCCGCGCAAGCGGGAATGACGCGTTGCCGAGATTTTTGTCGGGACACGCGATTGCCGCCCGCATCGCGAATCGCATAGAATCCGGCAGAGGCCGAATGCATATCCATTCGCATTCGCGGTCCGCGGCAGCGCTCACCCTGGCCCTCATCGTCACGCTCGTCCTGGTGGCCGTGGAATTCATCGCCGGCCATGCCGGACGCAGCCTGGCATTGATCAGCGACGGCTGGCATAACCTCGCTGACGCGCCGTCGCTGGCGCTGGCCTGGCTCGCGCTCTACCTGGAAGACAAATCCCCCGACCAGCAGAGAACCTACGGTTATCAGCGCGCGGGGGTGCTCGCGGCCTTCGTAAACGCGCTCCTGCTGGTAGCGGTGGCCCTCTACCTTTGTTATGAGGGCTACCAGCGGATCCTCGCGCCGGAACCGATCTCCAGCGGCCTGATGCTGATCGTGGGTGTGGTGGCCCTGGTGATCAATGGCTCGATCTCGCTGGCCCTGAGTGGCGGCCGCAGCGACCTGAACCTGCGCGCCGTCTTCATCCACAACCTGGGGGACGCGCTTTCCAACATCGCCATCATTGCCGGCGCCTGGCTGATCGCACGCACGGGCCAGCGTCTGATCGATCCGCTGCTGGCCTTTCTCATCGCCGGCATGATCCTGTGGAGCGCGGCGGGAGTAGTCACCGACTCGGCCCACATTCTTCTCGAAGGCGCGCCCAAAGGCATGACGCCTTCGGCGGTCGCCGGAGTGATGCTCGAGGTGCCCGGAGTGCGTGAGGTTCACGACATCCACATCTGGAGCCTGGGATCGCACTCGCACGCTCTCTCCTGCCACGTGCGCGTCCTCGACATGCCGACCTCGGAATGCGAGGTGATCTGCGAGCGCATCCGGCAGGCGCTGGCCGAGAGATTCCGCATCAGCCACACGACCATCCAGTTCGAACACACCCACGTCCCAGGCGATTTCCATCGCTACATGCCCGCACCCCTGCCGTCTGGGAAGAAGTAAAGCCGCAAGGCCGCGCCCAACTTATGGAGAATTACCGAAAACAGTAACGCCCCGCTGTAGCGGCGGGGCTGGAGGCCCCGCCCTTTCAAGCCGGGCCACGCCGCTAGCCACACATCCTGCTACGGTGAAGCTGCCCAGTTTCTACAGGCGTGCCGCTCGACCACTACAGAACCGGCCTGACGCAACTTTTCCTATGGACTCGCGAGCTTAGCCGGGTAGCCTTGGCGGCATCACCTCAGCCGGTAATCCATAAGGATTTATTATGCTCGTCTTCGTAAATTTCTCGTTGACATGGAGATTCGCGTAGTGGATAATGCGCCACTACTGGTGCTGGGTAGTCGAAGAATTGGCTGAAAAGAACCAAATGAGAAACCGTCGGGGTGGTGGCAAGTGATCCACTACCGGAAGTCGGAAGGCGGTAAGTTGTGGCGTTCATTAGAAAACGCGGTAACTCCTACTATTTGGTCCACAACGTGCGGAAGAAGGGTCGGGTACGGCAGTTATACCTCGCGTGCCTCGGACGGAGGCCCAGGATCAGCGAGGATATCGTTCAGGAGGTTACGAGCAAGCACCCTTTCGTCGAGGTCGACTGGGCGAGCCTACGGCGAAGAGCGGCGCACGATTTGGTGCAGCCGCTGCTGAACGACTCGAAGTATTTGCGGGACCTGTTGGCGGACATCCGCGGCATGCACCTTGAGATCGCGGAGTTTCAGTGGCCGGTGCTTGAGGTGCTGCGCGATCGCGAGCTTCGCGTCCAGTTCGCGACCGAACTCAAGCTGCTGCGGGGGACGTTGGAAGTGAAGTTGAATCAGCTTCGAAAGGGAAGGTTCGCGGGATTGCAGGCTTCGTAGCAGGCAGGACAACGGGGGAGGGTAGCATTATGGGAGCAAATCAAACCGTCTTAGATCCAAACATCCACAGTCCCGAGGTGCGGGACTTCGAAAATGCATTGGCGCGCAAGGTGGTAGGGCAGGACCGGGCCGTCCGGCGCCTGGCGCGCGTTTATCAGGTTTACCTGGCGGGCCTCGCCTCGCCGGGCCGTCCAATTTCGAACCTGCTCCTTCTCGGTCCGACCGGCTCGGGCAAGACCCGGCTGGTGGAAGCCGCCGCCGAGGTGCTATTCGGCACCGCCAGCGCCGTCCTCAAGATCGACTGCGCCGAATTCCAGCACAGCCATGAGATCGCGAAGCTCATCGGCTCGCCCCCGGGATACCTCGGTCACCGTGAGACTCAGCCCCTGATCACGCAGGACACCCTCGAGCAGTATTACACCGACGCCGTGAAGCTCTCCCTCGTCCTTTTCGATGAGATTGAGAAGGCCAGCGACGCCCTTTGGCAGCTTCTGCTCGGCATTCTCGACAAGGCCACGCTCACCCTCGGCGATAACCGCCGCGTAGACCTCTCCCGCGCCATGATCTTCATGACGTCGAACCTCGGCTCGGCGGAAGTCAACAAGCTGATGACCGGAAGTCTGGGTTTCAATGCCCGGCCGCACGAAAATGACGACGCGCTGGATCAGAAGATCTACCGTGTGGCCAGCGAGGCCGCCCGTCGGAAGTTCTCGCCTGAGTTCATGAACCGCATCGACAAGGTGATCGTGTTCCGGTCGCTGAAGCAGGAACATCTGGAGAAGATTCTCGACATCGAATTGTCCCGCGTGCAGGAGCGTATTATCTCGTCCATGAGCGAGCGCCAGTTCGTCTTCAAGTGCACTCGCGGCGCGCGCGACTTTTTGCTGCGCGAAGGCATCGACATGCGGTTCGGCGCCCGCCACCTGAAGCGGGCCATCGAGCGGCACCTCGTGTTCCCGCTCTCCAACCTCATCGCCACCTCCCAGATCAGCCTGGGCGACCTGATCATCGTGGATTTCGACCCCGAGGAGTCGCGCCTGACGTTTATGCGCGACGACGAGGGAGCTCTGGTGGCGCCCGACGTCTCGGCTGCCGGCGCCGCCGCCCCGCCGCCGGTCGACATGGTGATGACCACGCACGCCTTGGCTCGCAGCGCGGCCAACACGAGCGGCATCGGAGAGAAGTAGTCAAGTTCGCGGGTGATCCCTCAGGGGCGGGCCGGAAGCGCCGCCTCACGGAGTACGACCCTCATCAGCGACGCATCCCAAGACGCTCTTAAAACGTCCATCGCCCCCCTGCTTTCGGTGCGCGACGGAGCTAAAGCCGTTGACTTTTATAAGGCTGCTTTCGGCGCTCGCGAATTGATGCGTGTCAGCGATGAAAGCGGGGCGGTGGTCGCGCGCCTTGCGGTGGGGAACGCGGAGTTCTGGGTGGCGGACGAGTCTCCAGAGCATTTCAATTTCAGCCCGGAGACCCTCCACGGCAGTTCGGTGCGGTTGATCCTGATCGTCGACGATCCCCACGCCGTGTTCGAGCGCGCCGTCACGGCGGGAGGGTCGGTGATTTGGCCAGTTGAGGATCAGCGGTACGGCTGGCGCGTGGGACGCGTGGCCGATCCCTTCGGGCATCACTGGGAAATCGGCAAGCCGCTGACCTAGAGAAGATTACATATGCTGTTAAGAACGGGCCGATGTAGCGCCGGTGTCCTCACCGGCGATCCTCGGCGCTGCGGGACAGCGCCGCTACACGCACGCCGGCCTGCCTTATCCACCCGGCGATGAAGCTACCGGGCGTAGCCGCCCTTCACGCGATCCTCGGCGTGGCGGACCAGCGGCTTGTTGTCTACGCGCACGACGGCTCCCAGCGACTCGAGGAGGCGGCGCTGCTCGCGCGACAGACTGGTGGGCACCATCACCTGCACCCTCACATAGAGATCGCCCCGCCCACCCTCTTCCACGCGCGGCATGCCCAGGCCGCGCATGCGGAACACCGACCCAGACTGCGTGCCTTCGGGAATCCGCAGCCGTTCCTGCCCTTTCAAGGTCGGCACCTTGACGTCGGTTCCGAGGGCCGCCTGGGCGATTGAGATCGGGATGGTGCAGTAGAGATCGCTGCCCTCGCGCTCAAAATAGGAGTGCTCGCGGACGTGCAGCACGACGTAAAGATCGCCCGCCGGACCGCCGTAAACGCCGCTCTCGCCTTCGCCGCTCACACGCAGGCGCATTCCCTCTTCCACACCGGCGGGGACCTTGATACCCAGCACCTTCTCCTGCCGGCTTCGCCCCTGGCCTTGGCACGCCGGGCAAGGCTCGCGAATCACCTGTCCGAGTCCCTTGCACTCCGGGCAGGTGCGGCTGACCGTGAAGAGTCCCTGCTGGTGCCGTAATTGTCCGCGGCCGCCGCAGACCGTGCATACGGCCGGCTCGCTGCCGCGTTTTGCGCCCCGGCCGCCGCATTCCCCGCAGGTCTCCCAGCGCGGAATCTTGATTTTGGTCTCGAGGCCCGCGGCCGCCTCTTCAAAAGTGATCTCGACCTCGTACCGCAAATCGGCGCCGCGCTGGGCGCGCGATCGCGGACCACGCTGCCGGCCGAAGACGCCGCCAAAGAATTCGCCGAAGAGGTCCTCGAAGTCCGTGAAGACGGTGGACGAGAAGTCGGGCCAGCCCTGCGATGCCGCGCCGGAAACGGCGGCATGGCCGTAGCGGTCGTAGGCGGCGCGCTTGTCCGCGTCCGCCAGCACGCCGTACGCCTCGGTGATCTCCTTGAATTTCTCGGTCGCTTCTTCGTGATTACCGGGGTTGCGGTCGGGATGATACTGCATCGCGAGCTTCCGGTAGGCGCTCTTCAACTCGGCGTCAGACGCGCTGCGCTCGACGCCCAGGATCTCGTAGTAGTCCCTCTTTTGACTCATTGCTTTGTCGATCGGCACACGCCGGCAGGCCCCGTTTAGAATCAGGCTGAACTTCAGGGTGAGCTAAGCCTGCGACTGCCGCTGGTTCTCCGACGGGCCGGACGATGCCTGCTCGCGCGGCACGGCGACCTTCACGATCGCGGGGCGCAGCAGACGATTCTTCAGCTTGTAACCGCGTTGCAGCTCTTCCACGATCTCCTGGTCGCGATGACCGTCCGATTCCACGCGCTCCACCGCCTGGTGCAGATGCGGATCGAAGAGCGCACCCCGGGTATCAATGGGTTCCAGACCCGCGCGCTGGAGCACTTCCACGAACTCACGATGGATCAACTCCACGCCCTTGTAGAAATCCGCCGGCACCCGGGCGTCGCGATGCTTCATCGCCCGCTCGAAACTGTCGAGCGCGGGCAAAAGCGCCCGGATGAGATCCGCCGTTGCGTGCTTCAGAAATTCTTCCTTTTCGCGCTCGGTCCGCTTCTTGACGTTCTCCAGTTCCGCCTGTTTGCGCAGCAGCCGGTCATAAAGGTCCTGCTTCTCAACCAGCACCTTGCGATAAGCGCCGGCGAGGTCCTGAGGCAGATCGACCGCAGGCCCGGCCGGCGCAGTCTCGGCCGGAGCCGGCGTCGCCGGTCCGGCGCCCGTGTTGCCGTCTAAGTCCGTCTGGTGAGTCATAGAGTTCCTATTGTATATCGAGTTCGGCCCGGGCGACCGACGGGTTTCGAGACACATCCCCAGCCCAGGCCCTTATTCCACCTTGCTTATTAGATGCTGGCGCCGGAGCCGCAGGCGCGCTCCTCCAATCTGAAAGGCCGTTCCGCCCGTTCCGCTCGGTGTCACGCCGAACAATCGAGCGTGATATCCATCACAGCACGGGACACCTGCTCGCACGGAGTATATTTACAAGGGCCGATATACTTGTTTGAACGAGTATATCCCCGGGTTTCCCGGCCGCCGCCCGCAGGCTGCCAGGGCCGAAGTTGGGGGTGGGCGATGTCGCAAGATCATCGGTATGGACTGTTCGTCGAAGACGATGAAGGCTTGGTGTTCAGGGAATATTGCGCGGATCTCGAAAGCGCGAAGCGCCGGGGCCAGCGCCTGGCCGACATGGAGGGCGTGCCATCCCTGATCTACACGATTCAGGGTTACAAGGAACTTGCCCGATTCTCGCCGGCGCCGGACGGCTCAGCCGCCAAGCCTTCGTATGAACACTAGAACTTCGTTGCCGAACCCGCCGCGACGCTGTCGACCGAGGCAGCAAAGAATCCGATTTACTCTTTTGGAAGACTCACGAGATTCTTCGTTGTCTGCGACTGCCCAGAATGACGAGTTGACGCTGAACCTGCGGCCGGTCGTGCTTGAGCCCTATCGGTGCTGAACCGGCACCCATCCCGCGTTTTCGTTCGTGGTCCTATTCTAACGTAGAGACTACGGCCCTACCTTGCCATACCGTCTCGCCGGGAGTTTGGGTTCGCAGAATGGCAAGGGGTTGGGCGGCGGTATTTCTCAAGACGCTCCGCCAAGAGCTCTCGCGTCGACTGGGCGCTGTGGACTGCTAACGGGTTCAAGTGCCCTCTCAGATTGCGGGCCAGTTGCCGGTTGCATTCCCGGCTGGCCCGGTGGTACGGTGTTGGCCAGGTCGCCGCCGAGGGAAATTGCCGCTGGACTCTGTCGCGCTTGGGCGACGACATGAAAGCCACCGTCGCCGCTCCCCAGGGAGTGCTTTCAACCGGGCTTCAGCGGGAGAGGAGAATGATGAAGACGATGAATATTCCAAGATTCACCGCCGAAGCGTCATTGGGTGGCACGGCCGTCTTCAGGAGACAACGGACGAACAGAAGAACGCTTGCGGCTGGCGCCGTCAGACCTGCTCTAATCAGCGGCGGGGGCGGCGGTGGATACCATTGCTCTCCGGACGACTTTAATTGCGTCGATTGCGACGATGACATCG
>Ga0335085_10006169_pt1 | contig 19016 bp, 13 predicted proteins | sample Lox_Sample_45_FD_206712 | JGI IMG/M metagenome (GOLD analysis project Ga0335085, IMG submission 206712) | Soil microbial communities from Loxahatchee National Wildlife Refuge, Florida, United States - Lox_Sample_4.5 | ecosystem: Environmental > Terrestrial > Soil > Wetlands | place: USA...
ACGCCGCCGTCCTGCGCCAAGGTCTGCGGCCAAGGCGGGCCCAGCGAGACGCCGTCGATCTGGCCGCGCTGATAAGCGGCAAGCATCTCTTGCGGCTGCAGCGCCGAGACGGTGATCGAGTCCGGATCGATTCCGCCGGCCATCACGAGCACGCGCAGGAAGGAATGTGCCGCCGAGCCGATGCCGTCGACGACGATTGTGCGGCCCTTCAAAATCTTCACCCTCTCGGCGAGGGGCGCTTTGGGGTCGAAATGCCCGGCATCGGCGATACTCTTGCGGATCACCACATCCCAAGGCGGCCGGTTGTTCATATTGGCGATGGCCAGCATCTTCTGGCCGCGCGCCGCCGCGCGATCGAGATTGGTGCCGGAGGAGAAGGCGAAATCCACCGCGCCGCTGACCATCGCGTTGAAGCCGGCATTGCCGGCGAGGAATTTGATCTCGACATCGAGGCCGCTTTGCTTGTAGAGCCCGGCATCCTCGGCGACGTAATCCGCGGTGAAAGCAAAAGAGACGGCCGGGATCGCGACTGTCGTCTTCTCGAGAGACTGCGCCCGCGCACCAGAGGCCAGCGCCAAAAGAACGGCAAGGGCGATAAAGCCACGCTTCATTTGAGACACTCGTTGGTGAAAGATCGGCCCCTCGTCAGCGCGCCTCACCTCGCGAATTCGGCGGTGAACAGGCCGTCGTATGATTTGAGCTTGTCCTCCGCCTTCATGAAGCCGGCGGCGACATTCATGTTCTCGGCATTTGCCAATTCCTGGGCGTTGGGCACGGGCGGCTTTGGGGTCATATCGCGGACCGCCTCATAAGACGCTTTCAACGCCGGATCGGGGACGCTGGGAAAGCGCTTCTTCAGGATCGCGATGGATTCATCCGGATGGGCCCAGATGAAATCGGCAGCGAGTTTCATCGCATGGCCCATCTTCACGCAGATCGATTCGTGCTGCTTGCAGAAATCGGGGCGTGTCAGGATCATCGACGAGCCGATCGGATCGAATTCCTTCGGCTCGCCGGCGACGCCGCTGGCGACGACCACCGCGCTGCCCTCGGCCACGACGAGCTGCGTCCAGGGCGGACCGCCGGCGAAGCCGTCGATCGCATGCCGCGCCATCGCCGCCAGCGTATCCGCCGGCTGCATCGGCGAGACCGTGACGGAGGCGGGATCGACGCCGCCCTGCTTGGCGACGACCTTCACGATGGAATCCACGACCGAGCCGACCCCATCGATGCCGATCGTCTTGCCTTTGAGGATCTTCGCGCGCTCGGCGAGTGGCGCCTTCGGGTCGAAATGCGCGGCCTCGGCGACATCCTTGCGGACGACGAGATCCTGCCCGTTGTGATCGTTCATATTGGCTATGGCGAGCAACCGCTGACCATGCGATGCCGCGCGGGTCAGCGAGCCGCCCGACGAGATCGAAAAATCGGACGAGCCCGCGATCACTGCGTTGATCGAGCCGACCCCGACGATGAGCGTCGGCTTCACGTCGAGCTGTTGTTGCTCGTAGAGGTGCTGATCTTCCGCGACGTATTCGAACAGGAACAGCACCACGGTCGCGGGAACCGCGAGCGAGGCGTGATCAACCTCGGCGCGCGCCGGCGCTGCAGGTGCGATCAGCGCGGCCAGACCGGCAGCCGCGAGCAACCCGTTACGGAAATGACGAAGCGACATTGCGCGCACAACCCCCTCCCTCGTGTCGGCGATCTTCAGGCGGGCGCCGAAATCCCCCTTTTTAGTGTAGCCGATTTTTAGTCTATCCGGTTTTTCCGGGTGTCTCAGCCGTAATCATCAAGGCATCGAGCGCGACCACGCCATCCGGATAAGCCACCAGCGGATTGATCTCGACATCGAGCAGATCGGGCGTCGCGCGCATCAACGCACCGAGCTGCGCCGCGACGCGCGCGATCGCGTGCTTGTCGCTGGGCGCTGCGCCCCGCAGGCCATCGAGCAACGCCGCGCCTTTGAGTTGGGCGAGCGCCTCGATGATCTCGCCCTCGCCGACATCGGGCGAAAGCAGCACCACGTCTTTCAGTGCCTCGGTCCAGATGCCGCCGAGACCGACGACAAGCACCGGCCCCCATTCGGGGTCGCGCCGCGCCCCGATGATCATCTCGACGCCCGGCTTGGCCATGGCTTCGACGAGCACGCCGTCGAGCGCAAGGCCGGGCTTGGCACGCGCGACGTTGGTCTGCAAAACCGGCCATTGCGCGCGCAGCGCCGCTTCATCGGCAATGCCGACGATCACGCCGCCGGCATCGCTCTTATGCAGCAATGCCGCGCTCTGCGCCTTGAGCACCACCGGATAGCCGATGGCGTGCGCGATCGCGCAAGCCTCATCGACGCTCTTCGCGAGGCCGGCACTCGGTACCGCGATGTCGAGGGCACGGAGATAATCCTTCGCGCGATATTCCGCGACCGCGCCGCGCTCGGCGATCGGGATCGGGATCGGCTGCGCTGGGCTGTACGGTGCGCTCGCGGCGTTGCGCATTCGCGCGCGGCCATAGGCATTGACATGCGCCATGGCGCGCAGCGCGCGATCGGGCGAGCGGAAGAGCGGCAGGTTGCGCTCGCGCAAGCTGCGGGGGAATTCCTCGACCAGATGCGTCTCATCGCCGAACATCGAGAAGGCGACCGGCTTGACCGAATGCTCGATCGCCGGCAGCAGCGAGCGGCAGCGCACCATCTGGAATTCGGGCGCGCCGGGAATGAAGGCGAGGACGACGCCGCCGACGCCGGGATCGTCGAGCACGGCTTGCGCCGTATCGCCGAAGATGCGCGGATTGGCGAGGCCGACCGTCGTGATATCGAGCGGATTGTCGATCGCCGCATAGGGCGGCAGCATCGCTTTCAACTTCGCATTGGTCTCGTCCGTGAGACGGGCGAGCGGCAGGCCGAGATCGCCGCAGAAATCATGCGCGATGCCGCGGAACGCGCCCGAATTGCTGATCGCGCCGATCGGCAGCGGCGACGGCTCGGGCCAGCGTGCGAGCAACGTCACCGTGTCGAAGAGCTCGTCCATCGTATCGACCAGCACGACCCCTTCGTGCTGCAAGACCGCGCGCATCACCTGGTAATCGCCGGCGAAGGCGCCCGTATGCGATTTTGCGGTCTCGCGCGCGCTTGCCGTGCGGCCGGGATGCAGCAGCACGATCGGCTTGCCCTCGCGGCGCGCGCGGCGCACGAGCTCGAGGAACAGGGCCGGCCGCCGCACCTGCTCGATAAAGAGCGCGAAGACGCGATTGCCGGGCCGATCGAGGCAATCGGCGAGGAAATCTTCGACGCCGAGATTGGCCTCGTTGCCGGTCGAGATCGCGCAGGTGATCGGCACGCCTTTGGCGAGCAACGCCAGCCGCAAATTCGAGGTCATCGCGCCGCTTTGCGCGATCACCGCGGCGCCTTCCTTGTGGGTCGGGACCGGCTCGGTGACCGGCTCGAAGGTCAACGCGACGCCGTCGGCGAAATTCCGGAAACCGATGCAATTCGGACCGAGCACCATGAGCCCGCTGTCGCGCGCGATCGCCGTCATGCGGTCCTGCTTTGCCTTGCCCTCGCCGCCGGTCTCGGCAAAGCCCGAGGCGAAAACCACGGCGCTGCCCGCCTGCCGGCGCGCGCAAGCGGCGACGGAATCGACCACCACCGCTTCGGGCACGACCAGCACCACCGCATCGACGCCGAGCGGCAGATCGTCGATGCTCGGGACGCAGGCCCGGCCGTTGATCTCTTTCTTGCTGCGACTGACGAGATGGATCTCGCCCTGATAGCCGGCGAGGAGGAGATTCTCGAGCGCATTGGCGCTGATCGTACCGCGATCGGACGAGGCGCCGACGATGGCAACCGAGCGCGGCCGCAACAGCCGGCCCACTTGCGTCGCCTTCACCGACCTGTCTCCCCCCACTTCCATCGGCGATCCGTACTGCTGCCTATCGCGTTCGCGCTATGTGGCGCCAAAGCTAAAGGAATTGCGCGCCAAAGCAATGGGCGGGCGGCCCGCTTCATTCTCCGACGAAACCGGCATCGCGTCCCGCATCGCGCGCAATGCTTGTAAGATTTAATTTTCGTATGGATGTCAAAAAAAATGTATGACCAGCGCAAGCGCGCGGTCACGTTGCGTCCGCATCATCGATAAACCCTCGGCCCCGGCCAACCAACCCGTGGTCGCCGCGCCGACAGGGCCGGAAAACCGCGGTTTGCCGGGCCTTGCATCGGACCAGGGTTTCGCCCACTCTTGCATCCAGCAAACGATCATGACCGGAGGAACCATGCCTGACGCGAATTCGACGACCCAAACCGGACCCAGCAGCTGGGTCGAGCAGCCTGCCGGCGATGTCGCCGACGCCGTTGTCGGCTCGATGACGGCCGGCGGCGTCGATCACTTGTTCTTTACCTCCGGCAGCGAGATCGGCTTCTACCAGGAAGCGACCGCCAAGGCGAAATCGCAGGGGCGCAAGACCCTCAACCTCATCACCGTCCCGCTGGAGCATGTCAGCCTCAACGCGGCGCTGGGCTTTGCCGCGGTCAGCGGCCGGCCGGCGGCCACGGCCTGCCATGTCGATTGCGGCACGCAGCATTACGGCGGCGCCGTCCATACCGCCTGGCGCTCCGGCCTCCCGGTGATCATGACCGCCGGCGCGCCGCCCACCGCCTATCCGGGCTCGATCCGCGGCGCGCGCAACGGCGCCCATCTCTGGTCGCAGCAGCAATGGGACCAGAACAGCATCGTCCGGCAATATGTGAAATGGGATAAGCGGCTCGAGTATCAGGACAACCCAGGCTTGATGGTCAGCCGCGCGATCCAGGTCGCGACCAGCGAGCCGGCCGGCCCGGTCTATATGAGCTTCCCGCAGGAAATCGCGCTGATGCCCTTGAACGGCACGCGCTATCCGACCGCCGCGCAGCTCGGCGTCGCGCGGCCGGCCGCGCCCGATCCGGAAGGCATCAAGGAGATCGTCGACCATCTCCTCAAGGCAAAGAACCCGATGGTGGTCGCCCTCGCCTCGGGCCGCAACGACAAGGCGGTCGCGGCGCTGGTCGAGCTTTGCGAGCTCGCCGGCATTCCGGTCGTCGCCAGCGGCCATGGCGGCTATCTCTGCTTCCCGATGACTCACCCGCTCTATCAGCGCAGCCCGATGACGCTGCGCGACGCGGATATCGTCATCACCTTCGAGGCCGAAGTGCCGTGGCTGCCCGGCCTCAACGAGCCGAGCGCCAATGCCTATATCGCGGCGATCGACCACGATCCGATCCGCGGCCGCATTCCGAGCTACGATTTTAGCGCCAATATCCGCATCACCGCGGATCCGATGTTGGGCATCAAGGCGCTGACCGCCGAGATCAAGAGCCGCATGACCGATGCGGACAAGAAGAACGCAGCCGACCGCAAGGAGCGCTGGGCGAAGAATTCGAAAGAGGCCTGGGCGAAGCTCGAGGCGGACGCGAAGTCGCGCGCGACCAAAACGCCGATTGATCCGCTCTGGGTCAGCTATCAGCTTGGCCAGGTGCTCGACGACAATTGCGTCGTGTTCGATGAGACGCTGGCCACGCCGCGCCTGCGCGATTTCCTCCACATCTCGAAGCCGCGCTCCTACTTCAAGCAGAACGGCTCGAGCGGCGGCTGGTCGCCCGGCGCCGCGCTGGGCGCGAAATTCGCGGCGCCCGATCGCGACATCATCGCCGCCTGCGGCGACGGCTTCTATATGTTCGGCACGCCGGGCCCCGCCCTCTGGGCGGCGGCGCATCACGGCAAGCCGTTCATGGCGGTCGTCTACGTCAACCGCAGCTACAGCACGGGCACGCTCGCCGTTTCAGACAAGTATCCGGATTCCTTCGCGCAGAAGGCCGGCTACCCGGGCGGCTATTTCGATCCGCCGATCGATTTCGCCAAGGAAGCCGAAGCCTGCGGCGCCTACGGCGAGAATGTCCGCGATCCGGCGGAGGTCGGCCCGGCGCTGAAGCGGGGCCTGCAGCAGATCCGCAGCGGCAAGCCCGCCGTCATCGCGGTCTGGCTGCCGCGGCTCGGTCAGAAAGACTGATCGACGCTCCGATAAACGTCATCGACGGCATGGCAGCCTTATCGCTGCCATGCCGTTTTCTTTTGTGACGAGTGGATCGAAAGGAGAAGCCGATGGCCGACGAGCTGATCTTCTACACGAACCCGCAATCACGCGGCCGGATGGTGCGCTGGATGCTGGAGGAAATCGGCCAGCCCTATCGCACCGAGCTGCTCGATTACGCAACGACGATGAAGGCGCCGGCCTATCTCGCCATCAACCCGATGGGCAAAGTCCCGGCGCTGCGGCATGGCGAAACGGTCGTCACCGAAGTCGCGGCCATCTGCACCTATCTCGCCGATGCCTTTCCCGCGGCGGGCCTCGCACCGCCGCCGGGCAGCAAGCTGCGCGGGCCTTACTATCGCTGGCTCTATTTCGCCGCCGGCCCGCTTGAAGCTGCCGGCACCAACAAGGCGATGGGCTTCGTCGTGCCGCCGGGACGCGAGCGGATGATGGGCTACGGCACCTTCGATCTGGCGATGCGCACGATCGAAACTGCCGTCTCGCAGGCCGACTATCTTGTCGGCGACAAATTCAGCGCCGCCGATGTCTATGTCGGCTGCCAGATCGGCTTCGGCATGCAGTTCGGCATGTACGAGAAGCGCCCGGCCTTCGAGAAATACTGGGCACGGCTCACCGCGCGGCCGGCCTGGCAGCGCGCCACCAAGCTCGACGAGGAAGCCACCGCGGCGATGGCGCCGCCGAAAGCCTAGACGATCGACGTCTCGAGATCGCCGATCCGCTCGATCGTGATCTTGACCTGATCGCCGCGCTTCAGGAACTCGCCCTTCTCGGCGCCGACGCCCGAGGGCGTGCCGGTCAGGATCACGTCGCCGGGATAGAGCGTGATGCGCGAGGAAAGATGCGCGATCTGCTCGGCGGTGTTGAAGATCATTTTGGCCGTGTTCGAATCCTGCTTCAGCGCACCGTTGACCCAGAGCTTGATCGCGAGTTTTTGCGGGTCGCCGACCTCTTCCGCCGGCACCAGCCACGGGCCCATCGGGCAGGCGCCGTCGAAGACTTTCTGGCCGATCCAGTCGTATTTGAATGGCGATTGAAAGGCGATATGCGGCCGCGCCGTCAGATCGCGCGCCGAGAGATCGTTGCCGATGGTGTAGAAGGCGACGCAATCGAGCGCCTTCTCGAGCGGCACGTTCTGTGCCTTGGTGCCGATGACGGCGCCGAGCTCGGCTTCCCAATCCATCTTCTCGCAGCAGAGCTTCACCGGATCGCCATTCGCAACGGCGCAGCGCGAGACTTTGATGAAGTGCCAGGGATGGAGCCCGAGCGTGTGCGGATCGGGCTCGACCGGGATGTTCTGGATCTTGGCCATGTTGGCCATGTGATCGGAATAATTCGCGCCGGCGCAGTAGATCGTCGGCGGATAAAGGATCGGGGCGAGCAGCTTCACATCGCGCAAAAGCTTGCCGCTGGTGTTGACCGCCTTCGTGTAGAGATCGTCGAGCACGCCGCGCGCATTCGCCCAATCCTCCAGCACGCCGAGCACGCTGGCATAGGCCGGCTTGCCCGAGAGCTGCGCGAGATCGTGAACCGTGTCGTCGACGAGGTAGCCGGCGCGCGGGCCGGCATTGGTCTGAAAGCTGAGCAGGCGATAGTCGGTCATGGTGCCTCCTTCCTGGACGCCGAGCCGCGAAGCTTCGCGGTCGCGGCTTGATCGATCTTGCCGGTGATCGGGTCGACGACGACGCCGTAATTCTCGGTGGCCGCCGCCGCGCTGACATAGCCTTCGACGACGTCATGAGCGACACGCTCGGCCGCGCGCTCTTTCGGATCGCCGAAACCGCCACCGCCCCCCGAGCGGATCATGAATCCGTCGCCCTTCTTGAGGCGCTGCGCCATCAGCTTGGCGTTCGACGGATTGTCGGTCCACGCGCCGTCGACGCGCAGCTCGATGGAATTGCCGGCCCCTGCCCCGCCGCCATAGAGCCCCCAAGGCGGGCAGAATTTCCGCTCGATCCGCGTGTTGAGCATCATCGGACAGAGCGCCGTCACGGCATAATCAGCGCCGAGCCCGCCGCGTGTCCGCCCGGCCCCGCCGCTATCCGGGCGCAGCTTGTAATGGTCGATGAGCAGCGGGAATTTCGCTTCGACCTGCTCCGACGGCGTGTTGTGCGTATCGCCGTCGTTGATGCAGACCGTGACGGAAACGCCGTCCTCCGATGATTTCGCGCCCCAGCCGCCACCGACCGGGCCGAGATGGGTGACGAAGAAATTCCCCTCGGGCGAGATGCCTTGCACCTGCCCGATGACGAGATCGGCGTGGTGGCCGGCGATGGTGCGCTCCGGGATCGCGGGCGCGAGGGCCTTGAACACGGTGTCGATCACGGTCTGCGGGAAGGACATCCAATTCTGCAGCGGCGCCGGCCGCACCGCGCTGATCACCTTGCCCGGCGGACATATGACGTCGAGCGAGCGGAAGCTGCCTTCGTTGAGCGGATAGAAGGTCGGTGTCGTCAGGCATTTATAGGCGACCTGCGCGCAGGCGATGCCGGTCGCCGGGCCCGAATTGAAGAAGCCGCGCACCTGGCTGGCGACATCGGAGAGATCGATGGTCATGCGATCGCCTTTGACGATCACCTTGACCTTCAGCTTCACGTGGTTGCCGACATCGAGCCCGTCATCATCCATGAAGCTCTCGGCCTCATAGGTGCCGTCGGGGATCGAGAGCGTGTTGGCGCGCGCTTCGGCTTCGGTCTGATCCATGATCGCCGCGACCGACATGGCAACGTCTTCGGCGCCGTAGCGCTCGACCAGCTCGGTAAAGCGCCGCTCGCCCGTGGTCAGCGCCGTGACCTGCGCGCGCAGATCGCCCATCGCGAAATCGGGCAGGCGGCAATTGATGCGAATGATGTCGATAATGTCCTGGCTGACGACGCCCGCCCGCCGATATTTCAGCATCGGGATTTGCAGGCCCTCGCTGTAGATGTCCGTCGTGACGATGCCGCGCGCCCCGCCGATGTCGAGCCAATGCGCCATGCAGCAGCCGAACGCGACCAGCTTTCCGTCGTGGAAATACGGCATGGTCAGCGTGACGTGGTTCAAATGGCTGCCGGTGATGTAGCCGTCATTGGTGATGAGGATATCGCCGGGATGGATGCCGTCCTTGCCGAAATGCTTGAGCTTCGCCTTTACCGTCTCGGCCATGCCGCGGATGAACATGGGAAGACCGAGCCCGATCGAAATCGTGTCGCCGTCGGCGGTGAACAGGCCGACGGTGAAATCCAGCGCCTCATAGACGATGAGGTTGTAGGCCGTGCGCATGAGATTGGTCTTCATCTCCTCCGTCACGGCGATCAGGCCGTTGCGGACAATTTCGACCGTGACCGGATCGACCGGTTTCTGCGCGGTGCTCATGCGCGGCCTCCGACAGCGATATCGATATTGCCCATGCCGTCGATCACGGCGCTGTCGCCCGGCCCGATCACCGTGGTCGAGGCGTGTTCCTCGATCAGCGCCGGCCCGGCGATGCGATTGGCGGCGAGCAGGCGATCGCGCGTGTAGATCGGCGTCTCGACGAAGCCCGGCCCGCGGAAATAGATCGGCTTGCGCCGCGACAGCGCATTCTTGGGCGGCGCGACCTCGCCATGCGCCAGCTCGATCTTCGGCGGCTTCGGCACCTCGCCGATAACCGTCACGCGCAGGCTCACCATCTCGGCCTGTTCCTTTGGCGCGCAAGTGCCGTAGCGCTGCTCGTGCACCGCATCAAAGGCCTGCTTGATCGCACCGCGATCCTGTTTCTCGAAGAGCGCACGATCGAGCTCGACCGTGACCGCGTGCTCCTGGCCGACATAACGCATATCGGCATAGCGCTGGATGACGACCTGCTTGGGCCGCACCGCGGATTCCTCGACCGCGCGGCGGCCGATGGCTTCCATCTCGGCGTAAAGCCCCTCGATCGCCTCGAACGGTGCCGTCGCGAGACGCTGGAAGCAGGAGCGCACATAGTCGCGGCGCAGATCGCTGAACAACATGCCGTAGGCCGAGAAATGCCCGGGCGAGAACGGGATCAGCACGCGGCGGATGCCGATCTCGCGCGCGATCGCCGAGGCATGCAGCGGCCCGGCGCCGCCATAGGTGATCATGGTGAACTTGCCGGCATCGAGGCCGCGCTCGGTGGTGACGCCCTTCACGGCGTAAGACATCGCCGTCGCAGCAATGCGGAGGATGCCCTCCGCCGCGTCCATCAATTCGAGGCCGAGCGGCTCGGCGATGCGCATGCGCACGGCGCGCTCGGCGGCGTCGCGATCGAGCGCCATGGTGCCGCCGAGGAAATGCTCGGGGTCGAGCCGGCCGAGCAGCAGATTGGCGTCGGTCACGGTCGGCTCAGTGCCGCCCCGGCCATAGCAGGCCGGGCCCGGCATCGAGCCGGCGCTTTGCGGGCCGACGCGCAGCGCCTTGCCCTCGGCGACACGCGCGATGCTGCCGCCGCCGGTGCCGACCTCGAAAATGTCCATCATCGGTATCTGGATCGGCAGTGCGCGCTCATAGCCACCGATCAGCGCCGCCCCGGTGGTCAGCGGCCGGCCGTCGCTGATGACGCCGGCTTTCGCCGTCGTGCCGCCCATATCGAAAGCGATGGCGTCGGGCAGGCTGAGCTGGTGGCAGATCGCCTGCGCGCCGATGACGCCGGCCGCCGGGCCCGATTCCAGCATGCGCACGCAGTCGCGCCGCGCCTCGTCGACCGGAAAGAGCCCGCCGGTCGATTGCACGACATAGAACTCGCCGGCGAAGCGATCGGCGCGCAATTGCCGGTCGAGTTCGCCGAGATAGCGATCGACGCGCGGGCCGATATAGGCGTTCGCGGCGACGGTCGAGGCGCGCTCGAATTCGCGATATTCCTGCGACAGTTGATGCGAGGACGAGACGAAGACCCCGGGAATCTCCTCGCGCACCAGCGCCTCGACGCGCTGCTCATGTGCCGGATTGCGATAGGAATGCAGCAGCAGGATCGCGACCGCTTCGACGCCGCGCGCCTTCAGATCGCGCGCGACGGCGCGGACCTTCTCTTCGTCGAGCGGCCGGTGGACCGAGCCGTTGGCCAGCATCCGCTCCTCGACCTCGAAGCGCCATGAGCGCTTCACCAGCGGCTCATGCTTGCCGAAGAAAAGGTTGTAGGAGTCCGGCCGGTTGATGCGGCCGATCTCGTAGACATCGCGGAAGCCTTGGGTGATCAGCAGCGCCGTCTGCGCGCCGGTCCTCTCCAGCAACGTATTAATCGCGATGGTCGTGCCGTGAAGGAAGAGATAGGCGTCCGCGACGTCGGTCTTCGCGCCATTGAGCGCATCGCGGATGCCGTCGGCGAGCGCGTCATGCGTCGAGAGCGCCTTGCCGAAAGTGAGCCTGGCGCCGGACTCGTCGAAGGCGGCAAGATCGGTGAAGGTGCCGCCGATATCGACGGCGATGCGCAGACGGTGCGCTGAATGAGTCATATCACCACGTCGCCTTTCGATCCGTGCGAAAAGCCATGGCGCGTCCTAGTCCGTGTCTCAATTAACGCCCCCAACCCCACATTCGCCCCGGAGAATAGCGTCATCCGTCCCGGCGGAACAGCATCGCCACCAGCGCCACGAACGCGCGCAAGGTGAGCAAACGGAAGCCGGCGCGCAACTCAGACGGGCGCAGTACCGCTTTCATCGGCATGGCGCCCATGATCTTCCCCTCGACGAGGAGACCGGTCCCATGCGGCCGAAGCGCCGTCACGTCGATCAGCTCGGTCTTCTCCGGCGTGTAGAGCTTCATGGTGCGCTACTTCGTCAGCCGGTCGAAATCGATGCCGATATCGCCACAAATCTTCACCGCCGTCGCGCGGCCGCCGCCGGTCACGCCGCCGGGCGGATGCATGAAGGTACCGGCGAGATAGAGCCGCTCGACGCCCGGGACCGCGTATTGCGAGAGCTCCGCGGTCGGCCGATGACCGCCGAATTGATGCAAATACTTACCGACGCCGCCGACATCGCCATGCTGGAAGGTCGGCGAGTGACGCAGCACATCGAGCGGCGAATCGAATTGATAGCCGATGATGTCGGCGTCCTCCGCATTGGCGCAGTAATGCCGGTATTGGTTGAGCAGCCAATCGGCATGCTGGCGCTTGCGCGTCGCCCAGCCCTCCGGCCCGCCCTCGCGCAAAGCCCAGGGACCGAAACCGAAGATCGAAAGCGCGGCCTTGCCGGGCGGCGCCCGCGACGGGTCGAATTGACTGTTCACGTGCGCCGCCATGATCGCGTGCCGGCCAAGATCGCCGTAGCGGAAATCATCGAAGATGCGGCGATAGTCTTCGAGCCGCGATGGCGCGAAATTGACCAGCGCAACCTTCGCCGCTTCCTCGCCAGCGCGATAGCGCGGCGGCGCATTGAGCGCGAGATGGCCGACCATGATCGCGAAGCTGGCAGTGGTGGTCGCTTTCGCGTTCCCGGCGACCACCGGATCGAGGCCAGCGACATACCGGTCGAGCAGCCAGGGATGGATCTGGCCGATGATGGCCGTCTTGGCGTCGATGGTCTCGCCGCCGACGAGACCCACGCCGGTGGCGCGGCCGCCGCGCGTGATGACCTTCTCGACCTCGCTGTTGCTGCGAAATTCGGCACCGTGCGCTTTGAGGCAGCGCATCAGCGCCTCGACGAGCGCGACGCTGCCGCCGACTGGAACACCCGACGGGTAGGTGTGGACGAAACCGGGCATCGTGAAAAGCGCGAGGCCGGTGCCCTTCTCTTCCGGCGCGATCAGCAGCTCGTTGGCAAATTTGAGCAGATGGATCTTCACTTTCTCGTCGGTGAAAAGCTCGTTCACAAGATCCAGCAGGCTTTTCTGTGCCGCATGCATGATCTCGCGCCCTTCGGCGCTTTGGTCGAGCAGGGCCCAGAACGGTCCTTGCGGCACCGGCGGCACGAACATGCCCGCGGTGATCAACGGCAGGATCGCCTTGCTCTTGAGCGCGAAGCGCCGATACGCCTCCGCGTCGCTCGGCGAGTGGGCGGCGATCGAGGCGCACGTGCGATCAAGGTCGGCGTAGGACACGATCGCGCTCTGGTCGTCGAAGATGGTCGAGAAAATGCCTTCGGGATGGATGTATTTCAGCCCGTATTTCGAGAGCAGGCCCAGCTCGTCCCGAAGGATCAGCGGATTGGCCTGGATGATGATATGCGTGGCCGAATGCCAATCGTGCCTGAAGCCGGGCGCGACGCTCTCGGCGGTATAGACGCCGCCGCCGAACCAGTCGTTCTTTTCAAGAACGAGGACCTTCAGTCCCGCCTTGGCGAGATAGGCCGCGGCGACGAGCGCGTTATGGCCCGAGCCAATCGTGACGACGTCGAATGAACCGGCCATCTCCGCCCCTTGCCTTTATTTAGTCAGGCAGCCTGTCTAAGCGCGGCGCCGTCTTAGCGCGCATGCATCAAAGCGTCGAGCGCGAGCACGCCCTCGCCGCGCGGTCGCAGGATCAGCGGATTGATCTCGATCTCGTCGAGCTCGGGATGGGCCAGCATCAACGCGCCGAGCGTCGCCGCGGTCCCGGCCAGCGCCGCGACATCGAGCGGCGGTGCGCCGCGGGTGCCGGCGAGGACCTTCGCGCCTTTGAGCTGCGCAATCTCCTTGGCGATGGCATCGGGCGATAGCCCCGCCGGGAAAAGCCGCACATCCTCCAGCGCTTCGGTCCAGATGCCGCCGAGCCCGATCATGACGATCGGCCCCCATTCCGGGTCGCGCCTTGCGCCGACGATCATCTCGAAGCCGGGCGATGCCATGCGCTCGACGAGCACACCCTCGATTTTGGCGCCGGGACAGGCGGCGGCGATACGTGTTTCCATCGCCGCCCAAGCGCCGTCGAGCGCATCGGGCGTGAGGATGCCGAGCGCGACGCCGCCGACATCGCTCTTATGCGGAATGTCCGGCGACTGGATCTTGAGCGCGACCGGATAGCCGAGACGCGCGCCGATCGCCCGCGCCTGGATGATGTTCGGCGCCAGCGTGCCCTGCGGCACCGCGATGCCAGCAGCACGGAGGAAGTCCTTGGCGCGATATTCCGGAATGGCGCCTTGGCCGGGCAAACGAACCGGATAGGCGCGGGGTTCGAGCATTTCGCTCGATCGCTCCAGCCGTCGCCCGTAGCGATAGAGATGCGCCATCGCCCGCATCGCGCGATCCGGCGAGCGAAAGAACGGGATGCGGCTCGCGGCGATCAGCTTGGTGAAGTCAGGCGTCAGCGGCACCTCGTCGCCCATGATCACGAAAGCGATCGGCCGCGTCTCTTCCTTGACCAGCGGCATCAGCGAATTGGCTTTGGCCATTTGCAGCGCCGGCGTGCCCGGCACCATCGGCAGGATGGCACAGCCGATATTCGGATCGGCCAGCATGATACGCGCCGTCTTGCCGTAGATGTCGCCCTGCCCCATGCCGGCGGTCGCGAGATCGAGCGGATTGTCGACCGGCACATAGGCCGGCACGATCGGCCGCAGCGCCGCCTCGGTCTCCGCACTCAGCTTCGGCACGTCGAGGCCGATGGTTTTGCAGAAATCGAGCGCGATGCCGCGCACCGCGCCGGAATTGCTGACGATCGCCGCGCCCTTCGTCGCGCCTTGCGGCCAGCGTGCCAGCAAGGTCGCGGTGTCGATGAGCTCGTCCATGGTCTCGACCTGGATCACACCGGCATGGCGCAGCACGGTCTGCATGACTGCGTAATCGCCGGCGAGCGCGCCAGTATGCGAGCGCGCGGAGTCACGGGCCCGCTCGGTGGTGCCCGGATGCATCAGCACAATCGGCTTACCGAGTTGGCGCGCTTTCGCCACGAGATCGAGGAAGCGCGCCGGCTTGCGGATCTGCTCGAGGAACAGGACGAAGATCTGCGTCTGCCGATCGTCGAGCACGGCCTCGAGGAAATCCTCGGCGCTGGTGACGGCCTCATTGCCGGTCGAGATCGTGTAGTTGACGGCAACGCCCTTGGCGCCGAGCGCCGAGGCGATATTGCCCATCATCGCGCCGCTTTGCGCGATCACCGCCGCGCCGTGCGCGCCCGCCGCGATGATCCCGGTCTCGACCGCGCCGAACGACACCGAGACGCGATCGACGAAATTGGAGAAGCCCATGCAATTGGGGCCTTCGAGCGCGATGCCGGCATCGCGCGCCAGCGCCGCGATCTTCTCCTGCTTGGCGCGGCCCTCATCGCCGGTCTCGGCGAAGCCTGCGGCGAAGAGCGCGATGCCGCCGATGCCGCGCTCGATGCAGCCCGCGATCGCATCGGCGACCGCCGCTTCCGGCACGATCAACACCGCGGCATCGATGCCTGGCGGCAGATCGGCAATCGTCGGTACGCAGCGCCGGCCGCCGATCTCGGTGGCGCGACGCGTGACGAGATGGATGTCACCCGTGAAGCCGACCGCTTCGAGATTGGCGAGAACCCGCGCGCCGGGCGCGCCCGACTCGGCCGAGGCACCGACGATCGCGATCGAGCGCGGGCGCAGCAGCCGGTCGATGGACTTACGCGACGATGCAGCGCTCATCGATATTAGGCGCGGCCCCAGAGTTTCTTGGTGGCGATGCGTGCGCCTTCGACCATCGCTTCGAGCTTCTTATAGGCGACGCGGCTGTCGACCCGCGCGCTGCCGCCGGCAAACGTCTCGAAGCCGCAATCGACCGCGGCAATGACCCGCTCGCGCCCGACGCAATTCGCGAAATTACAGATGCGCTGCGCGACGAGCTCAGGATGCTCGACGAAATTGGTGGTCGTATCGATGACACCCGGCATCAGCCCCATGTTGTCGGGGAGCTTCACCCGCTGCCACAGCTCCCATTCATGGGCGTGGCGCGGATTGGCGCCCTCGAAAGAGATCACGGCGGCTTTGGCCTTGAGCACCACGGGCAGAATCATTTCGAGCGGCACGTCGTGGACGTGCGGGCCTTCGTAATTGCCCCAGCAGAGATGCAGCCGCACCTGGCTCGCCGGCACGTTGCGCAGCGCGTCATTCAGGATCTCGATGCTGATATGGCACTGGCGGACGAATTCCTCGTCGCTCACGGTCGAGAACACGCTCATCCGGCCCGAGGCCAGATCGGGGCAATCGAGCTGGAGGATGAAGCCGGCCTTGGCGATGGCCTCGTATTCCTCGCGCATCGCCGCCCCGACCGCGGCGCGATAATCGGCGCTGTCCTTGTAATGGAAATTCGGATGGAAGCGCGAGACGACACCCGGCGAGGCCGCGCTCATGAACACGGCTTTGGCCCCTGCTTTCGCTGCCGCGGCTTTCAGATGCGCGATGTCCTGCTCAACCAGGCTGCGGTCCTTGACCGCGACCGGCCCGACGCAAGCGAGCAGACGCCGCGATTCCGGTCCCGAGGTCGCGCCGGGCCGCGCGTAGTATTCGGGAAATTCGGCGCGGTCGGGACTCTTCTCGACCGGCCATTTCGACCTGTCGACATCGCCGAAACCGGTCAGGCGCTGCTGGATATAGGTGGCGTAGGACGCCTTGCTCGCCTCGCCGTCATTGACGACATCGATGCCGATCGCGACCTGCTTCGCAACGACGTCGTCGACGGCATGCGCGATGGTTCGATCGAACGCGGCGGGATCGATCGCCTCGTCACGATCCCGGCGCTTCAACAGCGCGATCACCTCCGGCGGCCGCGGCAGGCTGCCGACATGCGTCGTGACGATGCGGTCCGTGCTGCGCTGCATGGCACTATTCCTTGCGCTGGTATTGGCCGAGGCCGGGGCGATAGGTCTTCTCGTCGAGGAATTGCTTCATACCTTGGGCGCGGCCTTTCTCCGGATCGGTCAGGCGAAGCTGATCGAGCTTCGCCATGAGGTAATCTTCCGACGCATCCCAGGACATCTCTTCCTGCTTGCGCCAGGCATTCTTGATGGCGCGCACCGCCGCGCGGTTCTTGGCGAGCAGCTTCACCGCCAGCTCGCGCGTCTTTGCCTTGAGCTCGGCGCGGGGGTACGCGAATTTCACCAGCCCCATCGCCGCCGCTTCCTTGCCGTTGAACGTGTCGCCGGTCAGCGCGTAATAGAGCCCGTCGGTGTCGCGCATCTTCGAGGCGATCGAGCGCAGCACGTTGCCGGCGGGGATGATGCCCCAATTCACTTCCGACAAGCCGAACGTCGCCTCGTCGGCGGCAATGGCGATGTCGCACGAGATCATCGGATTGAAGCCGCCGCCAAAGCACCAGCCATTGACCATGGCGATGGTCGGCTTGGGGAACGACTTCAGCCGCTGCATCTGCCAGATCTGCGCTTGGCGCGCGATCTGACCCCACGCCTCGGGCGACTTCGTATCGGATTCGCGGAAGAATTCCTTGAGGTCCATGCCGGCGGTGAAAGCATCGCCCGCGCCCGTCAGTACCAGCACACCGCAGCGCTCGTCGATCTCCAGGGCCTCGAGCACATCGGTCATTTCCTTGTTCAGCGCCGGGCTCATCGCGTTGCGCTTTTCCGGCCGGTTGAGCGTGACCCAGGCAATGCCTTCGTCGAACTCCACCAACACCGTATTGCCGCCGAGCTGCTCTGCCATTTGTCTGCCTCTCTCGTGAACTATTGCGCCTTCAGCCCGAGCAGATTGGCGATGAGATTGCGCTGCATCTGCGAACTGCCGGCGGCCACGGTCGCGACGCGCGCGTCGCGGTAGTGGCGCTCCATGTCGAACTCCTTGTTGTAGCCATAGCCGCCGAAGATTTGCATGCCCTTGTTCGCGACCTCGGCATAGACCTCGGAGGCTTTGAGCTTCGCCATGGTGATGTCGCGCAGCGCATCCTGGCCATGATCGAGCAGCGCGGCGCAGCGATAGGTCAGCGCCCGCGCCGCCTCGACCTCGGTCATCATGTCGCCGAGCATATGCGCGATCGCCTGGAACGTGCCGATCGGCCGGCCGAATTGCTTGCGCTCCTTGGCATAGGCGAGCGCCATCTCGACGCAGCCGAGGGCCGAACCGCAATCGGCCGCCGCCGCGACCACACGCTCGGCCTGCAAACCCGAGAGGATGCAGTCCCAGCCCTTGTTCTCGCCGCCGACCAGGCGATCCGCCGGCACGCGCACGTCTTTGAGGAAAATCTCGTAGGTGCCGGTGCAGTAGCGGCCGAGCATGTCGAGCTTCCGGAGTTCGAGCCCCGGCGTGTCGTTATCGATGAGGAACAGCGAGAGACCCTGGCGGTAATGCGCCTTGGGGTCGGTGCGGACGTACATGTTGATGACGTTGCCCTTGGCGCCGGCGCCGGTCGCCCAGAGCTTTTGGCCGTTGATCACGTAGTGATCGCCGTCGCGCACCGCCGTCGTGCGAATGGCGCCGACATCCGAGCCGGCATCGGGCTCGGACATCGAGATCGACATCTTGATCTCGCCCTTGAGCAGCTTCGGCAGCCAGTGCCGCTTCTGCTCCTCCGAGCCTTTGCGCTGAACGTTGAGGCCACAGAAAATGCTGCCGCCGATCATCATCGAGAGATCGGCGCTGACCCGCGCGATCTCCTCCATGATGATGCAGCTATCGACCGTGCCGCCGCCAAGCCCGCCATAGGCTTCGGCGAAGGGCATCGCGAGCAGCCCGGCCTCGACCCAGGCGTCATAAAGCTCGTAGGGATACCGCTTCTCATGATCGATCTTCCGCATCACCGCCGGCGGGCAGTGCTTGGCCATGAGCTTCTGCACGGTCTCGCGCAGCAAGACCTGCTCTTCGGTGAAGCGGCAATCCATTGCGTCGTCCTTCGGCGCGCCTCAGACGCGGCGGTTATTGCACCTTGTGTCCCATCAGATTGGCGATGAGGTTGCGCTGGATCTGCGACGAGCCGGCGGCGACGGTCGCGACGCGCGCGTCGCGATAATGCCGCTCCATGTCGAATTCCTTGTTGTAGCCGTAGCCGCCTAGGACCTGCATGCCCATATTCGCGACCTCAGCGTATGTCTCACCGCAGAACAGCTTCGCCATCGTGATCTCTTTGAGCGCGTTCTGGCCGGAGGCGACCATCCA
>Ga0335085_10006170_pt1 | contig 19015 bp, 14 predicted proteins | sample Lox_Sample_45_FD_206712 | JGI IMG/M metagenome (GOLD analysis project Ga0335085, IMG submission 206712) | Soil microbial communities from Loxahatchee National Wildlife Refuge, Florida, United States - Lox_Sample_4.5 | ecosystem: Environmental > Terrestrial > Soil > Wetlands | place: USA...
CGCGCAAATTTCAGCACGCGCCCCGTCGTGAGCCCGAGGAGATCGTGGAGCACCAGAATCTGCCCGTCGCAATCGGGGCCGGCGCCGATGCCGATCGTCGGCACGCGTAGCTTTTCTGTCATGCGCGTAGCCAGCTCTCGGGGGATCGATTCGAGGACCACGGCGAAAACGCCCGCCGTTTCGGCCGCAAGCGCGTCTCGCTCGATTTGCCGCGATGCCTCTGTAGATTTTCCCTGCACATGAAAGCCGCCCATCGTGTGAATCGATTGTGGCGTGAGCCCGACGTGTCCCATCACCGGAATCTCAGCTTCCACGAGCCGCGCAATTAACTCGATGCGCCGCTCTCCGCCCTCCACTTTCACCGCTTCCGCGCCGCCTTCTTTTACGAGCTTCACGGCGTTACGCACGGAGTCCTCGATCGAAACGTGAAAACTTCCGTATGGCATGTCCGCGACGAGCAGCGCGCGCTTCACGCCGCGGCGCACCGCTCGAACGTGGTGCAGCATGTCTTCCATCGTTACCGGCAGCGTGCTGTCGTATCCCAGCATCGCCATGCCGACCGAATCGCCGACGAGAATTAGGTCGACGCCCGCTTCATCCACAAGCCGCGCCGTGGGGTAGTCGTAAGCCGTTAAGCAGGTAATTTTACGATTTGTGTGGAGAGAACCGTCCGTCGACAACGATTTTCGAGAGAGAATCTCGGGTACGGTGATCTTGCCGCCACCTGAAAGGGGTGCAACGCTCATCTTAACCTCCGGTGCCGCTCCCAAGCAGCAGGATGCAGCCCGATGAGATTATGTTATCAAAAGAGCTGAAATCGCCGGCGAAAAATATTATTGATGTAGCTGGAATCGACCTTCCCGCAAGGACAAGGCCGTGCCCTACGTTGTCGGGCTTTTCTTATTTGCATTGATTCTCTACGGCATCTACAAAGCCGTCACTGGCGACCGGTATTCCGAAATGACCGGCCAGGAGTTTGAAACCGAAGCGAGGCACGTGTCGCAGTTAGCTCCCGCGCTGATGGGTATCCAGAAAATCCTCGATCCAAATCATCACGTGGAATACGTCGAAGAACAGCAGCGAAGGATGGAGGTGGATGCCGCAGAATCGGGGGATCGTCCGGAAACGGGATTGGCTCGCGGCCCGAATTACAGGATTTCCCAGTGAGGCTCGCGTCGATTAGGCGTGCGCGCCCTCAGGCACTTGTGGTTCGACGACTCCGCGCCAGCCAACTGGCCTCCCCCGCACAGCTTCTTTCAGCGAACGGAAGAGCACCACATACATCATCTGGCGATAATAAAAGCGCTGAATGATCAGCGGCGCCAGTAGCGTCCAATCCTCTCCCTTTTCCAGCGCGAACGCGACCACGCACGTGAAGAGGTCGATGATCATGAAGAGCGCGAAGAAAATGAGCGAACGTTCCACGTCCTGCGAAGTCCAAAGCTGCGGCAAAGCCGCGATCCGCAATTGCGCCAAGCCCCAGAGCGCCAGCGACAGCAGAAATAGGAAGTCGATAATCGGTGAAACCATCGGCAACACGATCTGAAACAGAAAAATATTCGGAATCGCCACCCAACCGAGCGTGCCGTACCGAGGTTTCGCCGTCGTGTCGCGGTGTTTCCACACGGCCTGGAGCGTGCCGAACGTCCAGCGGAATCTCTGCCGGATCAGCGCTTCGACTGTATCGGGCACTTCGGTTCGCCCGATGGCATCTTCATCGTACAAAATCTTCCAGCCATTGCGCCGAATCGTGAGAGTGAGGTCAGTGTCTTCTGCCAAGGTATCGCCCGAGAAGCCGCCACGTTCGCGGAGCAACTCCGCGCGCCAGGCTCCCGCGGCGCCCGGCACCACCGGAATGCAATTCAGCAGATCGAACGCGCGCTTTTCTAGATTTTGGCTCGTAATGTATTCGAGCGCCTGCCAGCGAGTGATCCAACTATTTCGATTCATCACCTTCACGTTGCCTGCCACCGCGCCAACCTTTGGATCGGCGAAATGCCGCACCAGCCGCGGAATCGCTTCAGGATCGACAATCGTATCGGCATCGATCGAAACGATAATCTCGCCGCTCGCCACCGCTAAGCCGTTGTTCAGCGCGGCCGGTTTCCCGTGATTCTCTTGCGTGAGCAGGCGAACGCGCGAATCGCCGCTGAAGTTCTTGCGCACGAGCTCCGCCGTTTGGTCTGTTGAGCCGTCGTCCACAACAAGCACTTCGAGCCTTGGATAGCCGGAGGCGAGTGCAGCGCGCACCGTATGAACGATCACGCTCTCTTCGTTGTATGCCGGAATCAACACAGTGGCGGATGGCTGATAATTTGGATGCTCGGGCGGCGACGCGCGGAATTTTTCAGCCAAAGCCAAAAGCCCCACGATCAGCGCCCGCGCGCTCACCAGGAATATGCCCGCCACAAAAATAAAGGCAATGCTCGATCGGAACCAGCTGAACACATCGAAGATAAGCGCATCGGCGCGCGCAAGCAGCCATTCATGTGGAGTAAGCGGCGGCATTACCTCCGCGCGCGTCTGCCCCAGGAGGTCCGAAATCGAAACAAGCCGGTAGCCGGCCTCACGCACCTGATCGATAATCTGCGGCAATGCCGCAACCGTGTGGCTCCGGTCGCCGCCGCCATCGTGCATCAGGATGACGTTGCCGCGGTTCGCCTTCACGTCAGCCATTACGCGCTGAACGATCGTTTCGACAGGCGGAGGAGCGCCGCCGTTCAACTCGCCCCAATCGTGCGGATCGATCTTCGCGCCGACGATGATATAGCCCAGATTCTGCGCCTCCGGCAGATTCCGGAATTCCGTCGCAGATTCCGGTTCGTGGTCGATGCCGTAGGGCGGCCGGAAGAGCGTCGTCTTCACGCCTAGCCGGCTATCGAGGAAGAGTTCCGTCAGATTCAATTCGAGTTGAATCTGCGCCGGCGAGGCGGTCTCGAAATCCGGATGCGTAAACGTATGATTTCCGATCTCATCGCCCTGGGCGTATTCACGCTTCACGAGATCGGCCTCTTGCGCCGCGGATTCCCCGATCACGAAAAACGTGGCCGTCGCGTGTTTCTCTTTCAAGACGTCCAGAATCTTGGGCGTCCATTGGGGATCGGGGCCATCGTCGAACGAGATCGCAATTTCCTTCGGGGCGGCGCCCATTTGCTGTACACGCCACGCCGACGGATAACTCTCGAAGCTCTCGTCATCGATCGCGTCGCTTTCCGAGTCGTAATCGATAGTGCGGCGGCCGCTCTGCGGCGTCGCCGTAATTTTCCAGATGTCCCCGGCCCCTTCCATAATCAGGTCGTAGCCGGGGGGAACTTCGTCCAGCTTGGCGCGCGTGGCATTATCCGCGTGAACCGCATCCCAAATCGTCCACATCGAGGGATCTTCGGTACCCAGGCGCCACAGCGCTGTTCCCCTCACTCCCGCGCGCTCGGAGGCGCGAAGTTCGTTATAGGCCGTCACGCCGTCGAGCATCCAGACCGTGTGCAGCCGGTTGGTTGCGTCGTCGTAGGAATAGTGCAGGTTAAAGGTGTTCGGGTCGTACGTGACGTCCGAGCCCGATTCCACTGCGGTCACCACTCCCTGCTGAAACGAAATCGGTTGCGCGATCGGTCTCGGATCTTGCTTGGTCTTCGCCGGCCAATCGTAGCCGTAATTGGCAATTCCCATCACGATCTTGTGCGCGGGAATGATCTTCAGAATGTTATTGATGTTCGTCTGAAACCAGTCCTGTGGCGCGATCGGCCCGGGAGGCGACGAACTCCAGTGAAAGTCGTAGTTCATTAGGATGATTTCGTCGGCCTGCGAAGCGAAATATTTATAGTCGTAGCTCCAGTCTGCGGCGGGCAAAGCGACCATCAGCGTCAAGTTTTTCGCGTGTAGGTCGGAGGCTAAAGCGTGCACAAACTCCTGAAAATCCTTCTGGCTTGCGTCCGGCAGGGATTCGAAGTCGACCACCACGCCCGGCTGGTGTTGGGCATCCGCATACTGTTCGATCTGCCGTGAAAGTCGCGCGCGCGCGGGTGCGCTTGCAAGCATCTGCAGGAAACTCGGCGGGCACCATCCTGTCGAGTCGTCATAATTGTTCACCATCGTCATGACGGGCAATTCGATCTTCCGCTTTTGCAGGCTTTGCAGAAAATCTTCGAGCTTCGCCTGCCGATCCACCTCTAGAGTCCCGTCGGCCTTGACAGTGTGAAGGAGATCGGGGATGAGCAGGTCGATATCGCGATAGTGCTGCTGTAGCGAAGTGAAGCTCATAGCGTCGTCGCTCACGTAAAATGCAGCGCGCACCACGGGCGCATAGCCTTGAGGGATTTTTCGGAGTGCCGCCACGTGTCGCAAGCGCGCACGCACGGGAGGCCGCGCCTTGGAGACGGTGCGCACGGCATGCAAACCTTCGCCTATATCGGGCCGCAGAATCTGCGGCAGATCGGGTTTGCGGGAGACGTTTACGAGGAAGACGATCAGGACCAGCGTGAAGATGCCACCGGCAATTTCCAGCGCGCGCCGTGTTCGGCGCCAGCGCCGTCTTTCCTCATCGTAAAAAATGGGCTTGCGTTCAGCCATTCGGAGATTCCAAGCTAGCTGTCCATCGGAAGCGTGTCAATGATCCTAAATAAGATGCGTGCGAATGCGGCTCTAGCTGTATGTGCGGGGCTGGGGCTGCGTCTGCTCTTCGTCCTTGAATTTCCGGCGTTCGATACCGGAGATGGCCCATTCTACATCCGTTTAGCCGCTAACTGGCTCAAAAAGGGCGTTTACGGTTTCTCGATCGGCGGCAAGCTGACGCCCGTCGACATGCGTGTCCCCGGCTATCCCGCCTTCCTCGCAGCCATCTTCGCCTTTTTCGGGAATTCCCAGCGCGCTGTCATGTTCGTGCAGGTAGCCGTCGATCTTGCCACCTGTTTCCTCATCGTGGCCATAGCGGCACTGCTTGCACGGCCGGATTCGCGCCGCCGAGTTGCCCTCGCCGCGCTTTGGCTGGCCGCCCTTTGCCCATTCATCGCCAACTACACGGCTGTCGTCCTCTGCGAGGTGCTTGTCACTTTTTTAACCGCGCTAATACTCGTTGTGCTGCTGGAAACCGAGATCGGCCGCCCCGGCGGCTTCATTGCGAAAAAATCCGGAGCTGGCATGGCTTGGTTCTTGGCTGGCATCGTGGCAGGCTTGGGAACACTGGTTCGCCCGGAAACTGCTCTCGTTCTCGCAGCGGCTGGCCTTGCGGCAATGGCGAAATGGTGGCGGCCACGCGACTGGATGAAAATCGTCCGAGTCGGCCTTCTGATGGCTGCGGGTCTCGTTCTGCCGTTGCTCCCGTGGGCTGCGCGCAACTGGCGGACGCTGCACGAGGTCCAGTTTCTCGCGCCGCGATATAGCCAGCTGCCGGGAGAAGTCATCCCGCGCGGCTTCACGGCCTGGACCAGTACTTGGATGTGGCGCATGCGCGACGTATATCTCGTCACCTGGAACCTGAACGACGCTCCCATTTCGATGGTCGACATTCCATCCACCGCCTTCGACTCGCGAGAGGAGCGCGCTCGTGTCGAAGCGCTGCTCAATCGCTACAACGACACGCTAACGGAAACGGACGAAATGGACGCGCGGTTTGGGCAAATCGCAAGCGAGAGAACCGCGCGACACCCGCTACGCACGTACCTGACAATTCCATTGCTGCGTTGCTTTGCGCTTTGGTTCACGCCGCGCACAGAGTTGCTGCCGCTTGCGGGCCATTTGACGCCCATTTACAAGGAATGGAATGAAGACACGCCGGATTTCCTGATGACGCTGGCCCTCGCCGCGCTGAATGTGGCTTTTGTCGCGCTTGCAGTCGTCGGCCTTTTCAAGGTGTGGGGCCGCCCCGGCGTGGCATTTGTGCTCGTTTTCGTGATTTTGCGGACAATTTTCATCGCGTCGTTTGCGGATTCGCCTGAGCCGCGCTACGTGCTGGAGTGTTTTCCGATCGTGCTAGCCTTCGGCGCATTAGCGCTCGAGAGGCGCATTCGCCCGAAAGCTGATCAACTCTCCTCAATCGGCTCAGGATGAATCGTAAGCCGTGAGATTTCCGGAAATTTGTCCTTCACGCGATCCTCAAGCGCAGCCGTAAGATCATGGACCTCCGTGATCGGCAGCTTTCCGTCCATCGAGCAATGACACGAGACGAGGACGCGGTGCTGCACCGAAAGCGCCCGAACTTCATGGCAATCGACAAGCTCCGGATATTCCCTTTGCAGCGAATTTAGGTAATCCCCCACGGCGGCTTCGAGTTCCTTCATTTTCTCCGCGCCTGCGATATTCACGCCGAGGGGCTCGATGTGGATGTTTATGTCTGCGTCCGGCTCCGTCTCGCGGCGAATATCCTCCTCGAGTTCCGTGGCGAGATGATGTGCTTCCTTCAGGCTTGCGCTCTCGTTCACTTCGAGATGCAGTTCGATGAGAAGTCGTCCTTCATAGTGATGCGCGGAAAGCTCGTGAATTGGGAATCCGCGACGCTGCGCAATAGCCCGAATCGTTTCGAAAAGGTGCTCGCCGCTGCGAGCGCGCGGTTCCACGTGAACCACCACATCCGCGGGAACAATCTCTGCCACGCGCCGCTCGACGTCTTCGCTGGCCGTATGTGCCTGCTCCAGGCTCGCCGTGCGCGGCACACTGACCGTCACGTCCACGAAAAACCGCTGCCCCGAGCGCCGCACGCGCACGCGTTCGGTCTGTAGCACGCCTTCTACTTCGTCTACCGCGCTGGCAATCTCGTCGCGCAATCCTCGAGGGGCCACGTCAAGCAACGCATCGATCGTGCGTTTTCCCAAGCGCGATCCGACCCACAAGATCACAGCCGAAACGCAAAGCGCCGCCACGGCATCGAGCATCGTAAGCCACGGCATATCCAGCCGAACGCCTACCCACGCGCCCGCGACGCCCGCAATCACCGCCAGCGTGCTCCACACGTCCGTGGAAAAGTGGAGCGCGTCCGCTTCGAGAGCTTCGCTCGGATATTCCCGTGCGACCCGCTTCAGCTTGCGCGCCCGCAGCAGGTCGATCATCAGGCACAGCAGCAGCACCAAAATCGCGGTAATACTTGGCCGCAGGTGCGGCACATTGAAGAGGAGCCGCTGAAACGCCTCCCAGATGATATAGATCGCCGTCAGCAGCAGCAGGCCCGTCTCGACGAATGCCGAAAAGCTCTCGAATTTTCCGTGGCCGTAAAGATGCGTCGCATCGGCTGGGCGGTCGGAAACACGAATCGAAAGATACGTAATTACCGCCGCCACCAGATCGAGAATCGAATGCAGCGCCTCGGACAAGATGCCCAGGCTGCCCGTTGCCACCGCTGCGAGCACCTTCAGCGTGACGAGCACGATCGCCGATCCAACGGACGCAAGCGCCGCCAACCGCTTCTCATGGCTGGGATTGGGCTGTTTGGTCATGAGTGCCGATTATATCGGCGAGGCCTCCGCCCAACAATTTTCGCTATGGTTCGTGCGTCGAATCGGGCATGCATTTTTCCAGGAGTACGATGCCCTGTATAGTTATAGCGCAGCCATTCAAAGGCGCAATCCACCACAATGGTGCAGGTCACTCTGGAACCCAATTCGCCCGTTCGCACTGCGGTCCGGCCCTCCCGTCGCCTGTGGCGCAGATGGTGGTTTTGGCCGCTTCTGCTCGTGTTGCTTGGTCTCTTCATCGACTCCGTCATAATCGAGCCCTACCGTGTTCAGACGACGCATTACCAAATACAGGGTGCCGTCGTGGCGCCGCTCAAAATCGCAGAGCTAAGCGACCTCCACACCCACGGGCTCGGCCCGCGTGAACGCCGTATGGTTGCAATTCTGGCCGCCGAAAAGCCGGACGTAATCGTGATCACGGGAGACAGCCTCGGCGGCTACGGCGGCACGTACGAGGACACCCAAAAGGTCTATCTACAGCTCCATGCCCCTCTGGGAGTCTGGTTCGTCCGTGGAAACTGGGAAAATAATCACCCTTATCGCCCGACGCGCCGCGAGCACCAGTTCTACGAAGACTCCGGCGTGCACCTTCTCGTGAATGCCAACGCGGAGTTGCGCCCTGACGTTTGGCTCATCGGCTTGGACGATCCCTCCAGCGGTACGGTCCGCCTGGACCGGGCGCTAGCCGGTGTGCCGGCCAACGCGTACAGGATCGCCGCTTTTCACGCGCCCGGCTATTTCGACCGCATCGCAAGCCATGTCAACCTGGTGCTCGCCGGCCATACCCATGGCGGCCAGGTTCATATTCCTTTCGTTCCCACATTCTGGCTCCCAGAGGGAAGCGGTCCTTATCTCGCGGGCTGGTACTCAAAAGACGGCGCCCAAATGTACGTAAATCGCGGCCTCGGCTGGACGGCTCTCCCGATCCGCCTCCTTTGCCGCCCGGAAGTCACCATCATCACCGTCGAACCTGACGCCAAAAGCGCTCAGCTCATCGGGTTAACCGCCAGTTTCGGGTTATCATAGAGTTTCCTGAAGGCCGCAAGAGAACAGCCTGCAAGATTCTTAGGAGGCAAAGTTGATCGCACGTTACACGCGCGCCGCGATGGGCCGCGTCTGGAGCGAAGAAAACAAATTCCAGAAGTGGCTCGACGTGGAGCTGGCCGCCAGCGAAACGCTGGCCGAAGCCGGCATTGTGCCGCGCGAAGCCGCTGCCAAACTCCGCGAGCGCGCCCGCGTCGACGTTGCCCGCATCAACGAGATCGAAGCGAAGGTAAAGCATGACGTGATTGCCTTCACCATCGCCGTGCAGGAATCCGTCGGCGACACCGAAGCCGCTCGTTGGCTGCATTACGGCATGACCTCGAATGACGTCGTCGACACGGCGCAAGCGCTGCTGCTCCGCGAAGCCTCAGACTTGATCGCAAGAGGCATCGCCCGTCTTGGCGAAGCGCTCGAAAAGCGCGCCTGGGAATTCAAAGACACGCCGGAAATCGGCCGCACGCACGGCGTTCACGCTGAGCCGATCACCTTCGGCCTCAAAGTCGCCAACTGGTACGCGGAAAATCGCCGCGATTCCGTCCGCTTCGAGGCCGCCGCGCAGCAAGTCGCCGTCGGCAAAATCTCGGGCGCCGTAGGCACCTGCACGCACCTTGGCCCCGATATCGAGGAGAAAATCTGCAAGCGCCTCGGCCTCGCCGTCGCACCCATCACGTCGCAGGTCATCGAACGCGACCGCCACGCGCAATACGTCGGCACGCTCGCAATCGTCGCGGCGTCGCTCGAACGAATCGCACAGGAAATTCGTCATCTTCAGCGAACGGAAGTCCGCGAGGCCGAAGAGCCATTTGGCGGCGAACAGCGCGGCAGTTCGGCCATGCCTCACAAGCGCAACCCCGTTTCGAGCGAACAGATATGCGGTCTCGCGCGCGTCGTCCGCGCAAATTCCCTGGCAGCGCTTGAAAACATCGCTCTCTGGCACGAGCGCGACATCTCGCACAGCTCCGTCGAGCGCGTCATTCTTCCCGACTCCACGATCCTGCTCGATTACATGCTGCACCGCACCACCGAAATTGTCGCGAACATGAAGGTTTTCCCAGCACGCATGCGCCGCAACTTGGACGCAACGCAGGGACTCGTATTTTCAGGTCAGCTTTTGCAGGATTTGGTCGAACACGGAGCTCCGCGCGAAGACGCCTACAAATGGGTGCAGGGTCACGCCATGGCCGCGTGGGAGACGGAAACCAGCTTCCGCGATGGCGTCGCAGTCGACGAAAATATCCGCAAGTTCATGGACGAAAAAGCCCTCGCCCATACCTTTGATCTACAGCGCCAGCTCCGCGCGGTAGACGCCATCTTCGCCCGCGTTTTCGGCCGTACCTCCGCTGCGGCTTCGTCGCAGAAGTAATGTGGCGTTTACGCGCGAACGCGCAAAATTGCCGGTGGGATTCGGGAGCTACAATTGCGCCGCTACCGCCTTGGCGAGATCTTCTTCGTCCTTCTCCGCCGTCGCGTCCGAGAGACTTGATGGTCCGCTCACGCTGATAAAAAACCGGTAGTTACCCTTCAGCACGTGCAGCGCATGATCGCTGTCCAGGTAGGCGTCGTCTCCGATGCCGGAGGGTTTTGACTTCGCAGGGAAAAATCCGATTAAGCTCGTGAATGTCTGCTTCGCTTCGGCGGCTGAGTGATCGGAATAAAAGATGAATCTCACTCCAGTTCGGCCCGCCTCGTAGTTACACTGGGTGCCGTCGGATTGGCCCATATATACCGCGGGGAACACGCTCTTCTGCGGCGCGTCAAACGTAACCCCCAGCGTCTTTTTCAGCTGATCCGCTGTCAGGAGTGAGCAAACATCCGAAGGGACCGCGTTACGCGGCGCAGCCTTCGCGCTGAAATGAGCCGGGAAAGCAGCAAGTAGCAAAACGAGGATACACAAACCGCAAAGCAGCAACCGCAAAAGCCGCATGTGAGCCTCCCAAAGGCAATCCAGATTGGACGTCTTTACGTGGCCCTAACTTACAGGTGATTCCTTAAATGCGCAATCGTTCGCTGAATTCGGCAACTGCAACTACTGCACGCGCTGGATATACCGCCCTTCGGAGGTATCCACTTTTATCTTGTCGCCGGTCCCAATAAACGGCGGCACGTTGACCACGAGGCCCGTCTCGAGCTTGGCTGGCTTCATCACGGCGCTAGCCGTTGCCTTCTGGATGCTTGGCTCGGTGTCGACCACCGTCAGATCGACGGTGTCCGGCAGCAGCACGCCGATCGCCTTATCGTTGTAGTACTCAATCTTCACAGGCATGTTCGGGATCAGATAATCCTTGGTGTCACCCACCACGTCCGGCTGCAGCGCGAGCTGTTCGTAGTTCTCCGTATTCATGAAATGGTGGCCTTCGCCGTCGCTATAGAGAAATTCAAACTCGATTTCGTCCACCACCACCTTATCGATGGTTTCCTCCGCCCGGAATCGGTAATCGATCATCGAGCCGTTGCGCAGGTTGCGCATCTTTGTCTGCATCGAGCCGCGCTTGTTCCCCGGCGTGCGGTGGTCCACGCTATAGACCACGTGCAAATCGCCCTCGTGGTTGATGATCATGCCCGGACGCACTTGTGTTGCTTTGATGTATGACATTGCTTCCGAAGTCTCCTCTGGAATTTGTCTCAGAGTCTCGCTGCCGTGATAAGCGTCTGCGGAGCGCATTCCGCGCATTGCGGAAGCCTCAATTATACGGAACGCCTGCTCATCCGGTCAAACCAGCCGGCAATGGGTCGTTTACGGCCTAAGCCGCTTGCTACTCGACTCAGATGCCAACTCTCTGCCTAGTCCTGCACTATGGGCGCCGACTCGGTCTTTCCATTCACGATCACGTGCTCGAACTTGAGATTGCTCACCCCGGAAACATCGAGCTTGTCCCTTTGAAGCGTGACATCGAAGTCTTTGAAAGTGATATCGCTGATTGTAGTCTGGCCAAGATTCGGGTGAATCGTGCCGAACGAGCCAAAGCGTCCCTTAATTCCGGCCAGGGTCAAGTTGTGAACCACGGACTTTGGCGGAGCTTCTCCCTGGAGGTTCGCATATTGGGACCACGGCCGAACGGAGACGATTGCGCCGCCGGAGGAATCGAGAGTGATGTTGCGGAACGAAATATCTTCGTAGCGTTGGGGCGTATCCGTTCTTAGCTTCAAGACTGCGACGCCGACGTTCCCAATGACTTTGCAATCCTCCACGTTCACATCGCGGACGATTGTGGCTTCGCTGCCGAGGGTCAGCACGCCGCCGCCGCGCTTGTAGACGCAATTCCGCACGCGGATATGCTCCACCGGAGGGCTATCCCTATCCTCCATTGCGTGTGGGCCCTTTGAGCCTTTTACTGCGATGCAATCGTCCGTCACCGAGAAGTAGCAGCCGTCAACGGTCACGTGCTGGCAACTGTCCACATCTATCCCGTCGGTGCTGGGAGCCTGCCGGTAGTCGTCCGGCACCTGGAAGCGTGTCTGGCGAACGATCACGTCTTGGCATTTGTAGAGATGGAGATTCCAGAATTGCGAGTCTTTGAATGTGATGCCCTCGACCGTCACGCCGCGCGAACTTTCGATAAGCGCCATGCGGGCACGAGGAACGCCGATGTTTGGAAAATTCCCTGGATTGGGCGACGCATTGCGCAGCTTCCAGAAAAGGTCCCAGATCGGCCGGCCTGCTCCGTCGAGTGTGCCTTCCCCGCTGATGTGCAAGCCGTCGCAGCCCTTGGCGTTGATTAAAGCCGGGTTAAACTTGTCTTCGAAATGCCCCTCGATCCGTGTGCGCTGGACAGGGAAATTGGCCATATCCGTCGAGCACTTCAATACGGCATCCTTTTGCAAGTGAAGATTGACCTTGGGCTTGAAGAACAGCGCGCCGCTCACGAAAACTCCTTGTGGCACGACGACCGTCCCGCCGCCGCTCGCGGCTAAATGGTCGATGGCGGCCTGAATAGCCTTGGTGTTGATCGTGGCGTCGTCGGCGACCGCGCCGAAATCAGTGATGGAAGCGTCTCGCAAGATCGCTCCATCAGCCGCCACCCCCCAGAACGGCATCGAAAGGACTAACGATGCAAACGATCGACGTGTGTAACGACGATGGGCAGACATGCTTATCCCCCTGCTGCAGGTGATTGTCTTTTGGGAATCTATGCCCAAAAGCGTCTCAAAAATATCACAAGTCGAGGCCAGCCCCGGTGTAGTCCGCATCCTGGCGATGTGCCGGTCTAGTGCTCTAAATGGACGATAGTGCCGTTACTCAGTTGAGACTCGGGATAGCGTGGTGATTCGGCCGCGAGAAGGAAAAATGCCAATCTCAACTTCTGACTACAGTAGGTGCAGACCCCGCGTGTGATGCCGTTCGCCGCCCCCAATGTTTCACTGGCAGGATTACCAGTGACAGGCTCAACCGAGTTCTTAGTAGCGTATCCCAAAGCTTCGAACCTGGATGCAGCAATGGCTCGATCTATTCGCTTGTGCTCGTTCGAGATGGAGAAAAAAGGATGAACGCAATTCATAATTTGGTTCTCAAGGTAGTCCTGATGGTAGCCATCCTGGCTACCGCGATTCCCGCGCATGCCCAGACAACGGCGCTCACACCCGAGGAGGCGCACGCTATCGGCATGGATGCCTACGTCTACTTTTACCCGCTGGTTACCATGGACATCACGCGAAGTGTGACAACAAACGTTGAACCCGGAAAGACGCCTGGGTCCGGTCCCGCCAATATGTTTAATAGCTTCGCGGAGTTTCCAACCGCTGACTTTACCTCCGTCGTGCGACCGAATTTCGACACGCTATATTCGAGCGCTTGGCTCGACTTGACGAAGGAGCCGGTGATCGTTTCCGTGCCTGATACCGGTGGCCGGTACTATTTGCTGCCTTTGCTTGACATGTGGACGGACGTATTCGCAAGCCCGGGCTGGAGGACAACGGGGACTCACGCGGCAAATTTCCTCGTCACTCAGCCCTCGTGGCACGGCAGCGTGCCGTCGGGAGTCCTGCGTATCAACGCGCCTACGCCCTACGTATGGATTATCGGCCGGACGAAAACGGATGGCCCGCCGGATTACGACGCCGTTCACAAGATTCAGGCCGGCTACAAGATAACTCCGCTCTCTCAATGGGGGAAAACGGCAGTGCCTCCTCAAGTGAGAGTTGACGCCGGCGTTGATATGAAGACGCCACCCAAGACGCAAGTGAATGCAATGCCCGCCGAAAAATTCTTCGCCTACGCCGCCGAACTTCTTAAGGTAAATCCGCCACATCTTACCGATCAGCCGATGGTGGCGCGGTTGAGACGTATAGGTTTTGAAGTCGGTCAGAGTTTTGACTTCAGCAAACTTGACCCCGAGGTACGCGCGGCGCTCTCGTCAGCGCCTGAAGACGCTCAAAAGCTCATGGCGTGGAAATTGGCCACAATCGCGCGCGTGGTAAACGGGTGGTCGATGAACACGGACACGATGGGCGTCTACGGCAATTACTACCTTAAGCGAGCGATAATTGCTGAACTTGGGCTGGGCGCCAACCTGCCAGAAGACGCGATCTACCCGGTGAATCTGGCTGACGATACCGGCAAGCCGCTCGACGGAACGAACAAGTACACAATGCATTTTGACAAGGATTCCCTGCCGCCCGCGGACGCGTTCTGGTCTGTTACGCTGTACAATTCCGAAGGGTTCCAGGTGGCGAACGCGCTCAACCGGTTCGCGGTGAGCAGTTGGATGCCGTTCAAGTACAACAGGGACGGTTCACTGGACCTTTGTTTCCAGAATGACGACCCAGGCGGCGATAAGACAGCTAATTGGTTGCCCGCGCCTAAAGGACCATTCAACTTGACGATGCGGCTCTATGCGCCGACCTCCGAGGCGTTGACCGGGAAGTGGAATCCGCCACCAGTGCTGAAAACGCGATGAGCGCCCACCATGTCACCTCGTATGAGCCGCGGGTGTTGATTCCAGTGATCGCCCATGCCCCGGACAATACCGGACGACCCCCACAACGTGCATCTAATCTAATTTAGTACGAACATGTACAAACCGGTCTCTCCCGTCGCCAGCACGTGCTGTTTGCCGTCCAGCAGGAACGTCTCCGGCGGGCTGGAGAGAGCGCCGATATCGGCGTGCCAGAGCGGCTTACCCGTGGCCGCCTCAAGCGCCTCGATGCCGCCGCCATTCGAGAGGAACAGTACTCCGCCCGCAGTCGATGTTTCGCCGACAGAGCCGCCGGTCAGTTCATGGCGCCATTTCGGCTTGCCCGTCTTGTAATCGATCGCAACGAGATCAGTGCCATACGAGAAGCTCGCGCCGCCGCTCGTTCCGCCTAAGCCCATGGAGCCGCGCGGATCCGGTTCCATCAGATAGTCGATACGCAGGCCGTTTGTCTCGTGGACGTAAAACAACCCCGTCTCCGGCGAGAAGGTGGGCGGCGGATAGTTCGTCACGTCGCTATTCACCAGCGAGCCGGCGATCGTGGCGTCCTTATTGGGATTGCGAATGACTTCTCCACGCGCGTTCAGCTTCGGCTGCGCATCCGGATCGACGCCGGAAGCGTAGTTGTTCACCAGACCGATTTTGCGGGTGATGAGATGTTCGCCGGTCGTCCGATCGAGGACGTAGAAGTAGCCGTTGCGCGTGGCCATCATCACGAGCTTGCGCATGCGGCCGTTGAACGGCAAATCGGCGATGATCGGCGTCTGCGTGGAATCCCAATCGTGCGTGTCATGCGGCGACGTCTGGAAATACCAGGCAATCTTGCCGGTGTCAATGTTCACGGCGAGGAGGCACGAAGTGTAAAGATTGTCGCCATCGCCGCGCCCCTGCGTGTAGGCAGGAGTGGGGTTGCCGGTGCCGAACATATACAGGTGCGTCTCCGGGTCATAAGAGCCGGGAATCCAGGATGTGCCGCCGCCGTGCTGCGCTGCGTTGAGCGTTGGCCATGTCTTAACCGTAGGATCGTCGGCTGTCTGTGCAGTGGAATAGAGTCTCCACTGCTCATCGCCGGTTTCCGGATCGAGAGACTTGATGTATGCGGGCTCGTTCGAGTCGTTTCCTGTGCCGACAATGACGTGATCGCCGATCACCATTGGAGCGTTTGATGAGAAGTACTGCATCTCAAACGGCGCGATTTCCTTCTTCCATACCTCGGCGCCAGTGGTGGCGTTGAGGGCCACGACCCAGTCGTCATGGAGCTCGAAGAAAATGAGGTTGTGCCACATGCTGGGGCCGCGCGTTCCCGTCGTGGTGCCGCCGCGATACTTCCAGTAGTAATGCCACAAGACCGAGCCGTCGCGCGCGTCGATGGCATAGACGTCGTTCTGTGATGCTCCGTAGAGAATCCCGTTAACGAACAGGATGCCGCCGCCAAAACGCGTCGGGCCGCAATTGTTGACTGAGCCGTCGCCGAAGCCGCCGACGATAATCGGCGCTGCACTGGCTGCAAAACCGCCCCGCCCCCGGCCACCGCCGCCAAATGGGGCCGCAATCTCACCGGCGCCTGCTTCGCCTTTGCCGTCCGGACCGCAGGCGGTGGTGATGCCGGTATTCACCCACTGCAGGCTCAGATTCTTCACCGTGGTGGTATTGATCTGCTTAAGCATGCTGTAACGCTTGCCGGTATTGTCGCCCGAGTAGGAGGGCCACTGGTCCGCAAGGGGCTTTAGAAGATCGGCCGGGTCGAGACCGGATGTGTTCTGTGCCACCAAGAACATCGGCGCCGCAAGCAGAGATGCGATAAGAAATAGCTTCTTCATTTTCGTCTTGCTCCTCTACTTGATGGTCGCCAGATAGGCTGTAATGTCGTGCATGTTCTTGTTGTCCGGATCGTCAAGCAGGAGCACCATTTTTTTATGTGCCTCCTGCGGATCCTTCACATCCACTTTGGGAACTCCGTTATCGATCGCGATTGATTTGCGCGTGCCGTCGGCGAGCGTGAGGATGACGAGGAAATCGTCTTTGCGGACGACCTTGCCTTCGATCTTCTGACCATCCGGCATGGTGACGGTGGCGTCCTCACCAGCTCCACCACCGCCGCGAAAGAAGCCTCGACCGACGCCGCTGACTCCTCCGACCCAGGTATTCTGCAGAGTGCGCGGATCGGGGTATTTTGTAGCGATGCCGGCCAAATCGCCGGTCACTGAGTGGCAACTTGAGCAGAGCTTTGTGAACTCGGCCTGACCAGCCACCGGATCGCCCACAAGAATGTCGTACGTCAGCCCGACCGGATTTCTGCCCGGAGGGCTGCCCTGGCCGCCCATCGTGGCCTGGATGCTCTGAATGTAGGCGGCGATAGCTGAAGTGTCGTCCTGCGGAAGATTGATCGGCGGGTCGTGTTTGGCGATAGCCGCCGCGACTCTGTCGCCCTGCTTATCCAGATAGACATCGGCCGACTGCAGCAGGTTGGGACCATTCTTGTCCAGAACGCCGCGCATGTCAGGGGCATGGCACGAAGCGCATTGCGCGTCATACAGAGATTTGCCGCGCGCTAGAACGTCCTGGGGAGCGAGCTGACGAGTGTATTGAGGAAAGCCGCCGCGGCGTCCCGGGCCACGTCCGCCTCGACCTCCAGGACCTCCAGGTCCGGGTGGCACCTGTGCCTCAGCAGGCGGTGCCGGCTCCTGCGCTATCACATGAACGGCTGCGCCAAGCAGCACAGCCACACCCACACATACCACTAGCTTCCGAATCGCCAAGCTCCACCTCCCTCGCTCTTACTGCGGTCGGCGGAATTTACCACTCGCGCGTGACAACTTCAAGTACGGATGTTGCGCGGTCTGTTAGCTCGTTAAAAGTGTCCTCTTTTGAATTTGCTGCCGTACCCTGCCTCGTTTCGGCGCAACTCCAGTTGACTCCTTCAGGCTGCCGCTGCGCCCTTCAACCGCACGATCTCAACCGAGCAAGGAGCATTGGCCGCCACAGCCTGCGCGACCGAGCCCAAAACGAGCTTTGCCGCCCCGCGTCCGTGCGATCCCACTAGGATCAAGTCTGCACCCCAGCGCCGAGCTTCTTCAATGATCGCGGTCTTCGGATCGCCGTCGAGAACTTTTGTCGTAATCGCAAGGCCAGGTGCGCGCCCCATGATCTCTTCCATTGCTCTGGCAACATCTCGCGGAGCTCGCGCTTCTTCGTTCTTAAGCGATTCGACATGGCCCGCCGCTAGCACCAATATGGGATCGGTTACGAGCGGTATCGGGTGTATCACCGAAACCACGCGAACCTCGGTTCCAGCCGGCCACGACCGCCTGATGAGTTCCTCAAGTGCCGCCCCGCCGTATTTTGAACCGTCAATTGCCACCAGAATTTTCATGGTGCCCGTACCTCCTTTCTCGATATTCCAATCATGTTCCGTGGCGGACGTGCTATCTGTGACAAGAATCACATCGCTGGGGCATCCAAGTGCGGCAGCATAATCCAAAAGGAGGCTCTATGATCGAGAGACTAAAAGATCTGCCACCGGGAATTGATGGCGTCAGGGCCATCGGTATGATTTCAAAGGGTGACTATCAGAGGGTCTTTCCGTCGCTGCTTGACGAAGCGCGCCGCTACGGCCACCGCATTCGCTTTCTCTATGAGATCGGACCGGAGTTCGAGGGCTTCACCCCCGGCGCGGCCTGGGAAGATGCCAAGATCGGCATCCATTCCATGCGGCTTTTCATCGCCTGCGCCATTGTCACGGATGTCCCTTGGGTGCGCGAGTTCACGCGCTTGGCGGCGTTCATGATGCCATGTCCCGTGCAAGTTTTTGCAACCAGAGATCGCGACAAGGCGATTGCCTGGCTGAACTCAATTCCGTCCGAATCGGGCATCTCGCATCGCTTGCTCCCCGAATCCGGCGTGATCGTCGTCGACGTGAATCATGCTCTCAGCGCGGAGGACTTTGACGCTCTCTCGCTCACGGCCGATACTTGGATCGAAGCCCACGGCGGTCTTCAGGGCATCGTGATCCACGCGCGCCAATTTCCGGGATGGGAGAATCTGGGGAGCCTGATCCGCCACGTTCAATTCATACGCGATCATCACCGCAACGTGAAGCGTGTCGCTCTCGCGGCAGACGTCAGATTCGCGAGTCTTGCGCCCAAGGTCGCCGAACACTTCGTTCACGCAGAAGTCAAGCGCTTCGAATATGACGAACTGGACTTGGCAATCGCCTGGGCTAGCGACACGCTGAAAAGGAACGTCGCAGCCTGAGAACGCAAGCGCGGCCGGCGGATTACTCCACCGGCCCCGAATGAATAGCGTTGATCACAGCGTCGATGAGTGGCTGTGATCCGGTCAGCATCGAAGTCGGATCGTGCCGGTATTGGAGCATTTGCCGGTAAAGTGAATCCGCAATCTGCGAGTTGATTCCCCACCCGGCGAGGTAGCTCAACCGCAAGTCGCCGTCGTGATTGATCGCCGCGCCGTGAATCCACGGATCCAGATCCGTGGCATTGCCCGTATAGGCCGAAAGCAGATCGGGCAGTGAATGCACATCGATGTCGGCAAGCGATTGCCGCACCTTGTCGTAGTCCGGTCGCTTAAGTCGATCCTGTGCCGCATCCACATCGATCTTAAGCG
>Ga0335085_10006172_pt1 | contig 19010 bp, 16 predicted proteins | sample Lox_Sample_45_FD_206712 | JGI IMG/M metagenome (GOLD analysis project Ga0335085, IMG submission 206712) | Soil microbial communities from Loxahatchee National Wildlife Refuge, Florida, United States - Lox_Sample_4.5 | ecosystem: Environmental > Terrestrial > Soil > Wetlands | place: USA...
GACGCCCGATCCCCGCTACACCGTCGAAGACCAGGAGCGCATGAGCCGCGCGAAGCGCTACTTCGCCTGGCAGAGCCGCCTGGCCGCGCGCGAGTTGGGCCGCCGCGTGGTGGAGATCGGCTGCGGCCTGGGCAACTTCACCGAAACACTGCTCGACCGCGAATTGGTGGTGGCCCTGGATATCGAGCCGGCCTGCGTGGAAAAGCTGCGACAGCGCTTCGCCGGCCATCCCAATCTGCAGGCATTCGATTGCGAAGTGCTGAGCCCCTGCTTCGCGGACCTGCGCCGCTTGCTACCGGATTCCTGCGTGTGCCTGAACGTGCTGGAGCACATCGCGGACGATGTGGCCGCCTTGCGCGCGATGGCCTCTATCCTGCCCCGCAGCGGGCGAATCGTGCTGTTGGTTCCGGCATTCCAATCGCTCTACGGCCCGATCGATCGCGACCTGGGCCACTATCGCCGCTACCGTCGCGCCACGCTGCGCCGCGCCGCCGAATCCGCCGGACTGGCAGTGAAGAAACTGCATTACCTCAACACCGCCGGGTTCTTCGCCTGGTGGGCCAACTCGCACATCTTCCGGCGCCGTGAACAGTCCGCCGCCCAGATCGCCTTCTTCGACGATGTGGTGGTGCCGGTAATGTCGCGAATCGAAGATCGGGTGCGGCCGCCGTTCGGGCAATCCCTGTTCGCGGTGCTCGAACGGCCATAGAGCGACCGATGCCCGAGTTGCGCAAGCTGGATCCGGGCGACCTCGATTCCGTGCACGCCTTGCTCTCGCGCATGGACGTCGTGCGCTACATGCTCTTCCCGCTATGCTCGCGCGCCGAGAGCGAGAAGTTCGTGCGCGATTCAATTGCCGAATCGCCGGACGACCCGTGGCGGTCGGTGGTGCGGGCGATCGTGGAGGACGGCGCGCTCGTTGGGCTTTGCGGAGTGGCGATCCTACGCGGTTCCGAGGAAGGCGAGATCTGGTATCTGCTGGACCCTTCGTGCTGGAGTCGTGGGATCGCGACGCATGCGGCTCGCCAGCTACTCCGGCTGGGATTTGCCGAACTCGGACTGCACCGGCTGTGGGCGTCCTGCCTTCCCGAGAACCCCGCATCCGTCCGCGTCCTCGAGAAAGCAGGTCTGCGCAAAGAAGGATTCCTGGTCAGGAACCTGAAAATTCATGGCGAATGGAGGAGCAGCTTCCTCTACGCGATTCTCGCCGATGAGTGGGCCGGGACCGCCGGTTAGTACTTCGGCACGCTCGGATCGACCTTGTCGCTCCAAGCGAGAATGCCGCCTACCACGTTCCGGACATGCTGGAAGCCCGCCTGGCGCAGCACCGCGCAAGCTTTGGCGCTGCGCATGCCGCTCCTGCAATGAATCACGATATCGGCATTGGGATCGAATTCGCCCACGTGCTTGGGGAACTCGCCCAGCGGAATCAGCTTCGCTCCCGGAATGCTGCAGATCTTGTACTCGTGCGGCTCGCGCACATCGATCAGCACGAAGTTATCGCCGCGATCCATCTTCTGCTTCAGTTCTGTAACGTCGATTTCGCCTTCGTTCAATTTGCTCTCCTGGGCAGGCGCCGCCTGCGACGGCTGCGGCACCCCACAGAATTGATGGTAATCGATCAGCTTGGTAATCGTGCGGTGCGCGCCGCAAATCGGGCACTCGGGATTCTTGCGCAGCTTCAGCTCGCGGAACTTCATCCCCAACGCGTCGTACAGCAGCAGGCGTCCCACCAGCGGCTGGCCGATGCCCAGGATCAGCTTCACCGCCTCAGTCGCCTGAATCAGTCCGATGGTGCCGGGCAGAATTCCCAATACGCCGCCTTCCGCGCAACTCGGCACCAGCCCCGGAGGTGGCGGCTCGGGATACAGGCAGCGGTAACACGGCCCGCCCTCGTAGGCGAACACGGTGGCTTGCCCCTCGAAACGGAAGATCGACCCGTAGACGTTGGGCTTGCCCAGCAGCACGCAGGCGTCGTTCACCAGGTAGCGGGTCGGGAAGTTGTCCGTCCCGTCCACCACCATGTCGTAGTCCTTCAGGATGTCGAGCGCGTTCTCGCTCGACAGCGCCACCTCATGCTTGGTGATGCGCACGTGCGGATTGATGGCCTGCATCTTCTCCGCAGCCGAATCGAGCTTCTTGCGCCCCACGTCGGCGGTCGAATGAATCACCTGCCGCTGCAAGTTGGTAAAGTCCACTACGTCGAAATCTACCAAGCCGATGTTGCCCACTCCGGCAGCGGTCAGGTACAAGCCCAGCGGCGCGCCCAATCCGCCAGCGCCCACCAGCAGCACACGCGCGGCCTTGAGCTTCTGCTGCCCTTCGATGCCGACTTCCGGGATGATCAGGTGGCGGCTGTAGCGCAGGATTTCGTCGTTCGAGAGCGCGGCCTCTTGAGGCGGAGCGGTCACGGTCGAGCCACCGGCGATCGAAGGCACCAGCGAGATGGTGTCGCCCTCGGCCACCGGAGTCCCGTCCTTTTGCATGTAGCGGATGTCTTCGTCGTTCAGATACACGTTGACGAAGCTGCGCACTTTGCCTTCGGGCGTGAAGATCTGTTTGCGCAGATCGGGAAACTCGGTGGTCAGTGCATTCAGCACTTCCGCCACGGTGGCGCCCTGCGCGCTCACCGCGTCCTGCTTGCCGGTGTACTGGCGCAGAGGTGTGGGGATTAAAACTTTGGCCATATCAGTAGCTCAACTCCTCTTTGGCCGCCGCGGTCTGATCCATGTTCGGCAGCCAACTGTTGGCGTGATGGAACTCGCCCTTCTGAATGGATAGTACAACGAACGAATACCATGGGCAGGAGTTCCGCAAATCCGTTTCCGAAAAATACGCATCGCAATCCGGATGCGAATGGTAGATGCCGATGAGGTCCATGTGCCGTTCGCGCGCAGCTTTGTCCGCAGCCAGCAGATCTTCCGGACGCAGTTCGTAACGCGTGCCCTGCGCACCGGCAAAGGCGTTTTTCAGCGACATCGCCTCGCGCACCAGTTTCTCATCGCCATCGATGGAACCCAGCATGGCGCCGCAACATTCGTTGGGATAGGTTTCACGCGCGTGCGACACCATGGCCGCCCACGGCTCGGGTTGGATGCGGATCATTACTCGTCCCAGAAGTGTTCGCTGAGGTACTTCTCGGCGCTGTCGCACAGCACCGTCACGATCATGCCGGTTTCGCCGCGGGCCACCAGATCGCGCGCAATCAGGGTGGCGGCATGCACATTGCATCCCGAAGAGATGCCCACCAGCAGCCCTTCTTCACGAGCCAGGCGCCGCACCATGGTGTAGGCATCTTCGGTCTCGATCCACAGGTTGCCGTCCGCCAGGTTCTCGTCGTAGAAGCCCGGCACGATGGCGGTGGGCATGTGCTTCAGCCCCTCGAGCCCGTGAAAGCCGCTCGAAGGCTGCGCCGAAATGCACTGCACATCCGGCAGGTCGCGCTTCAGCCGGCGCGAGACGCCGGTGAACGTTCCGCTGGTCCCCATGGCCGCCACGAAGTGTGTCAGCGCGCCGCCGGTCTGGTGGATGATCTCAGGACCAGTGTGCTCGAAATGCGCCTTCCAGTTGGCCGGATTGTTGTACTGGTCGGGGTAGAAGTAGCGGTCCGGATCTTGGTTGTAAATCTTGCGGCACATGCGGATGGCGCCATCGGAGCTTTCCGCCGGGTCGCTGAACAGCATCTCCGCGCCGTAAGCCTTCAGAATCCGCTTGCGCTCTGGCGACGCGTTCCCCGGCAGCACCAGCTTGACCTTATAGCCGCGATTCGCGCCGATCATCGCGTAGGCGATGCCCGTGTTGCCGCTGGTCGAATCGAGAATCGTGCGGCTCGGATTCAGCCGTCCCGAGCGCTCGCCATCCAGCACCATATTTAAGGCGGAGCGGTCCTTCACCGACCCACCCGGATTGAAGTACTCGGCCTTGGCGTAAATTTCAACGCCGGGAAACTCCGCCGGGATGCGCTCCAGACGCACCAGCGGGGTATTGCCGATGGTAGCCAACAGGGGCTCGGCTTGCGTACGCGCCAGGTGCGGGATGGGTGAAGCCATAATCACCTTCTTGGATTCGATTAGTCCCCGAAAGGATGCGGGTATCGCAAATTCCTGGAACCAAAGGAATTGTTCAATCTTGAATCCTCGATTATTGTACCATCACCCTAAAGTCTGTCAATAAAGTGGGGGTTGCTGGGCGCGGCTTAAAACTCGAACAATGGGCAGAAGCGCTAAATCGGGATTACGCTATGCACATCGAAATTCAAGATGCGGCTCTGGCTAGCGTTTCCCGCTCGCCTTTACGCAGATCTCCGCAGTGCTGGCCGCGCGGCCATAGAACTTGTGCCCCCGGGATGTTCGTGCACAGCGGCGAAGCGGCCCCGGACAGGAGCGGGGCCACTGGATTGGTGCTGACGCCGTAGCATCCATGTCAATGTCAATCTCCAGCTACCTGTCGGGTAGCAGAATGCCTTGGCCACAGATAAACGCAGATAAAACGGAAGGCCCTCGAATCACGGCGTGAACGGAACTGTCGCCGACCCGCTGTTCACGCCAATCGTCAGGCTGACCGTCGTGGGTGAGATTACCGGCAGAAACGCAATCGGGCCGCCGATAGCGCTGAACCGGTACTTGCCGTCCGCCAGGAACTGAATATCGATCGTCACGACGGCGCCTCCGGCAGGACCGGCGAACGCCCAGAAGCCCGATCCGATCGAGTGCACCGATCCGGCCGGCAGTGTCATCGACCAGCTCCCGATCGCGAGAGTGATGGCGTCCGCCGCCGGGTTGAAGCTGTCGGCGGGGTTGCCGAAGGCGACGGTGGCGTCCACGTTGAAGTGGCCCAAGGCGCCGGAGACGAGCTTGAGGGTGGCATCGAACTCTGAGAATTGCGCGAGCTCATAAGCGCCTGAGTCGCAGCCGCCGCCCTGTGGACGGGCTACGCCGCGTTGGTCGGTGGCCAGCGGGCAGGGCGTGCCGATCGGGATGCGATTGATCGCCAGGCTATACGGCTGGAGCGCAATAGTGAGCGTCGGTCCGCCGTTGTCCTGCGGGCTGGGAGCCAGGCCGGCCGGCGTATTGTTCAGATCGCCGATGGCCGTCAGGAATGGGGCGCAGGAGGTGTCGTCGGAGATGTTGTACCCCGTGGAGGTGAACGCCGTCCCCCAACAATTTCCGCCCGACGGGCTGCCGGCCAGAATTGTGTTTTGCAGGGAGACTTTTGACCCAGTTCCCCCTACTGAGTAGATCGCACCGCCCTGCGGGGCGGTATTGTTCAGCAGGGTGGTGTTGACCAGGAACGAGGGAGTGTGGATGGCCAAGGCGCTGTTATTAAAGATGGCTCCGCCCGCGATGCCGGCTGAATTTCCCCAGAAAGTGGCATTGGATAAAACCGCTTGGCTACCCATCGTACACAGGCCTCCGCCCCACCAGTCGGCCGTGTTGCCGATAAAGCTGACGTTCGTCGCAGTCAACGTCACAGACGCAAAATCGATTCCGCCACAGACTTGGCCCGTATTGCCGATGAGGCTCACGTTCTTGAGCGTGGTAAATTGCTGCAAAAAAATGCCGCCCCCATCCGAGGCGGTATTTCCCGACACCGAAACATTGGTCAGCGAATTGCTTCCCGAGGCGATGAAGAGGCCGCCACCATAAATCGCGGCCGAGTTCCGGGTGATGTTCACGTTACTCAGAGCCGTCGAGGCTCCTTCAGTGACAATCCCGCCGCCGTCGTAACGGGCGGTGTTCAGGGTCACATCGACGTTCGTCAACGACAGCGTGCCTAAACTAAAAACGCCGCCACCGTGCAGGGAACTGCACTTTCGGATGGTCAGGCCGGAGATGGAAAGGCTATTCGCCGTACTCAAGATGCACGCATACATTTGCTGGCCGTCGATGGCAAGACTGGCGGGGCCAGGGCCGTTGATGGTTACGGACGCCGTGATCTGCGGCAGCGCGGATTGCAACAGGATCACGCCTGTGACACCGTTGGCGAAGTTGATCGTATCGCCCGATGAAGTATTGGCTTGCTGGATTGCCTGGCGGAACGATCCCGGCCCGGAATCGTTCAGGTTAGTCACCGTTCGGATGGCGCCGAAGGTGGGCAGAGTGCCGGCAATGAGCAGAGCGGCCGTGCGGAAGGCAAGCGAGCGGTGCAATCGGGCTGTGAGCATCCTGAAGATGATAAACCGAAAGCACCGCTGCGCCTACGGAAAATTCAATGTTCGCTGAACAATTTCCCGCTCGTCTTTACGCAAATCCGCGGTGCTCGCCGCGCGGCTATAGAACTGTCGGGCAGCAGAAATGTATTGGCCACAGATGAACGCCCATGAACGCAAATAAAACGGAAAGACCTCGAATCACGGCGTGAACGGAACTCTCGCCGACCCGGTATTGACACCGATTGCCAGGCTCACCGTTGTGGGCGATGTGATGCCCAGGAACGGAACCGGTCCGCCGATGGCGCTGAAGCTGTATCTGCCGGGCGCCAGGTATTGAATGTTCACCGTGACTGCCGCTCCGTTCGCCACCCCGGCGAAAGCCCAGAACCCCGAGCCGACCGAATGCACCGACCCCGCCGGCAGCATCAGCGTATAATTGCCGATCGTCAGCGCGATGGCGTCCGTCGCCGGGTTGAAGCTGTCGGCAGGATTGCCGAACGTGACGGTGGCGTTCAGATGGAAGTGGCCGAGAGTGCCCGACACAAGGCTCAGCGTGGCATCCAGACGGTTGAATTGCGCCAACTCGTAAGCTCCCGAGTCGCATCCGCCGCCCTGTGGACGGGCCACGCCGCGCTGATCCGTGGTCAGCGGACAAGGCGTGCCGATGGGGATCCGGTTCACCGCCGGACTATACGGCTCGAGCGCGATGGTGAGCGTCGGACCGCCGTTGTTCTGCGGGCTGGGAGCCAAGCCGGCCGGCGTATTGTTCAGATCGCCGATGGCCGTCAGGAATGGGACGCACGAGGCGTCGTCGGAGATGTTGTATCCCGTGGAGATGAATAGCGGCCCCCAACAATTTCCGCCCGAAGGGCTGCCGGCCAGAATGGTGTTTTGCAGGTCGACTGCAAAGCTCCCTGCGACCGCGATGATCGCGCCGCCCTGCGGCGCGGTGTTGTTCAGCAGGGTGTTGTTGACCAGGTACAAGAGGGTCCCGTTGAAGATGGCGCCGCCCGCCACGCCGGCCGAATTTCCCCAAAACGTGACATTGGACAGGGTAGTTTCAAGGCCACCTCCCGCAACCAGGCCTCCGCCGTTTTGGGCGGCCGTGTTGCCGATGAAGGTGGCCCCCGTCGCGGTCAACACGCTGCTGGAATACATACCTCCGCCGTTTTGGCCGGCCGTATTACCCATGACGCTCACGTTGTTCAGCGTGGTAAAGGCTTGAGAAAAAATGCCGCCACCCGCGAAGGCGGTATTCTGCGACACCGTCACATTGGTCAGCGTAGCGGTTCCCGAGTAGATGAAGAGGCCGCCGCCGGCACTGAAGTCGCCGGCCGAGTTCCGGGTGATGTTTACGTTACTCAGAATCAGCGAGGAGCCTGCCGTGGCAATGCCGCCGCCGTTTCCAGCGGTGGTGTTCAGGGTCACATCGACATCCGTCAACGACATTGTGCCGAGATTGAAAATGCCGCCACCGGGTTGGCCGGAATTGTTGCATTTGCGGATGGTCAGGCCGGAGATGGAAACCGCATTCGCTGAACTTTTGATGCACGGATACATTTGCTGTCCGTCGATGGCAAGGTTGGAGGAACCAGGGCCGTTGATGGTTACGGACGCCGTGATCTGCGGCAGCGCGGATTGCAGCAGAATCACGCCGGTCACGCCGTTGGCGAAGTTGATCGTGTCGCCCGATGAGGCATCGGCCTGCTGGATGGCCAGGCGGAACGATCCCGGTCCGGAATCGTTGAGGTTAGTCACCGTTCGGATGACACCGAAGGCGGGCAGAACGCCGGCAATGAGCAGACCGGCAATGCGGAAAGAGAGCGAGCGGGGCGATCGAGGCATGCGTATCCGAAGATGATAACCGAAAGCTCCGCTACGTCGATACAGAAACTTCAGCGTTTGCTGAAAATCTCCCGCCCGACCTGGCACAGAGACGACGCGCTCGCCGCGCGGCTATAGAGCGTGTAGGATCTTTCAACACTGACATCTAATCGAGCGTCAGCAGCGATCCCATGAAGGGGCACGACAGCTCGTTTCAGACCTGAGCGAACAATCCGCACCCGGTGCTCCGACCGGCGGCATGTTGTCGGCGCCGTTTAGATTCCCAGCGTAAACGGAACTCTCACCGACCTGGTATTGACCCCGATCGTGAAGCTCACCGCGATACCGAATTCAGTGTCGGCTGAACATTTCCTGCACGTCCTTGCGCAGCTCCGCGGTGCTCGCCGCGCGGCTGTAGAACATGTGCCCGCCGGGATACTCGTGTACCGCCACCCGTGTAGAATCTCCCATCACCGGCATCTGATCGACCGTCAGCACCGACCCCATGAACGGGCACGACAGGTCGTTCCAGCCGTGCGCGATCAGCACCCGCAGTTTCGGATCGGCCGCCACCGCCTGCCGCAGATCCGGCACCGCGCCCATGCGCAGCACGCGGCTGTCGCGATCCCACTGATTGTTCACTTCGTAGCTCAACGTATGGTAGGCGCCTTCGACCTTCCATCCCACCACGCGCGTCACGAAGTCCACCATCGCAGTAGTAGTCGGCGCGATGATGCTCTCGAGCAGCGGATCGTTGGTGCGCTGCTCGGGCGCGAACGGATACGGGTCGAAGCTGGTGACGTTCGAATCGTACACGCTGCCGATCTTGCCGCTCTCGCGGAACACCTCCCGCAGGTACGCGCCGGTCTCGAGCCGCCCTCCCGAGCGCCGCACGAACTCCTCTTCGAGGCCGGTGAGCGACGTCACGCGCTTGACGATCCGCGGCGTGGCCTGTGGATCGGAGCGCCCCTTCAGCAGGTCGGTGGCATACTCGCCGCGCGTGTAGTTGATGACGTCCGCCATGGCCTGCGGCGTCAGCTTGTGCTCGCGCTCCAGGTGCGCCGCGGCGATCGAAGGCAGGGTCATCATCCAGGGCACCGGCGAAAGGTCGCCGTTGTCTTCAATCGTCGGGTTGAGATAGGGCGACACCAGCACCACGCCGTTCATGGCCACGCCAAGCTGCGTCTGCAGATAGTGCGTGATGCGCGGCCCGCGATATCCGCCGTAGCTTTCGCCCACCAGGTACTTGCGCGAGCTGAGGCGCTGGTTTTTCACCAGCCAGTCGTAAATGATCCGCGAGAGGTAATGGATGTCGGCGTCGGTGGAGTAAAACTGCTTCTTGGTTTCGTCGGGTGTCGTCAGCGACCGGCTGAAGCCTGTGCCGATCGGATCGACGAACACCAGGTCGGTGAAGTCCAGCCACGTGCCGGGATTGTCTGAGAGCTTGGCGGGGTCGGACGGGCTGTCGCCCTGGTCGCCGAACTGGATGCGCTTGGGGCCGATGGCGCCAAGGTTCAGAAACACCGACGCGGCGCCGGGTCCACCGTTGAAGGCGAACGTCACCGGCCGGTCGGCGCCCTCGACCGTGTAGGCCGTGCACACCACCTCGCCGATCTTCTTATGGTTGTTATCGTTCACCGGCAGCGCGCCCACCGTGACCGTGTAATGCAGCGTCTTGCCATCGAGCTGGATGCTCTGCTGCGTATGCGCCTCGGGCGGCAGCGGCGCTTCTTTCTCCGGAGCCTTTTCTTTGGAATCGGCGGCCGGCGGAGTGGCCGGCTTATTCTCCTGGGCCACCGCGGCCGCGCCCCAGATCAGAACGAACGCGGCCAAGCCCGCGGGAAGCAGCGCGAAAGGGTTACGAGAACTCATATACTCATACGATAGCGTGCTCGGCGGAAGAGGCCGGGTTACACGCCGATTCGCCGCAGGCCACCCAATGAACACAATCTCTGGAATGGATCAGAAGTTTGCGCGGTATGTCTTCCGGTTGCTGCCGGCGCAGAGGGTAACCCTCATGGCAGTCCTCGCGCTCTGCACCGGGCCTGCCGCCGGCCAGGAGTTCGGCGGATCACCGCCGTGGGGTCCCGAGACGCCAACTCACTTCACCGGCGAAATTCATCAGGGCGAGTCTTTTGAACAGGCGATCGGCGATGGTCTGTATTTCTTTATCGAGACACATGACGGGTACTGGTCGGATGGCGTGAGCCGGTCCGGGGGCGGCGATGATTACTCGCGTTGCGTCACTCCGCCGTTTCGCGGACCCAATGCCAGGGACATCATGGCTTGGCACTTCCAGCGGGGCGACGCTGGCCCCGGCGGCGTGGGTCAGAAGCGCGAGATTGTCTTCGTCTTGAACGATGAGGACGCCCGCGTGCAATGTGCCGATTTGGAACTCGCTCTTCAAGGTAAAGACACCTTTGAGAACCGCATCAGCGGCCGGTGCTGGTTCCAGCCGCTCAGTGTGAAGCTCTCGGAAGATCCACCCGAAAAGCAGACCATCGAGGAAATGAAGTTTGAGGGCGAATGCGCTTTACATGGAGCACTGGAGTTGTGGCGCCTGCCGGTTTCCTATCGAATTGCCGATGGCGTCACGGGATGGGTGACGGTTTGCTTTGGCTCCAAAGGCCAGCCGGGGTTGCGCAAAGACGGTGATCGCTACCACCTTCTGATTAGCAAGCAGGGTACCGTGCACACCTCGTCGATTCTGCGCATGGATCGTCGCGGAGCCAAATTCGAACGGAAAAACAACGCGACTATTCCGATCGACGGTCCCCAACAGAGGATCTGGCGATGGATGAACGGCTACGCGACCTGTGGGCCGTTCCAAAGCTTCTTCGTCGGAACCGCCGACCAGTACCGGAACCATTCTGAGAACCCGATGTTGAAATGAGTGCGCCAGGGCGCCGCAGAGGGGTTACTCATACCGCAGCGCCGTCATGGGGTCGACCGCCGACGCGCGGCGTGCTGGAATCAGGGCCGCCAGAACCGACGTCGCGGCCAGCAGCACGACGGCCCCGGCGAACAGCATCCAGTTCTGCGAGCTACCGGCGGCCCACTTCTTCAGTGCGCCGCTGAGCGTCAGGCTCAGCAACGCGCCGCATATTAGTCCGCCGGCCACCTCCCACGCGGTCGAAGCGAACACCAGACGGACAACTCCCGACGGTGTCGAGCCCAATGCCATGCGGATGCCGAATTCATTGGTCCTCTGCGCCACGCCGTAGGAGACCACGCTGAACAGACCGATGGTGGCCAGGGCCAGCGCCAACAGGGCGAAACCGGTGAATAGCGCGGCCACCAGGCGTCCGAAAGAATATTCGTCCTGGCCCTGGATCCACTGGTCCAGGTCGCGGGTCTGTCCGAACACCTGCTGGTCGGGATCCACTGTCTTCACCGCTGCGCGAATACGATTGAGGTTGCCGAGCGCGGCCGTCTGCGTGCGCACGAGGATCTGCGTGAACATCCACATCCGCAGCGAGTACGGCACGTAAATCGCCGGCTTGACCGGATTACGCAGACCGTCGTCGCGCGCATCCGCCACAATTCCGATGACCTGCAGCCAACTGTCGCTGTCTTTGACGGCCACCACGAAGGGCGGATCGCTCTTCACATCGGGCAACCGCACCTGCTTGCCTATGGAGTCGCCGAGCGGCCAATACTGCTTCGCCATGGTCTGATTAATCAGCGCCAGGCGCGCCCCGCGCAGCATTTCGGGCTGATCCCACAAACGCCCCGCGAGCAGGGGAATGCGCAGCACCGAGAAGTACTCCGGGCTGACGAAATTGCACCGCACCTGCTCCTTCTCGAGCGACGGCCTGCCGAAGATCTCGAAGTTGGAATCCGAGCCATTGTAGGGAGGCGTGGCGTTAGACGAAATGCCCGCCTCCAAGACGCCCGGCACCGATGCGATCCGCTCCCGCAACTGAGAGAAATACGACGAGCGCTCTTCCCAAGTCGCGTGCGTGTTCTGGTGTACCGGGATTCCCACCGACATGGCGTTGTGCGGATCGTAGCCCAAGTGCGCATTGACCACGCGCAGGAAGCCGTTCATGGCCGCCGCCGCGGAGGTCAGCAGCAGCAGGGTGAGCGCGATCTGCCCGGCCGCCAGAATGCGATGTAGCCGCTTGCCCCGGCCGCCTCCGGTGGACCGCCGCGAGCCGGTCTGCATGAGCTGCGCCAGTTGCGGCTGCGACGATTGAAAGGCCGGCGCGAGACCGAACAGGATGCCGGTCAGAATGCCGAGCGCGACGGTGAACAAAAGCACCGGCAGGTTCAGCCGAATCACCACCTCGTGCGGGAACGAGAACTCCGGCAGCCACGCCACCAGCACGGGCAGCAAGCGGTAAGCCAGCAGCGCTCCGCCCGCCACGCCCAGCAGCGAAAGCGCCAGCGCTTCAGTCAGCAACTGGCGGGCGATCCGCCACCGTCCCGCCCCGATGGCGCTGCACACCGCCAGTTCGTGCTGCCGCGCGGTCCCCCGCGCCAGCAGCAGAATCGACACGTTGCCGCATCCCACCAGCAAGAGGACTCCAACCGCCGCGAACAGCAGGGCCAGCGCCGGTCCCAGTTGGTCCAGGTAGGAATCGATCAGGCCGCGCACGTGCACCCGGAATTTCTTGGGGAAGTGCGTCGGCGTGTCCTTGGCGAACTGCTCGAAGAGCGGCTGCAACTCGGCATCGGCCGCCGCGTGGGTCACCCCCTGCCGCAGGCGAACGCGCGCCAAAAGAGTCACAGTGGGGTCGGCGCTGATCTTCAGCGGCGTATACACGTCGGCATCGCCGATGGTGAAGCGCTCGGGCATCACTCCGACTACCGTGTAGTTCTTGTGCACAAGCTGCAGAGTGCGGCCGACAACGCCCGGATCGGAGTTGTAATGCCGCCGCCAGAACTTGTAGCTCAGCAGCACCACGGACTGCGGGTCCTGGCCGTCGGGCGCGTCCGAAGGGATCAGTGTGCGGCCCAGGAGCGCTGGTACACCGAAGTGCGTCCCGGCGTTGCCCGAAAGCTGAACCGAGGGGACGTCTTCCGGCAGATCCTCGCCGGTGGTCGTGAGATTCCAGGTTCCCCAACTCGCCGCCAGGCTTTCGATGCAATGCGCCTGCCGAAGCACTTTGTATTGTGGCCCGGTGACGCCTACGCCGCGGTTGTCGCCGCGCTCGTTGACGACGCTCAGGTACACCATGCGATCGGCGCCGGCGTAAGGATAAGGGTTCACCAGCAGCGCATAAATCACACTGAACACTGCCGTGGTGGCGCCGATTCCGAGGGTCAACGAAAGAATCGCGGTCACCGCCAAGCCCGGGTGCCTCCGCAATTCCCGCAACGAAAAGGCAAAGTCTTGCAGCATTAGTTTCACCTTGTAACGCCGGCCGGGGACCGTCTTCTTGGACGCGGAGATGGGTGAAAGCGTTAGCGGAATACCAGGCTTGCCTTGGCGGATGGGGTTATCACTCGCTGAAAGCCGATTATAGTGGCCACGCGAAGAGCATCACTGTGCGGATCGATTACGGAGTCGCGTCCGCCGTCCAGCATTTTGTCGCGAAGCGTGACCTGACGGCGGATGCCCTGGTCGGCGAATACCTGACCAACCTGGCTGGTTTCGAAAACCGCGCCGCGTGCCCGCAAGGCGAGCCGAAAGCTAACTGACCAATCCGGGGGGCGGTTGGGACCAAAGACCTGGACGCGCGAGAACCTCCATCGCCACTGCGGTCTTTCTCGAGACCAATATTCCGGTGTACGCCGCGCTTTAGTCGAGTCGGAAGACTTCGGTACATCCGCTCAGATACTGCGGGGTTCTTCGTTACTGCCACCCGGAACGGTGAGCGGCGCATTACTGAATCTCGTACTGCTGCCATCATCGCGGCAGCGGAAGCCCTTGGCCGCATGGTGTATTCCGAGGACCTCAACAACGGTCAGCGCTACGTACACGTGACGGTTCTCAGTCCGTTCGCCTCTGCCTGCCCTATGCCATAACGCCGCCGGTTCGCGGCGAGATCCCATGTTTGCTCTTGCCTCCTATAATTCCATAGATATAGAATTATAGAAGCATGCCGACGAAACCGACCGAAGAAGAAATCACCCGCTTTGCCGATATGTTTTCGGCGATGGGAGCCGGCCCGCGCCTGCGGATCATGCGGCTGCTGTTATCGGCCCACCCGGACGGTATGGTCGTGAGCGACATCGGCACGGAGTTGAGCATTCCAGCCTCGACGCTTTCGCACCATCTCGACAAGCTGAAAAACGAGGACCTCGTCAAGGTCAAGCGGGAGGGCACTTATCTCTGGTATTCCGCAAACACCGAAGTTCTGCAGGAGCTTTTGGGCTTCCTCTATGCGGAGTGCTGCACGCGCAACAAAGCCATAGCGCCGCAGGCGATCGTCCGGTTGTGCCGCTGAACGAAAGGACAGTTATGGAACTCAAGGAAGTGGTGAAAGAGAAATACGGACAGGCCGCGCTGCGCGTCAACGCGGGCGGCAGTTCGTGCTGCGGCGCTTCGTCCGCCCTGCAAGGCTGCTGCGACCCGATCACGTCAGACCTCTACGACGCCGCGCAAACCGGTGAACTGCCGCAAGAAGCCGTCCTGGCCTCGCTCGGCTGCGGCAATCCGACCGCGCTCGCACAGTTAGGTCCGGGAGAAACGGTGCTGGATCTCGGCTCTGGCGGCGGTATCGACGTACTGCTGTCCGCGCGCCGCGTCGGACCTGCCGGCAAAGCCTACGGTCTCGATATGACCGATGAAATGCTGACGCTCGCGCGCGAAAATCAGCGTAAGGCGGGGGTCGAAAATGTCGAGTTTCTCAAGGGCGAAATCGAAAACATTCCGCTGCCGGATAACTCCGTCGATGTAATCATCAGCAATTGCGTGATCAACCTTTCCGGCGACAAGGACCGGGTCTTGCGCGAAGCCTTTCGAGTCCTCAAGCCGGGCGGACGCTTCGCCGTTTCCGACGTGGTGACGCGCGGCGCCGTACCCGCCGATGTCCGGCAGAACATGTTGCTGTGGGTGGGGTGCATCGCCGGATCGCTTCAAGACTATGAATATGTGGCGAAGCTGGCCAAGGCCGGATTCGAGGGCATCGATATCGAGCCGACCCGCATTTACGATATCGAGGATGCGCGCGCATTTCTCAGCGGGCAGGGCGTGGACGTGGACGCGATTGCTCCGCAGGTTCAGGGCAAATTTATGAGCGCCTTTATCCGTGCTACCAAACCGGCGCGCTGCTGCGCTCCTGGCTGCTGTTCATGACTTGGTCCCGGCGCATCGTTGCCGAGGGCATAGGCACCGCCTTTCTGCTGGCCGCTGTGGTAGGTTCGGGCATCATGGGCGAACGCTTGGCCGGCGGAAACGTGGCCCTCGCGCTCCTCGCCAACACCTTGGCTACCGGGGCGATGCTGGTCACTCTGATCCTCACGTTCGGGCCGATTTCGGGGGCACATCTCAACCCTGCTGTGACCCTGGCCGACGCGTCGCAAGGCGGCTTGGCCTGGCGGGAGGTTCCGGCATATGTGGCCGCGCAGGTGGCCGGTGCTTTCGCCGGAGTTGCCGCGGCGCACCTGATGTTTGGCCAACCGGTCTTCAGCGCGTCGCGTCACGTCCGGTCGGGTGGCCCACAGATCTTCAGCGAATTCATCGCCACCTTCGGCCTGCTCTGCGTCATTTGGGGATGCGCGCGGCTGCGGTCGTCCGCCGTTCCGTTCGCGGTCGGAGCTTATATTATCGGCGCCTATTGGTTCACGGCGTCGACATCCTTCGCCAACCCCGCGGTGACCCTGGCCCGCGCGGCCAGCGATACCTTCGCCGGGATCCGCCCGGCCGACACGCCGGCATTCATCGCCGGGCAATTGGCGGGAGCATCCGCGGCAACGCTTCTGTTTCGATGGCTGGTACCGTCGATGCCGAAAAACGCCGCGGCGGTGCTGGTCTCCCACGCGGCACAACGGGGGAAACCCGATGAGCGATAAGAAACGAGTACTGATCCTCTGTACCGGAAATTCCGCGAGGAGCCAGATGGCGGAAGGGCTCTTACGCCACGATGCCGGCGCGCGTTTCGAAGTCGAAAGCGCCGGAACCAAGGCCAGCTTCGTGCGCCCGCAAGCCATCGCGGTCATGCGCGAATTGGGCATCGACCTGTCCGGGCACCGTTCGAAGAACGTGGACGAATTTGCCGGCCAACACTTCGATTACGTCATCACTGTCTGCGAGAATGCCCGCGAAGCCTGCCCGGTGTTCTTCGGCGGCGCACAAGAGCTCCACCACGATTTCGAAGATCCCGCGGCGTTTTCAGGCTCTGAGGAACAGCGGCTTGCCGTGTTCCGCCGTGTGCGGGATGAATTGCGCGACTATCTGCGCCAGTTCGCCCGCGACGCCTGTGTGAACTGAGCCTCCTACTTCACGCCCGACATCAGCCTCATCGTCGGCCGGATCAGCACGATCAGCAGAATCATCGCCGCGAAGGTAAACACTGCCACGCTGCCGAACAGCTGCGGCAGCGGCATCGCGCTATATAAGGACGCCGCTTTGCCGGCCAGCCAGTTGCCGATGCTGGTCGAGAGGAACCAGATGCCCATCACGAATCCGCCGGCGCGGTCGGGCGCCAGCTTGCTCATCGCGCTCAGCCCCACCGGACTCAGCGACAGTTCGCCGAGGGTTTGCAGGAAGTAAGTCCCGGTCAACCACCAGACCGCCACTTGCGCGCCTTTCGACGCCATCATGGAAGCGGGCACCAGTATGGCGAACGCCGACCCGGCGAAGAACAGGCCGAAAGAGAACTTCGCCGGACTCGATGGTTCCACGCCCCGGCGGGCCATCTTCAGCCAGATCCACGCAAACACCGGCGCCAGCACCACCACGAAAATCGGCTGCACGAACTGAAACCAGCTCGCTGGGAACACGAAGCCGAATACATTGCGGTCCGTGGAGCGCTCGGCGAACAGGCTCAGCGACGAACCGGCCTGCTCGAATGACGCCCAGAACAGCGCGGACGCTACGAACAGCACCAGAATCGCCGCCGAGCGTTTGCGCTCTTCCACGGTCCATCCGCGCGAAAGGATCATCCACGAAAACACCGCCACCGAGATCGCCAGCAGCGCCCAGCCTTCGATATCCGCAATCGAAGTCGCTGTGAACGGAATCACACCCGTCCCGCCCAATAAAGCCAGCAGCGCGAACACACCCAGCCCGCCGCCTACCGCCAGCATGGCGTTGCGCTTCTGCGCCCGATCCTTCTCCAGGTCGCCCGTGGAGGCCGGATGCAGCCCCGCATCGCCCAGGTAGCGGCTGCCCCACAGGTATTGCACCAGGCCCAACAGCATGCCGAGTCCTGCCACGCCAAAGCCCAGCCGCCAACTGATCTTCTCGCCTACATACCCGCAGAAGATCGGGGAGATCAGCGCGCCCAGGTTGATGCCCATATAGAAAAGCGAGAAGCCCGAATCGCGGCGCGGATCACCCTTGCGATAAAGCTGCCCGACGATCGTGCTGACATTGCCCTTCAGCATCCCCGTGCCCATCATCAGCAGCACCAGGCCGACGTAGAACGAGGTCTCGGAAGGCGCCATCAGGCAGAACTCGCCGGCCGCGATGAACACTCCGCCGATCAGCACGGCGCGCCGCTGCCCGGTGATCCGGTCCGCCACCCAGCCGCCGCCCAGGCACAGCAGGTACACCATCGAGGCGTACAGCCCGTACACCGCGCCGGCCTTCGCATCACCGAACCCCAAACCCCCTTCGGAGATCTTGTGGGTCATGTAGTAGATGAGGATGGCCCGCATCCCGTAGTAGCTGAAGCGTTCCCACATCTCGGTGAAGAACAGTGTGGCCAGACCGCGCGGGTGGCCGAAAAACCGGGTGTCGGCGGCCGACGTGACTTCCGTGGTTGCCATGTATGGTGCAATTGTAACCCGCCCGCAGTAAATGGAGGTGTATACTGAGCCAATCTCAAATCTCTGGAGAGTGAAATGCGCCAATTCAGTCTGACAGTCGCGGTATGGGGGTTATGCGCCCTCGCCGGAATGGCCCAGGACGGCCCCTACAAGATCCTCAAGAGCGCCAAGGTCGGCGGCGATGGCGGCTTCGATTACGTCACCGCCGATGCGGAAGGCCGCCGACTCTACGTCGGCCGCAGCGGCAATCCCGGCCGCATCATGGTGTACGACCTGGACTCCCTCGAAAAGGCCGGTGAAGTACCCCAGACCATGCGCGTCCACGGCGCCACGGCTTCACCGAAGTCGCACCACGGCTTCGCCAGCAGCAATCCCGTGGTCATGTTCGACACCAAGACCTTCGCGACCATCAAGACTATCGAAGTGAAGGGCAATCCCGATGGCTACCTGTGGGACTCCTTCAACGATCGCGTCTGGATCTTCAGCCACTCCAAGCCGCATGCCACCGTCATCGACGCGTCGGATGGCTCCGTGGTAGGCACGATCGATGATCTGGGCGGCGCGCCCGAGCAGGCCGCCACGGATGGCAAAGGCACCCTCTACGTGGATATCGAGGACAAGGACAATATTGCCGTAGTCGACGCCAAGGCGCTCGCCGTCAAGGCGCACTACGATGTCACGGGTAAGGGCGGCACCTGCGCCGGCTTGGCGCTCGACGTGAAGAACCAAATCCTCTTCGCCGCCTGCCGCAATCCGCAGAACATGGTGATCCTCAGTGCGAAGGACGGCAAGATACTCGAGAGCCTGCCGCTGGCCGGCTCGAGCGACGGTGCGGTGTTCAACCCCAAAACCATGGAAGTGTTCAGCTCCCACGGCAACGGCACCCTGAGCATCGTCAAGGAGAACAGCCCGACCAGTTTCACCGTCGAGCAGACTCTGCAAACCATGCAGGGCGGCAAGACCTGCACGCTCGATGCGAAGACCGGCCACGTGCTGATCATCGCCGCCGAATACGCGCCCCCGCCAGCCGCTCCAGCCACGCCGCCTCCCACCCCAGGGGATGGACGCGGCCCTGGACGCGGGCGCGGCGGACGCGGCCAGATGGTGCCGGATTCGTTTACCGTACTGGTGGTCGGCAAGTAAAGGCCGTCAG
>Ga0335085_10006173_pt1 | contig 19008 bp, 10 predicted proteins | sample Lox_Sample_45_FD_206712 | JGI IMG/M metagenome (GOLD analysis project Ga0335085, IMG submission 206712) | Soil microbial communities from Loxahatchee National Wildlife Refuge, Florida, United States - Lox_Sample_4.5 | ecosystem: Environmental > Terrestrial > Soil > Wetlands | place: USA...
CGGACGCGGAGCCGCGCGGGTTTTCGTCCATTCCGGTTTGACCGCGGGGAATGAAAAACGCGGCACATGGCGGCAGCCGAACACGACTTTGAAACTCAATGCGGCGGGAATGGAAGACAGCAAAGTCAGTTGCGGCTTCCGTTTCCGCTGGGCGAAATCTTACGACGAAATGCGCGAGATTCTTTTCGAGGAAGGCCTGTTCGATATTCGTGCCGTGCCCGGAATGACGATCCCCGACGATCTCACGGCGAAGTTTTCCCTTCACACAAAAGCGAAAATTGAATCCATCGAAGCCGAATTTCCCGCCCAGACAAAAATCACTGCGCTCGGCGAGCCGCAACGCGATACCCACGTTTACGAAGTGGCGTTCAAAAAACTCGGCGAGAACAGGCTGACCATTCACCACGATGGCGGCCGCAAAACGTACCTCGAATACTTCGTCACCGAGCCGCTGGAAACGCTCATCAAAAAGCGCGCGGCGTTCATCATCGATCGTCAGCAAATTCGCGACCCATCCAAATGGTGGGACGGCGTGTTTGGACCTTACGACATGAAGAACAAAGTCGTCCGCACGATTGACGATCCGGATATTTTTGTGGGACGCATGGTCTACACGCTGACTTGCGATGATCCGGGCTTGAGCAAAGCGCCTTATGTGGCCGAGAAAAATGTGAGTTTCCCGAACCAGAAGGAAATCGAGGGCCTCGAATATTATCTGCAGCATTTTGTCTGGGGAAAACTTCAGCGCACGGACAAGGAAACGCCTTATCCCTACGGCGTCTATGGCACGCCGAATTGGTGGGTGGACCGAGATTCGACACGCCGCCGTGAATGGGCATTGGGCAGCCAGAAAAACCCCAATGGAACTTCCGCCGAAATTCTCGCGAGCGGCGAAGCCATTCTCCGGGCTCGCCAATCGCAAACCAATTCAACCCCGTTGCGCGATTTGGGCAAGGAACACGTTTTTCGCTCTTACGATTATCCGCACGTCGTGATGCTTTATTTCCACATGTACGAAATCGCGAAAAAATATCCGGCCATGTCGAAATATCTCGATGCCGCCGGTTATCTGGAGCGCGCTTATCAAACCGCCCGCGCGTTTTTTACCTATCCCTACGAAATTTATCCGAGCTACTACGAAACTTATAAATGGGGACTCTACAACGAACTCGTCGTGCTCAAACTCGCCGACGCGCTGGACCGCGAAGGTTTTCCAGACCGCGCCGCGTGGTTGCGCGCGGAATGGGAGAAAAAGGTGAAATATTTCGTTTACGACGACCAATATCCGTTCCGCTCGGAATATGCTTTCGACCGCACCGCGTTTGAATCGAGTTACGCATTTGCGAAATATGGCGCGACCCATGACATGCGGCCCGACACAAATCTCTGGCATGACGTGAAGCTGGATAAATCGTATTCGCACCCCAGCGTGAAACGCGAGGACTCGCGCGAGTTTATGGAGCGTCAGCTTGCGGCCGGCCTTTCCGTGCGCGGCTGGCTCGAGGCGAGTTACTATCAACTCGGCTCCGATCCCGGCTTGAGTTACATGGCTGCGATGGGTGGCTGGGGAATTCTGGATTACGGATTGAATTTTTTCGACCGGCCCAACGATTGGCTCCAACTCGGCTATGCCTCCTATTTGAGTTCCTGGTGCCTGGTCAACTCCGGCACTCCGGATAGCAATTACGGCTTCTGGTTTCCCGGCAAGGAAAACGACGGCGCTGCCGGTTGGCAATTCACCTCCTCAAAAGTCGGCAGCGCATGGATGGGTTCAAGCTGGCCCGGCGGCGTGATGGAGCCGCGCGGCCCGTGGCATTACGACGGTGAAATTGACCTCGGTTTTTGCGGCGCGCTGCGCATGGCTGCGACGGTACTCACGCGTGAACCAATCTTCGGCTGGTTTGCTTATGGCGGCGCGCTGATGGTCGAAAACAATCATCTCGCAATTGTCCCTCGCGACGGGTTGCGCCAGCGCTTCGATGCTATCATCTCTGACGAAAAAAATTCAAAAACACCGCAGCGACTGAAAATCCAACTGGACCGTGACGGCTTTGCTGCGGAACAAAAAATCGTGACCGACAAATCACTGAATAAAATCACGTTTACTCTCGAAAACCGCACCAGCGACACCCACGCGACTGGGCTGTGGCTTTCCACGCCCGCGGGCGCAGCCTACTCCGTTTTGCAGGATGGCAGGAAAATCGCGCTGACGCCGACGGGCAATTGGGATTATCCGTTGTGTGCGGAATTGAAGGTCGCGGCGCAGCCGTGCAAAATCGAAATCGTCCGTGAAACCCGGAAATAAAATAGCGCCGGCATCACTCGTCGCGCCCTGGATTGTTCTGGCTGTGTTCGCATTCAGCCTGGGCCGCGCCGCGGCGGAGGATACCAATTTCCCGCCGCCGGTTGCAGGGGATTTTATCGTCCACGATTTTCATTTCCGTTCCGGCGAGACCCTTCCCGAATTGCGGATGCATTATCTGACATTCGGTTCGCCGCAACGGGATGCCAAAGGGATCGTCCGCAACGCTGTGTTAATTCTTCACGGCACCACCGGCAGCAGCGCGCAATTTCTTCGTTCTGAATTCGCCAACGAGCTTTACGGCAAAGGCCAGCCGCTCGATGTCACACGGTATTTTCTGATCATTCCCGATAACATCGGTCACGGCCAATCCAGCAAGCCGAGCGATGGTTTGCGTGCAAAATTTCCGCGATACGGTTATCGCGACATGATCGAAGCGCAACGCCAGTTGATCGAAGGGTTGGGTGTGAATCATTTGCGGCTCGTGATGGGCACTTCGATGGGCGGCATGCACACATGGCTTTGGGGCGAGATGCATCCCGGCTTCATGGACGCGCTGATGCCGCTGGCGAGCTTGCCGACGCAAGTTTCCGGACGCAACCGCATCTGGCGGCGGATTGTGATTGATTCCCTCCGCGGCGCACCGGACTGGCAGGGCGGCGATTATCAAACGCAACCGTATGGATTGAAACTCGCGGCGGAGACGATGTATTTCATGGGCAGCAACCCGGCAATTCAATCGAGAGCCATGCCCACGCTCGAAAAAGCCGATACCGTCCTGAACGATTACATCAGGAGTTTTTCCACGAATCACGATGCGAACGATGTCCTATACGCGGTCGAAGCGTCGCAGGATTACGACCCGGGCCCGGACTTGGAGAAGATCAAAGCGCCGTTGCTCGCGATCAATTCTGCCGACGACCTCATCAATCCGCCGGACCAGGGGATTCTCGAACGCGAAATCAAGCGCGTGCCGCGGGGCAGGGCAATAGTGCTCCCGGAAACCAGCCAGACCGTCGGCCACGGCAGCCACACCAAGGCCGTGCTGTGGAAAAAATATCTCGTGCGCTTCCTTCGCAACACCGAAAAGAAACAATGAAACGGGACTCGCAATGGTTGCCGCCGGTTGTCGCTGCGGCGTCGCTCGCGGCAATTGTGGTCGGTGGATTTTGCTGGGCGCAGGAGCAGACAAAAGCTGTTTTGTTGCTCAATCCACAATCACCGGAACTGAATCAACGCGCGCCGGATTTGTTTCAGGTCCGGCTCCAGACCAGCAAGGGTAACATCGTGATTGAAGTCCATCGCGACTGGGCGCCGCACGGCGCCGATCGTTTTTACAATCTCGTTCGGGCTGGTTACTACGATGGCGATCGGTTTTTTCGCGTCATTCGCGGGCGTTGGGCGCAATTCGGGATCAACGGTGATCCAAAAATCGCCGCCGCCTGGCGCACGCAAAACATTCCCGACGATCCGCGCCGTGAATCAAACGTTCGTGGCACCGTTGCGTTCGCCTTCGCCGTCCCGAATGGCCGCGCCACGCAGGTGTTCATCAACCTGCAGGACAATTCAAAGACACACGACCCGGAACCGTTCGTGCCGTTCGGAAAAGTGATTGCCGGCATGGACGTCGCGGACGCGTTGAATGCGGAATATGGCGAGGAATCGGGCAGCGGCATCCGCGCCGGCAAACAAGAGCCGCTTTTTCAAAACGGAAACGCGTATCTTCAGAGCCATTTTCCGCGTCTGGATTACATCGAACATGCGGTCGTGCTCGAATCAACTGGTGCAAACAAATGAAAAGACTTTGCTCACTGCTTTGTTGCTCACTCCTGGCATGTTCGGTCGCGAAAGCCGATTCCTCCATCCGGTTTGAAGGCGTTCCGGTTGAATTGAAAATCAGTGAAGTCAGCGTAAAAACCGCGCGAATCGAACTCCATCCGCTGGATGAACATGGCAATCCCTCAGCAACAATTCCCGCGCTGGCGCTTACAACATTTCCCGTAAAAGAAAAACTTCACACGCGTGAGCTGTTCTCCGAAAAACAAGTGCGCGCCGGCAATCTTCGACTAACCATTAAATCGAATCCGCTGACCATAACCGTGCGCCGCGCCGACGGAACTCTGGTGCAGGAATTGGCATTTAATGCCGGGGAAAAAACGAACGCAATTTCATTCAAAACCAGCGCCCCGGTTCTCGGTTTGGGCGAGGGCGCGGACCAATTTGACCGGCGTGGAGTGAATTACCCGCTCATCAACGGCCAGCGTTATCGCCTCGGCGAACTGGGCGCGCGCGCGTTTTCTCCATTTCTCATCGGCACCGAAGGCTGGGCGATGTTCCTTGCCGCGCCGGCGGGAGGCATCGATTTGCGAGGCGAAAACGGGATGCTCAATCCGCGGGCAAATGCTGTGGCAGGCGTGGCGGATGTTTTCGTGACGGACGCGCTGGAACCAGCGGACGCGATGCGCGAGTACATCCGGCTCACCGGCGCTCCGGTCATGCCGCCGAAATGGGCGCTGGGTTTCATGCAGTCGCACCGCACACTTTCGACTGAGGCGGACATTTTGCAGGAGGCGAAAACATTTCGGGAAAAAAATCTGCCGTGCGACACCTTCATTTTTCTCGGCACTGGTTTTTGCCCGGCGGGCTGGAATTTCGGCCACGATTCGTTCCAATTCAACACGAACGTTTTTTCCCGCGATGCCGCCTCCGTGATTCACGATCTGCACGCGGACCACCTGCACGTCATCCTTCACGTCGTTCCGTTGCAGCGCGATTATCCATGGCTTCACGGCGAAATTCCGCCCGCGCCGGGTGAAACGCTGGACCAGCAACACATCGCAAATTATTGGATCCGGCATCACGATCTCGTTGACGCCGGCGTCGATGGCTGGTGGCCGGATGAAGGCGACTGGCTCGACGAATCCAGCCGTCTGGCGCGGCATCGGATGTATTATGAAGGCCCGCTGCGTTCTAGGCCGGACGAACGCCCCTGGAATCTCCAGCGCAACGGCGCGCCCGGCATGGCGCGATTTGGCGGCTGGATTTGGTCGGGCGACATCAGCTCGAGCTGGCAAACGTTCGCGTCGCAGGTGAAGGTCGGTGTCAATTCCTCGCTGAGCCTCTCGCCGTTCTGGGGCACGGACATTGGCGGCTTTTATCCGAGCGCGGATCGCGAGTTCACCGGCGAACTCTACGCGCGCTGGTTTGAATTCGCCGCGTTCTGCCCGTCATTCCGCTCGCACGGCCGCACGTGGCATCTGCATTTGCCGTGGGGATGGGATACCGGCGAAACAGGACCGATCGAATCCCGTCCCGCCCCGGATCCTTCTGAATTGCACAACGCAGCGGTCGAGCCGGTCTGCCGCAAATACCTCGACTTGCGTTATCAATTGATGCCCTACAGCTACACCATCACGCGCGAGGCGCGCGATACCGGCCTGCCGCTCATGCGCGCGCTTTGGCTCCAATATCCGCGCGATGCCGAAGCTGTGAAACTCGGCGATGAATATCTCTGGGGCCGCGATTTGCTGATTGCGCCGGTGACGGAAAAAGCCGCGCAGTCGCGTCGCACCTATTTGCCGGCGGGCGATTGGTATGATTGGTGGAACCACCAAAAAATTTCCGGCGAACAATGGACTGAGCGCCCCGTCGATTTGGCGACGATGCCAATTTACGTCCGCGCCGGCGCCATCATTCCCTTCGATCCCGTGCGGCAATATATGTCCGAGCCTGTCGATGGGCCGACTGAACTGAAAATTTTCCCCGGCGCGAATGGAGACTTTACACTTTACGACGATGACGGCGAAAGTCCGCGCTATCTCAGTGGCTCGGACACGAAGACCGTTTGGATTCACTTCCGATGGAATGATTCCATGCGCCGGCTGACCATCGAACCGGACAGCCGCATGAAAAAATGGCCCGGCGGCGCGCGGCAGTTTGCCGTGGAGGTGATCGGTTCCAGCGCAACGCCGCAAAAGATTGAATTTCGTGGCAAAAGGGTGGAAGTTGGCGGCCTCTGATGGAATCCACCGTCACAGTGGCCGTGACAAAGCCCGCGCAATCTTCTTACCTGCGCTGGTCCATAGCAGCCCTCATCAGCGCCGCAATTGCCATTAGTTATCTCGATCGGCAGACGCTGCCGTGGGCCATCAAAGCGATTCAAGCGGACATTCCCTTCAGCAACGAAATGAAGGCGGGATTGGACTCCGCGTTTTTGGTCACCTACGGCCTGATGTATATCGGCGGCGGCGTGTTGCTGGATCGGCTCGGCACGCGGCGCGGATTTTTGTGCATCATGATTCTCTGGTCGCTGGCGTGTGCAAGCCACGGCATCGCGCAGGGAACACTCATGCTGGCCGCGAGCCGCCTGCTGCTCGGCATGGGCGAGGGCGGGGGATTTCCAGCGGCAACGCGCGCCGTCGCCGAATGGTTTCCAGTCAGGGAACGCGCCACCGCCATGGGCATCATCAACGCCGGGACGGCCGTCGGCGCTGTGATCGCGCCGCCGTTGATCGCGGTGGTATTGACCAATGCCCATTGGTTTGGCCTCGCGCCGTGGCGATGGGTTTTCTTTTTGACCGGCGCGCTCGGTCTGCTCTGGGCGCTATGGTGGTGGCGCAGCTACTTTGCTCCGCAGGATTCGCAGGAGATTTCGGAAGTGGATAAAGAACCGGGCATTTCTCTCGCCTGCCTGTTGCGACACCGCGAAACCTGGGCGGTCGTCGCCGCAAAATTTCTCAGCGACGGCGCCTGGTATTTTTATTTGTTCTGGCTGCCCAAATACCTCTTCGACGTCTTCCAGGTGGATATTAAAACCGCGGGCGGGATCGGCTGGATTCCGTATGCGGCTTCGGGAGTGGGTTGTCTCATTGGCGGAGGATTTTCCAGCTGGCTGCTCAAACGCGGGCTGTCCGTGAATGCATCCCGCAAGATCGCGCTGGGCGCAAGCGCGGCGCTGATGCCGTGGGTGATGCTGGCTCCGCAATTGCATTCACTGGGCTGGGTGATTTTTATTTTCAGCCTCGCTTTTTTCGGCCAGCAATCATGGTCCACGCTGGTGATGGTTTTGCCGACCGACATGATTTCCAAAAAGGCCGTCGGGACTCTCGCCGGCCTGGTGGGTTTCGGCGGCGCCATGGGCGGCATCGCGCTGGGCCAGGTTGTCGGCTGGCTGCGCGATCATGGTTACAGTTATACGCCCGCGCTGGTCATTTCCGGTTCGCTGCACGTCGCGGCATTCGTTTTGATTTGCCTTGTGATTCCAAAAATTCAACCGTTGGGAATTGCCACTCAAGAATCCTGAATGAAAATCACCGAAATCCGCACCCGCGCCATTCAATGGAAGGGAAAAACCGTCCCGCTCCCGCCGCATTTTTGCACGAACCCCATGGATGCCGTCTCGCCCATGCTGACCAGGGCGACGATGGGTACGTTCACGTTTCACGGCTGGCTGCTCGTGGAAATTTTCACCGACAACGGCCTCGTGGGCGTTGGCAACGCCGCGCTTTCGCCGCTCGTCACCAAACAGGTCATCGATCTTTACCTCAAGCCGCTGCTCATTGGCCAGGATCCGTGGGACACGGAATTTCTCTGGCAGCACATGTATCGCAAGACGATGGCCTTTGGCCGCAAAGGCATCGCCATGGTCGCCATCAGCGCGGTCGATATCGCCCTCTGGGATTTGCTCGGCAAATCGGCGAAGCAACCTGTTTATCGTCTGCTCGGCGGCCGCACCAAACCAAAAATTCCCGTTTACGCGAGCCGCCTTTACTCCACGCCGCTCAAGGAACTCGCCAGCGAAGCGGCCAAATATAAAAAGCAGGGCTACCAAGCGATGAAGATGCGCTTCGGCTGGGGGCCAACCGATGGCGCGGAAGGCATGCAGAAAAATGTCGCGCTCGTTCGCACGTTGCGCGAGACCCTTGGTGACGGCATCGACATCATGGCCGACGCCTACATGGGCTGGAATCTCGATTACGCGAAGCGAATGCTACCGTTGCTGGAAAAATACAATCTCCGCTGGCTCGAGGAAGCCGTGATTCCCGATGACATCCACGGCTACGCCGAATTGAAAAAATTCGGCCGCATCCCAATCGCCGGCGGCGAGCACGAATTTACCCTCTACGGTTTCCGCGAACTCATTGAGGCGCGCGCGGTCGATTATATTCAGTTCGATACGAACCGCGTCGGCGGTTTCACGCAGGCGCGCAAGATCGCCGCGCTCGCCGAGGCGCATGCGATTCCCGTGATTCCGCACGCGGGTCAGATGCACAATTATCACATCGTCATGGCGAGCTTGAATTCCCCGATGGCGGAATTTTTCCCGCCCGTCGACGTCGAAGTCGGCAATGAATTGTTCTGGTATATCTTCAAAGGCGAGCCGATGCCGAAGGATGGCTATATCGACCTCGATGAAAACACTCCAGGCCTCGGCTTGACTGTGGATGAAAACGCGTTGAAGAAATTTCAAATCACCGAATGACCCGGCTCGTCCAAATTCGCAAAGGAATGTCCCGCGGCGTCGCGCTCGTGGAGGAGCCGCGGCTGCGATTGCTCGCCGGCATAGAATCCATTTACGAGCTTGTTGCCTCGGTGGATGCAAACAAAACCTCGCTGCTCGATAGAATTCGCGAGCACGTCACCGGCGCGGAGTTGGATTACGACGCAATCTATTCCGGCCAATCCGAATGGAGGCCGATGCCGCCGATCGATCATCCGGTCGAGCCGTCGCGTTGCCTCGTCTCCGGCACGGGCCTGACGCATCTCGGCAGTGCGAAAAACCGCCAGGCCATGCACAGCGCGAGCGAAGCCGAGATGAACGACAGCATGAAAATTTTTCGCTGGGGCGTCGAACGCGGCAAGCCCGCGCCCGGAAAAATCGGCGTGGCGCCGGAATGGTTTTACAAAGGCAACGGCTCCATCATTCGCGCATCTGGCGAGCCGCTCGACGTGCCGCCTTACGCGGAGGACGGCGGCGAGGAGGGCGAAATCGCTGGAATCTATTTTGTCGGCGAATCCGGAAATCCTATTCGCATCGGCATGGCCATTGGTAATGAATTTTCCGATCACAAATTCGAGAAGAAAAATTATCTCAACCTCGCCGGTTCCAAATTGCGCACCTGCGCGCTCGGCCCGGAACTGGTTATTAATCCTCAATTCCGTTCCGTTCCCGGAAAAGTCACCGTTGCGCGCGCCGGAAAAAACATCTGGTCGCAGGAAATCGTCACCGGTGAAGACGAAATGTGCCATAGCCTCGCCAATATTGAGCATCATCACTTCAAGTTTGAAGGCCATCGCCGTCCGGGCGATCTGCACATCCATTATTTTGGCGCGTGCAGTTTTAGTTTTGGCGCCGGCATCGAACTCATTGATGGCGACGTGATGGAAGTTTCTTTCGATGGCTTTGGCCGTCCGTTGCGCAATCCGCTGCGCGTCGTCAAGGACGGCAACAAATTAATCACCGTTCAAACGATTTCTTGATTCATGAGCAAACCACGCATTGCATTTCTCGGTCTTGGCATTATGGGTTCCGGCATGGCGCGCCGGCTCCTCGCCAATGAATTTCCCGTCACCGTTTTCAATCGCAGTCCCGAAAAATCAAAGCCTTTCGCGAAGGACGGCGTGCCGGTCGGGAAAACTCCGCGCGACGCGGCCTCAAAGGCCGACGTTGTCATCAGCATGCTTGCGGACGACAACGCCTCGCGCACCCTTTGGCTGGGGTCAAATGGTGCATTCGCAGACATCAGGCCGGGAACGATATGCATCGAATGCAGCACGGTTACGGTAAGTTATATTCGCGAACTCGCGTCAGTCGCGAAGGAGAAGAAATGTGAGCTGCTCGATTGCCCCGTCACCGGGAGCAAAATGCACGCGGCGGCGGGTGAACTGAATTTTCTGGTCGGAGGCAATCCGGCCACGCTTGAAAAAGTTCGCCCCGTGCTCGCCGCCATGAGCAAAACCATCACGCTGCTTGGGCCCGGCGGCAGCGGCGCTTTGGTGAAGCTCATCAATAATTTTGTCTGCGGCGTTCAGGTCGCCGCGCTCGCGGAAGGTTTGGCGATGATCGAACGCACCAGGCTGGATCGCCAAAAAGCATTGGAAGTCCTGACCAACGGCGCGCCCGGCAGTCCGCTCGTCAAAATGGTTTCCGCGCGCATGACCGCACGGGATTATACCCCCAATTTTCTGCTCAAACTCATGGCCAAGGACCTCCGTTACGCGCTTCAGGAAGGGAAAAAAGCCCGCATTGATTTGGAAACCGCCGCCGTCGCATTGAAGAAATTCCAAACCGCCCTGGATGAAGATCTGGGTGACAAGGACATGGCGGCAATTATCGAAACGTTGCGCCCGCACTGATGGCGCAGCGGCTCGCGATGAAATCCGATAGGTGAGAGTGGATTTCGCGCATGGGCGCAGCGCTTGATTTCTCTTTCAATCTTTTAAATTGAAGCGGGAACAAAAATTCTACTCCACGCTATCTCGGCGAAGCACCAAACTCGCCATCGCTCTCTCGGGTTTCCTGACCTGCGCCGGCTTGCTCGTCTCAGGCGCGGAATCGGCCATCATCGATATCAGCGGTGCCAAATCCGGCCCGCCCATCAACCCCCGCATGTATGGCATTTTCCTGGAGGAAATTAATCACGGCGTGGACGGCGGCCTTTACGGCGAGCTGGTGCGCAATCGTGCTTTTGAAGATTCCCGGCCGCCGGAAGGATACTCGTTGCAGAATGGCGTCTGGCGGAATCCCAGCGGCTTCGATTCCGGTTTTTCGCGCTACGGCTATACGACCAACGGCGTGCCGTTTTGGTCGCTCATTCAAACCGGCGGCGCGAAGGGGCAGATGTCCATTCAGACGACTGGCGGCATCACGGAACAATCCTCCTATTGCCTGCGACTCGAAGTCGAACCCGCCGCCGGCGGGCGCGTCGGGGTCGCCAACGAAGGCTTTTTCGGCATCGGCGTGCGGCAGGGCGAGCAATATCGCCTCTCACTCCATGCGCGCGGTGGGGACGGATTCAAAGGCCCGCTTGTCGTCCATCTCGAGGACCAAAACGGTGCGGCCTGCTCGGACGAAGTGAAAATCGATTCGATTGGGGACACGTGGCAAAAGTATGAAGGCGTGCTCAATGGCTCGAAAACAGATTCGAAAGCGCGGCTCATCATTGAAGTCGGCGGGAAAGGCGCCGTGTGGTTGGATTTCGTTTCGCTCTTTCCGGCGAAGACGTGGAAAGATCGTCCGAATGGTTTGCGGCCGGACATCGCCGAGATGATTGCGGGCCTGCGTCCCGGTTTTGTGCGTTTTCCCGGCGGATGCGTCGTCGAGGCCGGCTCCATCGAAACCGCTTACAACTGGAAACTCACCGTCGGCCCGGTCGAGCAGCGGCAGGAGCGCTGGGGCCCGTGGAATTTTCGCCGCACGCAGGGCATGGGCCTCTTCGAATACCTCCAGTTCTGCCAAGACCTCGGCGCGGAACCGCTCTACGTCGGTTTCGCCGGGCAGACCTGCATTTTTCGCGCGCCGCAATTGGTGCCAATGGATGAAATGAATTGGGTGCGGGATAATTTGCTGGAGGTTGTTCAGTACGCCAACGGACCTGCCGATTCGCGCTGGGGTGCGATCCGCGCGGCCGCCGGGCATCCCGCCCCGTTTGATTTGAAGCTGATGGAAATCGGGAACGAAAATCAAGGTCACGAATTCGAGCGCCGCTATAATTTCGTTCACGACGCGCTCAAATCCCGGGACCCGGACGTGCAGTATCTCGCCGATTTGTCCTGGACCAGCGCCGAATCGATGAAGGACGCGCAATTCGATATCCAGGACCAGCACTATTACAATTCATCCCGCTGGTTTGCGACGCGCTTCAACGAATACGACGACCGCAACCGCAAATTGCCTCCGCTCTATCTGGGGGAACTGGCCGTGACGACGCCCGAAGCCGGAAACCTGCGCGGCAATCTGCGCGCCGCTTTGTCCGAAGGCGTTTTCCTCATGGGCTGCGAACGAAATGCCGACGTGGTGCGCATGGTTTCCTACGCACCGCTGCTCGCGAACGTGGACGGCCGCACCGAACTCACCGGCTCGCCGCCGCCGTGGCATGCGATGATTTATTTTGACGGCACGCGCGTCTTCGGAACCGCGTCCTATTATCTCTGGAAAACTTTTGGCGCGAACCGTCCCGATCACGTCGTGCAAACCGACGTGAATTTTCCGGACGCCAAACCGGTCGTTGTCGCCGGCCAGATCGGCGTGGGAACCTGGGCTGACACCGCGGAATTCAAGGACCTTCAGGTCGAACAAAACGGAAAGGTGCTTTTCCAATCCGATTTCTCCACCAATGCCGGCGGCTGGCATCCTGACGGCGGGCGTTGGTCCGTGACAAATGGCGTTTATCGACAGGGACGCCGCGGACAGGGCTTCAGTTATTTCGGCGACGAAAACTGGAGCGATTACACACTGACGATGAAGGCCCGCAACACCGGCGGCGCCGAAGGTTTCCTGATCATTTTTGGGCGCAAGAACGGCGAACGCTATTGGTGGAACCTCGGCGGCTGGGGCAACACCCAGCACGCCATCGAATTCAATCAAACGCCTGTCGGTTCGCCCGTCCCCGGAAAAATCGAGCGGGAACGTTGGTATGACGTAAAAGTGGAACTGAATGGCTCGCGCATCCGCTGCTATCTCGATGGCCAATTAGTCCACGACGCCGTCGTCCCGCGCCAGCAAAAGTTTTTCGTCGTATCCGGTCCCGACGCCGCCCAAAAAGAATTCATCATCAAAGCCATCAACCTCGGCTCTGACGCCGTTTCTGGTCAATTGAAACTGGAGGACCTGCCGCCCATCGCCGGCAGCGCGCATCTCACCGTCCTGCACTCATCCGATCCCGCGATCAATAATAGCCTCGACCATCCGTCAGCCATTCAGCCTTTGGAATCGGATGTAAACCTCACCGGCAACGACTTCAGCCACGAATTTCCGCCCTATTCCTTGACCGTGCTTCGATTGAAAATGCGTTGAAGAAGCCTCGCAACCGTTCATACTGTAAACGCGTAAAAAATTCCGGTGATGATTGGCGATAGTTCCAAGTGTATTTGCGATATGTGACAAGCGCTTGGATGCCTCTATGCTCAATCAACTGTGTCTCCCAGCGCCGGAAACAAAAGTGAACTTGCTATGAATCAAAAACTTCTATGGCTTGCGGTTCCGGTGTGTGCGCTCCTGTTCCTCTGCAGTTCGTCTTCGGTGCGCGCCGCTGACGCACCGGCAAACCTCGCGGTCGTCGCGACCCCCTCGGCATTATATTGCTCGGGCGATACCACCGTGGACGCGCTCAATGACGGATTCTCGCCGCGAAATTCTGCCGATGCGCGCCATCATTCATACGGCAACTGGCCTCGCAGGGGCACGCAATGGGTCCAATACGAATGGAGCCAGCCCATCTCCACCAGGCAAATCGATGTCTATTGGTGGATTGACGGCCAGGGCGTCGGCGCGCCCAAAGCCTGCCGCGTGTCGTATTGGAATGGCTCCGAATTTGTCCCGGTCAAAAATGCCTCCGGCCTCGGCGTCGAGGGAAATACCTTCAACACCACGACCTTTGACGAGGTGAAAACCACCCGGCTGCGTATGGAAATCGATTCGGACGGCGAGCTCTCGACCGGTATTTTGGAATGGAAGGTTTACGATTCCGGGAATTCGCCTCTCTTTCCGCCGTCCGTCGTGGCGGGCATCGATCGCGACGTCATCCTCGGGGGAAAAACGTATTTGTCCGGCGCGGCGAAATCAGTGCAAAGCGGCGGCAATATCACGACCGAATGGAGCAAACAATCCGGCCCCGGCGACGTGAGTTTTGAGAATGCCTCCGCGCTCGAAACCACCGCGACTTTTTCGAAACCCGGCAATTACGTCTTGAAACTGACCGCGCGCAACAGCGGCACGACCGGAAGCTCCACGTTGAATGTGAAAGTTCAGGAACCGCCGCCCCCGCAGCGCCTGGATGTCGTTTATACCAAGAAATACAGCATCGACAGCCCGCTGTGGAATTCCCGCGCCAAGGCGCTCATCGTGAATTGGATTCCGCATTGCATCGACCAAATCAACAGCACAAACCTCACGCAAGGGCAGGGCGGCATCGATAATTTTGTGGAGGCTGCCAAAGCCTTGCGCGGCGAACCGCATGGCCGGCACAAGGGATATGTTTTTGCCAATGCGTGGGTGCATCAGACGGTGGAATCCATGTGCATCGCGCTCATGGTGGATCCGAAAGGTGATCCGGACATCATCAAAGCCCAGGAAAAAATGAAGGCCACACTGGATGATTGGATTCCGAAAATTCTCGCCGCGCAGGAACCCGACGGCTACCTCCAGACCGCTTACACGCTCGCGGATCGCAGCCGCTGGCCCGAACACTGGTCGCCCGCTCAGCGCGGCAATCACGAGGGCTATGTGGCCGGCTATTTCCTCGAATCAGCCATCAACGATTACACAATGACCGACGGCAAGGATCTGCGCCTGTACAACGGCGCCAAAAAGCTCGCCGATTGCTGGGTCGCCAACATCGGGCCCGGCAAGAAACCATGGTATGACGGGCACGAAGAAATGGAGCAGGCCCTCGTGCGCTTTGGCCGGTTTGTGAACGACGTGGAAGGCAACGGCCACGGCGATGCCTACATCAAGCTCGCGCGCTTCCTGCTGGATTCGCGCCGCGGCGGTTCTGAATACGACCAGAGCCACTTGCCGCCCATCAAACAATACGAAGCCGTCGGTCACGCCGTGCGCGCCACGTATTTTTATTCCGGCATGGCCGACATCGCGGCGGAAACGGGCGACATCGATTACGAGAGCGCCGTCATGTCGCTTTGGGACAACATGGTGAACAAAAAATATTATGTCACCGGCGGTATTGGCAGCGGCGAGACCTCGGAAGGGTTCGGGCCGAATTACTCCCTGCCGAACGCCGCTTATTGCGAAGCCTGCTCAAGCTGCGGCCTCGTCTTTTTCCAATACAAATTAAACCTCGCCTACCACGACGCCAAGTATGCGGACCTTTACGAGGAAACGCTCTACAATGCGCTCCTCGGCGCGATCGATTTGGACGGCAAGAATTTTCAATACACCAACCCGCTCATCGATGGCCACCGTGGACCGTGGCACGCCTGCCCGTGTTGCGTCGGCAATATTCCCCGGACGCTCCTCATGATTCCCACGTGGACTTACGTGAAGGATAAGGATGGCATTTACGTGAACCTGTTCATCGGCAGCACCATCAACGTTGAGAAAGTCGCCGGCACGGATGTTCAGATGGTGCAAAAAACCGACTATCCCTGGAACGGCAATATTTCCATCACGGTCAATCCGAAGGAGGCGCGCACGTTCTCCGTGTATGTACGCATTCCGAATCGCAAAACGAGCGCGCTCTACACCGAGTCACCCGAAGTCAGCGGTTACAGATCATTTTCTGTAAATGGAAAATCAGTCACGCCGAAAATTGAAAAGGGTTACGCCGTCGTGACCCGCGAATGGAAAGCCGGCGACCACATTGAAATGGAATTGCCCATGGAGCCGCAGCGCATCACGGCCGATTCTCACGTCAAAGCCGATCAAGGACGCATGGCGCTCCGTTACGGCCCGTTGATTTACAACGTGGAAAGGGCCGACCAAAGCGACCTCACCGAGTCGCTCAGCGACGCACCTATCCAGGCGAAATGGAATGGCGATCTTCTCGATGGCGTGGTGGTGCTGCAGGGCAAATGGGCCGACGGCAAACCCATGACCGCCGTCCCAAACTTCGCGCGCATGAACCGCGTCGGACAAGTTGCTCATGACGTTGTTGCCGGAGATCCTAATATCAATTACGCGCCAGGCGCCACGGTTTCCGGAGGTTCCGCATCGAACACAAACTCCCTTGCCGCCCAACCGACCCGCCGCAACCGGCGCAATCAGGAAGGCGTCGAATCCATCGTCTGGTTCAAAGACTAGAAATCAACAAAAGAAAAGCAGAGGTTCCAATGTCCAAAACATCGACTAGATCGCGCCGAAAGAGATTGGAGTCTGGAGTTTTTCAAAGCCGCTGGAACATCCCCGCCATGGCGTCGCTGGCGGGAGCGTTGCTCGTTAGTTCTATTTCCGCTCACGGCGACGAAACCTACTCAAAGCTCGGCCCGGACCAGGTCGTGACCAACGCCGTCCCCTATGAAGCGCGCCCGCTCTCGCTCTCAGATGTTCGCCTCACCGGTGGCCCGCTTCAGCACGCGCAACAACTCGACGCGGATTACCTCCTGCAATTGGAACCCGACCGCATGCTCTATTATCTCCGCAAGCGCGCCGGCCTTGAGCCGAAAGCGAAGGAAGGGTACGGCGGCTGGGACGGCGCGGGACGTCAGCTTACCGGCCACATTGCCGGCCATTATCTTTCCGCCGTCAGCTACATGTATGCCGCCACCGGCGACGAGCGCTTCAAGCAACGCGCGGATTATATGGTCAGCCAGTTGAAGGAAATTCAGGATGCGCAAGGCGATGGTTACATCGGTGCCCTAATGGCCTCGGTTCGCCAGGACGGGAAACAAAATCTCGTGGACGGCAAGTTGCAGTTCGAGCAATTGTCCAATGGCGTGATTCGCTCCGGCGGTTTTGATCTCAACGGCATGTGGTCGCCCTGGTACGTCGAGCACAAACTCTTCGCCGGGCTCCGCGATGCCTATCGTTTGACCGGCAATCGCACTGCGCTGGACGTGGAAATCAAATTCGCCGGTTGGGTGGATGGCATCCTCTCAAAACTCACCGACGCGCAGATTCAGAAAATGCTCGCCACCGAATTCGGCGGCATGGACGAAGTCATGGCGGACCTTTACGCCGATACCGGCGACCCGCGCTGGCGTCATGCGTTCGGATATTTCGAACATCGCGCCATCATCGATCCGCTGGCGGAGCATAAGGACATTCTCGCTGGAAAACATGGCAATACGCAGGTGCCGAAAGTTCTCGGTGACCTCAAGAATTACATCTACACTGGCAATGAGACTGACGGCGCTGCCGCGAAATTTTTCTGGGACCAGGTCGTCTATCATCACAGCTTCGCCACTGGCGGCCACGGCAAGGACGAATACTTCGGTGAGCCGGACAAATTGAATGCCATGGTGGACGGCCGCACCGATGAGAGTTGCAACGTCTACAACATGCTCAAGATGACACGTGTCCTCTTCGCGCTGCAGCCCGACATTAAATACGCGGATTTTCAGGAGCGCGCACTCTTCAATCACGTGCTTGCCTCCATCGATCCTCAGGACGGCCGCACTTGTTACATGGTGCCCGTCGGCCGAGGCGTCACGCACGAGTATCAAAACATGTTCGAGAGCTTCACCTGCTGCGTCGGCACCGGCATGGAAAACCACGCGCTCCATGGCTACGGCATCTATTACGAATCCGGCGACAAACTGTGGGTAAACATTTACACGCCTTCGACCGCGGACTGGAAATCGGCCGGCGCGAAGCTCGACCTTCAAACGGATTTTCCGGAAGGTGAATCCGTCAAAATCAAAGTCGGGCTCGCGTCGCCGAAAAAATTAACGCTCGAACTGCGTCGTCCTGCCTGGGCTGGAAAAGGATTCACCGTATCGGTCAACGGCAAACAAATTTCCGACGTTCCCGCTCCGGATCATTACGTCGAAATAAATCGGGAATGGAAAGACGGAGACACCGTGGAACTCGTCCTGCCAAAAACGCTGTATGAAGACCCCATTCCAGACAATCCCCGCCGCGTCGCATTGATGTGGGGGCCGCTCGTGCTGGCTGGCGACATCGGCCCCGAAAACCGCCGCGCTCGCCGCAATCACGATGATCTCTCCGTCGTCCCCGTCTTCGTCACGGGCGACAAAAATATTTCCGACTGGGTCAAGCCCATCGCTGACAAGCCGGGCGACTTTCGAACCGTGGACGTCGGCCACGATCGCGACATGGATTTCGTTCCGTTCTATCGGCTGCACCGCCGTACCTACGCGGTCTACTGGGATCTTTATACAGATCCCGAATGGGCTGATCGCGCGAAACAAATCGCCGCCGAGCGCGAGCAGCAGAAAAAGCTGGAGGAAGCCACCGTCGCTTATGCGCAGCCGGGAGAAATGCAGACCGAACGCGATTTCAACGAGCAGGGTGAGGATTCCGAGCCCGATCGCGTGATGGGCCGGCCCGCGCGCCGCGGAACGAAATGGTTCTCCTTCGATCTCCCGGTCGACGCCACCCATCCCATGGCACTCGTCGTGACCTATTACAGCGATGAATGGCGCAAACGCACGTTTGATATTTTGGTGGACGGGCAAAAGATCGGCGACCAGGTTGTTGAGAAAGGCGGCGAACCGCATTTCTTTGATGCGCAATACTCCATTCCGGCGGACCTCGTGAAGGACAAAAAGAAAATCACTGTCCGCTTCCAGGCAACCAATGGAAATGAGATTGCCGCCGTCTTCGGCATTCGTACCATTCGCGCGGATGCGAAGTGATGAGGCAAATCGTGAATTAGGGAGCGCGCCCGCCCTGGGCGCTGTGAATCGCGTTCTCGCGGTTCACTCTTGCGCTCGATAAAGACCTGCCATGTCATTTCTCTGACGATTTGAAACGGAATTATGCAAAAAGTGACCGTCATTGATTCCCACACCGCCGGCGAACCGACCCGCGTCGTCGTCGCTGGAGGGCCTGATTTGGGCAATGGCCCGCT
>Ga0335085_10006174_pt1 | contig 19006 bp, 12 predicted proteins | sample Lox_Sample_45_FD_206712 | JGI IMG/M metagenome (GOLD analysis project Ga0335085, IMG submission 206712) | Soil microbial communities from Loxahatchee National Wildlife Refuge, Florida, United States - Lox_Sample_4.5 | ecosystem: Environmental > Terrestrial > Soil > Wetlands | place: USA...
CGGCACACGGATGAAGGTATGGATGGCGTCCCAGACCGAATCGACGATGGGTATTTTGTCGGCCAGAAATTCGATCAGGTATAAAGCACCCGCTACGGCGATTACCCACCATTGGCTGAGAAAATCGAGGTCACCGGGCAAGCTGACGAGGTGAAATCGGGATAACAGGCCGAGCGTGGCTACCGTGGCGTAGAGATTGAAGCCCGAAAGCCAAGCGGATCCCATTCCAAGGCCTAGTGTCGCCAGCGGATTCACTTATTGAGTCCTCCAGGAATCCCTTCATTGTGGATGGATGAGACGCAACACTCCGGAGATTTCATTTCTGCGCTAGTGCTACACCCCCGAGGGCAGACGATCGGTCGGGCGGGCCCACCAGACATAGAATGTGGGCAGCAGGAATGTGCTCATAATGAGGTCGACGATCAGGCCGCCGACGATCACGATGGCGAACGGCCGCTGCGAATCGGAACCGATGTCATGGGACATGGCAGCGGGCAGCAGGCCCAGTGTAGCGACCAGCATCGTCATCATGATGGGACGGAGCCGCCGCGTGGCTCCCTCGATGGCAGCCTCTTCGATGGAGAGCCCCCGCGCGCGCAACTGGTTGATGTACTCCACCATGATGACGCCGGTTTGCACAGAGGCACCGAACAACGCCAGGAAACCCACGCCAGAGGAAACGCTGAAATTCGTGGCGGTCAGGTAGAGCGCCAGCAGGCCGCCCACGCGCGCGACGGCAACGTTCACCAGATGTAGTAGCGCCCATTTGGCGGAACCGAACGCGCCATAAATAATCAGGAAGATCAGAAATACCGTGAGAGGGATGATGATCATCAGGCGGGCCTCGGAACGCTTCTGGCTTTCATACTCGCCGGCCCATTCGTAGGTGTAACCCTTCGGCAGTTTGACGGCGCTGTTGACCTTAGCCATGGCTTCCTCCACGGTGCCGCCCAGGTCGCGCCCTCGTACGCTGTATTTGACCGCCACGTAGCGCGAGTTTGCTTCGCGGTAGAGTGTCGAAGCGCCGTCGGCCAGGCGGATTTTACAGAGCTGCGCGAGCGAAACACGCTCGCCGGTGGGAGCGAGGAGGCGAATTCTGTCGATGGCCTCGCTGGTATCGCGGTAGGACGGGAGGTAGCGAGCCACCAGGTCGTAGCGCTGTTCACCTTGCAATACCTGGCTGACGGACTTGCCGCCGACGGCGGTCTCGATGGCATCCTGCACGTCCGCCACATTGATCTGGTAGCGGGCAGCCGCTTCGCGATTGACGGCCAGGTTCAGATTCGGCTGTCCGGTGACACGCAGCATGCCGAGGTCGGCGACGCCGGTGACGCCGCGCAATACGCCGACCACCTGCAGCCCCTTGTCCTCGAGAACGTTGAGGTCGTCGCCGTAGATCTTCACGGCGAGCTCTCCCTTGACGCCAGTCTCGGCCTCCTCCATTTCATCCGCGATGGGTTGCGTGAAATGCCAGAGCACGCCCGGGATCTTTTGGAGCTGACGGTTCATCGCGGCGATCAGCGCGTCTTTGTCCTGATGGAACTCCGGCCGCCATTCGGCTTTGGGCTTTAGATCGACGAAGTATTCGGTATTGTCGAAGCCCGAGGGATCCTTGCCGTCGTCCGGCCGCCCGATCCGCGAGATCACCTGCTTTACTTCCGGGAAGGAAGCGAAGGTAATTCGACCGCGGTTCATGATCTCGGTGCCGTCGTCCGGTCCGACGCTCGGGGCGAGCGTGCCGAAAGCCCAGATGGAGCCTTCATCCAGATGCGGAAGGAATTCGGAGCCGATGACGCCGCTGGTGACCAGCCACACGCTGCACGCGAGCGCGGAGGCCGCAACGCCGGCCATCACCCACCGGTGATGCACAGTCCAGGCCACAGCAGTGCGGTACACGGCCGTGATCCAGCGGAGCACCGGGTTCACCCAATCCCGTGTGCCGCGGGGGAACAGCAGGCTTGCCAGCACGGGGACAACGACGATGGAAAACAGAAGCGCGCCGATCAGGGCAAAGGCAACGGTCCAGGCCATGGGCCGGAAAATACGGCCCTCCACTTTTTGCAGGGTGAAGATGGGCAGGTAAGCGGTGATGATTATGGTGATGGCGTAGAACACGGGCCGCTGCACCTCGTGGGCGGCCTCGCGGATGCGGTTGAACACGGAGCGGCCTTCCTCCCCGGGGCGGCCCAGGTGGCGCACTATGTTTTCCATCATCACCACGGCGCCATCCACCACCATGCCGAAATCGAGGGCGCCCAGCGAAAGCAGGTTGGCGGGAATGTGGCGGAGATCTAGGAATATCGCGGCGAACAGCAGGGCGAACGGAATGGTAAGCGCGACAATCAAAGCGCTGCGGGCACTCCCGAGAAAGAGGAACAGCACGATGGCCACGAGGATAAAACCCTCGCTCAGATTCCGCAGCACGGTGTGCGTGGTGTGGTGGATCAAGTTGCCGCGGTCGAGAAAGGGAACGACCTTCACGCCCGGGGGCAGGATCCGGTCGTTGAGCTCAGCGACCTTCCTGTGCAGGCCCTCGAGCGTGGTTTCGGCATTCGCCCCCTTGCGCAGAAATACGCTGCCCATCACGACGTCGTCATTGTCGATGATGTCGCCGTCGGCGCGATGGATGGCCTTGCCCACGCGGCCCAGGCGGATCTTCGCTCCCTGCTCCACGGTCGCAATGTCGCTGATGCGCACCGGCGTTCCGTTCTGCATTTTGACGACGGTTCTCCGGATGTCGTCCACGTTTTTCACAAGGCCGAGCACGCGTACATTGACCTGCTGGAGGCCGACTTGCAAAAAGCTGCCGCCGGCGTTGGCGTTATTGCTCCCGAGTTGATTCTCCACGTCACTGAGGCCAATGCCGTAGGAAACGAGCTTGTCCGGGTCGATCCGCACCTGGTATTCGCGCGTGAGGCCGCCGAGGCCGTCGGCGTCGACCACGTTGGGCGCGGAAAGCAGGTGCTTATGGATCACCCAGTCGTCGAAGGTCTTCATCTCCATCAGATCGTAGTGGGGGTTGCTGCTTTCCACCGTGTAGAAGTAGATCTCGCCCACCGGGCTGAAATCGGCGCCCATTTCCCACTCGAGACCCTCCGGCAATTCGGCCGTCGCAAGCCTCTCGGCGGTTTTCTGCCGGTTCCAGTCGTTGTCCGATGTTTCGTCAAAGATCAGGATCACATTGGAAAGTCCGAACATCGAAATGGACCGCAGGTGTTCGAGGTGCGGAAGTCCGTTGACGACAATTTCGAGAGGGATGGTGACCTGCTGCTCTACTTCCTCGGCAGCGTGGCCCGGCCACTGCGTTACGATCTCGACATAGTTGTCGGCCACGTCTGGATAGGCTTCGACCGGCAGGCTGTGAAAAGAGATGACGCCAAATGCCGTCACCAGCAGGGCCGCAGCGAGGACGAGCAGCCGGTTGTTCAACGCGAAATCGACGACCCTGCGGATCATGCGCTACTGGTCCCCCGTGTTCTGCAGATTGAGCGCATCCTTGACCACCCGCTCGCCCGGGCGAATACCCGACAGGATCTCCTGCCGGCCGGACGCAAGCATCTCCCCGCTCCGGACTTCCACGCGGCGAAACGTGCTGCCACCCTGCGGAATGTAGACCCAATCGCGATCACGCAGGTGCAGGATGGCGGAAGCCGGGAGCACGGCGCGCACATGGCCATCGTGCCCGTGGAATGTCGCCTCGACGAACATACCGAGGCGCATCAGGCCGGGATTGTCCAATTCGATGCGCACCTTTGCCGTGCGGATATTCGGATCGAGAATCGGCCCGATGTTGCCGGTCCTACCCTTGAACACTTTATCCGGGTAAGCGTTCAAGCGAATGTCGGCGAACTGGCCTACGCGGATAAAGGGCAGGTCGTTCTCATAGACATCGCAGAGGATCCAGACGTGAGAGAGATCGGAGATGGTGAACGCATTCGGCGATGCGAGCCCCTGCGTACCGGACGCGGCGGTCACCTGCTGGTCCGTGATTACACCAGAGACCGGCGCCCGGATGTCGACGATCGGTGTGGGATGATCCTTGTCCGCGCCGAGCACCTTCAGATGCTCGATGGCGTTGTCCACGGCGACGTCGGCCTTCTCCTCCTCCTGCTGAGCAACCTCAAGGTCCTTTTGCGCGATCGCGCCCTTCTGATACAAAACCTTGGAGCGCGCCAGCTGCGCCACGGCCAATCGCTCGTCTGCGACTGCCGATTGATAATCCGCAAAGGCTTCGGCAATATCGGCGCTTTGGACGCGCATCAGGAGCTGGCCCCTGGTAACCGGGTCGCCGAGCCGCGTGTGGATCTCGAGGATGCGGCCGGATGCGAGAGAGATGACCGGAACGTTCCGCGAAATATCGGCGCTGACCACTCCGGTGACTCTCAACTCCGGGGACACGGTGTGTCGATCCGCGGTGGCCAGTTCGAACCGCTCCGGATGGTCTACCGTTATGAGAGTCGCCCCACCCACATGCTCCACCCGAACTGGCGGCGGGTCGCCGTCGCTCGAATCGGCCTTAATATTGCGATTGCAGCCGGAAGACAAGAAGCTGAATAGTGCGGCAACGCCGATTTCGACGATCATAATCTGTTTCATTGGATGACCTCACTTCCTACCGCGAGATTCATCTGGGCCGTAGCGGTCAAGTATGCACCCACCAGGTCGACGTAGCTCAGCTGGATGGTGCGATAGTCCTGCTGGGCCTGCAGGAAATCGAGAAGAGAGGACCCGCCGTGCTGATACGAGAAGGAGATCGTCTCGCGAACTCCCACAGCCTGCTTGAGGAAGCGGGCCTTGTACTGCCGCAACAACGTCAGGTTCATTTCAATAGCGGCATACGCCGAATCGACATCGCTGACGATCTGCGCCCGGGTGGCATCCACGAGCCGCTGATTGCGGCCGATATCGAGTTGCGTCCGCAGCTTTTCCCCCTGATTCCGGTCGAAGATGCGGAGCGGGATGTTGACACTGAGGCCCATGAAGGTGGGGATATCCGGAGCCTCGCTTCCCATGTTGTAACTGAAGATAGGGTCCGTGGATCCATTGGCCCTGGCTAGCCGGTTGTCGGTCTTGGCCTTGTCGACCGCCTGAACCGCCGCTCGCAGGTCGGGCCGATTATCGAGCGCCGCTTTCCGGAATTCCTCTGGCGTCATGGTGAGTTCCTGGAAGTCGAACGGTCCGATCACATCCAGCTTGTCGATTGGGGTGTAGTCGTTGAGCAGAGCGCGAAACTGAATCTTGGCGGTGCGCAGATTGACCAGGGCAGTCTGTAAGTCGGTTTCAAATTGTACGCGCTGTAACTCCAGGCGATCGAGGTCGACTTGGGCGATGTCCCCCACCTTCAAACGGTCGCGACTGACATCGAGCACGCGGTCGTAGTACGCGAGGCTTTCGCGCGCCACGACGAGCACGGCCTTCTGCTGCAGCACCTGCAAAAAGGCTGAGCGCAGATCGAAGATCAGGCTGCGCTCCTGATCCGCCAGGTCGGAAACGGCGATGGCGGTCGCTCCCTGAGCGCTCTCCAAACGGAGATCGCGCTTGTGCCGCCGCTCCACCAGGTAGTCTACGGAGAACGAAGGCAGGTAGAACTGAAACGGACGGTACGGATTTGGGGTGAAAGGAGTGAGTTGGTCAACACCCGCAGTGAAATTGGGGTTGGGCCGCAGGTGCGCGGTGATCTCGTCGGCACGGGCCTCCTGGATTCCAATGCGGGCGGCACGCAGATTCGGGTTGGTGGCTTCCAGTTCGCGCTTAGCTTCATCCCAGGTCAGTACTTTCTGGGCCCAAGCTCCTGTCGTCAGGCATACCAGAAGCCCGGATCGGATAAAGAGAAGCCTGCAGCGTGGTCCAATATGGTGCCTCTCGAGGCGATGGCGCATACGCGTTAGAGAAAGGAACTAAGAGAATGAACGGTCATGAACAGCGGAACACCGCGAACCCGACGATGACGCCTTCCGATCTGCAGCCGGTATTGCCCGGGTAGCAATCAGCCGGGTGCAATCATGCCTACGAGGAAGGCTGATGCAGGGCAACAACCCGGTGTTGCAAAAACTTCGATTTCCGCGACGGACGACAGTTCGCATTGGCCGGTCGGCAGTTACTTTCACCACGTTCCTGCTTAGGGATTGGAATTTAATAAATCCTCAGGAAGTAGATGCGCACCGAGATAGATCATAAGGAGACCTGGATGCTCGGGTACGCCCGGAGGCATAACCTGCTGAACTCAGTTGTGTGGATCGCAATCGCAGTGCTCGCCGTGGGGATCGGGGCCGCTCAGAATTTGCCGGCAACCGTACCGTCTACGCTGCCCGGGGCGCCGGCAATCCGCCTGCCCGGGCTCAGCGGGCTCTCGCTCTCCGGCCCCGCCGCCCCGGCAGATCGGCCAAAGGAACAACCGGGCAACATCGTGGCGACCGGGTTGGACGGCGCCGAAATCGCGAGCGTGCAGATGGTTCGATCTGCGGGGCCGCGGCGCGTCACTCTCGAACAGGTCAAGCAGCAGTCGGCCAATCGCGCGGCGAATCCGATCGCCTACATGAGTCATCTCTCGGTCGAAGCGGCCAAACAACATCGGCTGGCCGTTCGAGCCGACTACTTCCCGAAGTTCGGCGCGACATTCACGAATTTGCATTTCACGGATTTCCTGGGTGAGATCGTCGAGATTCGACGCCCGCTCTTGGGCACTTTGTCGCAGGTCCCCGCGGAGATCATCAATCAGGACCAGACGATTGCCGCGTTGACGTTTGTTCAACCAATTACTCCTCTGTTGCAGGTGCGACAGGCCGTGCGGATCGCTCGCGCGGATGAGCGGATCGCGATGGCAAAGGCCGCGGCAACCGTTTCGAAGAATGCCCGCGATACGCAGGTCGAGGAAGCCTATTTCAAACTGCTGATTGCCCAGAGACAGCTGATTTCGGCGGAGTGGAAACTGCGGAGCGGTGAAACACGGACGCTGTATGCTTCGGCTTCCGGCGAGTTGGTTGGCGCACGCGGACAAGAGGCCGGCACTATGGAGGCGGCGAAGTCGTTCGAGACTGCCAAGGCTACGGTAAGAGAACTGACGGCTGCCCTCGACCGCCTCATCGCGTGGCCGGACGATACGGAATTGGAACTGGCAGTGCCCGAGCCGTTGATCGAAAACATCTCCCTTCAAGATGTTTCCGACAAATCGAGCGCCGCAAACCCAGCCCTGGTGGAAGCGCAGGAAACGGTAGTCAAAGCGCGGGCGGCGCAGAGCCTTGCGAAGCTGGCCTACGTGCCCTCGGTGGCTGCGGTGAGTGGTTATCTCTTCCAGAATGCCTTCCCCGCAGTCAACAGCAACTTCGGGTACGGCGGCGTCATGGCATCCTATACGCTGTTTGATTTTGGCAAACGCGAGCACACGGTGAAGGAAGCGCATGCGCAACTGGAGATGGCCGAAACAGCGCTTCAGCTGACCAAAGCCAAGCTGGCCGCCGACGTGAAGAAGTCGTACCTCGATCTGGAACGATCGCGGCAGTTGAGCCAGGTGGCACAGAAGATGGGCTCATCCGCGGCGGTGCTGATGCGGGTGAGCGCCGATTCAGAGAGCCTCGAGGTAAGGGCGGCTCGCGCCGAGGTGGAAGCCGAGATGATCGAAGCGGACTTCGCACATCGCCAGGCCTTCCGCCATCTGAACGCTCTGATCAGCCCCGAGCGATAAGGCGGCGATCGATACCATCTTCAGCTTCGTTATTCGACGCACTGTCCCCACCTGTCCCTGCCTGAATCAGTCTCGCGAACACTCCGAATGTAGCCCCTCCGATGCAACCGGATGGCCCGGCGTTTTATTTTGCGCGGGGCGCGCCAGGCCGAAAACGTGTTTTATCTCCACTTAGTGAAGCATCAGTGGTTGCCATTCATCCAGAACAGTAGACGAGCGTGAGGCATTTCTTATGACCATCACACGAGCACTCGCGATTTTTTGCGCGGCCGTGTTGTTCGCGCAAAGGCCTTATACAATCGTAGCGGCGCAGTCTCCGGCACCTCCATCTGGTCAAACTCAGACTGTGCTGTCGGCTCAACAGCTTGAGAGCCTCGTCGCCCCGATCGCGCTGTACCCGGACCCGATTCTGAGCCAGGTACTGGTCGCATCCACTTATCCCCTGGAAATTGTGGAAGCAGGGCGATGGCTTCAACAGCACTCTAATCTGAAGGGTCAGGCCCTGGTAGACGCCGCGAAACAGCAAAGCTGGGACGCAAGCGTTCAGGGGCTGGTCGTCCTGCCGGATGTCCTGAATCGTATGAACCAGAACGTTCAGTGGACGTCTGATCTCGGAAACGCATTCCTGGCGCAACAGGACGGCGTCATGAATGCCATCCAAACGCTTCGGCAAAAGGCGGCCTCGAACGGCGCGCTGAAATCGACGCCGCAGCAAACCGTGGCGACGACGACGGAAAACGGGGGCAACTACATCACGATTGAACCCGCGCAACCTGAAGTCGTCTACGTGCCGCAGTATAATCCCGCGGCGGTTTGGGGACCGGCGCCTGCGTATTATCCTTATCCGCCGATCTACTATCCGCCTTACAGCGGAGTAATCGCCGCGAGCGCGATTGCGTTTGGCACGGGTCTGTTCGTCGGCGCCATCTGGGGCGGCGGCTGGGGCGCTTGGGGCTGGAACGCGGGATGGGGGCGTGGCAACGTCATCGTCAACAACACGTTCATCACCCGCAACAACTTCAACCGCGTGAATGTCGGGAATGGCAACGCATGGGTGCACAACCCGATTCACCGCGGCGGCGTACCTTACAACAATCCGGGGGTCGCCAACCGGTTCCAGGGCGCGAACGGCGTGCGCCCGGCGCAGCGGCCGACAACGGGGCAGATTCAGCAGCGGCTCGGTCAAGGGACGCCCGGCCGCGGACCCGGCCAGGGAAACTTCGCTGGACGTGGCGGCATCGGCCAAGGCCCCGGCGGGCAAGGGGCTGCCAATCGGATGGCTCCGGGTAATCTCGGGGGCCGCGGCGGCGCCGGAATGCCGGGACAGGGCGGCGCCAATCGCATCGCCCCAGGCAATCCGGGCGGTCGCGTACCGGCCCAAGGTGGCGCGAACCGTATTGCTCCTCCGCAAATGGGGAACCGCTTCGGCGGCGGAACGCCAAACATAAACCGAGGCAACATGGGTGGCTTCAACCGCGGCGGCGGCTTCAATCGCGGCGGCGGCTTCCATGGCGGCGGCGGTTTCCGAGGAGGCGGCGGGTTCCGCGGGGGCGGCCGGCGCAGATAGCTCGGCAACTTCCCGCAGCCTTTGATTTGAGGAAAGATTCCTCTTTGTCGCATCCCGAAGAGGGACGGGCTTGCGGCACGACATGGCCGGCATGTGAATGGACTGCACGGCCGGCCATGTCATCTCTTCAGGTTTGGCAGGCAGGACTCCATGGCCACAGTCATTGAAGAGCCGAAATCGCTCGGAACACCGCCGGCCACGGCGGGCCATCCCGATCCACTTGGCGCTACCATCCTGCCGGGCGGTGTCAATTTCAGCATTTTCTCCAGGGACGCCAGCGGGATCGATTTGCTGTTGTTCGATCACGAGGACGACCGGGAGCCGCACGGTGTTGTCGCGATTGACCCGGCGGATCACCGCACGTATCACTATTGGCACATCTTCGTTCCGGGTATTGGGCCGGGTCAAATCTACGGGTATCGAGCCCACGGCCCATTCCAACCGGAGCGCGGCTTGCGATTCGATTCGACGAAGTTGCTGCTCGACCCCTATGGGCGGGCCGTGGTGGTGCCGAAGCATTACAGTCGCCATGCGATTTCCGGCAGTAAGTCCGACTTCTCCCACGCGATGAAAAGCGTAGTGGTGGATCCGGGCGCGTACGACTGGGACGGAGACGAAAGGCTCATACAGCCGAGTTCCCGGACCATCATTTACGAGATGCACGTGCGCGGATTCACGCGGCACCGGAACTCGGGGCTGAGCAAGAAATTGAGCGGGACTTATGCTGGGCTGATCGAGAGGATTCCGTATCTTCAGGACCTCGGCATTACGGCGGTCGAACTATTACCGGTGTTCCAATTCGACGCGCAGGATAGCCCTGCGGACAAATGCAACTACTGGGGATACGCGCCCGTTACCTTCTTTGCGCCGCATCAGGCGTACAGTTCGCGTCAGGACCGGACCGGGCCCGTCGATGAATTCCGGGACATGGTAAAGGCCCTGCATCGCGCCGGCATACAGATCATTCTGGATGTGGTGTTCAATCACACCGCGGAGGGGGACGACCGCGGACCGACGTTCTGCTTTCGCGGAATCGACAACCGGACGTATTACATTCTGGAAGCGGATCGAGCCCGGTACGCCAACTACAGCGGCACGGGAAATACCTTGAACGCAAACGACGCAATCGTCCGGCGGATGATCCTCGACAGTCTCCGATACTGGGTGCACGAGATGCACGTCGACGGCTTCCGGTTCGATCTGGCGTCGATCCTGGCGCGGGATTCGAGTGGTCATGTGATGGCTAACCCGCCGGTGCTGTGGGACATTGAATCGGATCCGGCGCTGGCTGGGATCACGATGATCGCGGAGGCCTGGGATGCGGCCGGGCTCTACCAGGTGGGAAGCTTCATTGGAGACAGTTGGAAGGAGTGGAACGGCCATTTCCGCGACGACCTGCGCGACTTCTTCCGAGGCATGAACCACACGGTGACCCGGGTGGCGGACCGCCTGTTCGGTAGTCCGGAGATTTACGCTCATGAACAGAGGGAAGCCGAGCAGAGCGTCAACTTCGTCACATGCCACGATGGCTTCACCGCCAACGACCTGGTCTCCTACGACCACAAACACAACGAGGAGAACGGCGAAGAGAATCGCGACGGAGCCAACGATAATCGCAGCTGGAATTGCGGGATAGAAGGCCCCACGAACAATCCCGCCATCGAGAAGCTGCGAAACCGGCAGGTCAAGAATTTCATGACTGTTACGCTACTCTCGCTGGGCGTGCCCATGATCACGATGGGCGATGAGGTCCGGCGGACGCAGAGCGGCAACAACAATGCGTATTGCCAAGACAACGAGGTCAGCTGGTTCGATTGGTCGCTGGTTGAGAAACACGCCGACCTGCACCGATTCGTGAAGCTCCTGCTGGCCAGGCGGATCCTGCGTGACATCGAGTGGGAACGGCAGCGCGTGCCACTCGCCGAACTGCTCCACCTGGCCAAAAAGACCTGGCACGGAGTCAAACTCAATCAGCCGGACTGGAGTTGGGACTCGCACAGCCTCGCGCTCACCTTATGGCTCCGCCGCGAGGCGTTGGGCTTCCACTTCATCCTGAACGCCTATTGGCAGCCGCTCGAGTTCGAACTGCCGCCGGTCCACAGCGGCAGCGGATGGCGCCGGTGGATTGATACCGCGCTGGATTCCCCACACGACATCGTGGACTGGCGAAGGCCGACACCGATCTCCGGGCCGACGTATCGCGCGGACGCACGCTCGGTTGTGATCCTGCTCGCGAACCCTTAAAGCAGCGGCCTCGGCTTAAGGGTGCTTTCCGGAGAACTTGTGGTACAGGTCCGGCACGAATTCCTTGAGGACGTTCCCCGCCACGTCGAGGCCGACCTGAAGGCCGAATTGTCCAGCGGCATCGGCGGCAGTCCGATTGTCCGGAGTGTAGGCTTGGGAAATGGCAACTGCCGTCGCATTGCCGAGAAACTCTGAATAGTTGAACTCGCGTCTGCGGTCGTCGCGGTAACACACGAAGGTCTGGCCGACGGCCCACCGGAGGCGGACCCAGGTCGATCCATGGCCGCGGCGAAAGTACCGCGGGTCCTGATGCAGCAGGGATGGAAATACTCCGACGGTCATGAAGTTGCCGATGGTGAGATCACCGAATGTCGTACCGTAGTAACGTCCATAGCCCGCCATTCCTTGACCAAACGAAGGCGTTTCATTCCTGGCCTGCCGGAGACCCGCAATCGCCCCGGCGAGAATGAAGGTTCCTGGGTCGAACGAGTCGCGTGCAGCCAGCTTGAACTTCTCCGCCGGAGTCAGCGGCTTGGAGCTCTGAAGGTCCGGGTGGCTCCGATAGTTTGGAATGATTCCAAACAGACGCTTGGGCAATTCTTCCTGTGCAGCAGGCTGCGCCGGAACTACGCGATTTGCCTGACCCGTTCCAGAGACGCCGGCCGGCGCTGGCGTCTGGCCGAAGGCGAAGGGCGCGAACAGGCTCGCGGCGAACATCAGGCAACAAACGGAAACCTGCCGATCGATGGTTGATTGCATTGCATTTTGACCTCTTGAATGGTCTGCACGACTTCCTGCGGCCGTGTTGGATTTGGAGGGCTGCATACACGGTTCGGAATACTTGATCTTCTGCACAACACGCCCGGCGCAATTTTTTTGATTCCGTGCGAAGTATCCCCTAATTCAGGACCTGCGCCGGAGGCCAAGCCGTCGAACCCAGTGCGACCGCGCGAGCGCTCCGAACCGCTGCGGAGGCTCAGGAGGGATCTCGTGCGGCCGGTAACAGGAGTGGATCGAATGAATCAATCTCGAAACGGTCTCATCTTGATTGCCGCCATGGCAGTGGTTGTATCTCTGGCAGCCCCGGGTTGCGCCACTAAGAAATACGTGAGTCAACAAATCAACTCGGTGAACCAGAGGGTCGATCAGACCAATGGCAAGGTTGCGTGGCTGAGCAACAAGGAGCAGAAAGACGTCTCACAGATGAACGAGCGCATCGCTACGACGGACCATCACGTCAGCCAGTTGAGCAGCGCTGTTCAATCTGCGCAGGGAACCGCTTCGCGGGCGATGCAGGAGTCGGACGCCAATAAAGTCCAGATTCAGGCCAACAGCGCCGAACTCTCGCGGGTGGAGAATTCGATGAACTACCAGTTGGTGGAGAAGGCTGACGTCTGGTTCGCGTTCGACAAAGCGACCCTCACACCCAAAGCCAAGAGCGAGCTCGACGCGATCGCAGCCAAGACCCAGATGATGCCGCGCGCCGTGATCGAATTGGGCGGCTTCACCGACCCGGTAGGCACATCGAACTACAATCTCGATCTGAGCCGCCGCCGCGCCTGGGCCGTGCAGCGCTATCTGATCGATCACAATGTGCCGGCACGCTCGATCCACGTGGTTGGATTCGGCAAGGAACGCGGACCAGGGGACATGGAACTTTCTTCGACGGATATGGCCACTGCTCGCGGGAAGGCCGAGAGCCACAAACTGGAACGCCGCGTCTGCATCCGCCTTTACGGCGCCGGCGCCCTCCAGGCAACTGAGACTCCTACGACCGAGCAATAGCCGGCGGGGCACGTGCGGCCGTGCAGCCATTTTCGCGCGGCCGCAAACTCGGCCTTTAGTTGGGAGGCCGAGAAGCGGGTTTCGCGGGGTGAAATCGAAGCACTGGTGGGGCTTGCGGCATCTTTGACAGAAGTAAGGAGGAGCCATTTCATGAAGAATCTTGCGATCTTCCTCGGCGCGATCCTATGCTCCTTTTTGTATGGTGACGACGTCCATATCTCGCCGCGGTTCCAGACCGTATATATCCGCGAGATGACGAATGCGTTCGACCAACATCTGGCGAGCCGCCTGACCTCTGCGCGCGTACTTTGGGTGGTGCTTGACCCAGCCAAGGCCGACGCGGTTCTCACGGACGCGATCGACGATAACTTTCTCAACTGGGTTCAGAGAACGTATACCAAGCCGACACCCGGGGCAACCGAGACGTCAGCCCCAGTGGTTCGACGGCCGCCAAGCTTGGGAGAGGAGAGCCTGGGCACCGTCTTTCTGGTGGATCCCCGCAGCAGACTCGTACTGTGGTCAGGTTGCGAGCGGCCGAAAGACAGCTCGATCGCGGAGGCAGACCGAACCGCTATCCGGCTCACGAACGAGCTGAAGGTGGCCTTTGGCAAGAAGTGACGCCACCCGTGGCGCTTATTCTGACTTCCCAGCCCCCGCCCAATATCCGGGGCGAGCGTGTGCCTCGAGGCTGCCGTATCTGGCGTCGTGCACCACAACGCGGATGGAGTGGTATCTGCCGTCCGTTGCTCCGGCAAACCCGAGCGTATACTCCTGGCGGATCTCATGCGCAATCTGCTTGCACACTCCGGGAACTTCGGACGAAGCTTGTGGAAGGAACGCAGCGCCGCCAGTGTTTTCCGAGATCTGCTTCAATACCGAGGGATTGCGGTCGAGATCAGCGCTATCGAAAACTCCCACCGCGAAAATTGCGGTCCCGCTCCTGGCGGCGGCGTTCAGAACGTCGTCGGCGGTAGCGGTGCTGGAATTGTCTCCGCCATCCGTAATGGCTAAAATCACGCGCCGGTTATACTTCGCCGAGTCGAGGTGCTTCAGCGCGCTCATCAGGGCGTCGTAGAATGCCGTGGTGCCGCCGAGATCGAACTGCGAGATCGCCGACTTTAGCTCGTCGATCTGATCCGTAAAGGCCTGCCCGGGCGGCAACCCCAGCCGCGCACGATTGTTGAAGTGCAAGACAAACATCTGGTCGAGGGGGTTACTGTTGCGAGCGAATTCGGTGGCGGCCGCGATTACGTCCGGGACCTTCGGGGCCATGCTGGCGCTATTGTCAATCACGATGCCCGCGGCGACCGGAGCGTCTTCCCCTTGGAATACCTTGATCTCCTGTTGCTGACCGTCCACGAGAACTTCGAATGCCTGCTTTTGCAGGCCGGCCACGATGCGTCCGCGAGGGTCTGTTACCTTGACCTGCACCTGGACCAGATTGACATCGGTTCGGATTGTCGGCGGCTGCATGCTGCCGAAGCTCATCGCGGCAGCCGCGATCAACAGCAAACACACAGACGATATAGTTGGCAGCCTCATGACAGTGCGAACAGGATCTTCGTACCCGGCTCCTCTATTACATTCGATGCCTGATAAAACGCACACGTACAGTTTTTGGGGCTGATGAGGTTCGATGCTTCTCCCTCAGTCTGACGATGGGAGAAATCCAGGGTGAAAAGGTCCAATTGCGTACCGGCGGATGGTACGATTGTTATCAATGGTCAGCAAGAAGCTCCCCGCTGCCATCCATCTCGGACTCGCAGCAATTTTCCCCTTACTTTTAGCGGCCCTGGTTCATGGATCCGGCTCCGATAAACCCAAGCCGGCGGTCAATTCCGCTTCCAGGCAAACCTCCCCGGCTGATGCCGAACGCGAGGCTGTCGCCCAACGGTTTGTCGACCAGTCCCTGGCGACCTGGCAGACGCGTCTGGACCTGAAGGACTGGAACATTAAGGTCAACCTGGTCCGCCCATCGGCTCTGGAACCGAAGACCCTCGGCAACATCCATTGGGACCTCAACACCAAAGAGGCGACGATCGGCGTGCTTTCGGCCTACGACTACACGTTGCCGACCCCGGCGATGCTCGACGATATGGAGTTTACCGTCGTCCATGAGTTGATCCACTTGCATCTGGCCTCCCTGCCGCACACCGATGCCAGCCGCATGCCGGAGGAGCACGCGGTCAACGAAATCGCCCGGGCTCTCCTTGGGCTCGCAAAACATTAAGAAGCCACTCAGCCATAACTCACGATCTTAGGAAGGCAGTTTCCGGAACCGGATTAACTGCCTTCTTGCATGATCGGCTCCCAATCAGTTAAAAAATCTATCCATTCCCGCCGTAGTGCATCCTTAGTTCGAGACGCGAAATTATAGCCGTCACGAACGCACATGCCCCTTCCACCGGAGTCTCATTCCGAACGAATCGGGCGGCTGTATCGGGCCCTCCTGATTGCCACCTCAACTCTTCTGCTCGCACACTGTGGAGGAAAGAAGGAATCTTCGACCGAGCAGGCGGCTCCGCCTGTTTCCGTTGTGGTCCAACCCGTCGTTCAGAAGACGGTCCCCATCTACACCGAACTGACCGCGCGCACCGATGCCACCAGCTCGGTCGAAATCCGGGCCCGCGTGAAGGCATATCTCAAGACGCAGAACTATAAAGAGGGCACGCTGGTCAAGAAGGGGCAGGTCCTGTTTACGCTCGACCCGCGCGAATACCAGGCTCAACTGCAGGAGGCGCGGGCTCAACTCGACAAAGCCAATGCGGATCTGAAACAAGCGCAGGAGAAGACCGTCGTAACAACGGCCGAAGCCAACGTAAGGATTGCCGAGGCGGCTCTGAACAAGGCAAACCAGGACGTCAACAGACTAAAACCACTGGCCGAATTACGCGCGGTTCCGCGACAGGATTATGAAGATGCCCTGGCCCGGCAACAGGCCGCCATCGCCGATCTGGAAGGCAAGCAGGCATCTCTCAACACAGCCAAGGTGAACCAGGCTGCACAGATCGAACTGGCACAGGCGGCGGTGGCGGCCGCTAAAGGAAAGATCATCGAGGCGCAGCTCAACGTCGAGTACTGCACCATTCGATCCCCCATCGACGGTATAGCGGGCATCCGCCAGGTTGCACCGGGCAACCTCGTGGGACAGCCGGACGCGACGCTATTGACGACGGTGTCCGACGTCAACCCCGTGCGCGTCTACATCAGCATCAGCGAAGCCGATTACCTCCAGTATTCGCGGCTCCGATCTCAGGGCAAGTTAAAAGCAGGAGCGACGCCGCTGGAGTTAATCCTGGCCGACGGATCGGTGTTCCCGCAGAAGGGCCGCCTGATCATTGCCGACCGTGCCGTGGACCTGAAGACCGGCACGCTGAACCTGGTGGCCGAGTTCGCCAACCCCAAAGAGACGCTGCGCCCGGGCCAGTTCGGACGGGTCCGCTTCGCAGAGACCATCGCCCAAAACGCGCTGCTCGTGCCACAAAAGGCTGTCACTGAGCTACTGGCCACAAAAATTGTCTTCGTCGTGAGCAAAGAAAACAAGGTCGAATTGCGCAGCGTCACCCTCGGCGACAGAGTCGGCGAGGACTATATCGTCACGGCGGGGCTGAAGCCGGGCGAGCGCATTGTCGTCGAAGGCATCCAAAAGGTCCGGCCCGGTGTCACGGTGACCCCCACCGCCCGACCAGTCACTTCGGAAAAAGGCTACGCGACGAGGATGCAGTAGCGATGGCGAAATTCTTCATTCACCGGCCGGTCTTCGCGATTGTCCTTTCGATTCTCATCCTGTTGATCGGCGGTATCAGCATCCTGTCCCTGCCGATCGCCCAATACCCACAGATCTCACCGCCAACCGTGGAAGTCGAAGTCAACTATCCGGGAGCCAATGCCGAGACCGTGGAGCAGTCGATCGCGACGAACGTCGAGGCGGAGGTGAACGGCGCCGAAAACATGATCTACATGTCTTCGAAGTCTTCGAGCGACGGGCGCTACGTTCTGACCTGCACTTTCAAGGTCGGAACGAATCTCGACCTCGCGAACGTGGACATCAACAACCGGGTGAATAAGGCCAGTGCCAAGCTGCCGCCGGAGGCGATCGCGTACGGGATTTCGGTGAAGAAGAAATCTCCGGACATCCTTCTCGCCATTTCCGTCTACTCTCCAGACAGCACCTTCGACGAGACGTTTCTTTCGAACTACACTTCCATCAACCTGGTCGACCAGATCGCGCGTACCCCGGGAGTCGGCTCGACCATGATCGTGGGCCAACGCGACTACGCCATGCGTTTCTGGGTGCGGCCGGATAAGCTGGCCAAACTCGGATTGACAGGCTCCGACCTCGCCAGCGTGATTGGGGAACAGAACCTGGTGGCGCCGGCCGGCCAGGTGGGGCAGCCGCCGGCCAAGGCCGGCACGCAGTTTCAGTACACCGTGAATGTCAAGGGACGGCTCACGACCGCCGAGGAGTTCCAGGACATCATCGTCAGAACGCTGCCGGACGGATCTGTCCTGAGAATGAAGGATGTCTCCCGCGTCGATCTCTCCGCCAAGACTTACACGAGTTTTGGCAGAAAAGACGGTATTCCGGCAACGCTGCTCATCATCTACCAACTCCCCGGGGCTAATGCGATTCAAACGGTGGACAAGGTCCGGAAGTTTCTGAAGGAGGCGGAGAAGAATTTCCCTCCCGGATTGAAGTACCGCATCTCGCTGGACACCACCGAGTTCGTGAAAGTGGCGATCCACGAGGTGGTGCTCGCCCTGCGCGACGCCATCATTCTGGTGCTGATTGTAGTGTTCATCTTCCTGGGGAATTTTCGAGCAACCTTCATCCCCATGCTGGCCGTGCCGGTCTCGCTCGTGGGCACATTCGGCGCCTTCGCGATGCTGGGATTTTCCATCAATACGCTCACGATGCTCGCGATAGTTCTGGCGGTCGGCATCGTAGTGGACGATGCCATCGTAGTGGTGGAGGCAGTGGAGCACCACATCGAACACGGCCTGAGTCCGCTGGAAGCCACGGAAAAAGCGATGGATGAAGTCAGCGGACCGGTGATGGCCGTCGGCCTGGTGCTGTGCGCGGTGTTCGTGCCGGTTTCGTTCATGGGCGGCATCGTCGGCCAACTGTACAAGCAGTTCGCCATCACGGTCGCGGTTTCGGTGATGCTGTCGGTGGTAGTCGCCCTCTCCCTGACTCCAGCGCTGTGCCGGATGATGCTGCGGCCCCGCCGCCAGATGCGCGGGCCGTTAGGGGCCTTCCTTCGTTTCTTTAATAAGGTGTTCGACAAGGTGACCGGCGGCTATCTCGGCGGCGTCGGCTTTTTCGTGAAGCGCCTCGCGATCGGCCTTGCCTGTCTTGCCGGCTTATGGTTCATCGCCGGACGCCTGCTCATGAAGCTCCCGACCGGGTTCGTTCCGAACGAAGACCAGGGATACTTCTTTACCGTGTTCAATCTTCCCGACGGGGCATCGCTGCAGCGTACCGACGAGTTGATGCGGCGCGCGGAAGCGGATGTCAAATCGATTCCGGGCGTGGAAGAGGTGCTCACGATGGGCGGGCTCAATCTGTTGACAAATGCCTATACATCGAACAACGCCTCCCTCATCGTCATGCTCAAACCATGGGAGGAGCGGAAGCAGACCGATGAACAGCTGAAGGCGATTCTCGCGGCCGCCCGCAAGAAATTCGGAGCATACCCCGAGGCGATCTCGCTGGTGTTTCCGCCGCC
>Ga0335085_10006175_pt1 | contig 19004 bp, 20 predicted proteins | sample Lox_Sample_45_FD_206712 | JGI IMG/M metagenome (GOLD analysis project Ga0335085, IMG submission 206712) | Soil microbial communities from Loxahatchee National Wildlife Refuge, Florida, United States - Lox_Sample_4.5 | ecosystem: Environmental > Terrestrial > Soil > Wetlands | place: USA...
AAAACGCCCCGGGCCAGCCCGGGGCGTTTTTCGAATTGGAGCACCCAGCAAGCTGCTCCCGGAACGTGGCGACTCCTATTGGTTGTTCCCCCAACCGCCCCTAAACACGAACAAGTCGGACATCACGGCGACGCCCTTGTCGCAGGCGTGGTTCAGGCAGGAAAGCCCGAATCCCGCTTCGAGCGAGCGCAACAGGGAGAAGCTGTTGTAGTAGGTCGAGCTCTGTTTGCCATGGCTACCGGTCGAATTGGTTTCCACGGTCAGGACGACCCTGTTCTGGTTTTGTGGCGGATACAGCGTTCCCGCCGGAAGCGGGTTGGTGATGCCGCTGTAATCGTTCTCATCCCACACGATCACGATGGCGTTATGCCCCTGGTTCCAGACCGGCGAGTTTTCAATGCTCTCCACCAGCCGCTGGATGGAAACGTCGCCCTGCTGGATCAACCCGGGATTCAAACCCGCCAGCAGGCCATCCGAGCCCGGATCGCCCGCGCAGTACGCGCTCTCGCCGCCCTTGCCATGCTGGTCGTTGCACTGGTTCGGCGCGATGAAGGCAAGAGAAGGGACGTTGCCGGTCGCCAGGTCGGCGTATAGCCCGTCGGTTCCGTCGAAGCCGACGATATTCGCGACGCTGTTGTTGCGCGGATATCCCTGCTGGACGCTCTGGAAATAGGCAAACGGGTTGTGCTTCACGGCATAGAGCGCCGTAAACGAGGAAAGCCCCGGCAGGTTTGTGAAGTCGGTCAGATTGCTGACCGTGCCGTTGCTGTTGTTTACTCCGTACGCGCCGCCGAGCGGCAGGCTTTCCTGATAGCTCTTCCAGCTCAAGCCAGCCTGCGTAAGCTGGTCGGCAATGGACTTGCCCACGGTGCGCGCCGCAGGAACCGACTTCACGCCGTCGAGGTCCGCAAGAAAAAGAAAATTCGATGGGGGGTAGATTTCGTTCCAATTGTCGACCGCGGGTGTGTCTGCGTCTTTTCCAACGCCCGAAATCGGGCAGATCACCGAGCTCGTGTCCAGCGTGACGCCCGCAGGCGGGCCGGGATATCCCGCATAAGGGCCATCCGCGTTGACTGTGCCTGCCACGATATTCGGCGAGCAGGCGCGGTTACCCCAATCGGGCGAATTGTCGCTGCGGACGCCAAAATTCGAGCCGCCAACGATTTCCAGATAATTCGTCAGGCTCGGATGCCCTACGGCGAAGTAGTTGGTCGCCAGGTTCACTTTTCTGCCCGCGATCAGACTGTTCAGATACGGTTCGTTGAGATTGTTCACGACCTGCGAATAACCGTGGTTTTCCATCATGATCACGAAAACGTGATCGAGACGCGGAATCCCGGAGGGCACATCAGGTCCTTGTGCCCACGCCGTTCCTGCGAATGAGGCGGCCAACAGACACCAGATTGCGAACTTTTTCATCATCTCCACAACCTCCTTTTGCTATCGGGCGAGTCGTTACGGAGTTGAATCCGAGCGCTGTCTCGCGTGGGCGGATGGTAGGAGAGGATTATTGCCGCGGAGTTACTGCAAAGCTATGCCCCCGTAAACTTCGGTTGGCCTTCGAAGGGGCGCTGCTTGATGCTCCCTGCATCGCCTGCCCCGTAGACTAGCCGAATCGGGGGCGCTGTAAGCGGGGCGCCCGCGGGGGCTTACTTCGTGTCCATCTCGAGGAGCTCTTGATTTCAGGATGGCGGCGGGGTAGCGCGAAAAGGTCACTTTCGACAATCGCCCGCTACCTTTCCCGCTACACCACACACGCAGAGCGAAATGGGGCTCCCTGAATGTCGTTGAAACGCTGGTGAGCCGCCCAGGACTCGAACCTGGAACCCGTTGCCATTTCAACCAATGCTAAGTAGTTGATTCGTCTTGCTTGTTCTCGCGTCGGAATAGCTGGTTTTCGACCCTGTTAGTCGCTTAATGTTCCCTTATCGTTCCCCACCGACTGGCGAAACCCCAGCGCCAAAAGGAACCACCTGGTCAGGCCCAAAGTAACTGTCACCGGCAAGACGCGTTTTATTTCTGGTATTCCATGTTCGACCCATCGACCGGCAAGCTTCGGGGTTAAACACCATCACAAAGGTAGTCCACTACCTCGCGCGCGGTAGCGGGCAATACACCTCCGTCTCATCCATGCTCTTGTCCACCGTCGCGAAATTGCGGAACGCCGGTGTTCCGGGCCTTCCCTACGATACTCGGCCCCAAAGCAATACATACACGGCCTTCTTGGTCCACGGCCAAACGAAAGGCCACTGCGCGGTAGCCATGAGGAGGGTTGTGGAATAGGTTTTAGTGGCCCTAGCGCGGTGTGCGTCTCAGGGGCTTGCCAATTGCGAGCAGGAAGATGGCGCTTTTGCCTTTCGCGTGTGGCGAAAAGAATTCAATCACGTCATCGTCGAAGAAGGTCAGCCCTGTCGCACCCAGGTGCAGGCCATACGCAGCCAGGTATATGCTTCCGCCGATGGCGCCGGCCTCCAGCTGGACGGCCCGGTAGCCGCGGTTCCCGTATCGCTCCAGGATGAGTTTCAAATCGGCGAGAAAGAATATGTCCACGCATGCGTCCGCCGGCAGCTCCTGCTGCAATCCCAGATAGCAGGCCTCGGCGCGGAATTCGCCCTCTTTCAGAAGCTCTAAGGTGTTCCGCTTACGTCGGAAGAAGTACGCGCCCGGCTTGAGCCCCTGCACCGAATGCACGATCAGGTAAAGATCGTTGAGTTGCGCGCCGTGCGGCTCAAGGAAGTCGGCCGGAAGACCTCGCGTAGCGCGGTCCAGGATAGTTGAGAGTTCTGCCGGTGTGACGGATGCCGTCTTATCGAACGTTCGCGTAGAGCCGCGGCGCAGGATCACCTGCTCGATCGTGTCCTTCGGTTGTTCTTCTTCCGGCGGTGGCTGGAGCCGAACCTCCTCTCCTGCCGGAGCCAAGAATGGAAGCATTGGTTGTTTCCCGCGCCACTGACGGACTTCCTCTTCGGACTCAAGCGATGACGCCTCGTGCATCTGAAGCATGGCGGGATACTCGACCTCACTCCGCGAAAGTCGGACCGTCTCCAGGCCGAGCGCTGGAGCCTCTCTTGCTGCCGGCAGCGAACTCTCCGATGTACGCCCGATCGGCACGAGGCAAAATGAAACCTCACGCCGCGTATCGAGATCAAGCAAGCGGTTCACCTCGGCATCCACGAACCCAAGCACAATCTCAGCAGGCAGCCCCGAAGCTGCGGAAACAGCAAGCATATTCGCCAGGAGCGTGCCGTTGTCCCAACCAAAATGGCGATAGGTACGAGCCTGGTACTTCCAGGCGTTTCGCCAGTACGTTCCGGTACAGACCATGGTCGCGGGCGCGTGAGCCACCGCGTGTTCCTCTGCCGTCGCCTGAGCCAGGCTTCCTCGAAAGTCATCTTCTCGCAAACGTTGTAGCGATACATCTATTGAATTGAAGTGATACACACCGGCATTCAAGCCCGGGAGATCGCCAGTCACGAGGTACAGCTCGATCTCGTAGAGAGCTCCGGTGCAGGCTGCGGCGCGAAAGTATGTTTCTCCGTCTGGATATGCGCGCTGTTTCGTTATCCCCGCCGAGAAATAGAGGACGCGCGCCAGATCATGAAGGTCAGGGACCGCATCGGCCCGCGATGAGTCCACTGGCTCTGAGATCGCGGAGAGCGCAGCGACCCCTGTTTGCGGCAGGTCCCGCGGCAGCGGAAACAGCTCTATCTTCGGATAGACTTTGAAGGGCAGCGGCCGATTCGCCATGTCCAGGTGGTGAAGATTGGTACGAATACTCGAGTAGGAGTGCTTCGTGCCATCGTGGTACCGCCAAGTCGCGTCGATGTCACGGTTTCTCATCGGCTACCGCGTCAGACTACCGCCTGCAGCGGACCCCGCGCGGTGGAGTCGTGGGAAATGTCGGGACTTTTTCCATTCGGACGGCCGTCTTTGGCCTCCGTGTACTTTCGAATCAGTCGGCCAGCAAACGAACGAGAAGAATGTATCCACCGTGATTCTTGGCGGCATTGGCTTCCTATTGACAGGAGCGCTTCGAGGAGAGGTCAGATGCAGGGGCAACTTCGCCGGTTCGCGAAACGCCGTCTTCAGGTCCGCTTTTCCCGGGGCCTGGCTACCGCCCCGGGAAGAGCGGGTTGTCCCTGGTAACACTATTTGTTGCTTCCGACTTCCCTTGCTTCCATTCTAGGTGAATGTTTCTCAAGGACGGCAACCAAGTGGCGGCCCGAGGCCGGGATGCTGGTATGTCCGTCGATTACGATTTCCCGAGCGGTGAGTTTGCGGCCGTAGACGTCTGCGGTGGCGTCGTCATCGGGACGAAGCGTGGTGCCCTCCAGCGATATGCCGGCAAAGGCGCCACGCGAGCGGGAGTAGCTGAGAATTTCCGCGCGCATGGTGGCATCCGTGGTTGCCGAAGCGTCGCGGCCCACAGGACCTGCCGCGACCGAAGCATCTCCTCCCAGCTTGACTTTGCTGGTGAGAATCGCATTCGCGCCTCTCTCGTTCATCACCAGGAGAACGAGATCGGTTGCTTCTCCGCCGATCTGGAATCCGACGCTACCGCCTTCCAGCGCCATCATTGCTGGGGCGCCCCAGGGACCGCGGAAATGCTCGCCGGTGCGGCAGACCATGGCCCCGCGGCCATAGTTGCCGCCGATACCGAAAGCCGCTTTGAGAACCGACGGGAACACGACCACGCATTCCGCCTTGTCCATCACGCTTTGAGGAATGTTCTCGGGGACGTCCAAGACTTCATGCATGACCACACCGCAGTTCTCGAGCCGCTTCTGTTCCTTGTTCGCCGCATACGCCGTGACTGCAATCGCTGCCAGACCTAATACGAGAAGTGATTTACGAATCATCGCTGACCTCCATGATCAGAATTGCGGCTGCGGAAGTTTGCTGCCTCCGGAACCTTTGTAAGGGCGTTTTGAGCAACGCCGGGGATCAGGGAAAGTTCAAGTATTTGGACCCGCTCTCGAACCCTCTCTGATAGAAACTTCCGCTACTTTTTTTGCCTCGCGCCTACCACAAGCAAGGCAATCCCTCCAACCAGCGCCAGACCCCCGACGACGGGAGGGAGAGGAATTCGATCCTGAGTTTCTGCAGTGATATGCATCGATCCGAGATCGACAACATTTTTTTCGCGCGTGTAATTGATACCTTGATACGCGAGGGCCAGTGCCCCCAAAACCACCAGCACGATCCCGCTCAGCAAGATTGGTTTCATATCTTCTCAGCCTCGGCCGCTAGGCGATTCTTCGGCCCTGAATGAGCCGGATGATGATGGTGACCACCGCCAGAACCAGAAGTATATGGATGAACCCGCCCATGGTGTACGAGGTGACCATTCCCAAAAGCCACAGAACCAACAGAATTGTGAAAATTGTCCAAAGCATATCGCCCCCTAATTCTTTCTCATTCGTGCAGGCTCGCAGCCGATCGGCCCAAGACCGGGTAGGAAAACTAACTTGCGATCCGGCTCTTGCTACTTCCCCACGTCCGGATACTAGACGGATTCGGGATGGTCGTCTGTTCACTTACGAACACATTCGAATCTGCTGCAGCGGTCACTTTGTCGGGTTGGCCGCGACGGAAGGCGGAGGCGCTGCCACTGCAGATCAGTTCGGCGAGTAGCACCGCCAGCGGACGGAAGCTTCCTATCCACGACGCCTGCCTCGAAGCGCCCTCAGGGATCGCGGCACACTAGTGCGCCTTCCTAAGCTCGGTTACGATTTTCCTGGCCTCGCGCATTCTCTCCTTGTAGTACGACGGGCTGATCAGGACGTCGTTATTCCCCACCGGCACGCGCTCTTTGATGCCTTCCTTGGAGAGGAACAAGGCCAGGGCGATGTACGTCTTGATTTCCTTTTCGAGAAATTCAACCGCTCGCTGCTTCGATGCATCCACGGTTCACCTCCGGGTTGACGCTTCTTATCTGAATCAAATGCGACCGAAGAGCAGGAGCACGACGACGATGAGGAGAATGAGTCCCACCCCTCTGGTCGGGGCATAGCCCCAGCTCCTGCTGTGCTTCCACCGCGGCAGAACGCCCACCAACGCCAACACCAGAACTACCAAGAGAATTGTTCCTAGCATGGCTTGCTCCTTTTTTCTCGGTCCAGAGAGGGGTCGTTTAGATCCCACTTCTTACAGCGTTCCTACTCCTTGGTGCAGCCCGAGCGGTGCGGCGGAGCCCCCTCTGAGGCTCCGCCGCACCGGGAGGGTTAGTTCGCGTAGACGCTGATGGCGATCCGATCGCGGGGATATCGGCGGTTATACAGATAGTATCCGTCATCGGAATAGACCACATAGACGTCATCGTCCTCGTACCAGTTGTTCGCCCAGTACTCCGGCCAGGGGTCCGCGAAACCAAACCAGAGGCCGCCGTACTGGAATCGTGGATATCCGCCGTAGATCACTACCGGCTCGCTGTAAATGCGAAACGCGTGAGATTCGCCGAAGTAGGCACGGTAGCGGTCGTCAGGAATGCGGTACCCGTTGTAGCCGCCACGCTGCTGCCAGTCGCGGTGCTCCGACTGCCAATTGTGGGCGCGCCGTTTCTGCCAGGCGCCCTGCTGTTCATGTGCCTGTGCATGCTGCTCCTGCGGTGATTGCCTACGGGCCTCCTGCCGATGCTGCTGTTGTTGCCCTTGCTGTGCCCGAGCCTGCTGCTGCTGTTCCTGTTGTCGCTGTTGCTGTTGGCCCTTGGCCTGCTGCTGCTCATGCTGCTGCTTCTGCTGCTGGCTCTTGGCCTGTTGCTGCTTCTCTTGCTCCTGCTGCTCCTGCTGACCCTTTGCCTGTTGCTGGTTCTGCTCTTGCTGCTGGCTCTTGGCCTGCTGCTGCTCATGCTGCTGCTTCTGCTGCTGGCTCTTGGCCTGTTGCTGCTTCTCTTGCTCCTGCTGCTCCTGCTGACCCTTTGCCTGTTGCTGGTTCTGCTCTTGCTGCTGGCTCTTGGCCTGCTGCTGCTCCCGCTGTCTTTCCGGTTGCGCGTGCTCTTCACGTCTTTCCGATGTGGCCTTCTCCTCCTGCTTGGCAGGCTGTGTGCGTTCTTGCTGCTTTTCCGGTTTGGCCTTCTCTTGCTGTTTTTCGGGCTTGGCTTTCTCTTCCTGCTCAGCGGACTTGGCCTCCTCAGGGTGTTGTTCCTGCCGTGCGTAAGCGGGGGCGAGGGTTCCGAGAAGAAGGAACAGTGCTGCCATACTGATCACTCCAGCTGCCTTCATGTGTGTTGCCTCCCTTGCGATGGATTCCTGCACCCACGGCAGTTCGCAGTTGGCGCGGCTGTTGCTTTCGAATTTTGGTTCCGGCCGGGGCCCGCAGCTCCCTTCCCTGCGGATCGTTGGGCCGCCTACGTGCCGATATGTCCGATGCGAACGTTACTCAGAGAGTGAAGGAGCCCGGTGACACTCAAGAGCCATACGACGGTGCAAATCACCACGACGGCGTTCAGGATGGACTTGATCGAACTGGCCATGGGGATGAACGAGTTCACCAGCCACAGCAGAACACCCACCACGATGAGAACTACAACCAATTGAACCAAAGGCATGATCGATTCCTCCCGTTCCTTTCGCACGCAGACACTTCGACCTGATTCCCGGCGTTGCCCCAGCTTTTCTGGTGACTCAAGAGCCTTTAGGGAATGCAGGAGGGGAAAGTAACCTGCGATTTCCGATGTTTGTCAGAAGGAGGGTTCCGCGTTCGCTCCCGCCCGGGACCCTTGGGCTTACCCCACAGTCCAGCATGCTAGACGAATCGAGAAACGCAGTCTGTTCACTTGTGCACACCTTCGCAGATTCTTTGCCCCCAAATGGCTGCGTGGTACGATGCCCAAAAGGAATCAACCCGCGCCCATGCCCACTTCAAACCGCATCGCGAGCAGGAGCGCGGCGAAGAAGACGTTCAACGCCCAGGAGTTTTTGGATTCAGCTGGAGTGGCCAGAAAGATTGCGGAGTTCAAGAAGAACGAAACGCTCTTCTCGCAGGGGGATCCGGGCAAGAACGTCATCTACATTCAAAAAGGCAGGGTCAAGCTTTCGGTAGTCAATGAAATGGGCAAAGAGGCCGTGGTCGCCGTATTGGGACCGGGCGATTTTGTGGGCGAGGGCTGCCTTACGGGCCAACCGGTTCGAATTGCAACGGCCAGGGCGCTCGCGCCCACCACTGTTCTGCTGATTGAGAAGGGCGAGATGATGCGCGTCCTTCACCTCGAAAACCAACTGTCCGACCGCTTCATTTCTTTCATGCTCACCCGGAATATTCGCATCGAGGAGGATCTGGTCGACCAGCTCTTCAACTCAAGCGAAAAGAGGCTGGCGCGCGCGTTGCTGCTGCTGGCGCGGTACGGCAAGAAAGAAAGCCCCCAGACGGTGCTTCCCAAAGTGTCGCAGGAGATGCTGGCGGAAATGATCGGCACCACACGGTCGAGGGTCAATTTCTTCATGAACAAATTCAGGAAGCTGGGCTTTATTCATTACAACGGCGGAATCATGGTCCACGATTCCCTTCTCAGCGTCGTACTTCACGATTGACGGCCCGCAACCGTCTGCCTGCGTGGTTTGGGGCGGCCCCGAAGGGTGGGTCGACAAGCGCTTGCAGTGAGACCATCTCCGCCTTGCCGATTCACTTGATTGGCTGAGTAGATTTTGCGGGGGCTAGCTGCGGGAGGCTGATTCCGACTACCCACGCGCCGGATGCGCGATCCCATGGGTGGGAATGCAGTCGCAGCCAGGGATACATCCATGCCGCGCCACGGAAGGCGAGATAACAGAGTGCCAGGAACAGCAGAAACACGGAATAGACGAGGCTTAAAGCGGCGAGCACGAGGATGAACTCGCAAGCGACGTAAGACGTTTGGAACAAAACTCCGGCGACCAGTGCTGCTCCACCGAGCATGGCCAGCCGTTTCACTCCGCGACTCTGAAAGCAGGCCCAGCCCCCTTTGCGGCCACCACGGTCTGGAGTTCCCGAAGGAAATCGAGAATCGTCGCTTTGGTTTGCGCGTCGATGGGGGCGTTCATCGGCACGTTGCCTGAAGTAGGCGGGGGAAGAACCTCCGGAACAGGGCAATCAACTCCGTTTTGGCCTTTTCTGCTTTTCATGTGATGCTCCTCTCGCGTGATCGAGCCTTCAGTGAAAACGAATTGTGAATGCATACATCGAGAATTTTGGGCAGTGCCGCCGAACGATCATTTGTGCCGCCGGTCGCTGCTGTGTTCCGCATGGCCATTGGCATCCAGCCAGTTCAACAGCGAGCGAATACTGCCGCGCGCCAATGCGACACTGGAATCGGCCGCGCCGTAATAGAGGTTGATCGAGTCCCCGTCCGCTGCCACGGTGTAGCCGCAGGGAAATACGACGTCCTGGACATCCCCCTGACGCTCGTAATCCGCTTCGGGAGCAAACATCCAGGAATCGCCGCGGATCAGGCATTTGTCCGGCTCTTGAAGATCGAAGAGAGCCAGACCCAGCCGGTAGATGGAGCTGGAAGGCGTCCTGCGCACGCCGTGATAGATCATCAGCCAGCCTCGCGCAGTTTCAATCGGCGGAGGCGACATGCCAATCTTGTTTGCGTCCCACCAGGCTCCGCGCCGCGCCTCCAGCATGAGTTTGTGACTTCCCCAGTGGCGGAGATCGGGAGAGTAAGAGATCCACACATGAGCCCCAAGCGGCGTCATGGGCCGGTGGATCAGGGCCCAGAATCCGCCGATCCTGCGGGGAAGGAGCGCGGCGTCCTTGTCATCCGGTGGCATGACTACTCCGAATCGCTCGAAGCTGCGAAAATCCTCGGTAAGGGCCAAAGACACTCCGGGACCGCCGCGAGAGTAGGAGGTGTAAGCCACCGCATATTTCTTGAGCTCCGGCACGAAAGAGATGCGGGGATCCTCAATGCCCCATACTTCCTCGGGATAGTTCTCCGGATCCGGCATGAGCGTCGGTTTGCGATCGATTCGCCAGCCGTCCACGCCATTCACGGAACGGGCTGCGCAGAGGTGGGAGTGGCCGCGGCGATCTTCCACACGGCACAGCAGCAGGGTGGAACCATCCTGCAGAAGTGTTGCGCCGGCATTGAATACGCTGTTGATGGAGTAGGGCCAGTCCTTGGCCGTCAGAATGGGATTGGCGGGATGCCGGAAAAACAACGCCTCTTCTTCTCTCGCGATTGTCTTCAAGGTCAAATTCACTGTACTCACGGAAAGGCCCTCTTTCTGTTCTGCGCCGGCTGTAACTCTCCGCCCTGCTCGTCAGTACTTCGTCCCTGTAAGGTTGGCTTCTTCCAACTTGCGCATTTCCAGCAGCGCCATCAGAAACGCCAAGGTGGACTCCGCCCCCTGATTTTCATTAGCCCGGTCCGGATGCAGGCCGTCCCTGCACCCGCCCGTCCCAGGATCGTAGAGCGCAATCTGAAGGTCGTTGTCTCCCAGGAACCAATTCAGCGCGATCCACGCCTGATTTCGCCAGCGGACTTTTCCTGTGGCGCGATAGGCCTCCAGGCATGCGGCGACCATCGCACCGGCTTCGACGGGTTGTTGATCGAAGCGGGCCTTCTCCGACGTCTTGGAATAGAAGCCCTGGGATCCGATGGGGACGAAATGACCCTTTGACTCACAACGCTGAATCGTGACCAGCCAATCCAGCGCTTCCAGGCCCGCCGCGACCATCTCCTCATGTGCCGCCCGCGTGCCGGCCCGGATCAGCGCTTGTGGCAATCGCGCGTTGGAGTAAGCGAGACCATTCTCAAACCATTTCCAGTCATCCGTACGATGGGCTCGATAGGAATTCAACAGACGATTGGCCAGTGCTTCGGCCCCGGTGAGCGCGGCGCGGTCTCCCGGGAACGAGTCGAGATATTCCTGGAGTCCCAGCAATGCGAAGGCGCAGGCGCGTGGACTCTTGAAATCGACGACTGCGGGAATGGCGAGCTCGAAAAGACGCCCGGCAGCTCCCCGCAATCCCGCGTTCTTGGATCTGCCCAGAACAGTTCCCAGCCCCCACAGCGCTCGTCCGTGACTGTCTTCCGACCCCTGCGGCTCCTGCCAATGCCGTTCATAGCTCAGGCAGTTGTGGAATCGTTTGGTGGCGGGATCGAAGGCATACCATAGGAAGCCCAGGTACCGGGAAGCCAGGTCGGGGGAGCCTGCAATATCGCGAAGTTCGAGATGTTCCAGGAATGTGGTGACGATCAATGCACGGGCGTTGTCATCGGTCGTATAACCTTCCGCAAAGTTGGGGACCGTGAAGACCGCATGTTCCAGGATTCCCGCATAGTCAGTCATTCTATAGAGATGGTCCAGCTTGAGCGCGGGAAGGCGGCCGAGAGCTTTCCCAGTGTTCTGGGCCGAGAAGGTGGCGCGCGGAGTCCGCATTCGTTCGTTGAAGATGCGCTCAAAGCTTTGCATGTACTTCTGCGCCACGCGGCTCCACACCATGTCCCGCGCGTAGAGATAGGCGCGTTTTCGCATGGCGTGCCTTGCGATCTCGTCGTCAAGAAGCGCAATCGTTTTCGCTGCGATGGCTCCCGGATCGTCGAAGGGCACCAGCGCGCCGCGTCCGCCGTCGAGCAGCTCGATGGCATGCAAGTACGGTGTGGAAATGATTGCCTTGCCCGCGCTCAAGGCAAAGGCAAGCGTTCCGGAAACCACTTGGGCCTTGTGTTTGTAAGGCGTGATGTAAATGTCCGCCGCGCCGATCAAAGCAACCAGCTCCTGGGCGCTCACGAAGCGGTTGCGGAAAATCACCTGGGCCTCGACGCCGAGCTCCTTCGCCAGGTTTTGCAGATAGGCCCGGTACACGTCGCCTTCGCGGCGGAGGATATGCGGGTGAGTCACGCCGGAAACCATGTACACCACGTTGCTGTGGCGCGACAGGATTTCCGGCAGGGCTGTTATAACGTTTTCGATTCCCTTGTTTGGCGAGAGCAGGCCAAAGGTGAGCAGGACGTCCTTGCCCTCCGTTCCGAATCCATCCTTGTAGAAATGGGGGTCCGTGAATGGCAGATCGGGGATGCCATGCGGGATCAAGTCGATCTTCTCGGTGGGGACCTGAAAGACATCCTGCAGGATCTCCCGGGAGTGCTCGCTCATCACCACCATTCGGTCCGAAAGTGTTGCAATCTCCGCCATCACCGCGCGCTGGTCCGGATTCGGGTCGCGAAGCACCGTGTGCAACGTCGTCAAGAAGGGCATCTCGAGGCGCCGCACCATCTCGAGGATATGTCCGCCCGCGCACCCTCCAAAAATTCCGTATTCGTGCTGCAGACACACGAGATCGACATTGCTGAAATTCAGAAAGTCCGCAGCTTTCCGGTAAGAGGCCGGATCATTCTCGGACATCTCGAACCGCACCCGTTCGGGATAGCTGTATCCCTCTTCCGTATCGTTCACGGGGAGCGCAAGCAGCTCCGTGGCGCCGTATTCCGCGCGTATGGCGTCGCACAGGTCTGTGGTGAAGGTGGCGATTCCGCATTTCCGCGGGAGATAGTTACCGACCATGGCGATCCGGTTGGGGAGCGCCGGGCGCGGCGGGAATGGCGCCAGTGTGACGGGCTTGTCTTCCCGTAAGACGAAGGGCTCTTCCAGCAGCGATACGGTTTCTTCAAGTGGCATGATTTTCGGCAGTGCCATTAGCTTCCTGTGAGTCCACGAAGACGGGTCGAAGGACCGTCCGCGTGCGGGTGTTCCGCCGCTCTGAGCACCCTATCAGGAAGGTCTGCAGCAGAACTGTATAAAACTGAACAGTATTCACCGTAGAGAATCCATATGATGGGCAGTTGGATGGAAAGAAAGAGCGGTACCTGCCGGAAGAGTGGGGCGGGTCGATGTCAATCATACCGCCGTTCCGCGAATCTGGATCCGGACCGTGTGCCCCCACCGCGACTATCCAAGAAGTCAAAGAGTGTTTGAAGGAGATTTCCCGATGAGACTAATTCGCAGCTCATTCATTTCCCTCGCGGCGTTCCTGCTTTCCGCTACTTTGCTCCGAGCGCAGGACCTTTCCAAATACCGGGACTTCTCGCTGGGAACGAGTCTGGCCGACCTCTCGAAGCAGATCGACGCCAAGCCCGCCGACGTCAAAGTGGTTCACCAACAACCGGCGCTGATCGAAGAATTGTCGTGGTGGCCGCGCATCTCCGGATACCCACCCCGGCCGGAGGCAATCCGCGAGGTTCTGTTTTCCTTCTGCAATGGCAAGCTCTACCGGATTTACGTGACTTACGACGATTCCGCCACGGAGGGCATGACCGCCGACGATATGGCGCGCGCCATCTCCGAAACATACGGGATGCCGAGCGCGCCGGACGCCAGTATGAGTCTTGCAGCGGGAACTTATGGCGACAAAGTAAAAGTCATTGACCGCTGGGAGAACTCGCAATACTCGGTCAATCTTCTCCGACCCTCATTCTCCAGCACCTTTGCGCTTGTCCTGTTTGCAAGACAGTTGAATGTCGTAGCCGAGGCCGCTATCAGCGCAGCTTCAAAGCTCGAGCAGCAAGACGCCCCGCAAAGAGAAATCGACCGGAAGAAGAAGGAAGCCGACGCCCTGGAAGCGATGCGCGTGAAAAACATGAAGACGTTTCAGCCGTGATGCCGGCAAGGCGCAACCGCGCGCCGGCAGCGCCGAAAAGCGAACCGGCGAATCGGAAGGAGGATGGAAAGATGACAGTTCAAATCATGCCGCTCCATGACCGCGTCCTGGTGAGGCGAACGGAAGAGAAGGAGTCCGTCCGGGGCGGGATCATCATCCCCGATACTGCCAAAGAGAAGCCCCAGGAGGGCGAAGTGATGGCCGTTGGTGCTGGCAAGCTCGAAAAGGGCCAGCGCATCCCCCTGGATGTGAAGGTCGGGGACCGCATCTTGTTCGGCAAATACACGGGCAGCGACATCAGAATTCAGGACCAGGACTACCTGATCCTCCGTGAGGAAGAAATCCTCGCCCGGCTCGGCGCGGCTTCCAAAGCGGCGTCCGGCAGGAAATAGTGATCCCAGGTTTCAGAGGTTTCGACGAGCAGGGAATTTCGTGCACCCGGGAGGGTGAACTCCAATGGCAAAACAAATTGTAATGGGTGAGGGTTCACGGCAGGCGATTCTGCGCGGTGTAAACATTCTGGCCGACACGGTCAAGATCACGCTGGGACCCAAAGGTCGCAATGCGGTGATCGAAAAGAGTTTTGGCGCGCCGGTCATTACCAAAGACGGCGTGACCGTGGCCAAGGAAATCGTGCTCCACGATGCGCTCGAGAACATGGGCGCCCGAATGGTGCGCGAGGTCGCTTCGAAGACGTCCGACGTGGCCGGGGATGGCACCACCACCGCCACGGTTCTGGCGCAAGCCATCTTCCGTGAAGGCGTGCGGACCGTGGCTGCCGGCGCCAGCCCGATGGCGCTTAAGCGCGGCATCGACCACGCGGTCGAAGTCGCCGTGGCGGAGATTAAGAAACATTCCCGCGAGGTCAAGGGCGACATGATCGCTCAGGTCGGCACCATCAGCGCCAACACCGACAAGCAGGTGGGCGGCATCATTGCCGAAGCCATGAAAAAGGTCGGCAAGGACGGCGTCATCACCGTCGAGGAATCCCGCACCATGGAGACCACGCTCGAGGTGGTCGAGGGCATGCAGTTCGACCGCGGGTACCTCTCCGCTTATTTCGTCACGGACCCGTCGCGCATGGAGTGCGTGCTCGAAGACGTCCAGATTCTGATTTACGAAAAGAAAATCAGCTCTATGAAGGACCTGCTTCCCATACTCGAACGCAATGCCAGCACAAAGCGGCCGCTGTTGATCATCGCAGAGGACATTGAGGGCGAAGCTCTGGCCACCCTAGTGGTGAACAAGCTGCGCGGCACGCTCCTGTGTGCCGCAGTGAAGGCGCCGGGCTTCGGCGACCGCCGCAAAGCCATGCTGGAAGACATTGCCATCCTCACCGGCGGCAAAGCGATCACCGAGGACCTGGGCATCAACCTCGAAAACGTAAAGATGGAAGACCTGGGTCGCGCGAAGAAGATCACCATCGACAAGGACAACACCACGATCATCGAGGGGGCAGGCAAGAAGAGCGACATCGAAGGCCGGATCAAGCAGCTCCGCACGCAGGTGGAGGACTGTGCTTCGGACTACGACCGCGAGAAGCTGCAGGAGCGGCTGGCGAAGCTGGTGGGCGGCGTCGCGATAATCAAGGTTGGCGCGGCCACCGAGACCGAGTTGAAGGAGAAGAAAGCCCGCGTCGAGGATGCCATGCACGCCACACGCGCCGCAGTCGAGGAGGGTATTGTGCCCGGCGGAGGTGTGGTGCTGGTTCGCTGCATCCCCGCGCTCGAAAAACTCAAGCTGCACGACGACGAAGCCATCGGAGTGAACATCGTGAAGCGCGCCCTGGAAGAGCCCATGCGCCAGATCGCTGTAAACGCCGGGCACGAGGGCGCGTTGGTGGTTGGACGTGTGCGGGAATCGAACGAAGACAATTTCGGCTTCGACGCGGAGACAGGCGAGTTCGGCGACATGATTAAAGCGGGCATCATTGATCCCGCAAAGGTCACCCGGCTGGCGCTGCAGAACGCGGCCTCCATCGCCGCCTTGATGCTCACCACGGAAGCCCTGGTTGCCGACATCCGGGAAGAAGAAGATGCCGTACCGGTGGGCGCTGGATACGGCGGCGGAATGGGCGGAACCTACTAGACACTCTGTTTGCGCGGCGGTTGAGCCCAACGCCCAGGCGCTGTCCATTCGAATCGAGGAGAGGAGAATAGAAATGACGACCATGAAGGGCGAGAAGTGCGCGCACCCCGTCTGTTCGTGTCCGGCGGTTTCAGGCAAGTACTGCAGCGTGCAATGCGAGGCCATGGTAAAGAAACCTGATATCGATTGCTCCTGCGGACACCAGGGCTGCGATGGCAGAACCTCTCACTGAGGAGGCGGTGGTTCTGCCTCTGCGAAAAAGCAAGGAGGTAACCATGTTTGGACGCGGAGAACCATCGAGAGAGGAAAGCTCCCGCCGAGCTCATAAGCTGTGGCTTCAACGCGGCTGCGAATACGGAAAAGATCTCGAAATCAAAACGGATGTCCCACATGCAATTCAAAGGTGAACGCTTCTCCCTGCTTCATTCCGCGCCCTTCGCGGCGGTCCATGTGGCCGTTCTCGGAGTGCTGTTCGCCCCACTTCGCTGGTGGTATCCGCTGCTGGCGCTCACTCTGTACGGCATGAGGATGTTCTTTGTTACCGCGGGGTTTCACCGTTACTTTTCCCACGGCACGTTCAAGACCAGCCGCGTGTTCCAATTCCTTCTGGCCTTCTCTGCGATGACCTCGTTGCAGAAGGGAGTGTTGTGGTGGGCGGCCCATCACCGGCACCATCATCGCTTCTCCGATCTGGACGAGGACATTCACTCGCCGTCACTGAAGGGATTCTGGTGGTCGCATCTGGGCTGGATTCTGAACAAGCGCTACAACGCGACTCGAGCCGAGCTGGTGCCTGACCTGGCGCGATATCCGGAGCTGCGCTGGCTGGACCGGTATCACATGTTGCCCGGCGCGGCGCTGGGAATTCTCTTGTTCCTCACGGGGGGGGTGGGAGTTTTCCTCTGGGGTTTCTGCGTCAGCACCGTAATGTTGTGGCACGGGACTTTTACGATCAACTCGTTATGTCACGTCTTCTGCCGCCGCCGTTACGCGACCACTGACACCAGCCGTAACAGCCTGATTCTTTCGCTGATCACCCTTGGGGAAGGCTGGCGCAACAACCATCATCACTATATGATCTCGGTACGCCAAGGCTTCTTCTGGTGGGAGATCGACGTCCCCTTTTACATTCTGAGGATGCTCTCTTGGCTGCACATTGTCTGGGACCTGAAGTCGCCTCCCCGCGGCCTGCTCCAGGCCGTTCCCGCCGTATCCTGAAAATCCTTCGGAGCCGACGGGGAGGAGAGTTGAAATGCCGCAAGGAGTCGATGATTTTACGATTGTTCTTCCTGGATTGATCGACATGGCAGCCTGCGAATTGAAGGTGTATGACGGACTTGATGGGCTATGGCGGCTGGTCGAAAGATACAAGATGACCTCTCCCATCGCAATCAGAGTAGTTGATAACAAAGCGAGATACGTTCGGGCACTTCGCGGCAAGCGCTATGAAATAGCCGTTTGGCAATTAGAGGAGGAATCGACTCAGGCGGCGCCACCTCCGGGAGATGAAGTCGAGTTCCCGTTAGCTATGAACGTGCAAGACGCCAAGGGGAACATCTTGAAGATGAGACTTCAACTCGGATCACCAAAGCCCGAACTCTTTTCAAACCATTCTCACGATTAATCAAACGGCCCAGTGGATGCATAAGGCTCGAGGCGATATTGTGAGTGCGGCTTACACCAAACTCACACTCTCTCAGTTGCAAGCCTGTCCAAACTATCAGCCATAGGGAGGGCGATCCAGCCCTCAGCTTTGGCCGCGGGGTCGTACGCCGCGGGTATAGGCTCACAAAGGTCGAGAGCGGAGGCGCGGGCCACCAGGGCTGCGATCAGCGCGTCGAGCGCATCTCGGCTCTCCTGACATTTCTCACGTCCCGCCTGCGATAGCCGGAGCCATTTTGAGGTCCGGCTTAGGAGCGCAGCAAGCAACGCCGGAGTGTCCTTCTGCCCGCAAGGCCCGATCTTCCAGCAACGAAGGGCAGCCGCCGGATAGACCTCTACGAATTTCCCCTTCCCTGTGCGGTCCACAGGGCCTGCGCGGCCCAGCTTCGATAACACGCACGCGGCTCGAAAGGCAGTGATGCCGATCCGGTCAGTGGAAACGCTCAGGGGTGTCTTCTCGATTTTCGCTTGGACAAAGCGGTCCGTCTTCCGCAACCGGAGTTCCTGGATGTCATGGCCGGGCCAGGGTTCCCCTCGCCGGTATGCTGCTACCGAGTCGACGAATGCACTGGGCCAACCGAAAGGCACGTCGATGCCGACCTTGTCAGCGTCTGCCGCAAGCCTGTGCAATCGCTTATCGTCCACATTGAGTTCTGGCACGCTGGCCATGGCCTTGCTGCTTCGCCAGCTCACCAGACACACAGCCGTATTACGGGGCTGCGCCGCCAAGTCGACTCCGAGCGTGACCATCTTGGTTGCTCGGGACTTCAGGTTGGCCATAGCTTTCTGTCCTCAAGCAGCGCTTTCAGATTCCATCCAAGCGGCAGTCCAGGTCCGCTGAAAACCGGGCTGCCGGGCCATTTTGACATCGCGGCGCTGACCCACGCGGCACTCATGAAAGGGCGTTGTCTCAGAGCCTTTTACTTTTGTAGTACGGTTTCTGGAGCGGGCGGTGCGCTCGAGGCTGTGGGCTTCGCCGGAGTGGGTCCGTACAGAGATTTCACAGGCGCCTATTTGCCCTTCGCTTTTTTCGGCTTCTTTGCTTCTCGGCCTCGCTTGTCTCGGTTGCCCATGATTCACTCCTTTGCATGACGGAATTGACAGCGCGCCCCCCCATGACCTTGATAGACTGCATTACTCTACTACCGGTGATGCGTGAAGCGCGGCGAATTTGAGCCGCTCAGAAATGAAAGGCCCAGTGGTTCGGTCGCGGGTCGTGGGCCAGACGTGGCCCGCACCTGTACCCATGGCCCCCGTAGTTGAAACCGACGCCTAGGTTGCCTGCCGGTGTACCCGGTGCTGTCGAGTGGCGAGGCACTCGCCAATAATCCACACGCCTGATTGACGCATTCATCGGACGAGTGAACTCCCGCTGACTCCCTATAAGTCCCGTTGTAGCAAGTTACGGGAGGCTGCTGAGCCGTGGCCGTGACTTCCCTCAATGCCGTTTCTTCTGGCGCGTTTGCGGAGGCCGACCATCTCCAGTATCAGAGGCGTGCCATTCTGTTGCTTTGGATGTCCACAGAACCGCGGGGAACTCTCGTTGGGGTCAAACTTTCTTCTCACTTTTCCCCTCCTCAATGCCTCCTTGTAAGTGAAGGGAACTCCTTGCCGCATTCCAGCTGCTAGACCTCGCACTCGCGACTACAGACCGAGGGTTACGGCGGAAACAA
>Ga0335085_10006176_pt1 | contig 19001 bp, 13 predicted proteins | sample Lox_Sample_45_FD_206712 | JGI IMG/M metagenome (GOLD analysis project Ga0335085, IMG submission 206712) | Soil microbial communities from Loxahatchee National Wildlife Refuge, Florida, United States - Lox_Sample_4.5 | ecosystem: Environmental > Terrestrial > Soil > Wetlands | place: USA...
TACGAGACGTGGGGATTTGCCTCCAAGGGATCGCGCGGCCTGGGGATCAGCGCGCTATTCGCCGGCCCCAGCGGCACCGGCAAGACGATGGCCGGCGAGGTACTGGCCAGCGAGCTTCGCCTCGACTTGTATCGCATCGACCTGAGCCAGGTGGTGAGCAAGTACATTGGCGAGACGGAAAAAAACCTGCGCCGCGTGTTTGACGCTGCGGAGGGAGGCGCGGCCATCCTGCTGTTTGACGAGGCGGACGCGCTCTTCGGCAAGCGCAGCGAAGTAAAGGACAGTCACGACCGCTACGCCAACATTGAAGTGGGTTACCTGCTGCAACGCATGGAAGCGTATCGCGGCCTGGCGATTCTGACCACCAACCGCAAAGAGGCTCTGGACCAGGCCTTCCTTCGCCGCATTCGCTTTGTCGTGGAGTTTCCATTTCCGGCGGCCGCGCAACGTGCCGAAATCTGGAGCCGGGTTTTCCCCCGCCAGACGCCCACGGAGGGACTGCGCATCGAGCGGCTTGCCCGTCTAAGCGCCACGGGTGGAAACATTTACAACATTGCGATGGGAGCGGCGTTCTTAGCAGCCGATGCCGGCGGGCCGGTGCGCATGGAGCATCTGCTGGCCGCCGCCCGCAGTGAGTTCGCCAAGCTTGAGCACCCCCTGACGGAAACGGAAACCGCCGGCTGGGCGTGAAAGAGCAGTGAACATTGGATAGTGAATAGAACCGAGTGGGCCGTCGACAGTAGGCAGTTGGCGGAAAGCAGAGGGCAGCATGCGGAGGAATCGTGGTTGTAGCGGCGAGTTTACCTCGCCATGGGCGGTGGTTAGCCGCCTTTCGAGGCGAGCCCCAAAGGGGTGTGCTATCACAGCCCAGGCCATCGGCCTGGGTTTACAGAATTGTTCCGCGGGGGAGCCCTGAAAGGGCGATCTACAAAATCACCATCTTGATGAAGATGGGGAGAACGCATTAATGATGATCGCACCACAACTCGAACGCACGGAGAGCGCTCGCCACTCGTCACTTGTCACTCGTCACTCTGGCAGCACCCGTCAATCGCTCAAGGTCCACATCGAGGAACTGGTGCTGCACGGTTTTGCCCCGGGCGACCGGCGGCGCATTGCGCAAGCGGTGGAAACGGAATTGACGCGGCTGCTGGGTGGTGGCGGGGCGCGATGGGCGCAGAGCCCGCCGGCACTCGAGCGCATCAGCGGCGGGGCGTTCAAGGTCGAGCTCGGCTCGAAGCCGCAAGCCGCGGGGAAGCAAGTTGCCCAGGCGGTTTATCGCAGCCTGCGGCAATCTTCTGCGCTCAGCCGCCGCCAGGAACTGCGGAATGTGACTGCCGGAAAGGCCGGCCTGGGAGCGCGGTAGCAGCAGCTACCGCTTTCCACGGCGAACGTGGCATGGCCATCCTGACCATGACGGGACGCGAGCGGGACGCTCCCGTCACAGCGGGCGGGACGCCCGCGCTACGGCTCGTGGCATGGCCATCATGGCCATGACGGGACGCGGGCGGGACGCCCGTGGCACGTCGCACGGCGGTCGTAGACCGCTGGTACAAAATGTAGGGCCGGGCTTTAGCCCAATGCTGTTCACTTAGAGTTGCGAGATGGCAGGTGGACCCCCTCACCCCTGACCCCTCTCCCCCAAAGGGGCGAGGGGGAGTTGGTTTGATTTGATGCACGCCCGAATTCACACATCGCGGAGCACCAGGACAGCGGCCCAGGTTACTGCCGCGCCATTCGACCCCGTACGGCCAACCTGCGCGCGCGGAAGCAGGGGTGGCCCCGTCTCTGCCCCAGCCACGGTGCAGGAGGTTCTGTGCTCGCCCGGCAGACCGTTGGATGCATCCACTCGGGCGTTCTTCGAGCCGCGCTTTGGCCACGCATTCGGCAACGTGCGAGTCCACGCGGACGGAAAGGCAGGCGAATCCGCTCGGGCGGTGAATGCCTCAGCTTACGCGGTGGGGAGCGATGTCGTATTTGCTCCGGGAATGTACGCGCCGCAGACACCAGCCGGAAGGGAATTGCTTGCGCATGAACTGGCGCACACCCTGCAACAGACTTCGGGGAGTGGCGCCGGCGGCATTCATGATCGGCTCGTGCTCGGCGACCCCGGCGATGCGGCGGAACGGGAAGCGGACGCGGCGGCCGGCAGGGTAGGGAGTGGGAAGCGGAGTTCCGCCCTTACTCCGGCGGCGGGAGGCGTGGTTCGACGCAAGGCCACCTTCGTCGCCGGCAACCCGCGCGACGAAAGAAATGCGGCGGAATTGATTATTACCGGCGGGCCGGCGGGCGTCACAGTACCTATGTTGAATGGCAAGATGATCCGGAACTCCGCCGATGCACAGAGCGCCGTGGCCGAGCCGGGGATTGAATCCACGCCCAAGAAAGGGGGTGGAGTGCAATGCAGCATCAAGACGGTTCCGGAGAATACCGGCAGCTACGATGAGTCGGTCCTGAGCAGCGGACCTTGGGTATTCCAAACACCCAAAGCGGCCGTTCCCGGCTATTTGGGATGGACGCAATGCCGTGGCGCGGGGAACACCACGGTCACCGCCCACGGAAAGCCACGGGACATCGACGTGGCGAAAGCGAATCGCACCCATGAAGATCATCACGCCACCGATGACGAGAAAGCATTCAATGACACCCTCGGCGAGTGGGATGCGAAGCTGACCCAGGCCAGCAACGACAAAAAGGTATTTGAAGGCGATTCCGCTTCGCTGTGCGAGAGGGCAATTTCCGCTGAGGTCGGCGGCACCGCCAAAAGTGTGGCAGCAAGATTCTGGGGGAGCGTCGATGCGGCGGGCGACGCGTTCCATCGGACGGCGGGCGGCGGAACCCTGGGCATTTCCAGTTCCTCGGCGGACCCTGCGTGCAACTTTCTGGATATCGATATTCACGTGTAATGAGTTGATTTGATGAACACTCGGGTCAATACACCGCCAACCGCCATCCCTGCGCCGCCGGCTCACTTCCCCGAGGCGGCGTCGCTCCATTCGGGCGCGGCGGCTTTCGGAACCTTACAGCGGAAATGCGCTTGCGGCGGCGCGGGGGGAGCAGGCGGAGACGAATGCGACGGGTGCAAGAAGGACCGGACTGTGCAGCGGCGCGCGATGGGAGTCGCATCTCCCCATTTTGAGGTCTTGCGCTCGCCCGCCGCGCCGCCGAACTCTCCAGCTTCCGCTGGGTCGCGACGGGGCCACAGTTTCAGCCACGTGGGGGTGACCGGGATGCGCCCGCCCGCCCTCCGGACCAGTTTTCGCATCAGCGTACCCGGCGATGCAAATGAGCGGGAAGCCGACCGAATCTCGAAGCAGGTGATGCGCATGGCAGGTCCGGCCGGAGACGCGGAGCCCGCACGGCCGCGCCAAGCCACAGAGATAATGCCCGTCGAGCGAGGGAACCCCGGCGTGCTCCACCGCCACCCAGCAGAAGCAGATGAGGAAAAAGACAACCCTTCCGACCCTATCGATGCGGATATGCCCAAACCGCATGACGTGGTAAGGTCTCCCGTCAGAGCTCTCCATGGCGGGGCGACTTGGCTCCAGCGCCGGGGTGAGAGAGGCGGCCAGGGCAGCGCTGCCGGAGCGACGCAGAATTCGGGACTGACACCGGCGATTGCGTCCGGCGTGGCGGAGCAAACCCGCGGGGGGATGCCGCTCAGCGCCTCGGCCCGTGCTTTTTTCGAGCCGCGCTTCGGTTATGCGTTTGACCATGTGCGCGTTCATGCGGATGGACGCGCCGCAGCCTCGGCCCGGGCTGTCTACGCTTTGGCCTACACGGTGGGCCCCCACATCGTTTTTGGTGAGGGCCAGTATGCCCCGGATAGCCCGGCGGGACGCGAACTGCTGGCGCATGAACTTACCCATGTTCTTCAACAGAATCCTGCGCGGCCGCTGCCCCAGGCGCCGCATGCGGCGAGCCGGCGTTGGGAGATTCGGAATGAGGGATTCGGGGGTCCGGCCCTGCAGCGGTGGGTAATTGGAGCGCCCGCTCCCACGCTCAATACCATCGTTTGCGACGGATCGGGCAACATCACGACGCAATTGAACGCGGTCGGTGACGCCAATCAGGTCAGATGCCGCGGGGATTGCGTCGAAAAGCATGAGCAAAGCCACAAGGCAGACGCATTGTATGAAAATCCCAAAATTTGCCAGGGCGTGGCGGCGGGCAAGACGGTGAGACCCAAACGCGGCACACAGAAGAATGAAACCGAAATCTATGCATCCAACGCCGAGCTTGACTGCATCACCACGAAGCTGCCGACCGCCGACGCAACCTGCCGGCCGATCCTCGAGTCCAGGATCAGGCAAATGAAAGAATATCGGCAAAAGTACAAAGATTTGGGAGATGAGCCGGAGCCCATAGAAGACCACCACTAGGGTTTTTGAATGAATACCTGGGATGAGAAGTTCCCTTTTCCTTGTGGAAGGGGCCGCCACGACACGATTTGGGGTGAGTTGCACAGGCGGGGTGGTTGTACCACACCTTTATCCAGCGCTCGCCCCCTTGGCGGGCTGGCGGGGAACGTAGTTCTGCGACTCGTGGACCATGGCTTAGGGGCAAGGGTTGAGTAGGTTTGGCTTTTGACCCCCTCACCCCCTGACCCCTCTCCCCCCTTGGGAGAGAGGGTGACAGATTGAATTGATGAACACTCGGGTGAATGCACAGAAAACCGCCACCGCTGCGCCGCCGGCTCACATCGCCCAGGCGCCGGAGCCCTCCCTCACCTCGCGGTCTTTTGGAACGCTGCGGCGCAAATGCGCTTGTGGTGGCTCAGGGGGAGCAGGCGGGGACGAATGCGAAGGGTGCAAGAAAAAGAAGACGTTGCACCGTTGGGCCGCTTCTCCCAGCGCGTCGGCCGGTGTGCCCTCCGTCGTGCACGATGTTTTGCACTCGCCCGGCCGACCGCTTGACGCTTCTGTGCGCGCCTTCATGGAACCGCGCTTTGGCCACGACTTTAGCCACGTGCGCGTGCACGCGGATGCGCAGGCCGCGGAATCGGCGCGCGGCGTAAACGCCCTGGCATACACCGTGGGCAATCACATCGCTTTCGCCCACGGCCGCTATACCCCGGGGACTCAAGCGGGAAGGGGCCTTCTTGCCCATGAGCTTGTGCACACGCTGCAGGACCGGGGCTCGAGCTCGCTGCACCCTTCGCTGGAGGTGGGGCGATCGGACGACCCGGCGGAACACGAGGCGGACCGGGTGGCTGGGGCGGTAATTCGCGGAAGCACTATGCCCAGCGTGTCGCCCGTGCATGCCCCCGCGCAATTACGCCGCACGCCTGACGAGCCGGAGGCGCTGCGCACCGACCTGGCCCATCTCCCGGCGCCGGGACATGGCCCCGACGCCCGCATTCATGTGATTCGCACCTTGACTGCCTGCGAATGCCGGAAGGTTCCCGACGTTCGCGAGGGCGTTTTTTATAACCCGGATATCCAGGCGTTGGCCATTGCGTACCGCCATTGCCGCGGGGGGACAACCGCGGACGTCTACGGCCAAGTGGAGTCGAATGTGTCCTCGTTCCTTTCGGGAGGGACTCCACCCACGGGGACAGCGCGCATCGGGTTTGAGATCAATGTGGTGGGCCGCAACGTGAGCGGGCGCGCCACCCTTGAAGCTACGGGCTCGACCGTTTCCGGCAGCCAGGGCGTGGGTGGGCGCGCTCAAGTGGTCTTCCAAGGGAACAGTTGGCGCGTCTTCGTGACGAGCGACTTCCTCCACCGCCTGGGGGCGCAACAGGGGGACGTGCTGAACTTTAACTTGGGCGCCCGGGTGGGCTCCATTACTGCGGAGGTCCAGATTTCGGATGCTCTATCGTCGTCCCCGCAAGGGACGGGGGCCGCGTGTATCGACATCTTCGGTGGTTCGGCTCGATTGTGCGCTACGCTGTCGGCAGGTGGCGGTACCGGCATCACCCCAGGTGGCGAATTACGGGTACCTTTGGGCGGCCCTGAAGTCCGCCATGAGGAGTGTTATCAATGTCTGTGCCCGCCGCCAGCCAAGCACTATAAGTGCTACCTGGACATTCCGCCCGTCGAACACGACGTTCAGCGGCAGATGGAGGTGGAGGTGCCCGGCGAGTATCGCTACTACTTCCGCCTGGACCGCCCCACCCCGTCGGAGGAGTCCGAGTTGCGAGGCCGTTCCGACTCGAACCTGGCGGCCGTCGGCCGCGAGGTTGCCGCTGGGGGACACGTGGTGACGATCACCGGGTATGCCTCGCCGGAGGCCACCGAGGCGCACAACCAGAGCCTCAGTGAGAATCGGGCCCGGACACTGGCGGGCCTGGTGCGCTCGCGTGTCCCAGCCGGCACCACGCTTCCCGAGCCGGATGGCGGGGGAGAATTGCTGGGCCGGCGGCCTTCTCCGTCGCCCACCAGCCACCTCGGCGACGTCATCACGGCAAATGGTTTTCGCTCGGCGGAAGACATTTCCGTGCTCTTACTGGGGGAGGAAATTCCCCGGCCGGAACTTGCGGACCAGTTCGTCTCACTCTTTCAGGCACTGCCGGAGGACGCCGACCGCTTGGCATTATTCGGACTCGCCCCGGGCGACCCCTTGGCCCCCCGCGTCCTGACCGCCATTCAGGCGTTCCTCCGCTATCCGCATGCCGGCGCCCGGCCGTGGGAACAGGTCTTCCGCCTCCTGCGCGTGGGCGTCGTGCGAACCTCGCGTCCCGAGCAGCAAACGTATACCGAGACGGAAAGGACGTCGGGCTCACTCACCGAGATTGATGAGTCCGAGTGCAACCAGCACGGGCAGGAAGCGGAAAGTAGCGGGGCTCTGCCGCCGGTGCCGCCGGAATTCCGGTCGCCGCACCGCGGCCGCGAGGATCGCGACGTAGAGTGCACCATTGAGGTGCGGCCGGAGGATCGGCGCGGCGGCTGCTCCTACGATTTCCCTGCGGACATGCGCCTGGGCGCGAGGGCGCCGAGCTATGCGCCGAGACGGCTCGATTGAGGCGATTCGGAAGTTCTCCAGCCCGCGCAAAGCATCTTGCGAATGTGCTGATGAAAAGCAAGGAGCATTGAATGCCCAGTATTTCACCCAAGCTGTTGAAAGGCGCGATTGTTTCGCTCGACCCCAATCTGGGAGTGCCCTTAGGCTTGATCGCGTTTCAGTACAACCCGGATGAGGTCACGCGGAGCTTGAAGCCCCAGAGCGTTGGCGACGAGCCGGACCGGACCGAGATTCTGCGCCTGAAGGGACCGCCGACCGAAACCATCAAGTGTACGATCGAGATCGACGCCACGGACCAGTTGGCCGCCAGCGATCCCAGCACGCTCACTTTCGGAATTCAGCCCCAGTTGGCCGCCCTGGAATTACTGGTGTATCCCTCCAGCGCCACGCTGATCGCGAACGAAGTGCTGTCGAATCTCGGCACCATCGAGATTCTTTCAATGGAGTCGGCGCTGACCTTGTTTGTGTGGAGCAAAACGCGGATTACGCCGGTGCGCATCACGGATCTCGAAATCACTGAGGAGGCGTTTGATCCGCAACTGAATCCCCTGCGCGCCAAGGTCTCACTGGGGATGCGAGTATTGAACGTCAATGACGTAGGGTTCCTGACTCCGGCCGGCGCGCTTTATATGGTTTACCAAATGGAGAAGGAAGCGCTGGCGCTGCTGTCTTAGTGAAGATGTAACTCCGGCCTTTAGGTCGGCACGTGCTGACCTGAGGGTCAGCGCAACGTGGTTCGTGGGAGGTAGAGGCGATGGACTCGGCATTGAAATCTATGGTTCTCGCGGCGGCGGGCACGGGCGCCCCCACCAATCCCAGCAGCCGGTACTACGGGTACACGGTGAAATTCTACACGCGTCCCGACGGCGTTCAGGTGGCCTATTTGCAGCGCCGCATCATCCCCCAGCCGGACATCTACACCTCGCTGCAGAGCCATGTGGTGGTGGACGGAGACCGCTTGGATAACCTGGCGTCCACTTTCCTGGGCGATCCGCTGCTCTACTGGACCATCTGCGATGCTAATGGCGCGACGGACCCCGATGAGCTCACGGCGCAGGTCGGCAGCACCATTCAAATCCCCCTGGCTTCGGGGATTCCCTCGGGAGCCCGGAATGGGTAGTCCGTTATACCTGACCGTTTTGACCGGGGCGGTGGAAGCGACACTGGCGCCTAAACCCTTGATCGACGCCCTGACCTCCGTCGAGGTGAGTGTGTCTGCCAATGCCCGGAGCGGATTTCGGCTTTCCTTCACGCTGGCCAATAATTCGCCGTTGCAGCTCTTTTTCCTGATGGCGATGGGGGCGCCGGTTCCGCTGGTCAGGGTCGTGCTGGTGGCGACCTTTGGCGGCCTGCCGCAGGTGATTATGGACGGGGTGGTGACGGAACATCGCGTCGAGCCGGATGCCATGCAGGGGTCTTCCCACCTGGTGGTCACGGGCGAGGACCTTACCGCGGTAATGGATTTGACGGACAACTCCGGAACAGCTTTTCCAGGATTGACGCCCGACTTGCGCGTGCTGACTATTCTGGGCAAATACGCGATGTACGGCATCGTGCCGAATGTGGTTCCGGTCATTACTCCCGACGTTGAAGTGCCGACGGACAAGACTCCCAGCCAGCAGGGAACGGACTTGGCTTACATCCAGGCTTTGGCGAGGGAGGCGGGGTACGTTTTCTATCTCCAGCCGGGGCCGGCGCCGGGAATCAGCCAGGCCTATTGGGGGCCGCAGATCAAAATCGGCGTGCCGCAGCCGGCCTTGAACGTCAACATGGATACCTGGACCAATGTGGAGAGCTTGAGTTTCCAATACCGGCCACTGACCTCGATTAGCCCGAGGGTGTACATCCAGGAAGAGACCACGGGGACGACTTTACCCATCTCGATACCGGGCGTGAATCCCCTCGATCCCCCGCTGGGGGCGACGGTGCCGTCAGCCCAGACTACCGAGGACCTGAGCGACACGGCCAAGCGGCCACCGGCACAGGCCATGATGCTCGGCATGGCTCGCGCGTCGGATACCTCGGACGTGGTGACGGGGAGCGGCACGCTGAGGGTATTGCGCTATGGCACCATTCTGCAGGCTCGGCAATTGGTGGGCGTGCGCGGCGCCGGCTTGGCCTACGATGGGCTCTATTACGTGGACAGCACCCAACACGATATCAAGCTCGGCGAATACAAACAGAGTTTCACGTTAAAGCGCAACGCCCTGATTTCTAGCGTGCCGGTTGTTCCAACCATGCCGTTTTAGTTTTGCGGGCGGCGAAAGGAATCTTTCGTGGGCAAATTCTTTGGGAAATACCGCGGCAAGGTCATCGGCAATATTGACCCCATGCAGATGGGCCGGTTGATGGTGCAGGTGCCGGACGTCTCAAACGTTCAGCCTTCCACTTGGGCTTTGCCCAGCGCTCCCTTTACGGGAATGCAATCGGGGTTTTTCGCGATCCCACCCATCGGCGCGAGCGTCTGGGTGGAGTTTGAACAGGGGAATAGCGATTACCCCATTTGGTCAGGGTGCTTCTGGGGTTCCTCGTCGGAGGTTCCTCCCCAGGCCCTTGCCGCACCACCCGGCGTACAAGCCATCGTGGTTCAATCCGTCGGGCAGAACATGTTGATGATCAGCGACGTGCCCGGCCCGACCGGGGGGATTCAATTGAAATCCGCGTCCGGGGCGATGATCTCCATCAACGATACCGGGATCACGATTACGAATGGGCAGGGGGCAACGATTACGCTGACCGGACCCACCGTGACCATCAATAACGGGGCGCTGGCGGTGACGTAGCGGCGCTGTGGAGGAGATTCGGAAATGGGTGGTTTCTTACTGCATCAGGGAGCGACGGTGCTCTGCAGCCATGGAGGACAGGCGATGCCCACCGTGCCCAACCCGCGCGTGACCGTCAGCGGTCAGCCAACGGCGCTGATATCCGCACCTTGGGCGATCGTGGGGTGTCCACTCGTGCCACCGCCGCTTCCCCCCTGCGTGACAGCGCAGTGGGTGACGGGGACAACGCGGGTTGTGTCCAACGGGCAGCCGCTGGTGGTGCAAACGGGTCAGGCGGTTTGCGCACCCAATGGAACCCCGGTCGTGGTGGTGGCATCGCAAACGCGGGTCACGGGAACGTGAGGTCTTGTGGAACGGGCATCCTGCCCGTGAGGGTCACGGCCAAGAGAAGCTGTGAAAGAACCACGGTTGTAGCGGCGGTCTACGACCGCCGGATTTTGAAATCAACAACTTCGGCGGTCGTAGACCGCCGCTACAAATGGCCAATTCGATTTTTTCACAGCTTCAGATGGCCGTGCCACAGCCGCAGGGAAAGCCAGATTGGCATGACGGGAACAAGAGGCCTTATGAATGTTAATTACCCATACGGGTTCGATAGCAGCGGGCACACCGCGCAAACGGATTTGCCCGGGCACATCTTTCAGATGGTGGAGCAGATCCTGTTGACTTCGCCCGGGGAACGAGTGAATCGCCCGACCTTTGGCTGCGGGGTGAACCAACTTGTTTTTGCGCCCAACAGCGATGCCCTGGCGGCGACGCAGCAGCAGGTGATTCAAGCGTCGTTGCAGCAATGGCTCTCCGACCTCATCCGGGTGAATGCGGTGAATGTGACGGCCCAGGACTCCACGCTGCTGATTACCGTCACCTACACTATCATTCAGTCTCAGCAGCAACTGACGCAGAAGTTTGTCTACGGCGGAGCGACGACATGATCTATTTTTGCTCACAAAAAAATCGCCGCGCCCTGGTGCTGCTGAGCCCGACCCTCAACGGCATCGATTATTTGGAAGTTGCCCCGGGCAGTGACGGCTGCGGCAAAGAACTGCTGATTACCATGCTGAAGGATGCGCGCAGCCTCCAACTCACTCCCTCCCAAGTGCAGATCACCGGCGGAGCCGAAGCATCCCAAGTGACCGTCGCCTCCATTGTTCCCGGTACCAGCGCTGCCCCCAAAGTGGTTACGGTGCAGCTAAATCAAACCGGTGACTTCTCAACCTACACGCTTTCGCTGGTGGCCACGGCGACCGCCACGGATCCTCCGGCCGGCATCGACCCGCAGCTCTCCACGGTGGATTTTTCTTTCAAGGCCGGATGCCCCACCGTGGCCGACTGCATGCCGTGTAATTGCTGCCCGCCCGACACCGCGCCGGAGCCGGACATCAACTATCTGGCCAAGGATTTTGGCGGCTTCCGGCAAGTTATGCTCGACCGCATGGCCGTTCTGGCGCCCACTTGGAATGAAACGCACGCCTCCGACATTGGGATCACACTGGTGGAATTGCTGGCTTATGCCGCGGACCACCTCAGCTATCAGCAGGACGCGGTGGGCACGGAATCCTACCTGGGAACAGCGCGCAGCCGCATTTCGCTGCGGCGGCTCGCCAAGCTGGTGGATTACCAAATCGGCGAGGGCAACAACGCGCGAACCTGGGTCTATCTCTTCGCAGCAAAAGATGGAGTCACGATTCCTTCCGGGACTCTGGCTTTCCCGCTCGTGCCGGGTTTTCCCACCACGGTTAAGCCCAACACCACGCAGGCGGCGACGCTTCTGAACAGTCCTCTGGGCTTTGCCACAATGCAGGATGCGCAGATCTTCCAGGAACAGAATGAAATGCACTTCTACACCTGGGGCGACGCCGATTGCTGCCTCGCCAAGGGTGCAACCTCCGCCACGCTGATTCCCAAACCACCCGCCACTGGGAACCTCAACACGCTGAAGCCCGGTGCGGTTCTGATTTTCGAAGAGGTGATGGGCCCGAACACCGGCGACCCGGAAGACGCGAATCCCAATAACCGCTGGGCCGTCCGGCTCACCGAGGTGCGAACCAAGGATTACCAAGGCAAACCGCTGGTGGATCCGCTCTTCAGCCCGCCCACGCCCATAACCGAAATCTCCTGGGCGGAGGAGGATGCGCTGCCTTTCCCGTTGTGCATTTCCTCCACCGCCGATGCCGAGCATGGTTTGGCGGCCCTTGCCGCAGTGAGCGTGGCGCGCGGCAACATTGTTCCTGCTGATCATGGCGTCTGGCAGGTTCAGGTGCTGGCCGGCACGGTGGCATTGACCTCCGGCTCGGCGATCGTCACGGGAACTGGCACGATCTTTACCAACACGTTGCAGGTGGGACAATGGCTGGTGTTTGCCTCGGACCTGACTCAGACGCCCTATCAAATCAGCGCCATCGCTAACGATACCAACCTGACACTGTCCGCGCCTTTTGCGGGTGTGAGTACGCCTGCCACGGCCGTTGCGATTATGGAAGATTTGGGGCAAGTCCCGGCCGCGCCACCGGCTCCCGTGGCAGAGGCAAGTTGCGCGTGCACCTGCGAGGCATCCCCGCCCACGCCCCGGCCTCGCTACTATCCCGAACTTGCCCATTCGCCCGTCACGTTCGCATGGCCGATGGATACAGCCGCCCCAGCTTCCGAATTCTTCACCCCAACTTCCGCCGGCACGTCCCTTCCGCTTCCCCAAATCGCCGTCTACGACGATCAAGGCCAACAGTGGAATGTGCTCCCCGACCTCTTGTCGAGCGATGACGCCCAGCGCGTCTGTGTGCTGGAAATTGAGTCGAGCGGTGCCGCCTTCCTGCGCTTTGGCGACGATCAATACGGCATGACGCCCGAACCAGGTGTCGATTTTCAGGTCCGCTACCGCGTGGGCAATGGAACCGCCGGGAATATCGGGCGTGATTCACTCGGTCATATTCTGACCAATGTCCAAGGAGTCGGCGAAGTGCGCAACCCGCTGGCTGCTGCGGGTGGAGTCGATCCGGAAACCGCGGACCATATCCGCCAAGTGGCGCCATACGCGTTCCGCACGCAGCTTCGGGCCGTTACGCAAGACGATTACGGTGTAATGGCTGCGCAGGATCGCGCCATTCGCGAGGCGCGGGGGACGCTGCGTTGGACAGGAAGCTGGTACACCGCATTTGTCTCGGTCGATGCTGCGGATCCAAGCGGGCCCAGCGCCGCGCTCGTGACCACCACGGAGAAGCGCTTGAACTTGCTGCGCATGATGGGAGTGGATTTGGCAGTAGAAGGCGCAGTGACCGTGGGTCTGCGCATCGAGATGAATATCTGCGTCGCCATGGGCTTCTTCCGCGCCGAAGTTGAAACGGCCATGATGGAGCTCTTCACGACCGGCAACCAGTGTACCGGGCAGCCTGGAATCTTGAACCCGGACAACTTCACGTTCGGCCAGACGATTTACACCAGCCCGTTCATCGCTGCGGCGCAGGGAGTTCAGGGAGTGGCCTCCGTGGCGATGACGCATTTTCAGCGCATGGATGACCCGTCGACCGATGGCGTGGCGGTGGGATATCTCATTATGGGCCGGTTGGAAATTGCCCGCTGCGATAACGATCCGAACCGGCTCGACCACGGCGTATTCATATTGCATATGGATGGTGGGAAGTAACGGCACGCTGAGGCGTGCCCTGGGTGTAGCGCGGGCGTCCCGCCCGCTGTGGCATGGGCATCCTGCCCGTGCCGCGGGAGCGGGACGCTCCCCAGACAGCGGGCAAGATGCCCGCGCTACACAGGATGGTGGAAAATGACCGACTCCTGCGAGTCTCCGCAGCCCACCCTTTGCGGTTGCTGCGAGGGTATCGGCGCGGAAACACCGGAATTGATTTCCAATCGGCCCGGGCTCAGCACGATCAGCTATCGGGTGGGCACGCACCGGACATTCCTGGCGAGCTTGCTGGCGGCGCTCTCCAGTTCGGATGCACCAGCTTTGGCGCTGCTCAGCACGCGTGACCCCTCGGATTTCTCCATCGCCCTTCTCGACGCCTGGGCGACCTCGCTCGACATTCTGACCTTTTACCAGGAGCGCATCGCCAACGAGTCGTACTTGCGAACGGCGGTGGATAGAGCGTCTGTGATGGCCTTGGCGCAGTTGGTGGGATATAAGCCCTCGCCGGGAGTGGCTGCCTCCACCTTTCTCGCCTTCACGCTGAATGACGCGCCGGGCTCTCCCGATAATGTCCTGATACCGGCGGGAACGCGCGTGCAGAGCGTGCCGAACCCCGGACAGCAGCCCCAGGTCTTTGAATCCTCTTCGGATCTGACCGCCCTAATTGCCAGCAACGCGATTCCGGCTCAGACCACCATTCCCTGGAAGCTCTTCGGAGCGGATATGAGCACCTGGGTGGAGGGCGCGGCCAACAACATCAATGTGGGTGACGCGCTCCTGTTCCTGTCCGCGAACGCAGGCCAACCCGTGCCCACGGGTCCGGGGGATGTCCACTATGTTACGGCCGTGAACATCGACTCTGTTTCCGGCAACACGCAAATCTTCTGGGACCAGCCGCTTTCGGGCTCTTTCACGGCGGGCATGACCGCGCAGGACGTTTCCATTTTCGTCTTTCGCAAGAAGGCCGCGCTTTACGGAGTGCAAGCGCCCAGCCCACTGTCCCTCGGAAGCACCGCGACGAACCCCAATCTCCAGAACATCCCAGGTTATCCCACCAGCATCGGAAAAGGCTCCGATTGGAGTTTCTTTTATCAGGATTACAGCAACCAGATCAACCTCGACGCTTCTTATCCCGGCCTTGCGCCCCAGGCGAACGCCGCTCCCCCCTTCATCATCCTGACCGGCCTTGGCTACACTTCATTCTTCCAGATTACGAATGCTGCGGACTCGAATCCCGGCCGCTATACCTTGACGACCAAGACCACGCAACTCACCCTGGCCAAGGGACAGATCCTGACGGGAGATACAGCGCTGTCGCTTAATCAGGTGCTGTGGGAATTCGTGCAGGAGACCCGCAACATTACGGCCTACGTGCAGAGCGTGCCGCTGGCGCCCGCCGACCTTCCGCTGACCCGGTGGACCGGCGCCGCGACTTTCCCGCTGGCAACCGGCATGATCGTCCCTGTGCAAGGAAGTTCGGTTACCGTCGTGGGGGGCCTCGATATCGCGGCTCAACAACCCATCGGCATATCCGGAATGCGCGTGCGCCTGCAAGTGAGGCCCGCTGCGGGGGCCACGTTTACACCTGACGGCTCATCCGCATCCTTGAACGTCTCCGACAATCAGGTCTTTTTGGTGGACGCTTACCCACCCGCCACCGATCCATCCAGCGGCAATCTTCTCTGGACCGTATTGACGCCCCAGAACGTCACCGGGACGCTTGCCGTCGGGACGGGGTTTGTGCAGTTCGTTCCCGCCGTGCTGAGCGATCCGGTTGCCGGTGAGGCATCCGTGGTCAGCACGGTGCAGGTAAATGGCAGTGTGACCACCCTGGGCCTCGAAGCCCCCCTGGCGCGCATCTACGATGCGGCGACGGTCGACGTCAACGCCAATGCTGTGGCGGCGACGCAAGGCGAGACCATGAATGAAATCCTGGGCAGCGGGGATGCCACCAGCGCCGCGCTGGAATTCAGCCTGAAGCAATCGCCGCTGACCTATTTAAGCTCGCCTCTCAACAACGGTGCGGCTTCCACCCTTCAGGTATGGGTGAACAACTTGCAGTGGCACGAGGTGGGCAACTTCCTGAACTCCGGCCCCAACGATCGAGTGTTCATCACGCAAGCGGACTCGAGCCAGAAAGTTACCGTGCAATTTGGGGACGGCGTGGAAGGCGCACGCACCCCCACGGGGCAGATGAATATCCGCGCGGTCTACCGCAAGGGCTTGGGGTCCGCCGGCAACGTTCAAAGCGGCCAGTTGTCGCAAGCGCTGGACCGGCCGCAAGGGCTTAAGGGCGTAAGCAATCCCGACCCGGCCACGGGGGGCGCCGACCCCGACACCGCTGATGCCGCCCGCGTCAGCGCGCCTTTGCACGTTTTGACCTTAGACCGCGTCGTATCGCTCGAGGACTACCAAAACTACGCGTTGACCTTTGCCGGAATCTCCAAGGCACTCGCAACCTGGACTTGGTCCGGCCGGACCCGAGGAGTGTTTCTGACGGTGGCTGGGGCTAATGGCGACGTGTTCCGCCCGGACGACCTGACGATATCCAATCTGAAAACGGCATTGTGGGCGGCGGGAAATCCTTACGTGCCCATCCAGGTGGCATCGTATGTCCCCACGCTGTTTGAGGCCGGCGCGAACGTTCAGGTGGACAAAACCAACTACGATCCCACGCAGGTGCTGGCGCAAGTCTGGCAGACTCTTTTGAGCAACTTCAGCTTCAATGCACGCCAGTTGGGCCAGGGCGTGGCGCAAAGTGAAATCATCGCGATGATCCAACAGACGCCGGGAGTTATCGCGGTCGAGATGACCATCTTCAGCCGGCAAGGCCAGTTTCATTTGGTGGGCGCGCCGCTTCCCACCGTGCTGCTTGCCGCGTCGCCGGTGGGGGGCCAACAGGGTACGCCCGCGGGCGCGCAAATGCTGTTACTTGATCCCGCGTCGCAAGGGAACTTCGAGGTATCTTCATGAGCCTGGACGCTACTCAACTTTACAACCTGCTGCCGGCTATCTATCGCACGCGCGATGCGGAGAACGGCCAGCCGCTCCAAGCCTTGCTCTCCATCATTGCCGCACAATCGGCTCTGGTGGAAGAGAACATTCAGCAACTCTACGACGACCAGTTTATCGAGACGTGCGCGCCGTGGGTGATTCCCTACATCGGCGACCTGATCGGCTACAACACGGTTTACGAAGTAACCGAAGCCGGCAGCGCCCGGCGGGCCGAAGTGGCCAACACCATCGGTTACCGCCGCCGGAAGGGCACGCTGCTGGCGCTGGAACAGGTGGCAATGGACGTTTCCGCACGGCCGGCGGCAGCCGTGGAGGTCTTCAAACGGCTGATTACCACCGAAAGCATGCGGCACCTTCGCCCTCACCACGCCTCCACGGTGAATCTACGCCGGGGGCTGCAACTGGAGCGGTTGGACTCGGCATTTGACACGCTGAATCGCACCATTGACGTGCGGCGAATCGCGCCCCGGGTGCGCATGGTGTCTGACCCGGACCCCACTCCCTTGGACATTAACCTGCATGGCGGCGGAGAATTCAACATACCAAACGTGGGCGTTTATCTGTGGCGATGGAAGTCGTTTCAAGTGACCCAGGCCCCGGCGTTTCGCATCGATGCGGCGCGGTATATGTTCAGCCCCTTGGGGCAGAATATGCCCCTCTTCAATGCCCTTCCGCCCCGCGCTTCGTTCAGCCGCCTGACCACCAGACTCGACGTGCCGCAGCCGATTTTGCGCCGCGAATTCCACGCGAACCTGCAAGACTTTTATGGCCCGGCCAACAGCATGGCTGTCTACACGGATGGCGTGCTCGTTGACGCTGCGAAGATCTGCTGCAGCGATCTTTCCGACCGCCCGGATAAATCATGGGGTTGCACGCCCGCAGGGAAGGTGGGAATCGACCCGCTACTGGGAAGAATAGAGCTCGGGGCGAATTTCCCCGTGCCGAAACTTCTCCAGGTCACTTATTGCTACGGATTTCCGGCGGAGATTGGGGGTGGGCCCTACGACCGCACTCCGAACCTGCCCTCCTTGGACCCCAGCAAGTTTGACTTTGTCGCGCAGATTGGTTCCGCCACGACACCCACGTTGGAGAAGGCCGTTGCCAAATGGAACTCGCTGCCCCCAGGTTCACAGGGCCTCATTGTTCTGCCGGGCTTCGAAACTGTGGATGTGAAGCTGACGGGGGCATCCGGCATCGTGTTGCCCGCGCAGAGCCAGCTTTGGATCCTTGCGGGCCAACCCCATGCTTCGGCCAGCAATACTTTTACCTATGACGAATCTTGTGCGGTCCTGCGGGGAAATATCGATGTCGTGGGGAAACGGGGAGGCAGCGGCGCCAACATCCCGCCCTCCGGCCAACTTTCACTCAGCGGCTTGTGGATTTCCGGATCGCTACAGGTTCTCGGCGACGCCGCCAATGTCCAGTTGATGGATTGCACGCTGGTCCCCGGCATCGCGCTCAAGCTTGATGGCAAGGCCACCAACCCGGGCACGCCCAGCATCGTTGCCTCGGCGGGGGAGACCGGCCTGAGCTTGAGCCGGACCATCAGCGGGCCCATTCTCGTCTCCGTGGGAGGCATGACGCGAATCTGCTCGAGCATTGTCGATAGTGGTTCGCCGTGCAGCGTCGCCTATGCTGCACCGGACATGGCCTCGCCAGGCGCGGATCTTCATATCGAAGACAGCACCGTGATCGGCAAGGTTTATACCCGGACCATGGAACTGGCCTCAAACACCATCTTCCTGGCACAACTGGGAAGGCGCGATTCCTGGAAGGCGGCGTTGTGGTGCGGCCGCCAACAGTCCGGATGCGTGCGATTTTCCTTTCTGCCCGCCACGGCCATTACACCCCAGCAGTTCCAGTGCCTGCCGGCGGATAGCACGCAGGAAGCTGCGTTCCTGCCCAAATTCGTCATTCTGCGCTACGGCCACCCGTCTTACGGGCTGCTCAGCGGTGAAACGCCCACGGCGGTCTGGACCGGCGGCGATAACGGATCGCAAATCGGTGTCTACAACCCATTGCAGGAAACTGAGGCAGTTGCCAACGTCCAATTGCGGGCACAGGAGTATGTGCCCCTCGGGCTGGAAGTGGGGATATTCCTGGAGCCGTCACGCCCGGTGGTTATGAAGCCACTGCCGGTTGCTTACGGATATGGATTGCAAGGCCTGGTCTTGAATCCTTGCGGAGATCCCGAAGAAGACGACCTTCGCTTTGTCGGGGTCGGCGCCACATTGATCTGATTCGGTTGCACTGTAGCGTCGATCTCCGATCGACGACGGCGGTGGCATGGCCATCTTGGCCATGTTCGGGCAAGGGCGGCACGCCCATGCCACGCCCACAAAATAGGAGAAGCTCACCATGAAAGGCGACTTTAGCAGGCTGCGGTTTAATCCCAGCAAGAATTACACTTCGGTACTTGAGCAACAGGGGCGTGTATCCCTGGACGCCGACGCCAACGAACAGTGTTCGATCAACGACTATCTACGCGACACCGAGACCGTTGACGTGGTGGGATTAGTGGGCGGGCCCGTACATGACGAAGGGTTCGCGATCACCGTCGTGGGCAACACGATTCAAATCGGCCCAGGGCGCTACTATGTGGA
>Ga0335085_10006177_pt1 | contig 18998 bp, 24 predicted proteins | sample Lox_Sample_45_FD_206712 | JGI IMG/M metagenome (GOLD analysis project Ga0335085, IMG submission 206712) | Soil microbial communities from Loxahatchee National Wildlife Refuge, Florida, United States - Lox_Sample_4.5 | ecosystem: Environmental > Terrestrial > Soil > Wetlands | place: USA...
GCTGAAGCTTCTGCGCAAGGCGATCCCCGTGCCGACGCTGAACACCACGGCGACGGCCTGGGAGGTGAACCTCAAGACCTCGGTCGAGCTCTACACGATCTGGGAGATGACCGGGGTGCTGAAGCAGCTGGAAGGGATCGACGAGAACCTGTTCGACGTGATCCAGGACATCATGGACGAGAAGCGCGAGGACTGGAAGGACTTCCTCGCCGACACGCAGCAAGGAGGCAGCGATGACTGAGCGATTCACCGGGCACGGCGCCGAATGGCGCGATTCCAACCTGACGCCGGTCGAGGCGAAGATCGCTACCTCGTGGGTCGAGCTGAAGGTCGACAAGCGCTCGATGCTGACGCAGAAGGATCGCGTCGAGGATGTCAGGGACGCGATGTGGCAGCTGGAAAAGGAGGGCGAGATCGTCGTGCACCGCATCGACGACGGCCACGCGCCCGTGAGGGTGAAGACGCTCTACGGCTGGGACAAGAAGATCCCGACGCAGCGCCTGTGGCACCACAAGTCCTGCGGCCAGTGCGGCAACATCCCCGGCTACCCGGCCTCGCTGCTGTGGCTCATGAACCGCATGGACATCGAGTACCTGGACGAGACTGACCAGACCTCGTGCACGGCGTGGAACTACCACGGCTCGGGCATCGGCAACCTGGAGAGCCTGGCGGCGGTATTCCTCAGGAATTTCCACCAGGCCTACGTCGCCGCGAAGGCGCAGGGCCTGCCGGAGGCCTACTACTACCCGCTGGTCCATTGCGGCACCTCCTTCGGCAACTACAAGGAAGTGCGTTCTTACCTGCTGCATTCGGCCAAGCTGCGCGAGAGCGTGAAGAAGATCCTCGGCAAGCTCGGGCGCCTGGTGGACGGCAAGCTGCTCATCCCCGAGGAGATCGTGCACTACTCGGAGTGGCTGCACGTGATGCGCGAGCGCATCGCCTCGATGCGCGAGATCGACTGCAGCGGCATCCGCGCCACCATTCATCCCGCCTGCCACGTCTACAAGATGGTGCCGGAGGACGCGATCTACGACGACAACATCAACGGCGGCAACCGGCTGGCGGTGTCGACCGGCCTCATGCAGTCGCTCGGCGCGCAGGTGATCGATTACTCGACCTGGTACGACTGCTGCGGCTTCGGCTTTCGCCACATCATCTCCGAGCGCGAGTTCACCCGCTCGTTCGCCATCGACCGCAAGATCCGCGTCGCGGTCGAGGAAGCGCACGCCGACGTCATGATCGGCCACGACACCGGCTGCATCACCACGCTCGACAAGAACCAGTGGATCAGCAAGTCCGGCGCGAAACCCGTGGAGCTCGCGGTGCTGGCCGACTGCCAGTTCGCCGCGCTGGTGTGCGGCGCGCACCCCTACAAGATCGTGCAGTCGCACTGGCACGCCTCGCCTACCGAGACGCTGATGGAAAAGCTCGGCATCGACTGGGAAGCGAAGAAGGCCGAATTCGAGGCCTACCTCGAGCAAATCAAGACCGGCCAGCAGGACAATCTCTACGATCCGCGCCGCATGATTACCTCCGGCCCGGGCTATATCCCGATCAAGGCGCAATGAAGCCCGTCCTGGTGGTGGGCGCCGGCCCGTCCGGCCTCGCGGCGGCGCACGCGCTGGCGAGCGCCGGGCAGCGCGTCGTGCTGGTCGAAAAGGAGGCCATGCTCGGCGGCGCCCCGATTCTCTCGGGCTACGCCAAGCTCGTGCCCTCTGGCGAGTGGGCCAGGGACGCGATCGGCGGGATGGTGAAGAGAGTCGAGGACAATGCGCTGGTTTCCGTGCTGAAGGATTCAAGAATCGAGGAGTTCAAGGGGGAACCGGGCAATTTCACTGCCAGACTTGCGAACGGAGGCAGCCTCGAGGCCGGGGCGGCCATCCTGGCCACCGGCTTCACGCATTTCGACTCGGTGAACAAGCCCGAGTGGGGCTTCGGCACTTTTCCCGACGTCGTTACCACGACGCAGGTCGAGCAGATGATCTCCACCGGCAAGGGCATCCGCTGTCCGTCGGACGGCCGCAAGCCCCAGCGCGTGGCGATCCTGCTGTGCGTGGGCTCGCGCGACCGGCAGATCGGCCGCGAATGGTGCTCGAAGATCTGCTGCACGGTGTCCTGCAACATCGCGATGGAGATCCGCGAGGAGCTGCCGGACTGCCACGTCTACATCTACTACATGGACATCCGTACCTACGGCCTGAACGAGACTTACTACTGGAAGAGCCAGGAAGAATACAAGGTCAAGTACATCAAAGCGCGCATCGCGGAAGTCACCTCCGACGGCCAGAAGCTCATCGTCAAGGGCGAGGACACGCTGGTGAAGCGCCCGATCACCATCCCCTTCGACATGGTGGTGCACGCCATCGGCATGGACCCGAACGTCGAGAACAAGTCGATCGCCGCCGTCTTCGGCGTGAACCTGCAGGAGCATGGCCATATCGCGCGCGGCAGCTACGGTGCCTCGGGCGAGACCTCGCGCGCGGGCGTGTTCGTCGCCGGCGCCGCCACAGGCCCAGAGACCATCGACGACTCGATCGCGCAGGGCAACGCGGCGGCGATGTCGGCCTACGCGCTGGTCAACCGCCGGGACGTGGTCGCGGCGTGACGCTGGAGCTTTCGGGACCGAAGCTGCGCCTGGCCTTCGAGGGCCTGGTGGCGCGCGCCGAGGAGCAGGGCGGCGTCGAGGCCTACGTTGAGGCGCTGAAGATCAAGTCGGCGCTGTTCCGCGACGCCCTGCCGAGTCTCGAGCCCAAGGCGCTGCGCACGCTGTGCGCCCACATGGCGACTGTGCGCCGGCGCGTCGGACGCTACGTGGAGCCGTCGTTGATCGACGGCATGCGGTCCCGCATCGAGGCGCTCCTGACGGGAAGCGAGGATACCGCGACGACGGACGCGCGCGTCGCGGCGTTCTGCGCCGCCTTTCCCGGGGACCGCGCGCACCGCTGGGTGCGGGATTTCGCCGCCGAGATCCTGCACAACGCCGACCCCGAGCGCTATCCCCTGATGCAGCGCTGGGTGTGGGACGCGCGCGCCAACACCGGCGTGATCCGCGAAATCTGGCACGGCGACGACGTCGATTCGACGACGCTCGACGTGCCCGACGGCTACGCGACCTTCCTCGAGCTGCGCTCGGAGCTGGCGCAGTACCTGAGCCAGAATGGCGTGTTCCGCGACGTGCTGTGGTACGTCGACGTGCTCACCGCGCAGGTGTACGCGGACTACATCGGCGAGCGCGGCGGCACCTATCTGCGCACCGACTTCGCCACGCCCGAGGATCCGATGCTGCACACGCGCCGCATCCTCGGCCTGGACGGGGTCGATGCGTCGGGGCGTACGCGCCTCAAGGCCGTCGACGGCGTCGCCGAGATCGTGGGCGGGCACTGACATGCCGATCCACGAGAAATCGCTGATCCGCCCGGAAAACCTGAAGACGCACGAAAACCTCGTGGTCGACGGGGTGGACGTCTCGGGGCACTGGAGCACCTTCATCCAGTCGCGCGTGGTCACCGACTACAACGAGGCGATCGAGGACGAGATCGCGGCGCTGCCGGGCGGCGAGCACATCAACCGCTGCTGGCAGTGCGGCTCGTGCACCAATTCGTGCACCGTGAACGCGGTGAACCCCGACTTCAACCCGCGCTACTGGATCTATCTCATCCGCATGGGGATGGAGTCCGAGCTGCTGCGCGACAAGGACATTATCTGGCAGTGCGTGTCGTGCAACAAGTGCACCTACGCCTGCCCGCGTGACGTTTTCCCGGAAGGCGTGATGAAGGCGACCGCGCACTGGCTCGAGCTGAAGGGCCACACTCCGAAGTCGAAGTCGACGCTGTTCGACGAGGAGTTCACCGAGCAGGTGGTGGCCACCGGCAAGATCGAGGAGGGGCGCGTCATCCGCAACTTCTTCGCCCGCACCGGCCAGCCGCTGCTGCAGGACTGGCTGGTCGAGATGGCTAGGCGCGTCGCGCGCCGGCTGCCGTTCAAGCAGGGGCTGATGATGGGCTGGTCGGCGCTGTTCAAGCCGCGCACGCGCCGGTGGGCGAAGGCGTCCGCCGCCCTCGACGAATACGTGCACGAGCAGGAAGCGCGGCACAGAAAGGCGCTCAACCTTGAGTAAATACCGGAAAGTCGCCTACTACCCCGGCTGCGCGCTGGAGGGCACCGGGCATGCCTACAACGCGTCGACGAAGGCCGTCGGCAAGGCGCTCGGCCTCGAGCTCGACGAGGTGAAGGACTGGAACTGCTGCGGGGCGATGGAGGTGAAGAACATCGATCCCAAGGTGCAGACGTACCTGTCCAGCCGCGTCCTTTCGATTGCGGCGAACGAAATGAAGGCGAAGGTGGTGATGGCGCCGTGCAACGGCTGCTACCACAACCTGAAGAAGGCCGAGTACGACCTGGCGCATGACGAGGGCTCGCGCCAGACCGTCGAGCGGATCTCGAAGAAGGCCGGGCACCCAACCTACCGCGCGGGCAGCCTGGAGACGATCCACGCGCTCGACTGGATCAAGGACGGCGTCGGCGAGGAGGCGCTGAAGCAGCGCCTGAAGAGCTCGCTCAAGGGCCTCAAGGTCGCCAACTACTATGGCTGCATGTACACGCGCCCGCGCCACATCTTCCCGGAGAAGGACCGCGGCGCGGGCAGCGAGTCGACCTCGCAGCCGCATTTCATGGACGACCTGCTGGCCGCGGCCGGGGCCGAGAACGTGGATTTCCCTCTCAAGACCGCCTGCTGCGGCGGCGCGCACACGCTCTCGGACAGCGATACCTCGACCAAGCTCGTGCTCAACATCCTGCGCGCGGCGGAGGCCGCGGGAGCGGACGTGATCGCGACCGAGTGCCCGACCTGCCACTCGGGCCTGGAGATGCACCAGGTGCGCGCGGAGAAGGTCCTGGGCGAGAGGACCAGGGTGCGCATGATGTACTTCACCCAGCTCCTCGGCGTCGCCCTCGGCGTCGGGCCGCGGAAGCTCGGCGTGCACGAGAACGTCTCGGACGGGCTCGCGCTGCTGAAGGAAAAGGGCATGGCGTGAGGCAGGTTCTGCTCAAGAGGGCGGAAGAGTCGCTGGAAAGCTGGATCCGCGCGCGCGGCGAGGAGCCGACCGCCGAGCGCGTGGAGACCTTCCGCCTGCTCGCGCTGCACCGGCAGGGCGCGCGCGGCGTGCCGAGCTTCAACGCCTGCCGCGAGACCTGCCGGGAGATCGCGTACCACTACAACCTGCTCGAGGCGTCGGAGGACGAGCGCACCGTGGGCATGATGCGCATGCTGGTGACGCACCTGGAGCTCTTCGTGCATGGCAAGATGGAAGTGGAGGGGCTGGGCGAGTTCTGCTGCGCCTCGCGCCCTTTGCGACAACAACCCGCGGTGGAGGAAAGAAGCGATGGCTAACGTGCGCGGCTGCAACCTGCCCGACGAGCTGCTCTACGACGTCGACAATCACATCTGGTACCAGGAGACCGGCGACGGCAACGTCAAGCTGGGCATGACCGCGGTCGCGACCGCCATGGCCGGGCAGCTTGTCGCCTACACGCCCAAGAAGGCGGGCCGCAGCGTCGAAGCGGGCAAGTCCTGCGCCACGGTCGAGTCCGGCAAGTGGGTGGGCCCGGCCAAATCGGCCTTCAACGGCACGGTGGTCTCGGTGAACGAGGACCTCGCCGCGAAGCCGTCGCTCGCCAACGAGGATCCCTACGGCGCGGGCTGGCTGGTGGTCCTGAAGCCCGCCGACTGGGCGGCGGCCAGGGCGGCGCTCACCCCGGGCGCGCAGGTCGCGGCCAAGTACGAGGCGAAGATGGCGGCGGACAACTTCAAGGGCTGCGCGTGAGCCGCGCCGAGGCGATCGCGCAGATGAACATGGGCGAGCTGCAGGCGCGGGCGCTGCGCGCCGCGCGGCTGCTGAAAGCGATGTCGAACCCGGTGCGGCTGATGGTGCTGTGCCAGCTTGCCGAAGGCGAGAAATCGGTGGGCGAGCTGGAAGAGACGGTCGACGTCAGCCAATCGGCGCTGTCGCAGCACCTCGCGCTGCTGCGCGAGCGCGGCCTGGTGCGCTGCCGCCGCGACGGGCAGTCGGTGCTCTACGACCTGCACGGGGCGGAGGCGCCGGCGCTGCTCGCGGCGCTCTACGAGGTCTACTGCCGCAACGTGCGCCGGGCCCGCGCCTAGTCCGCGGGCTTCGGAACCGGGGTGGAAAGGCAGCCGAGGAGCCGCTCCATGCGCACCCGGTGCAGCGTGTTCCAGGCGCGCACGACGCCGTCCTCGTCCCGCGCATACACCGCGCCGAGAAAAGGCTCGAGCGCTTCGCGCAGCTCCGCGGTGCGCGCGTCGCCCGGGGTCCAGCCGACCCGCATGCCGGCGCGCATGAACGCGCCGGCGTCCGACGCAGTCCTCGCGAGCTGCTGCAGCCGCCGCAGCCGCGCGATGTCCTCGCGCAGGAGCTGCGCCCGGAACAGGCTCGCCTCGCCCTCCAGCCGGCGCTCGAGCTCCGCGATCAGCCGCATGCCCGCATTCTATAGGCGCGCAAGGTGACCGACGCCGATATCGCGCGGCTCGTTCCCCAGGTCGCCTGGGGCGCGTTCGCGCTCGCGTTCGTCTTCGGCGCCGTCGGCAACAGGACGAATTTCTGCACCATGGGCGCGGTGTCCGACTGGGTCAACATGGGCGACCTGAGGCGCATGCGCATGTGGCTGCTGGCGATCGCGGTGGCGCTGCTCGGCTCGAGCGGCCTGCAGCTCGCAGGCGTGGTGGACCTCTCGAAATCGATCTACCCGGGCCCGAACTTCACCTGGCTCTCCTATCTCGTCGGCGGCTTCCTCTTCGGCGTCGGCATGACGCTCGGCTCCGGCTGCGGCTCGAAGACGCTGATCCGGATAGGCGCCGGCAACCTCAAGTCGCTCATCGTGTGCGTGTTCCTCGGGATCGCGGCCTACATGACGCTGAGGGGCCTGTTCGGCGCGTTCCGCGTCGACGTGCTGGAGAAGGCTTCTTTCACGCTCGCGACCGGCCAGGACCTCGGCTCGCTGCTGGCAGCCTGGACCGGCGTGCCGAAGGCGGCGTGCACCGCGGCCTGCGCCGCGCTCATCGGCGGCGGGCTGCTCGCCTTCGTCTATGCGAGCCGCGACTTCCGCGCCGACTTCGACTACACGCTCGGCGGGGTGGTGACCGGGCTGGTGGTGGTCGGCGGCTGGGCGGTGAGCGGCGTGCTCGGCCACGTTGCCGAGAGCCCGGACACGCTGCAGGAGGCGTTCCTCGCCACCAACACCGGGCGCATGGAGTCGTTCTCCTTCGTCTCGCCGCTGGCCTACGGGCTCGAGTACCTCATGCTGTGGACCGACAAGTCGAAGATCATCACCTACGGCATCGCCTCGGCGCTCGGCGTGGTGGCGGGGTCGGCGGCCTACGCGCTCGCGACCCGCAGCTTCCGCTGGGAGGGATTCAGGGACGCCGAGGACACGGCGAACCACGTCGTCGGCGGCATCCTGATGGGATTCGGCGGCATTACCGCGCTCGGCTGCACCATCGGCCAGGGCATCACGGGCATTTCGACGCTTGCCGCCGGATCGTTCCTCACGTTCGGCGCCATCGTGGCGGGCTCGGCCCTTACGATGAAATATCAATACTGGCGCGCGGGCGGCTAGCCGCGACGCCGCGCACCAGGCGGATCGACGCGGCGAGCACCTCGTTGCGCGCCTGGTGCAGCGGGTAGTGCGCGCTGCCGGGAATGCGCAACGTCTCCAGCCGGCCGGGGAGCAGCCGCGCGAGCGCCTCGAGCTGTGCCGAGGAGAAGAACTCGTCGTCCTCGCCCTGGATGGCGAGCACCGGGCAGCGCACCCCCGCCACGTGCCGCTCCAGCCCCCAGCTCGCGCCGGGCGTCTGGGCGGTCCAGACCTCGACCAGCCGGCCGAAGAGCGCGTCCGTGCTCTCGCCGTGGTGCCGCCGCAGGCGCGCCCTCAGGTCGCCGCGCTCGAAATCCGCGATCTGGCGCGAGACCTGCGCCAGCGTGCGCGCTTCCACGAAGAGATGCGGCGACAATGCGATCACGCCGAGGGCCCGCTCCGGGTACGCGCCGGCATATGCGAGCGCGATCGAGGCGCCGTCGGATTGCCCGACGAGGATCGCCTCGCGCACCCCCGTCGCGGCCAGGACCTCGGGCAGCGCGACGAGCGCCTCGGTCCGCAGGTAGTCCCTCGCGTACGGCGGCGCCAGCGCCTCGGAGTCGCCCGAGCCCCGGCGGTCGTACACCAGCGCGCCGCAGCCGGTGGCCTTCACCAGCTGGTCTGGAAAATCTCGCCAGAGGCGAACGCTGCCCAGCGCGTCGTGCAGGAAGACGAGCGTGGGCGCGGCGTGCGGCGAGGGCCCGCGCCAGTGGCCGCGCAGGCGGTGTCCGCCGGCGCCGAACGAGAGCTGCGCCAGCGCGCTCTCCACGACCTCGCGGAAATCGAGCGCCGAGAGCCCCGTCAGCTGCGCGTCGCGCCCGGCGAAGAACGCCGCGACCGCCGCGCCTGCCTCGGCTGCGGCGAGGCCGCGCAGCCGCGCTTCCAGGTCCGGGATCGTGCGCGCGGGGCTGGCGAAGAAGTCTCCCGTGATCAACGCATCGCGAATCCGGTCTTGCGCCGGGCCCTCCAGGCGGATGTCGGCGCGCAGCGCGCCGCCGCGCCGCACCAGCGTCGCCGAGCGCACCGCGGCGGCCTCCGCGGGTGCGTCGAGCGAATGCACGAATTCGTCGGTGCCGTACTGCTCCTCGTGGAGCCGGCGCGCGAGGCGCTCCTCGTAGTCGCTCGCTTCGCCCCAGGCGGGCTCGAGGCCGAGGTGCTCGCGAAATCCCGCGAGCAGCGCCGCGTAGACCTCGTCGAGCGGCGGCGCTGCGCCGAGCAGATCGCGCAACGACACGACGCGCCGTCGCGCGTCCTCCAGGTCGCGCCGCGCCAGCTTCTCCAACGGAATGCGCAGCGCCTCGATCATGCGCGCCGGGTCGAAATCGAGCAGCAGCGTGCCCTGGAAGAAGAGCGTGCCGCCGTCGACGACCCCGCCGGTGCCGCAAAGCTTGCGGCCGTCCACCTCGATGTCGTTGCGCGGCCGGAATTCGGCCGCCACGCCGAGGCGCTTCAGGCCCGCGGCCGCGGCGGCGCAGATGCGCGCGGCCGCGGCGGCGAGGTCGCCGCCCAGCGCGCCGCGCTCGAGCACCAGCTCCCAGCCGACCTGGCCCTCGTCGAGGTAAAGCCCGCCGCCGCCGGTGATGCGCCGCCCGACCTCGATGCCGTGGCGTGCGCAGTAATCGAGCCGCACCTCGTGCGACAGCATCTGGTGCAGGCCGACCAGGGCGGCGGAGCGAAAGCGCAGGAAGCGGACGGTCTCCGGGCTTCTGCCGGCGTTGCGCGCCTCGACCAGCGCCTGGTCGAAGGCCACGTTCTCGCGTCCGCCGCGCAGGCCCGTGTCGATCACGCGCACGGGCCGCGGCGCGGCCATCAGAACGTTCCCGGGAAGGCGCCGCCGTCCATCAGCAGGTTCTGGCCGGTGATGAAGCCGGCGTGCACGCTGGCGAGGAACGCGCAGGCCGCGCCGAACTCCTCGATCGTGCCGAAGCGCTTCGCCGGGTTGCCCTCGGCGCGCGCCCTCGCCAGCTCCTCCGGCGTCTTGCCGAGCTTCTTCGCGTTGAAGGCGAAGTTCGAGCGCAGGCGGTCGGTATCGAACGGGCCGGGAAGCAGGTTGTTGATGGTGACGTTGTGCTGCACCGTCTGCCGCGCGAGCCCGGCGACGAAGCCGGAAAGCCCGGTGCGCGCGCCGTTCGACAGGCCGAGCTCGGGGATCGGCATCTTCACCGCGCCCGAGGTGATGTTGACGATGCGCCCGAACTTGCGCGCGATCATGCCGTCGACCGTCGCCTTGATCAGCTCGATCGGCGTAAGCATGTTGGCGTCCAGGGCCTTCACCCAGTCCTCGCGCGACCAGCCGCGGAAATCGCCCGGCGGCGGGCCGCCGGCGTTGTTGACCACGATGTCGGGGCTCGGGCAGGCCTTCAGCGCCGCCGCGCGGCCCTCGGGCGTGGTGATGTCGCCGGCGACCGCGACCACGGCCGCGCCGGTCTCCTTCCGGATCTCCGCCGCGGTCGCCTCGAGCGCCTCCTTGCCGCGCGCCGTGATGACCAGGCTCGCGCCCTCGCGCGCGAGCGCCAGCGCGCAGCCCTTGCCCAGCCCCTTCGACGCCGCGCATACGAGCGCGCTCCTGCCCTTGATTCCCAGATCCATGCTCGGCTCCTGTTGGCTCGAATCGCTCGGTAAAATTGTCGCATGGCAGGTCACAGCAAATGGGCCAATATCAAGCACCGCAAGGCCGCGGCGGATGCGAAGAAGGGCAAGGTCTTCACGCGGCTGATCAAGGAGATCACCGTGGCGGCGAAGCTCGGCGGCGGCGATCCGGGCTCCAACCCGCGCCTGCGCCTCGCGCTCGACAAGGCGCGCGAGGCCAACATGACCAAGGACAGCGTCGCGCGCGCGATCCAGCGCGGCACCGGAGAGCTCGAGGGCGTCACCTACGAGGAGGCGCGCTACGAAGGCTACGGCGCGGGCGGCGCCGCGGTGATGGTCGATTGCCTGACCGACAACCGCACGCGCACCGTCGCCGAGGTGCGCCATGCCTTCACCAAGAATGGCGGCAACCTCGGCGCCGACGGCGCGGTGGCGTACCTGTTCCGGCACTGCGGGCAGTTCGTGTTCGCGCCCGGCACGAGCGAGGAAACGGTGATGGAGGCGGCGCTCGAGGCGGGCGCGGACGACGTGGTGGCGAACGACGACGGCTCGATCGAGGTGGTGTGCGCGCCGGCGGACTTCGACAAGGTGAAGGCGGGGCTGGAGGGCGCCGGGCTCAAGCCGGACGCGGCCGAGGTGACGATGAAGCCGGCTGCGGAAACGGCGCTCTCCGGCGCGGACGCCGCGCGCATGCGCGGCCTGATCGAGACGCTCGAGGGTCTCGACGACGTGCAGGACGTCTACACCACGGCCGCGCTCGACACATGAGCGGCCGCGCGCGCGGCACGGCGTGAGAATCCTGGGGATCGACCCCGGGCTGCGCATCACCGGCTTCGGCGTCATCGACCAGGCGGGCGGCCGGCTGAGCTACGTCACCAGCGGCTGCGTCAAGTCGGGCCCGGGCGACCTCTCGCGGCGCCTGAAGGTGCTGCTCGACGGGATCGCCGAGGTCATCGCGGCGAACCGGCCCGCCGAGGTCGCGATCGAGAAGGTGTTCCTCAACGTCAACCCGGCGTCGACGCTGGCGCTCGGGCACGCGCGCGGCACCGCGATCTGCGCCGCGGTGATCGCGGGGCTGCCGGTTGCGGAGTACACTGCGCTGCAGGTGAAGCAGGCCGTGGTCGGCAAGGGCCATGCGAAAAAAGAACAGGTGCAGCACATGGTGAAGCGGCTGCTCGCGCTTCCCGGCGATCCCCAGGCCGACGCCGCCGACGCGCTCGCCTGCGCCATCTGCCACGCACACGGCGGCCGGCTCGGTGCGCTGTCGACGCGGTACCTCCGGGTGAAGAAGGGGCGCATCGTTTGATCGGCCGGATCACGGGGAGCCTGCTCGCGAAGCAGCCGCCGCAGGTCGTGGTCGACGTGGGCGGCGTGGCCTACGAGCTCGACGTGCCGATGAGCACGTTCTTCGGCCTGCCGGCGACGGGCGAGCGCGTCACACTGCACACCCACCTCGCGGTGCGCGAGGACGCCCACGTGCTCTACGGCTTCGGCACCCAGGAAGAGCGCTCCGCGTTCCGCCAGCTGATCCGCATCTCGGGCGTCGGCGCGCGCACTGCGCTGGCGGTGCTGTCGGGCCTGTCCGTCGCCGAGCTGTCGCAGGCGGTCGCGCTGCAGGACTCGGCGCGCCTCACCAAGGTGCCTGGGATCGGCAAGAAGACGGCCGAGCGCCTGCTGCTCGAGCTGAAGGGCAAGATCTCGGAGGCGGAGTCCCGCCCCGCGGCCGGGTCCGCCGGCGACGTGCTGCACGCCCTGGTGGGCCTCGGCTACAGCGAGAAGGAGGCCGCGGCGGCTGTGAAAGGCCTGCCGCCGGGCGTCGCGGTCGCCGAGGGCATCCGCGCCGCGCTCAAGGCTCTGGCAAAATCCTGACGTGGCAGTCGAAACCGATCGTCTGATCTCGGCGCGCCCGGCCCCGGACGAGGAGGAGCGGATCGAGCGCTCGCTGCGCCCCGGGTCGCTCGCCGAGTACGTCGGCCAGGACAAGATCCGCGGCCAGCTCGAGATCTTCATCCAGGCGGCGAAGAGCCGCGGCGAGGCGCTCGATCACGTGCTGCTGTACGGCCCGCCGGGCCTGGGCAAGACCACCCTCGCGCACATCCTGGCGCGCGAGCTCGGGGTCAACCTGCGCCAGACCTCGGGCCCGGTGCTCGAGCGCCCCGGGGATCTCGCCGCGCTGCTGACGAACCTGGAGCCGCGCGACGTGCTGTTCATCGACGAGATCCACCGCCTCTCCCCGGTGGTCGAGGAAATCCTCTACCCGGCGCTCGAGGACTACCAGATCGACATCATGATCGGCGAGGGGCCGGCGGCGCGCTCGATCAAGCTCGAGCTGCCGCCCTTCACGCTGGTCGGCGCCACCACGCGCGCCGGCATGCTCACCAATCCGCTGCGCGACCGCTTCGGCATCGTGTCGCGCGTCGAGTTCTACAACCAGGCCGAGCTGGCGCGCATCGTGCGCCGCTCCTCCGCGCTGCTCGAGGTCTTCCTCGACGAGGAAGGCGCGAGCGAGGTCGCGCGCCGCTCGCGCGGCACGCCGCGCATCGCCAACCGCCTGCTGCGGCGCGTGCGGGACTACGCGCAGGTGAAGGCCGACGGCCGGGTGACCCGGCCGGTGGCCGAGGCGGCGCTCGCGATGCTGGAGGTCGACGTCCTCGGCCTCGACCAGATGGACCGCAGGCTGCTGCTGGCGGTGATCGAGAAGTTCGGCGGCGGCCCGGTCGGGCTGGAGAATCTGGCGCACGCGATCGGCGAGGAAGCCGACACCATCGAGGACGTCCTCGAGCCCTACCTGATCCAGTGCGGCTACCTGCAGCGCACGCCGCGCGGACGGATGGCGACGCTCACCGCGTACCGGCACTTCGGCATCGCGGCGCCCGCGGCGGCCGGCGACCTGCTCGACCCGGCCGCGCGTTGAGCCCGTTCGTGATCCGGGTGCGGGTCTACTACGAGGACGTGGACATCGGCGGCGTCGTCTACTACGCCAACTACCTGCGCTACTTCGAGCGGGCGCGCAGCGACTGGCTGCGCAGCCTCGGCGTGAACCAGGAGCGCCTCGCCGCGGTCGAAGGCATCGGGTTCGTCGTGGCGCGCGCCGAGATCGACTTCCGCTCCGGGGCGCGGCTCGACGACCTGCTGGAGGTTTCGGTGAACCTGACGGAGAAGAAGAAGACCTACCTCTGGCTCGACCAGGAGGTGCGGCGCGCGGGCGGCGCGGTGTGCGCGGCGGCGCGCATCCAGGCCGCCTGCGTGCGGCACCGGGACATGCGGCCGCAGGCGCTGCCCGAGTCCCTCAGCGCGAGGATCGCCGCATGACCGTGACGCAGGACATGGAGCTGTGGGGCCTCGTCGCCCACGCCTCGCTGGTGGTGAAGCTGGTGATGGCGCTGCTGCTGGCGGTGTCCTTCATGTCGTGGATGTTCATCTTCCGCAAGTGGTTCGGCATCCGCCGCGCCAGCGACCAGACCGAGCGCTTCGAGCGCGAGTTCTGGAGCGGCAACGACCTCAACGCGCTCTACCAGGGCTCGGTGACCAACCGACATACCATCGGCAGCCTGGAGCGCATCTTCGAGGCCGGCTACCGCGAGTTCACCAAGCTGCGCGCGCAGCGCGGCAACGAGGCGAGCGTGATGGTGGACGGGGCGCGCCGCGCCATGCGCGCGACCTTCCAGCGCGAGATGGACTACCTCGAGCGGCACCTCGCGTTCCTCGCCTCGACCGGCTCGGTGAGCCCCTATGTGGGCCTGTTCGGCACCGTGTGGGGCATCATGCACGCCTTCCGCAGCCTGGCGAACGTGCAGCAGGCGACGCTCGCGCAGGTCGCGCCCGGAATCGCCGAGGCGCTGGTCGCGACCGCGATCGGCCTGTTCGCCGCGATCCCGGCGGTGGTGGCGTACAACCGTTTCTCGCACGACATCGACCGCCTCGCGATCCGCTTCGAGAGCTTCATGGAGGAGTTCTCCAACATCCTGCAGCGGCAGGCGGTGCGCTGAGCTGAGCGCGTGGCGACGCTGCCGCACGCCGAAGACGATCCCGGGCCGGTGGAGAAGCTTCTGCACTGGGCTTCGTACGGGGCGGTCGCCGCGGGCGAGGCCCTGGTGCGGGACATCCTGCGCGACGCGCGCTACGCCGATCCGCTGCGCCTCGAGCGGTGCGGCCGCAAGCTCTATTCGCAGAACGACGAGGACGGGATCATCGCCGAGATCTTTCGCCGCATCGGCGAGCGCTCGCGCCGCTTCGTCGAGATCGGCGTGGAGCAGGGCACCGAGAACAACACCCTGGCGCTGCTGTACGGCGGGTGGAGCGGAGTCTGGGTCGAGGGAGTGGAGCCGTATGTGCGCGCGATCCGCGAGAGGTTCCCGCGCTGGACGGCGGACGGGCGGCTGCGCGTGGTCCCGGCCATCGTCACCGCGGAGAACGTCGACAGCCTGCTGCTGGCGGCCGATGCCGGCGGCGAGGTCGACCTGCTGAGCATCGACATCGACGGCAACGACTACTACGTGCTGGAGGCGCTCACCGCGGTCCGGCCGCGCGCCGTCGTCGCCGAGTACAACGCGCGCTTCGCGCCGCCGATCCGCTGGCGCATGCCCTACGACCCGGGGTTCCGATGGGACGGGAGCGATCACTTCGGCGCCTCGCTGCAGTCCCTGGGCGAGCTGATGTCCGGGCGCGGCTATGCGCTGGTGGGCTGCAACCTCACCGGGAACAACGCCTTCTTCGTGCGGCGCGAGCTCGCGCAAGGCAAGTTCCAGGAGCCGTTCGACGCGGCGAATCACTACCAGCCTGCCCGCTACTACCTGACGAGCATCTTCTACGGGGTCGCCGGCGGCCACGGCACGAACCCGCGCGACGACGGGTTGGCGTCGTGAGGCTGCGCACCAAGCGCGGGCCGATGCACGAGATCAACGTCGTGCCCTACATCGACGTGATGCTGGTGCTGCTCGTGATCTTCATGGTGACCGCGCCGCTGGTGACGCCGGGGGTGATCGACCTGCCTTCGGTGGGCAAGGCGAGCGCGCCGAGGCTGACGCCGATCGAGATCATGATCGACGCCGACAGCAGGCTTTCGGTGCGTCTGCGCGACACCCGCGGCAACGTGGTGGGCGAGCACCCGATCGTCGCCGCGGACGTTCCCAAGCTGGTCAAGGACCCGAATACGCCGGTGCTGATCGCGGGCGACAAGAACGTTCGCTACGAGGCGGTGCTGCAGCTGATGGACGAGCTGCACCAGCAGGGCGTCGCGCACGTCGGGCTGCAGGTGAAGCCGAGGCAATGAGCGCGGCGGTGTTCGAGCAGCGCGTCGATCCGAGCCGGGCGTTGTCGGCGGCGCTCGCGGTGGCGGTGCACCTTCTGCTGCTGATGGTGCTCGTGCTGGGGGTGCGCTGGCAGAGCCGGCCCCCGGAGACGGTGAGCGTCGAGCTTTGGGAAGCGCCGAAACCGGCGCCGGTGCTCGCGCCGAAGGCCGAGCCCAAGCCGCCGGAGCCCAAGCCCGAACCCAAGGTCGAGCCGAAACTCGAGAAGCCCGACATCGTGGAGAAGGCGGCGCCCAAGCCGAAGCCCAAGCCCGAGCCCAAGGCGGAACCCAAGCCGAAGCCTAAGCCCAAGCCGGACAACGCCGAGGCGCTGCGCCAGATGCACGAGCAGGTGGCGCAGGAAGAAAAGGCGCTGGCAGTCGACCGCGAGCGCGAGGCGATCAAGCAACAGCTGCAGCAGGAAATGGCCTCGGCCAACGCCAAGGCGCTCGCCGCGTGGATCGACAAGGTGCGCGCCAAGATCCGCGGCAATATGATCGAAGTGTGGGGCGTGGTCGGCAATCCCGAGGCCGTGTTCGACATCGTCCAGCTGCCCACCGGCGAAGTGCTGCCGGAGCGGCTGCGGCTGCTGAAATCGAGCGGCAACCCGGCGCTCGACCAGGCGATCGAGCGCGCGATCCTCAGGTCCTCGCCGTTGCCGCGCCCCGACAGGCAGGAGATCGCGCCGCGCAGCTTCGAGCTGAAGTACCGGCCGCATGATTGAATATAATTTGGCCATGTCCCGCCGGCTGTCCGTCCGCGCGCTCGCGCTCGCTGCGCTTCTGCTCGCCTTCTTTGGCCCCGCGGCGCTGGCGCAGCTCTCGATCGAGGTCACCGGCGCCGGCGCGCAGCGCATCCCGATCGCGATCGTGCCTTTCGCCGGAGAGGGCGCGCTCGCGCCCTCGATCTCGCAGATCGTGCGCGACGACCTCGACCGCTGCGGCCTGTTTCGCACGCTCGAGGTGCCGCCGTTGACGCCGCCCCCCACCGAGGCCAGCCCGGTCAACTACGCCGAATGGCGCTCGCGCCTGGCGGATGCGCTCGTGCTCGGCTCGGTCGCGGCGCGCCCGGACGGCCGCTTCGAGGTGCGCTTCAAGCTGTTCGACACGGTGAAGGGCGAGGACCTCTCGGGGGTCGCGTACACTCTGCAGCGAGAGCAGGCGCGCACCACCGCGCACCATATCGCCGACTTCGTGTACGAGAAGCTGACAGGGGAAAAGGGCGTCTTCTCGACCAAGATCGCCTACGTGGTCAAGCGCCCCGACCGCTACGAGCTCCAGATCTCGGACGCCGACGGCGCCAACGAGCAGGCGCTGCTCATCTCGCACGAGCCGATCATCTCGCCGGCGTGGTCGCCCGACGGCCGCAGGATCGCCTACGTCTCGTTCCAGCAGAAGAAGCCGATCGTCTACGTGCAGGACCTGCAGCTCGGCAAGCAGCGGGTGGTGGCGAACTTCAAGGGGTCGAACTCGGCGCCCGCCTGGTCCCCGGACGGCGGCACGCTCGCCGTCGCCCTGTCGCGCGACGGCGGCTCGCAGCTGTTCCTGATGAGCCCCGACGGCAGCAACGTGCGCCGGCTGACGAGCTCGTCAGGCATCGACACTGAACCGACGTTCTCGCCCGACGGTCAAAGCATCTATTTCACGTCGGACCGGGGCGGCAGCCCGCAGATCTACCGCATGCCCGCCACCGGAGGGGAGCCGCAGCGCGTGACCTTCGAAGGGAGCTACAACGTATCGCCGCACGTCAGCCCGGACGGCAAGCGGCTCGCCTTCATCGCGCGCCACAACGGCAAGTACCAGGTCGCGGTGATGGATCTGGCGACGCACCAGCAGCAGATCCTGACCGACAGCGACAAGGACGAGTCGCCGAGCTTCGCCCCGAACGGCCGCATGATCCTGCTCGCCACCGTGATCGGCGGCCGCGGCGTGCTGTCGGCGGTCTCGGCCGACGGGCGCATCAAGCAGCGGCTCTCGATCGCGGCGGGCGACGTGCGGGAGCCGGCCTGGGGACCTTTCATCCAATAGACGCAACAGACGCGGAGGAACCGTATGCCTAAGAACTGGATTGCGCCGATTCACGCACTGGCGCTCGCCGCGGCCGCAGGGCTGATCCTTGCCGGCTGCGCGGCCTCGCCCACCCAGGAGCAGTCGCCGGCCGGGGTAGAGGAACGTAAGCCCGGCGAGGGCGGTCCGGAGACCCGCGGCGCGAAGCCCGGCCAGGTGCCGACCATCGACCTCACGTCCAAGAAGCAGGCCGCGAGCCCGCTCACGGACCCGAACAACATCCTCTCCAAGCGCTCCATCTACTACGACTTCGACCAGTACGACGTCAAGGACGAGTACCGGCCGCTGGTCGAGGCGCACGCCAAGTACCTGCGCGACCATCCGGACGTCAAGGTCCTGATCCAGGGCAACACCGACGAGCGCGGCAGCCGCGAGTACAACGTCGGCCTCGGCCAGCGCCGCTCCGACGGGGTGAAGAAGATGCTGCTGCTGCTCGGCGTCAAGGAGAGCCAGATCGAGGCGGTCAGCCTGGGCGAGGAGAAGCCCAAGGACCCGGGCCACGACGAGCAGGCGTGGTCGCAGAACCGGCGCTGCGACATCCTCTACCCGGGCGAATACTGAGATGCGCCGCTCCGCGCTCGCCGCGGTCGTCGCCGCGCTGCTCGTGCTGCCCGGGCGGGCGCACGCGCTGTTCGGCGACGACGAGGCGCGCGCGCAGATCGAGGCGCTGCGCAAGCAGGTCGAGGCGACCAACAAGGAGATCGAGGACCGGCTTTCGAAGCTCGAGGACCGGCGCGCGCTGCTCGAGCTCTCCTCGCAGATCGACCAGCTGCGCGCCGACATCGCCAGGCTGCGCGGCCAGCTCGAGGTGATCCAGAACCAGGTCGACACCGCCGACAAGCGCCAGAAGGACCTCTACGTCGACATCGACACGCGGCTGCGCAAGCTGGAGCAGGTGGGCGAGGCCGCCGCCGCCGGCAAGCCGCCCGCCGAGGCGCCGCCGCCCCCGGCCGAGGCGAAGGCCTACGAGGCGGCGCTCAACCAGTTCAAGCTCGGCAACTACCCGCTCGCCATCTCCGCGTTCCAGGGGTTCCTCGTCACCTATCCGCAGAGCAAGCTTGCGCCCTCGGCGCAGTACTGGATCGGCAACGCGCACTTCGCGCAGCGCCAGTACCGCGAAGCGATCGCGGCCCAGCAGAAGGTGCTCGCGGCCTGGCCGGACGACTCCAAGGCGCCCGACGCGATGCTCAACATCGCCTCGGCGCAGGACGCGCTCGGCGAGCGCCGCAACGCGCAGAAGACGCTCGAGGCGCTGCTGGCGAAGTACCCGCAGAGCCCGGCCGCCGCGAGCGCCAAGCAGCGGCTCAAGCGCTGAAGAAGGCCGTCGTCCTCCTTTCCGGCGGGCTCGACTCCGCCGTGACCCTCGCCTGGGCGCGCCGCGAGGGCTTCGAATGCTGGTGCCTCT